>Ga0070698_100002855_pt1 | contig 19019 bp, 12 predicted proteins | sample KBSK1502metaG_FD_65477 | JGI IMG/M metagenome (GOLD analysis project Ga0070698, IMG submission 65477) | Corn, switchgrass and miscanthus rhizosphere microbial communities from Kellogg Biological Station, Michigan, USA - KBS K1-50-2 metaG | ecosystem: Host-associated > Plants > Roots >...
GAAGTCCGGCTCGCCGAAGAACGAGGGCCTGCTGAAGACGTCAAAGACCGCTGGCTTGGCGGGAGCCGGCTCGGAGGAGTCCTGCGGCTCGGCGGCGGCATCCGGCTCGGCGTAAGCATCGGGCTCGGCGGAAATACCGGGCTCGGCGGAAATATCGGGCTCGAAGGCATCCTCCCGCCCGGCAGTCGACTCCGGCTCCGGCTCAGCGGAGAACCCGGAATCGGCGGAGAACCCGGAATCAGTGGAGAACCCGGAGTCAGCGGACAACGTTGAGTCAGCGGAGAACTCGGACTCGGCCGAAAAGTCGCTCGATCCCAGTGAGAAATCGCGCGGTGGCGGGAATTCTGCGGCCGGACTCGAGAACCGGACCGATCCCGGAGAGAAGCTGTCCCTCTCCTCCGACTCCGGGTCGTCCGACGAGTCAGCGTCATCCCAGACGTCGGAGTCCGCGCCAAACCTAGCCCCTGCCAGGTAGTCGGCCGTCTCTACTGAACGATTGCCCGGTCGGCCCTCGTCGTTCACCGTCGCTCCTCCCTCACCGTTGCTACGACATCATTGCCTCGTACCGCGTGCGTCGTACCGTTAATGCGCGTCGGCAGCGCACGCGATTGCCTGCCCAGTGCCGGAGCGAAACCGGTCGTCATGTCGTCCGGCTCCGGGTTCGCGACGATGATGCCAACGACGTTGCCGCCGACGTCGGCCGCGGAGGCGGCGGCGCGGGCCAGTTGCTCGGGCGTCGCGACCCGCGGCGAGACCGTCAGCACGGTCGCCTGGTCGCGTAGCACGTCGGGCACCTGCGGCGCCCCGTCGTCAACGGCCGCCACGATCACGGTCAGCGCCGCCGTGGGCAGCCCGGCCTTGAGATCGGCGTCGGAGGCGGCGATCACCCGCAGCGTGCTCGACTGGGCCGCCGAGGCGGGCTGCCACGCGGCGGCCGCCGCGCGCAGCGTGGCAATCCCCTCTCCCGGCGACTGCGCGCACACGATTAGCGCAGTCGGGATGCCGAGGGACGACGCGAAGACCGCGAGCTGGGGACCGATCGCGAGCGCCGACGGGTCGGCCGCCAGCGAGACCACGGCGACTGTCGCCCGGCCACCGCCACCAGAGCCATTTCCCGGTCCGCCGCCAGAACTCACCGTCCGCAACCGCGTCAGCGTAGTGCGCAATGTCCACGCCTGAACCGCATCTGGCTGGTACTCGGCGAGGAGCCGCAGCCAGGCGTGCGCGTCGCCCGGCTGATCCGCGTCCACCGCGGCGAGCACCGGCACCCCGATGGAGCGCGCTATCTCGTCACGCATGCGCAGCCGCCGGTCGCTGCGCTCTCTCCTGAGCGCCACGATGAACCCGATGAGCAGCCCCGCCACCAGGCCGATGGGCCCATAGAGGATGAACTGCTTAATCACCCCGCCGCTCGTGGCCGTGGTCGCGGACACGAAGACCCGCCCGGACACCGCGCCGACCGGGCTGTTATTGGACCCGATGAACGAGAGGAAGCTGTCCGCCACGGCGTTGGCGTCGGCCTCCGCCTCGGCGGCCGTTTTGTCCTTCGCGTTGATCGAGATCACGTTTCCCGTCGAGTCGGTGACGGTGATCTGCTGGCGCAACTGGCTCACGGTCATCCCGCGGCCTATGTGGGGCAGCGCCGCGTCCAGCACTGGGGCGCTGTCGGCGATAAGCGTGTCGGTGGCGATATTCGGCTTTGGCGTCGGCAGGATGACCAGCGCGGAACTCGTCTGCTGCGGCGGATTCAGCACGGCGTACCCGACACCGGCGAGGAGACCCAGTACCGCCAAACCTCCGACGATGCGCTTGTGTCGCCGCACGATGCGCAGGGATCGGCGCAAGGTCGGTTGCTGTTGAGTCATTGAGCCTCCGATTCGGCGAACTTCAGGCGCGTCACCAAACGGCCGTCCGGCAGCGAGCGCCCCTGCGCGAGCAGCGTGACAGCGGGAACCCGGTGGCCGAGGCCCGCGGAGTACCAGCCGAGGATCGGGGCGGTCTCGCCCCGGTGCAGGCTCCACTCAAGTCCTGCGGGCAGCGTCAGCTCCGCCGAACCCGGCGTCACCGCGTCGGGCCACGCCAGCGACGCCACCGCGCCGGCGTCATCGCCCCCCACGGCAGAGGTCAGCGACGCCGCCACGTCCGGCCCGAGGTGGAACGCGACCCGCACGTCGTGGGCACCGCCGGAGATCTCGTCGGTGATCTCCACGACGCGCGCGGCGCGGTCAAGCCGCACCGAGCGCCGGTGCACGGCGGGCCGGTAGCCGTCGTGCTCGCCGGTCCACGAGGCCACCTCGCCGTCGTCGGCCACCGCAAGTTCACGCCCGGCCGCATGCCGCAGCCACAGGAACGCGCCGCCGCGGACCGACTGCCACCGGCCGCCGACCTCGACTGTGTTGTGCCCGATCGTCGACTGGAAGTACGACCGCCACGCGGGCTCACCGTGGTAGCAGTACGTCCCCGGGTCGGCGAGCACGTCGACGCCGCCGTACCTGACCTCCACCGACAAGGCGTCCGCGTGCGCGTGCGCGGCGATGCTCAGGAACCCGTGCGGTCCGCCATCGCAGCGGCACCATAGCTCCGGTGAGTCAGTCGCGGCCGTTCTGAGGATACTTATGCCAGCATCAGGGAACCGGTCAGGGCGCGCAGCCGGGCGGCCGCTGACTTCCTCAACATCGCCTGCCAGCGACCTGAGCAGCACGCTGCCGGCATCCCGCGGCACAGCCGGCCACCACCCCAGCCTCCCGAACACCCCGTCGCCCAGCGCCAGCAGCGCCGGCCAGCGGTTATGCACGGGAGCGTCGAGCAGTACGACGCGACCCTCGTCCGAGTCGCCCTGGCGGGGCGGCTGGCCCAGGCAGTCGACCAGTGAGGCCATCGCGTCCGCCATCGAGCACAGCAGCCGCCTTGTGTCATCAGGAACGGGCGTGCCCGCGGCAGCAGCCTCGGCCGCGGCGAGCACCCCGAGCTCGAAGACGAACCCGTGGTAGTCCGACGCCAGCTCACGGTTGATCCCCGAGGAGAACGTGTTAGCCGCCAGCGAGCGGGCCAGCAGCGACGCGGCCTCGCGCCGCCACCGCTCGCTCTCGGGGAACCACGGGAAGGCGCAGCTCGCCGCCAGCTGCCCGGCCGCCTCGGCGATCACGTGGTTGTTCGCCGAGGATCCGCGGCTCTCGAACGCGGCGAGGTACTCCTGGTGCCAGCGGATCTGCCGGACCGTCGTTTCCGAGCCCTCGAACAGGGCGGCGACCCCGGGCCAGCTGTCGAGCAGCCGCCGGATCCAGGCGAGGTTGATCAGCCGGACGCCGAGCTCGATGCCGCTCGTCCAGTTCACTCCGGACAGGAACGGGTTCTCCCGCAGCCACGAGCGAAGCTGGTCCGCTACGCGCTGCGCGTACCCCTCCTCGCCAGTGAGGAACCAGGCGGTCGCGAGCAGGGTCAGGTGCTGGAGCCGATTGACCTCCCAGACCTGCTTGATGTTGCCGACCGCCGCCTCATCTCGCTGGTTCAGCGAGAACGCGTATGCCTCGGGCGAGGACCGGTGGCCTGTCGCCGGATCCCAGAACCAGTCTGGCTGGACCATATCCGTCCGCACCGCGCCGAGCATCTCCCACTCGCCCTTGAGCAGCCGCTCCGCGTCCGCCACGATCGCGGCCCGCGCCGTCTCCGGCACCCGGGCGGCGAGCTCAGGCGGCAAGACGGACGTGAACCGGCGGCGGGGCAGCGCTTCCACTGCGGTGAGCGACGGCAGCGTGGCCATCTGATCCGGCGGCACCTGGCGTGACCGCCAGGCGCGGCGGAGCGCCTGCTCGCGGGCACGCCATGCGACCTCAGCAGGCGACATCCGGCCGAGACGCCGTGCGTACCAGCCGAGCCTGGACATGCCGACTCCGGTCACACTCGCTCCGGCCGCCCGCTCAGCAGGCTCTCGCCCACGGCGATCGTTGCCCGTGTGGTGGCGAGCAGCGAGTCGGCGCCGATCGGCATCGGGTCGCCGGTCCGCACCGCCTCGACGAACGCCTCCATCTCCGACCGCTGGCCCTTGTCCTGGCCGCCGCGCGCCTTCGTGACGGACTTGCCGCGCCCGCCCCAGACCGACGCGCTGCGGAAGTTGTCGAGCCTGGCGCTCCGCCCGCCGCCGGTCGCGTCCATCGTCTCCTTCGGGAACCGCGCGTTCCCGCCGGTGAGGTACGCGATCGCGCCCGACGCGCCGTTGGCGAACCGGAAGGTGGCCTGCACGTCGCCCTTCTCCGGCCCGCGCACCGCGTAGACCTCCTCGACCGGGCTGTCCGCCCACCAGCTGAGGGTGTCGATGAAGTGGCCGCCCTCGCCGGTGAAGCGGGAGCCTTCAGCCTCTTCGTTGAGGTACCAGCTGTCCTTGGCGAGCGGGCCCGCGTTGACCAGGTAGCGGGTCGAGGCGGTGGCCGCGCCCGCGCCGAAGCCCTTCCGCATCGAGCCGAGCAGCGGCGCGAACCGCCGGTTGAAGCCGACCATCAGCCGGTCGTTGCCGGTCGTCGCGATCGCCTCGGCGATCTCGTCGGTCTCTTCACGGGTGAGCGCGAGCGGCTTCTCGACAAAGACGGCCTTGCCGGTCGCCAGGGCGCGGCACACCAGCTTGGCGTGGGTCGCGTGCCTGGTCACGATGAAGATGGCGTCGAGCGACTCGTCCTCGAACACCGAGTCGGCGTCGGTGGACGCCACCCTGAAGCCGAACTTCTTCTGCGCGTTGACGACCGACAGGGACTTGGTGGTGGCGACGTGCGCGAGGTCCGCCGCGGGCAGCTTGGCGAGGTGCGGCAGCAGCATGGAGCTCGCGTAGCTGCCCGCTCCCACGAAGCCGACCGCTATCCGCTGCCTGCCCTTTTCATTAGTCCGAACGTACGGTGTCTTCGCCCCGGGCAGCACCGTCTTCGTCGCCGGGGGCGGCGCGTCCTCGGCCGGCACCGGGTACTCGAGCAGGATGCCGATCGCCTTGAGCGTGCCGTCCTTGAGGTCGCCGTAGACCTTGGCCGCCTCGTCGAACGGGAAGACGCCGTCGATCAGCGTCGCGACGTCGAGTTCGTTGCGGGCGACCAGGTCGAGGAACGACTCGAGGTTCCGCTTCTCTGTCCACCGGACGTACCCGGCCGGATAGTCGATGCCCTCGAGCTCGTAGCGAGTGTCATACCGGCCAGGACCGTAGGACCGGGAGAACCTGACGTCGAGTTCCTTCTCGTAGTAGGCGTTCCACGGCAGGTCGAGCTTCATCTTGCCGATGTCGACGATCCGCGCGCGGTCTCTGGCCAGCTTCACGGCCGCCTCGACGGGGCCGTTGCTGTTTCCGCCGGCGGACAGGAACACGTGGTCGGCGCCGCGGCCGCTGGTGATCCGGCTCAGGTCGGCGAGCACGCTGTCGAGGTCGTCGGGCGAGCCGGCCGCGACGGCGCCTGCTTTCTCCGCCAGCCGGCAGCGGTCGGGCACGGGGTCGATGCCGATCGCCTGCACGCCGGCCGCGACGAGCAGCCTGACCACGAGCTGGCCGATGAGCCCGAGGCCGATGACGGCTGCCGTCTCGCCGAGCTGGACCTCGGCGCGGCGCACGCCGTGCATGGCTATCGACGCCACGGTCGCGAACGCGGCGTGCTCTGGCGCCACGCCGTCGGGGACCTTCGCGCACAGGTTGACAGGCACCCAGTTGTACTCGGCGTGCAACGCCTGCTCGTTGCCGGCGCAGGCGACGAGCTGGCCGACCTTGAATTCCTCGGCGCCCCTGCCCACCTCGGTGACCACACCGCACAGTGAGTAGCCGAGCGGGGTGTAGGAGTCGAGCTTGTTCATCACCTTCTTGTAGGTGGTGACGAGGCCTTGCTGCTGCACCTGGTCGATGACCTTCTTCACCTGGTCTGGCCGCGCCCGCGCCATGCCGACCATCGACATGCTGGCCTCGGTGACCTTCATCATCTCGGTGCCGGTCGAGATCAGCGAGTACAGCGACCTGACGAGCACGCCGCCTGGACGGCACACCGGAGCCGGCACGTCGAGCACGGTCAGCTCGCCGGACTTGTAGTTCTGGGCTATCTGTTTCATCGGGTCCTTCGCCAGTGCCCGGTCCCGCTGACCGGGTCGCTCGGTGAGTGCTCGGTGGGCTACGTCTAGTCCGCGTGGTCAGTTCTTCGCGGTGAGGCGCTGGTAAACCCCCAGGTAGGCACGCTCCTGGTGGCTCCAAGCCAGCTCGTCCTCGACGCGTGCCCTGCCGAGCTTGCCCAGCTGGGCACGCGCGGCCTCGTCGTCAAGCAGCCCGACGAGAGCCTTGGCGTACTCGTGGACGTCATTGGGCGTGGCGTACACCGCGGCGTCCTGTGCCGAGACCCGGGTCTCACGAAGATCAAAGGCGACAACCGGCAATTCGAACGCCATGTACTCCATCGTCTTGTTCATCGTAGACACGTCGTTCAGCGGATTCTTGGGATCCGGCGAAAGACCGGCGTCGGCCGTGGACATGATCTTGGTCACCAGCTCATCGGGCGCGCGCCCGGTGAACTCGACGTGCCCCTGGAGGTTGAGCTCGTCGCGCAGCGCGACAAGCTCGTCGTAGGAGTCGCCCGAGCCGATGAGGGTGAACGCGATGTCGTCGCGCCCGAATTCGCGGACGATGATGTCGGCGGCGCGCACCGCGATGTCCACGCCGTCCTGCGGCCCCATCACGCCGATGTACGCGACAAGGTGCTTGCGCCCGCGCTTGAGCTCCTCGTCTGCCGGGCCGCGCTTCAGCCGATCAGGGTTCGGGCCGGTGCGGACGACCGTGACGTCGCCCGGCGACTTGCCGCCGCGCTCGATGGCGACTTGCCGGTAGGACTCGTTCGTGGAGATCACGTGCTTCGCGGTGCGGAAGGTCCGGCGCTCCAGCCACAGCAGGCCCTTGTACGGGATGGCCGGCGGGTTCTCGAAACGGGACAGAAAGAGCTCGGGGCACAGGTCGTGGTGGTCGAACACGAACTTGGTCCGCTCCAGGCGGAAGGCGAGCGCGATCGGCCAGAAGATGTCCGGCGGGTTGCACGCCTGGATCACCGCGAACCGCCCGCCGGTGACACCGCCCTTGACGCGAGCCTTGAGCGTGTGCCAGGCCGTCGCGAGGAACGAGTACGCGTACTCGGCGACGAAGCTCAGCTTGCTGCCGCCGGGCGCGTAGGGCCGGTACTTGTAGATCTCGACACCATCGATGACCTGGTAAGCGGGGTCGTCTTTGCCCTTCGGGCAGACGACGGCGACCCGGTAGCCCGCGCCGGTGAGGGCCTGGCATTCGAGCCACACTCGCCGGTCGAAGGGCACCGGGAGGTTCTGCACGATGATCAGGATCCGGCGCTGCACTCACATGTGAGCACGGCGCGCCGGCTAGTGATACAGCGGCTTCGTTACTTTCCAGTACCGCCTGCGGTGCTAGCCGATGTCGAACAGAAACGACCTGATCCGCGGGCCGAGGACGCTCGCGTCGTAGTCGCGATGAAACCTGTCACGCGCCGCGGCTCCGGCTTTGGAGCGGTCCTGCTCGGAGTCCATCATGTCGATCAGGATCTCCGCCGCCTGCTCCGGGTCGTCGAGCGGCCAGAAGCGCGCCTCGGACCCGTCGTCGACGAGTTCGGCGATGGGACCTATCCCGCCGGCCAGGATGGGCAGGCCCGCCGCCATCGCCTCAATGATGGCGAGCGAGGATGTCTCGGCGTACGCGGCGTGTGCGTAGGCCTTATATCCCGGCAGGAAGCGCCTGATGTCGCTGCGTACCCCCCGGAGCCTTACTTGCTCCGTCAGGCCGAGCGCGCGGGTCTGCTCCTCCAGTTCCCTGCGCAACGGCCCCTCGCCGTAGATGTCCAGCGTCAGGTGGTGCCCGGCGTCGGCAGCGAGCCGCAGTACCTTGAGCAGGAAACGGTGGTTCTTGCGGTCGTCGAGCCGACCGGTGCTGACGAGGTCGGCGAGCGGTTCTGTGACTGGCGTGTCGTCGATCTGCGCGACGAAATTGCTGATCACGGTGGACGGGACAGCGACGGCCTCCGGCAGCCACGACAGCACCGCCTCCCTGGCCCACTTGGTGACGTACACAATTCCGTCGAGCCGAGGGAGGACGTCGCGCTCGACCTGGCGGATCGCCCGGAAGACGCGCCCGCCGCGCTTGAGTTCCCGGCCAGGCTCGGCGTACTCGTCGGCCTGCGAGACGCGGAAGTGAACCGCGAGCACGACGCGCTGGTTCGGTCCGGTCCTGGCGCGCAGCGCCGCCCTGGCCTCGAGCGGCCCCTGGGCGTAGACCACGCAGTCCCCGGTCGCGGCGAGCTCGCGGCGCAGCGCGTTGCGCAGGAAAACCTCGTGCCAGTACCGGTACCACACCACGCTGGCTGGCGGGTACACCTTCGCGAGCACGAGCCGCGGCGCGAAGACGGGATAGGTCAGCGACCGCGCCCAGGAAAAGGGCGTTACGACGGTCACGCGCATACCGGACTGCTCCACGTAGCGCGCTACCTGCTGAAAATGCGTATGCACGCCAGTGGAGCCGAGCTCGCGGAAGTTGGTGGCCACGATCAACGGGCGGGAGTCCTCCACGCCAGATAGGAGTACCAGGCTGATTGATCTGATACTTCTCCTACCGCGTGACAGGCTCGCTGCCAGCCGCTACGTATCAGCGGCCAGGCTGAGCGATCTGCTTGGGCATGACGAGCAACACCGGGGAACTGGCCGGCGACGGCGCTGGGCGGGACGCGCCGCCGCTGGTCATCGCCACAATATTGCGCGCGGAAGGCACCACGGGCGTGCAGACCCACGTGCAGCAGCTGCGTGCCAGCCTCGCGGGCTCCGGCACTTCTGTGATTCTCCTCACCCCTTTCTCGTGGGCGAGGCCGCTGACCTATCCCGTCTTCGGCGCGCGGCTCGTGCTCGAGCGGCTGAGCAACGCAGCAAGCGTCTGGTGGTACCGGCGCGGCCACGAGGTGTTCCTGCAGAAGGCACTGCGCCGCGAGCTCGGCAGGCTAGGCGACTGCGTGGTCTACGCGCAGGGCCCGGTGGAGGCGCGGGCCGCGCTGCGCGCGCGCCGGGGACCGCATCAGCGCGTCGTCATGGCGGTCCACTTCAAGACCTCGCAGGCCGACGAGTGGGTCAACACCCGGACCTTCCCGATCAAGCGGGACGGGCGGGTGTACCGGGGAATCCGGCAGGCCGAGCGGGAGACGATCACGCGGCTCGACGGCCTGCTGTACGTTGCGAGCTGGGCGCGGGACGCGATCTTGTCATGGCTGCCCGAGGCCGCCGCGGTCCCGTCCGCGGTCATCGGGAACTTCACGGCGCCGCTCGACCCGGAGCCGGACCCGGGTCCGATGGCCGACCTGGTGAGCACCGGCGGCCTGGACTCGGTCAAGAACCACACGTTCCTCCTGGACGTGCTCGCCGAGGCGGGCAGGCGCGGCAGGACGCTCACGCTTGACGTCTACGGCGAGGGCGTGCTCCGCGCCGAACTCGAGGAGAAGACCCGCGCGCTCGGGCTGACCGAGCAGGTCCGCTGGCGCGGCTTCCGCCGCGACGTGCGCCAGTTCCTGCCGGGTTACAAGGTCTACGTGCACCCTTCGGTCTCCGAGGTATCACCGCTTGCCATCATCGAGGCGATGGCCGCGGGCCTGCCCGTCGTGGCGGGCCGGGTCGGCGGCATCACCGAGGTCTACGACGACGGTGTGGAGGGCCGGTTCTGGCCGCTCGACGACACGGCGCAGGCGACGGAGATCCTCTTGGGGCTGCTCGACTCAGAACCATCGCGTCAGGCCGCCGCGGAAGCCGCCCGCAAGCGCTTCTACCGTGACTTCGACACGGCCGTCGTCGTCCCCCGCCTGCTCGCCTTCCTTGAGGGAACCGCCCGGCCCGCTAGGCGCTTACGGGTTTCCTGGCGATCAGCAGGTAGCTGCCGTACAGAAACATGGGGAGCCTCTCCCCGGCCAGGCCGGACACCTGGCCGCTGCCGGTCACCGTCTCGACAATGAGGCCCTTCCACGCAAGGAATTGCCGCAGGGCGACCGGGCAGTGCACGCTGACGTGCGCGCCGCCGAGCACCGAGCCGCCAGAGCGGAGGCGGAGCAGCAGGTAGTGCGGGTTGGGTGTCGTCAGCAGGATCCTGCCGCCCGGGGCGAGCAGCCGCATTGACTGGTCGAGAAACCCCTCGAGCACTCCCAACGGGACGTGCTCGACCAGCTCCCCCATCAAGAGCGCGTCGTACGGGCCGCTGTCGGCCGGCATGTCCTCGAGCAATCCCTGGTAAACCGTGCGGTAGACGCCGGCGGGAATGCGCTCGATGCGGTCGGGGACTAGTTCCACGCCGTCCAGCCGCGCCCCGGGCGCGCTCGCCATGAAGGCTTGCCCGCCGCGGCCGGTATTGCAGCCGATGTCGAGGACCTGCCCGGTGTACCCGGCACCCAGGTGCCTGGCGAACTGGCGGTACCGCCGATCGGTGAACGGGTCCGTCTCGGAAACGGACTGCTCTCTGTTTATCTGCTCGAGTTCATAGGTCACTTCAAGCCTGCCTTCTGGCGGTCATTTGAACGTGCTTCCAGCGTCCTGGTGGTAAGGCGCGGCGCGCCACTGAGCGGGGGACACCAGGTTCCCCTGAGCGCCCGCCTCGAACTGCCATCCGCCGCTTCCCGACCACTGGTACGTGTTGCCCGACCAGATGTTGCCCAGGCCGCCAGTGGCGTCGGCGATGTACGTCTGGTAGGCGTCGAAGAACTGCATGAGCTTGGGAACCCCGGCGTTGAAGGCCGCCGTCATCATGTAACCGCATTGGTTTGCCGCCACCTCGCAGCCCTTCACCGCGGACGCGTCGAGCGAGAAAACATTGCCGGTTACCGTGACGTTGCGGGAACCCCAGACGCAGTTGTCCCAGTACATGGCCTTCGGGCTGCCCGACGCCGCGCCGGGTTTGCCGCCGAAGTAGTCCGCGGGCCCGCAGCCGCCGTAGGCGGACAGCAGCAGCGACCTCCCGGACCCGTCCCCTGGCGAATCGCTGAGTGTGAACGAGCGCGCGCTCGTGACGCTCGTCACCGTGCCGAGGAAGGCATCCGAGTTCTGGTCGTACACGGCCATGCCAACGGACGGTGCCTGCAGCTTGCTGTCCGACCCGTTGTCCTGGCTGCTGCCGTAGCCGCCGCAGATCGTCATGGTCCCGCCCGACGTCTGCACCGACGACCCGGAGATGCTCGTGTCGCCGTTGGTGACGAGGATCTTGCCCTGCTTGTAGTAGACCGAGCTGTTGTTCTGGTTCAGCGGCCCGAGCGGAACGCCGCACGCGGAGTCGTCGTCGATGTTGCCCGGGTACCTGTTGGTATCCGTGTAGACCTTGACACCGCCGAAGTTGTTGGTCAGGACGTTGCCTTCGATCAGGAACGTGTCAGCGTACCGGGATTTCAGGTTCGCGTTGCCGCCCGAGTCGGAGACGTCGATCGCGGCGAACGGGTTACCGCCGCCCGCACCGGTCACCGGGCCCTCGCCGCCGCCGCACGGCACGCCGCCGTAGCAGTCCTTCCCGTGCACCCCGGCGGGCCAGGGGTGGTCCGAAGCCCAGCCGTTGCCGACCAGGGTGTTGTCCGTGATGCGGGCGTTGTAGCCGGCCTCGTACGCGATGCCGTTCGACCAGTTGTTGGCGATGTAGTTGTCGCTGATCAGCGCCCCGGCATTGTCGAAGTCGAACCAGATGCCGACGTTGTAGTTGTCGTGCACATAGTTGCCGACAATGCTCGCGTTCAGTGAGTAGAAGATCTTGCCGCCACCGGAGCAGCCGCAGGAGAACGGGCTGCCGCCCGGGCCGCTGGTGTCCGGGTACTCGCCGAGGCCGTTCCAGCTAATCTCGTTGTTCTTGACGGTGAGATCCACGGCGTTAGTGACGTTGAACGCGCCCTGCGCGTCGTGCGTGAGGCAGTTGTCCTCGATCGTGGTGTAGCTGCTCGCGTTGATCGCATACCCGCCGCCGCTGCTCTCGCCGGTTGCCGGCGCGGAGTTGGAGCCGGTGTAACCGTAGTCATTGGGGCCGATGGTGTCGTACTTGTAGGTGTCGCCGACGTCACTGTGCCCGTTCTGGGTGTTGCCGAGCACCGAGTTGTTCGCGGTGGACGAGAAGTTCTTGATCGTCAGGTACTCGTAGGTGTCGTAGACGTTGGCACCCGACGAGGGGCTGCTGAACGTGGCCTGCTGGCCGCCCACGCCTGTCCCGTTGGTGGCGCCGTCCACGCCGTCGATGGCCGCCTCGCCCGCGGCCTTGCTGTAGCCGCCGACGTAGACGCTGTGGTGGCCGGTCGACATCCCGTTCTCGACACGGTGGTCGCCCGGCTCGAAGTAAAAGACAGTGTTGTTCCCGGCGTAAGCGCCGTTCGATGCGGCGGACGTGTTGTCTCCGGCCGCGACCACCACAAGCTGGGTCGCGGACGGGAAATCAGTCCCCGCGGACCCGAAGGTCGGCAGGCCCTTAGGCTCGCTGGCCGCGGTGAAGGTGCCAGCCGCGCCGGCGTAGTCCCAAGGCGAGTTGAGGATGGGCTGGTCACAGACCTTCGTACCACTTGCCGGCGCGGTGCTCTTGGCTGGCGCCGCGACGCCGGAGGTGGCGCGCCCGGTGGCCTGGTGCTGCCAGGGCGGCGGGCCGGACGCGCCCGTGCAGCCGCTGAGCATGCAAACGGCGCCGACGGCGAGGACCTGGGCGATCTGTGAGAGCTTGAAAGACATTGTCCGTCACCTGTCCGCTTTACGGCTCGCCCTGCGCGCTGTCCGCAGGGGCGCTGGGCTGTTTATGAGTACCTGCACGCGCCCGCTTGGCCTCCTGCCAGGCCTTGCGGAATTCGAACCAGTTGATGGCGGCGCCTACCCACACGCCGACCGCCAGCCCGTAGATCGTTCCCTCGGTGCCCCACAACACCGCGCCGAGTATGCTGCAGCCGGCGGCGATCAGCGCGCCGATGATCGCGACGCGCAGGCTTCGCCGCGCGGCGCCCATGGCGTGCAGGCCGGTCCCGGCCCCGGCGGCGATGCCGCCGCCGACGACGTAGATCGTCTGGGGTAGCACAAGCGGATATGTCGGCCGCCAGACGTCCGCGGATCCGAGAACCGCGTGCCCGATGCCGCGGGGCACCCCGACGAGCAGCACGATTCCCCACGCCAGGCCGGCCAGGCTCAGCCCGGCGCTGACCAGCCAGCAGAACACGGGGAACTGCCGTGGTGAGCGGCGCAGGATGCGCGCGGCCTCCGGCAGGGTGACCAGTCCCATGCCGAGCGACAGGATCGTCATCGGCCCGACTAGCGTGACAGACGCTTGCACGTACCCGACGGCCGCGAGCCCGAGGATCAGCGCGGTCCCGTATCCCCTGACCTGCATCACGGCGCTGCTCAAGGTGCCTTCGAGCAGATAGCGGGTGCCGAGGTCGCGATGCTTGGTCAGCCAGTCCCAGGTATAGGTAGGCCGCGGGAGAACCCCGGCCTGGAGTATCCCGGCGACCGCCGCGATGCCCGCGGTGGCGCCCCAGGCGAAGGTGAACCAGAAGACGTTGGCGTGGCCGGTCATCCGGAGCAGCACCAAGGCCGGGAGCAGGGTGGCGCCCCAGATGCTGTCGTTCAGGAAGGCGTGCCCGCCCCGGCCCGCCGCGAAGAAGGAAAAGCGCCAGCTGTCCTGCAGCATCAGCAAGGGCAGCGTCAGGCCGAGTCCGAGGAAGGCCGCTCCGGCCGTTCCCCCCAACAGGGTCACTGCCGCCAGCGTGGCGATGCCCGTGGCAAGGCCGACGGTGAAGGCGGTTCCTGTGGCTCGGCGGACGCCCCGCCGCCACGCCCGCACGGGCACCGCGCTGAACCTGACCATCAGCGGGTCTGTGGACAGGCCGCGCGAGGCATTGAGCGCGAAGCCGTACGTCACATAGGCCAGGCTGAACGCGCCGAACTGCGCGGCACCCAGGCTGTGCACGACGTAGATGCTCACGGCGAAGTTGGTAAGGCTGGAGACGGCCTGGTCCGCCACGCCCCAGCCGAGACGGCGGAAGGACTGGGTGATCAGGCGCTGGACCGCGAGCTGCGAACGGGCGCTTACTGCCCGCGCCACTGGTGCCAGCGGCGTATCGCTGCTCAGTTCCGCCGCCGCCATCACACCGTCCAAGCCCGCCGCGGGGCGCCCTGGAGGCGGAAAACTTTTTGCGAGAAATTACGTATCAGGTGAATGTTGAGCAATCTCTTAACAGTTGTGACATACAACGACAAGACAGCGGTCGGCTGCTCTACAGCGTCCGTTGAGCGTGTCGTGCGTCGGCTCATCAGCAGCACTCAGGAAGCCTCAAGCAGAACCCGCAGCTTGGCCAGGCAGCGGCCGCGTGTGGGGCCGATGCTGCCGACTGGCACTCCCAGTTGGTCGGAAATTTCGGCATAGGAGATGGGGGGGTCGGCCATCAGGAGCTCTAGCAACTGTTGCCACTGGGCAGGGAGGTGAGCCATCGCCTCGCGGACGACCTGAGCACGCTCGGCGGCGAGCAGCGCCTCATCCACTTCTGGCTCGTGATGATCGGCGCCGTCGAACTCGACGTCCTCGCGCACGAGCACGATCTTCTTGCGCGCCGCGACGTGCCGCAGGCATTCGTTACGTGCGGTCGCCGCCAGCCACGAACCGACCCGGTCCGGCTGCTCGATCCGGTCGATGTGCTCGATCAGGCGCATCCAGGTCGTCTGGACAACGTCCGCGGCATCGCTCTCGGAGAGCTTGAACCGCACCGTGATCGACCAGATGAGCCGGCCGTACTGATCGACGAGGCGGTTCCACGCCCGCTTGTCGCCAGCGGCGGCACGGCGGACCAGGGCTTCGATATCGAAGACGTCGTCGGCTTCCTGGCCCGCGAAGCTCAACCCCGGCGACTCCTGCACCGACATAGCGGTCATGTGTTCTCCTCATTCACATTCACAACACGCGCCCGGCTAGTAGGCACCGCGTCCCCTGATCAGCACGAAGACGGTCTTCCAGAGGATCTGGAGGTCGAGGGCGAGCGACCAGTTCTCCACGTACCGCAGGTCGAGCCGCACCGATTCCTCCCAGGTCAGGTCCGAGCGTCCGCTGACCTGCCACAGGCCGGTGAGGCCCGGCTTCACTACCAGCCGGCGGCGCACGTGGTCGGCGTACAGCGCAGCCTCGTCGGGCAGTGGCGGCCGCGGGCCGACCAGGGACATCTCGCCCAGCAGTACGTTGAAGAGCTGCGGCAGCTCGTCAAGCGACCACTTGCGCAGCCGGGCGCCGACCGGGGTGACGCGCGGGTCCCGCCGCATCTTGAACAGGACGCCGTCGAATTCGTTCATCTCCCGGAGTTCGGCCAGGCGCCGCTCCGCGTCGACGACCATCGTCCGGAACTTGTAGATCTTGAAGGACCGCCCGTTCTTGCCGACCCGGGTCTGCTTGAACAGCGCGGGCCCACGGTCGGACAGCCGGACGCATATCGCCAGCACGAGCATGAGCGGCGAAAGCAGCAACAGCGCGACTCCTGCGGCAACGCGGTCAACCAGATCCTTCATCACCTGGCGCGGTCCGCTCAGTTGCGGGTGGTCGACGTGCAGCAGCGTCAGGCCCGCCGTCGGCCGGATCGTGGTCCGCGGCCCTGCCACGTCGAGCAGCGCGGGCGCCACGCACAGATCGGTGCCGGTCTTCTCCAGCTCCCACGCGAGCTGCCTGAGCCGCACCCCGTCCATCTCCGGGGACGGCAGCACCGCGACGGTGGACGCGCCGCTGCGGCGCACCACCTCGGCGGTGTCATCGAGATCGCCGACCACTGGAACGCCGGCCACCTCGCTGAGCTGGGTGTCGCCTGCCAGACATGCGGCGACCACCTCAAGCCCGTGGTAGTGGTACCGCCGGAGCTCCTTGACCAGGTCGGCGACCGCAGCAGGGTGTCCCACCGCCACGACGGTTGACATGCATTTGCCGACCGAACGTAGCCGGTGCAGGTGCTTGCGCAAGGCATACCTGACGATCAGGTCGAGCAGGACGGTCATCGGCATGGCGATCACCAGGTACACGCGGGACAGCTCGCTGTTGAGGACGTAAGAAAGCAAGGCCACCCCGGCGGTGAGGCTCCAGCCCGCGTTCAGCACCTTGCGAAACTCGTCAGAGCCAGTCCCGAGGAACCGCATGTCGTACCCGCCCAAGACCAGGAGCAGCATGACCCATGCAACCGGAAGAAGCGAGCTGACCAGCACGTACTTAAGGGATGGATGCACACCGAAGCGGAGCAGCACGGCCGCAGCCGCGGAAACCGCCGCGGTGGCGAAGTCAGCGCACGCCGTCCGCCGCAGGTAAACCCGGGTCCAGGCGGCCGGCCGACTGGTGAGCCAGTCGGCTTGGTGATCATTCGCGAGCGCAACAGAATCTGACACACCCACCCACCCCGCTCATCGCATTACGGCGGCGCACCGCCGCCAGGAACAACCGTCACTTCAGACACAGCTCTGTGCTGTCGTAAGAAGGACGCGCAACCGAGTCGGCTGGTTTACCCCAATACAATCCAATGCCGGTAATACCGCGAGATGTCCCCTAAACAGGTGGTTTTACAAAATCGCAGTACTGCTCTAGCACCAAACGTGGCTCAAGAGCACGACAAGCGGCTCTCAGCCAGAAAACTCTTAGAATGTCCCACGCAACTACGCAAAGTTCACTAGTGGCCGGCAGTCAGACACCATAGCCCCAAACCCACTAGCAGCAGCTAAGCTACTACGTCCGCCGAGCCTCTTTCGGATGGTTTGCAGTATTTGCTGATGATCTCGGGTGAGGGTCGCGACGTGCCGGTCCGCCAGCCGGGCGGCCCTGTTCAGGGCGTCGGACGGCGCCCTGGCCAAGGTGGCGTCGAGCAGCGCCCAGGAGAGCTCGGACAGGGCCGCGCGAACCCGCTCAGGCTCGTCGGTCTCGTGGCAGACGGCGGCGAGAGCATCGGAAAGCTCCGTCGCACTTGGGTCCGGCGCGAACTCGGCCTCGAAGACGTTGGTCATCGGGCACTCCGACGGCACCACAGCCGCCGCCTCGAAGGCGTTCAGCAACGGGCTCAGATCCCCGGCGGTCGCCGGATCGTACAGCCCGGGGAACGGCACCTCTTCGTAGCCGGGGTCGTACCCGCTGAGATAGACGGGGGCGCCGGAATCCCGCGCGGCCAGCACGCCGAGGGTGAGGTCAAGCAGGCTGACCGGCCAGCCCAGGTCGGCGATGGCGCGTACCGGCAGCCGGCCGGGGCGCCAGGGCCGCGCAGGGCCCTGGTCGAGGGCCGCCAGCATCAGCAGCTGCGCGGACTCCACAGCGGACTGGACGTAGAACGCGATCTGCGGGCTGTGCAGCCGGATCACCGCGGACGACGCGGCCCAGTCCTGGAGCCGCTGATGGATGATCGAGTTGTCCACGACGTGGGTGAACCTGACCGCGGAAACCGGCAGCGCGCCGGACGCCGCGAAGCCGAACGCCACCCACTCCGCGACGCGCTTGGACGCGGTGTAGACGTCAGGCGAGAACGGCCGCAGCGCCTTGCCGGTCGAGGCGCACACCACCTGCCCGGTGCCCGCGGCAGCCGCCGCGCCGAGCACGCTTCCGGTGCCCAGCACGTTGGTGGTCACCGTGTGGTGCACCAGGGTCTCGGCCAGTCCCGGGTCCCGCTGGGAAGCCACGTGGAAGATCAGGTCCGGCCTGATCTCGCCGATCAGCGCCTCCATCTGCGCCTGGTCCCTGACGTCGGCGTACAGGTACTCGGCGCCTGGATGCCGTGGCCAGTCGCGGGTGACGCCGCGGCTGACGCTGACAATCCTGGCCGGCCTGAACGCGGCAAGCTGCGTAATCAAGGTGGATCCGACGCAGCCCGTACCCCCGGTGACCAGGACCACCGCACCGTCCAGGCGTTCGGCCAGCCGGTCCCTTGGCAGGCAGAGCTCGCGCTTGATCACGGACAGGAAGCGCTCGTACTCAGTCCTGGCCTCCTCGCGCCGGCCGGCCACCAGGCGAGCGGTCAGCTCCCTGAGCCGGCCGACCGCCGCGTCGTCGAGGTCCTGCTGTCCCGGTGGCACCGTTGCGCGCATTTCATTGATGATGGCTTCCACCCGTATCGTCCCTTCCGCCCCAAGGAAACCTTGTAACAGGGACGCACAACGAACCACCGCAGAGCACAGCAACCGGCTTTCGAGGCGGAGTCGTAATAATCCGGTGCCGCGGCGGAGACCTGGTCAGCCGCCGGATCGTTCCCAGGAGCGAACCCGTTCCGCGAACCGGCGGGCCGCCGCGCGCAGCTCGAGCTCGGGATCGAGCCCGGCGGCCTGGGCCCGTGCCACCACCCGCATCAGCTCCTCGCCGATCTCCCCGGCGTCACCGCCCCCGGGAGGGTCACCGGCCGCGAAAGCGTCACCGGGCATCCCGGCCCGTTCGGCACGCCGCTGCAACTGCGCCGCGAGGGACAGGGCGGGCTGCCCGAACGGCACCCCGTCGAGGACGGACGGCGCCCCGCCGCCGACCGCGGCGGACCGCTGCGAGCGCTCGGCCTTCTTGATCTCTTCCCAGTTGCGATTGACGTCGGCGGCGGACGACACGGCCGTCGAGCCGAACACGTGCGGATGGCGCCTGATCAGCTTCGCCGCGAGAGTGTCGGCCACGTCGTCGATCGTGAAGCCGCCGTCGCCGGCGTCGCGCTCCGCCGCGATGCGCGCGTGGAACAGCACCTGGAGCAGGACATCGCCGAGTTCCTCGCGCAGCGAGGCCAGGTCGCCGTCCTCCACGGTCTCGACCGCCTCGTAGGCCTCCTCAAGGAGGTACCGCACCAGGGACGCGTGCGTCTGCTCCTTGTCCCACGGGCAGGACACGCGAAGCGTGTCCATGATCGACACCAAGTCGAGGAGGTGCGCGCCCTGCGGCTCCTGGGCTCCGTGCAGCACCTGTACCTGGATTCCCGCCGCGGACAGCCGAGCGAGCAGCTCCGCGTCCGCGCCGTCCCCCGGCGGCGGCAGCCACACCGCCGGCTCGTCGGCGGCGGCCGCTACGGCCGTAAGGA
>Ga0070698_100002856_pt1 | contig 19018 bp, 15 predicted proteins | sample KBSK1502metaG_FD_65477 | JGI IMG/M metagenome (GOLD analysis project Ga0070698, IMG submission 65477) | Corn, switchgrass and miscanthus rhizosphere microbial communities from Kellogg Biological Station, Michigan, USA - KBS K1-50-2 metaG | ecosystem: Host-associated > Plants > Roots >...
TCGGCAAGGCCGCGCTGCTGGCCCGGGCCCGGCCCGGCACGCCATCCGTCGTGCTGTCCATCGCGGCCGGGACACTCCGCGGCACCGGGCACGTCCCCCGCCGGGCAGCCGCGCTGCTCGCCACTCCGACGCGGCAGCACCCACTGCTGCTCGCGGCCATGCTTACTGTGCTCGCCCTGGCAGCCGGCTCCGCCCTCGAGGCCGCCCGTGACCTGCACGGCCTCATCCAGCTCGCCGACCGCCCCTGACCGCAGTGGCTGCGTTGGCGATCCTCACCGGCTGGTATGAGCTCGAATACCGGGTGGCGCATGGTTTCTCCGTCCGCCAGTTGGCTGCGCTGGACTCGGCTCGGGGGGCGCCACCAGCTTGTTCCCGGTGTGGGGGCGGGTCAAGGATTGCGGGCGGTTGCGCTGGCCCACGTACCCCATGATTGGCCTGACCGTTCGCGGGCGCGTGCCGCTGCCCACGGACCGCAGCAGATCCTCGGGCTATGGGTGTGTGCTGGCGTGGCGGGGGGCTGCGCCGCGGTAGCGGTGGCGGAAGAGCAGGTACGCCGGCAGGCCGGCGGACAGGGGGAGCCAGTAGGAGGCGAGCCGGTAGACGAGGGTGGCCAGGAAGGCGTCGCCGCCGTGGACGCCGGCCAGGATCAGCAGGCCGCCCAGGCTGGCTTCGACGAGGCCGAGCCCGCCCGGGGTGATCGGGACCAGCGCGATGATGTTGGCGGCGGCGTAGGCCAAAAGCACCAGGGAGGGCCGGGGATGGGTGCCGGTGGCGCGCAGGGCCGCCAGCAGGCAGCAGAAGTCAAAGCCGAGCCGGCCGGTGGTCAGCACGACCGCCTGCCACCAGTTTTTGTCTAGGACCGACTTGATGGTGTCGCGGTCGGTCAGCAGGCGCGTGTCCAGGCCGGTCAGCGGCGGGCGGCGGCCGCGAGTGACCCAGTTTGCCAGGCGCTCGGCGGCGCGGCCGGCGGCGGCCAGCGGCCGGTCGGTGTGCAGGATGATGGCGCCGAAGATGGCAACCAGGCAGAACCCGGCGATCCCGACGAAGGCGGCATGGACGAGCCCGGGGCTGGCCGGCGCGCCGGCCAGCATGGCGGGCAGGGCCAGGATCGGCAGCCCCAGCAGTGCGCCCGCGTTCAGCAGCGAGAAGGCGGTGAGCCCGGCCACCGCGGTGTCAGGGTCGAACCCGGCGGTGGCAAGCATCTCGAACTGGACGGCGGCGCCGGCGGCGCTGCCGCCCGGCAGGATACCGCTGATCGAGTTGCCGGCCAGCCCCGCGGTGACCACCGCAAACCAACTCCGGGTCTGCAAGGCCAGCCGCTGCACGGCGAAGTAACAGGTGAAGGAGGCTAGCTCCGCAGCCACCGCGGCAGCCGACCAGGCCGGCTCCAGCGTTGACAGGCGGGGCCAGGAAGCCAGCACCTCCGTCAGGCCCGGCAGCACCAGGTAAATAGCCACCCCAGCCGCGGCGACAACCAGGGCCCATTTGAGGACGGTCCTCCAGGTCAGCGGATGCGAGCGCGCCGCATCGAGGGAGGCCGCTTTCGCCGCAACCGGGGTCCGCCGGCCGGCGCCCGCTTGCCCTCCGCCGGCGGTCTGGAGGTGCTCAGCCGCCGCGCCCGGTTCCGGCTCGACAGGCTTTGATCCGCTAGGCGGCAACGTTCCTTCTCATTGTGAATCGTGGCTGGTCCACGTTAACCCCCGGCCTGCCGATGCCGCACGCCATCGTCGCGGTGTCATAGCTCGGCTCAGATCCGACGCCGCCGGCGCCATCGCGTACTTCACGGCGCAGGGCGTGGCGCTGAAGTTCTCGCGCTGGTGTACAGCCTGAGGTGCAGCGTCTTTCAGGTCGTGTGGGGCCGTCCAGTTGCGCTGGAGCGGGAAGATCCTGCACAAGGAGCGCTGCCGTGCCCAGCCACGGCGGGCCGCGCGTCCGTCAACCCGCGCACCCCACGGCACGACCGGCTCACCACCATCGTCAGCGCCCGCCTGCCCGCGCCGTCAAGGCCAGCGGCCGACGAGGAGGTGTGGGCGGCGTGCCTGGCTCGGCCCTCCCATAAGCAAACGATCTCCGTGAGTAACCGCTTGCGTACAGATGCCCACAAACCTTGACGACCTCCAGCGGTGGTGCTAGACCAAGAATTGCTGCCCGCACGGCGATGCGCGGGCCCAAGAAAGGGAGGCGGGAAATTGATGAAGTTCAATTTCCGCACATTTTTTTGCAGGCTCGGAATAGGCGGCTTAATGCTGGGTGCCGTGGTGGCGGGCCCGGGATCGGCGTCTGCCACGACCGCGTTCCCTGGAGGGAGCGCCCAGACCTGCACCGGCACGGTCGATTCGCCTGGCACGCTGGCGGGTAGCTACGGCAACGTCATCATTACCGGCGCTTGCGTCGTCGACGCGGGCCCGGTTAACGTGTCCGGCAATCTCACAATCGCCTCGGGTGGGGCGCTGACAGCCATTTTTGGCTTGAATGACCAAACCGGCAGCGGCAATTCCAACATGACGGTCCACGGAAACCTCGTGGTCGACACCGGTGGCAGCCTGATGCTGGGCTGCTACTCCCTGGTGACCCCGCTCTGGGGGGTGACCCACCTCATCAACGTGCCCGATTTCCCGTGCTTCGACGACCCGAACCCGGGCGCGCCCACGCTCAACACCCAGGACGTGATCGACGGCAACCTGATCTCGAACAACCCGCTCGGCGTGGTGGTGCATAACACGACGATCCGCGGCAACGTGACGCAGAACGGCGGCGGCGCTGGGACCGGCTGCGCGAATGTGGGCATCTTCAACAAGTACTTCGGCCTGCCCGAGTGGACCTCCTACGAGAGCAACGCGATCGGCGGGAACTTCGTGGTCAGCGGGCTCAACACCTGCTTCGACGCTGCGCTCCGCAACATCGTCCGCGGCAACATGACCGTCACCAACAACACCGGGGGCGTCTTCTTCGGCTCGGCCGACGCCACGGAGTTCGTCAGCAACACCGTCTATGGCAACCTCGCCTGCTCCGGCAACAACCCGGCGGTGCAGCTAGGCGACAGCGACGGCTTGCCGAACAAGGTGGCCGGCAACGCCACCGGCGAGTGCGGCTTCAACGTGATACTGCCGAACCCGGGATTCAACTCAGGGGTGCAGTGCCCGCCCTGCGTCCGCACCTTCCAGCCCGCGTCGGTGAAGCTCAGTCATTAGCACTCCAGTCGTGGTCGCGCTGGCCCCCGGCTTCTTCACCGGGGGCCAGCCGCTGGCATCCCCGCGGGGCCGACCCCCCGTCGGCGCTCCTGACCGCCGGAAGGACGCACTGCCATGCAAGTCATCGCGGGTGCTGGCCGCTACACCCCGCCGAACGATGGCGAGCCCAATCACTGGGTAGTCCACCTGACCACCGATGACCTCAGCGTGGGGACCTACTCGATCCCCGAGGACGGGCTGGACGACCAGACCACGCACTACGAAGACGAGATCTACGTGGTGTACGCGGGAACCGCGACGCTTGTCACCGACTCGGGCTCCGCGCAGGTCGGGCCGGGGGCGGTGATATTCGTCCCGCCGGGCGAGAAGCACGTGTTCACCGACGTTCGCGAGGACTTCTCGGTGCTCGGCATCTTCGCCCCGCCCTACATGTCCCGCAAACCAGCCGGGTAACCGGGTTCCGATGCGGATCTGCGTGGCGGGGGCCGGGCTGGCGGGCTCCCTGCTGGCGTGGCGGCTGGCCGAGCGGCCGGGTATACGCGTCGACCTGCTGGCCGGGTACGGCCGCGGAATGGACGCGACGAGCGTGTCGGGGGGCGCGGTGCGCGGATACGACGCACTGGCCCGCCAGCGGGAGCTGGCCATCGCCAGCCTGGCCGAGCTGCTGGCCAGCCCGGTGCTCCGGCGCTGGGGCGGTTACCAGCAGACCGGGTTCGTCTACCTGCCCGGTGATCACGGCGGCCTGGCCGACGCGATGGCGCAGCTCGCACGGCACCTGCCGGGCTCGGCGATGCTCACGACGGCGGGCGCCGCCTTCGCGGACGACGTGGCCACCGGCCCAGATGCCGGACCGGCCTGGTCCGGGCGCGAGGATGCGCCCGCGGTCGTGGAGCGCCTGGCGGGCTCCATCGTCCCGGGCCGGCTGCGTGATGCGGTGCTGGCGGACCTGGCCGGCCGTGACGACGTCACGGTCGATGACGCGCCGCTGGACGCGGTCAGGCTCCCCGAAGCCGGGCCGGCCCGGGTCACCTCTCCCGCGGGGGTGCGTGAGTACGACCGCGTGGTGCTGGCGGCTGGCGCGTGGACACCCAGCCTCCTGCGGGCCAGCGGCCTCCCGGCCAGGGAGTACCGGACCAAGATCATCAGTTATTCCGTCTGCCCGGTCAGCGGTTGGTGCCCGCCTCCCTTCGCCGACGACGCGACCGGGCTGTACGGCAAGCCGGCCGCCGGCGGCGGCCTGGTGCTGGGAGTGCCGACCGCCGGGTGGGATGTGCCGCCCGGCCAGCCGCCCGCGGACCCACGGTGGCAGGAGCGCGCGCGGGAGCTGGCCGCGGCGTTGTTCCCCCGGCTGCGACTGGGACCGGCCCGGACCACCGTCACCGCGGTGGACTGCTACTGCGACCCGCCGGTGCTGTCGCTGCGGCCGGTTCCGGTGGACCGGCCGGGCCTGTACACGTTCACCGGCGGCTCGGGCGGCGCCGCCAAGACCGCCCTCGCGGCCAGCGCGCGGGCGGCCGCCGAGCTGGCCGACCCGGGCGACAACATCGGGCCTGCCGATACGTCTCGCATTCCTGGAGCCGTGCGCCGATGATGAGGGGAGCGAGGGCGCGCGCCGGGATGACAGCTGGAGTGCCAAGCCGATGACAACGCAGTCTGCTGGCCAGGAGAGCAAGGCCAGGGGGCGCGACGCCGCCGGCATCTGGGTGACCGTGCGCGAATCCCCGCTCGCGGTCAAGGCGATGCTCGCTGGCGTCTTCGTCAACAAGCTGGGCGCCTTCATCCAGGTCTTCCTCGTGCTGTTCTTAACTCACCGCGGGTTCACGGTGCTGCAGGCGGGCGTGGCCCTCAGCGCCGACGGCGCGGGCGCGGTGCTGGGGATCCTGGCGGGCGGCCTGCTGTCTGACTGGCTCGGGCCGCGACGCGCCACCCTGGTCAGCATGTTCGGCACCGCGTTCCTGGTGCTGGGCGTGCTGTACGCGCACAACTACATCGCACTGCTGGTGGTGGTCACCCTGCTCGGGGCGGTCGGCGTGGTGTACCGGCCGGCCGCGGCGGCGCTGCTGTCCGAGCTGACCCCCCCGAACCGGCAGGTAATGATCATGGCGCTGTACCGGCTCGCGCTGAACGTGGGCACGACCGCGGCGCCGCTGATCGGCGCGGCCCTCATCGCCGTTTCGTGGAACCTGCTGTTCTGGGGTGAGGCGGCGGCGGCCCTCGGCTACGCGGTCATCGCGGCGTTCGCCCTCCCCCGGCAGGGCGTCACCAAGCCCGCGGCCAGCGGCGACTCGCCACCGAGCGGGAAGCGGCAGCTGCGCGGGTTCGGTGTCGTGCTGTCCGACCACCGCTTCGGGCTGTACATGTTCGCCCTGTTCATCAACGCCGTTGTCTACTGGCAGTACGTGTCGGTGCTGCCGCTGGCGATGCGCGCGGCGGGCCTGATCACCGCATGGTACGCGGCCATGGTGGCGCTCAACGGAGGCATCGTCATCTGCTTCGAGCTGCTGATGACCAAGGTCACCCAGCGCTGGCCGCCCCGGCTCGTGGTGATGGCCGGCTTCGTGCTGCTGGGCGGCGGCATGTCGGTGTACTCGGTGCCGTTGGGGCTCGGCATCTTCTTCGCCGGCACGCTGATCTGGACGGCCGGCGAGATCGTCGCCGGGCCGACCGTCTTCGCCTACCCGGCGATGATCGCCCCGGACGGGCAGCGGGGCCGGTACCTGGGGGCCTCGCAGGCGATGTTCACCCTGGGCGTGGCGGTCGGCCCGGTCGCGGGGGTGGTCGTCTGGCACGCGTTCGGCCGGGCGGTGTGGCTGTGGTGCGGCGCCGCGTGCGTGCTCGGCCTGCTGTGCGCCCGCTTCGGCATGCTCCCCATCCCCGCCGCCGACTCCGGCGGCAGTGCAGCGCGTTGAGGGCCATGGCGCCGTGTCCCTTCTCGACGATGGTTCATCCCGGCTCGACCAGGACGCGATCGGCCGCGAACATCGCGGCCACGCACCTGTGGGCATCGGCCAGCGGGCGCGAGTACACGCCGGGTGACGGAACCAGGTTGTTGTAGAACGTGGCGCCCTCACACAGCGGGCCGAGCGCCCACAGCGTGCGCACCGGGGTGCCCGCCGCGTCGAGCGGGTGCTGTTCCCGGTCCACGTCGATGCCGCGGATGTGACGGCTGTCCGGCCTGTGCCGCCGGATCAGCCCCCGTCGGTGCAGCGCACGCAGCAGCGGGCTGGCGGAGGTGTCCACCGCGGGCAGCTCGATGCGCGCCGAGGCGAGCCAGTCGGCCTCTCGCACCGCGGCCGCGGCGAGCCGGGTGGAGGCGATCCGCCATCGGTGCGCTTCCGGCTGCCAGGTGATCTCGGGGTCGGGGCCGAACGGCGCGGCGGCGATCCCGGCCGACATCAGCGCCAGCAGCTCGGTGTGCCGCTCGAACTGCGGCCCGACCACCGCCCGGTTCATCCGGGGGATCACCCGCCGGGTGAAGTCGTCCAGCGACTGGCTGGTCAGGGAGCCGAAATCGACCGCGTACCGGACCATGTCGCGCAGGTCACGGAAGATATCCAGGGCCGCCTTGAGCGGGCTCCCGGCGAAGCCGCGCACCGCCTCGGCCAGGTCCTGGCGCAACACCCCGGCCAGCCATCCCTGGTAGGCGGCGCCGTCGTCCAGCCGCATCCCGGCCGAGCCGTCGAACGCCGCGGCCGCGTCGAAGGTTCCCAGCCGGACGTCCAGCGCGTCCAGCACGGCGGCGATGCGCTGGTGGCCGGCCGCGGCGGCCAGGTCGCGCTCCAGGCCGTCGGCCGCCTCCGCGCCAGCGATGCTGGCCTCGCGCCGGCGGTAGGCGATGCGCATTTCGGTGAGGATCAGCGGCAGGATGTCCCGCCCGAAGTCTAGCGGGCCACCGCTGCCTGCCCTTAAGGCGTCGATGGCCGGCCGGGTGAACACCAGCGGCTGGTACGGCGCCTCGAAGCGGACCACCAGCGGCCGCGCCCGGCACGGCACCCCGGAGCGCGAGTACCACAGCAGCACCGGCTCCCGGCCGCTCGGGACGTAGCGAAGGTCCAGCCCTTCCCCCTCGAACCGCCCGCCGCGCCCCACCGTCAGGCAGGACAGCATGTCCATGGCCGATAGGCCGAACCCGCCGAGCGCCACCGACTCTCCCGGCGCCACCTCCGCCAGCCGTTCCGGAAGCGGGTACGGTCCGGGGATGTACCGCGTGCCGCCGGGCAATGCGTCTGCCCCGGGCGTACCGTTCGGCGTGTATCCCGTGGTGAGGAACGCGTGCTGAACGGAGAGCCGGGAGCCGTCGGACAGCGCGATCATCCACGTCTCGTCGGCGCCTGGCCACATGTCGGCCGCGGTCGCCCGGTGCACGGCCAGCCGTACGTGCGCGGGGGCGCGCTGCCGGAGCAGCGTGAAGAACCAGGCGAGGTACTCGCCGAGCAGGCGCCGCGGCAGGAAGTCCTCCGGCCGGATCTCGCGGCCGTGCGGGCCGACCGAGAAGCCGTCGGAGGCCATCCGCAGACCCCGGCTGGTGACCCATTCGTGCAGAGCCGGCCCCGGGGCGGGCGCCGCGTCGCCCACCGAACGCTCGTCGGGGAACATCGACACCTGACCGCACGTGGTGTTCAGCAGAAGGTAATCGGGTTGCTGAATGCGGTGGACGCCGGCTCCGCTCGCGTCCGGGTCGATGATCTCGACCCGGATCTGCCCGGCGGCCGGGCCGGCCTTGGCGGCGAGGGTGATGATCCGCTCCAGCACGGACAGGCCGCGGGATCCGAGCCCCACGATCGCCACCGAGGTCACCCGGGCCATGATCGCCCCTCCATCAGTCCTGGCACCCTTCCATGGCGTACGTGACGGGGGCGAACCGCGCCGCCAGCAGTTGCAACGCGTCCTCGGCCGCTCGCGCCGCGACGCTGCCGGTGCCGCCGCGGGCGATGACGTAGCCGAGCCGGTCGGTGAAGCAGTGCCGGATCCGCACCTCCTGCCCCGGCCGGACGGTGAGGCCGACCTCCGCCACGCCGGGGACCGCCGACGCCGCCGTCATCCCGGTCACCCCGGTCAGCCGCCCGGCCTCGCCGGCCACCAGGAACCTGATCGAAGCCGCGCCCGCCCGGGCCGGCCGGGGCGGCACCGGCCGCCCGGCGGCCTCCGCGACCACGTGGAAGATCATGTCGATGCCGAGTGCCTCGGCCACCATCCGCGGGATCATCCCGCCCGCCAGCCGGGGGTTGACCTCCACGATCCGCGGCCCGGCCGCGGTGTGCCGCACCTCGACATGGGCGCCGCCCCAGCCCAGGCCCAGCGCGCGCAGCGCGGCGATCGCGGCGCCGCCGATGGCGGCCTCGCAAGCCGCGGGCAGGAGGGCCGGGAAGTCGTGGCCGGTCTCCACGAAGTAGGGCTCCGGGCCCAGGTGCTTGCGGGTGATGCCGATGACCTGGTCGCCGAGGCACTCCGCCGAGAACTCCTCGCCGGGCAAGTACTCCTCGACCACCACCGCGGGCTGCGGCGGCAGCCCCAGCTCGGCCGGATCGGTGTCCAGGACATACCCGGCCGCCGCGGCGACCTCGCCGGGGCCGGCGCACCGCCTCGTCCCGACCGACCCGGATCCCGAGACCGGCTTGACCACCACCGGGTAGCCGATGCGGGCGGCCGCCGCCACCGCCCCGGCGGCCGTCGACGCGGCCGCGAAGGCCGGGCCGGGCACGCCCGCCGCGCGCAGCCGGGCCCGCTGCGTGTGCTTGTCCCGGCAGGCCCTGATCGCGTCCCCGTCGGGATGCGGACGGCCCAGGGCGGCGGCGAGGTCGGCGGCGGCGGCGATGTAGTACTCCGAACTGCTGGTCGCGCCGGCGACCGTGCCGCCGAGGGCCTGGCAGGCGGCCAGCAGGGCGGCGGGGTCGGTGGTGCCGGCCATCACGGCGTCGATCCCGTCCTCGGCGACGTAGGGATAGCGGCCAGGGTCGCGCGCCAGCAGCACCGGCCGCAGTCCCAGGTCGCGCGCGCGGGCGCAGAACGCCCGGCCCGACCCGGTCGTGTTGCTCTCGACCAGCACGAGCCACGGACCGGTCATGGCTGGCTCCAGCGCGCGACCGCGCCGGCCAGTTCCGCTCCGGCGGCGCGCAGCGACTCGCGCCGGCTCTGGTGCCAGTCACGGTGCGCCGCCCAGGCCGTGACGGCCTGCCGGAAAGGTTCCTCGAAGGCGCCTGGGCCGCCGCCGTAGGCGTGCGCGCGCACCAGCGCCGCGAGGTCGAGGCCGGCCAGGCCGGCGTCATCGAGCCAGCCGGGCGGGCCGAACGCGGCCAGGTCGGTGGAGCCGGCGCTGACCGCCTTCCGCACCGCCTCGCCGACCATGCGGTGCGCGGTACGGAAAGCCGTGCCCCGCTGGACCAGCCGGTTCGCCACCGAGGTCGCCACGGTGAAGCCGTCCCTGGCTCGCTCGCTCATCCGGGCCACGGCCGGCCGGGCGCCGGTGACCACCACCTGGCTCAGCGCGACGGCGTCGGCGGCGGCCGCGAGCCCGGGCCAGACCGCCGCCATCGCCTCGGTGCCCACCTCGATCGAGTTCGTGAACGGGACGCCGGCCATCATGCTGGCCGCCGCCGCCCACTCGCCGACCGACCGGCCGGGCTTGGCCTTGAGGTGCTCGAGCAGAAAGGCGTTGCGCTTCTGCGGCATCGCCGAGCTGCCGCCCACCAGCCGGTCGGGAAAGTCAAGGAAGCCGAACTCGGCCGTGCTCCACAGCTGAAGATCGGCGGCCAGGCGGCTGATCACGACGGCCAGCCCGGCCGCGGCGGCGAGCACCCGCAGCGGCACGTCCCGGCTCGCCACCGCGTCCAGCGCGTGCCGGGTGCTGGCCGGATAGCCCAGCAGCCGGGCGGTGCGGGCCGGGTCGATGGGCAGATCCGTCCCGGCCACCGCGCCCGCGCCGAGCGGGCACGTTGTCAGGCCGTCCGCGGCGGCGATGATCGCGCCGGTTTCACGGCCTGCCGCCAGCGCGACGCCGAGCAGGTAGTAGCCGTACGTGACCGGCATCGCCGCCTGGAAGTGCGTGTAGACCGGCATGACCACATCGGCGTAGGCACGGGCGCGGCTGAGCAGGACCGCCTCCAGCCTCGCCGCCTGCTCGGCGAAGCGCAGCAGCCAGCTCCGCAGCCGCAGGCTGGTCACGGTGGCCTTGAGGTCGTTGCGCGAGCGCCCCGTCTGGAGCACCCCGCCCACCTCGGGCCCGAGCCGCTCGATCAGGTAGCCCTCGTACATCAGGTAGAGCCCGCGCGGGGCCGGCCGGCCGTGCAGCGGCCGGAAGCCATCCGCCGCGACGTCGGCGATGCACCGCAGCAGGCCAGCGGCGGCCTCGGCGGAGATCAGCCTCTGCTCGGCGAGCATCACCAGGTGCGCCTGGTCGACTTGGATCATCAGCGGCAGCTCGGCGTCGAGCTCGGCCGCCGACAGCGGGCCGTAGATCACCTCGCGCGTCCGGCTCCCCAGCTCGCCGGTGAGCCTGCCGGTCCCGCTCATGCCACCCCCACCGCCGGGTCAGGTCGAGGCCGGACGGCCTCATCGAAGGAGCGCCGGGCCCAGGCCAGGCTCGTCCACGGCCCGCCGGGTTGTGCGGGCTGGCTGACCCCGGCCGGCTCGTCCGGCACCGCGGCACCGAGGTGGCCCGCGGCGCGGAGCCACCCGTCGTCGTACACCGTGTCCTGGTAGCGGTAGCCCTCGTCGGGCAGCAGCACGACGGTCAGCGCGCCGGGATTCCGCTGCGACCACCATCGCGCCACGAGGTAGGCCGCACCGCTGGACGGCCCCATGAACAGGGCGTGCCGCCGGTGCAGCTGCCGCGTCGCGGCGAACGCGATGCCCGCGGAACACCAGTGGACGGCGTCGAACACCCGGTGGTCCAGGTTGGCTGGCATCACGCTCATGCCCATGCCGCGCAGCTCGCGCGGCCCGTCCGGGTGGCCGAAGAGCACGCTGGCGTGAGCATCGACGCCGATGGCCTGGCATTCCGGCAGCACCGCCCGCAAGTGGGTGACCGTCCCGCACATCGAGCCGCCGGAGCCGACCGTGCCGACGACGCAGTCCACCTGACCGAGGTTCTCCAGCAGGAACTCGGCGACGGTCGCGTAGGAGCGCGGGTTGTCCGGATTGGAGTACTGCTCCGGGCAGAAGGTGACCGGGTAGTCCGCCAGCACCTGCCGCAGCCGTTCGAGGCGCGCCGCCTGGTAGCCGCCGACGGCCCGCGCGGCCGTGGCCGGCACCCGCTCGACGATCGCGCCCAGGTCGGTGAGCCGCCGGAACAGCCGCTCGTCGATGACCGGGTCGCTGACCAGGATCAGCTTGCGGTCAAGGTGCACCGCCTGCATGGCCAGCGCGAGCCCGAACGTGCCGGAGGTCGTCTCAGCGATGACCGTCCCCCGAGGAAGCTTGCCGTCGGCGGCGGCCCGGCGCAGGATGAACCGGGCCGGGATCAGCTTCATCAGGGTGAAGCAGGCCGCGTAGAGGTTCGGCGCCAGCCTGATCAGCCGGGGTAGCTGGTAGGCCTCGGTGGCCTCCGCGTGAGCCAGGCCACCGCGCATCAGGCCGTCGCCTGGGTCTGCGCCGCCCCGGCGACGGGCAGCCCGATCGTGGCCGTGACTGGCAGGCCCCATTCCCCGATCCGGGCCAGGCACGCGGACGCCGCCTGCGCCGCACCTGGCTGTCGCGCGTCGAAGATGAGCCCGGCCACCGTGCCGCTGTGTGCGACCTGGACGCCGCTTCCGCCGGTGGAGCGGCACAGGTCGAGGAGCTGATCCAGCAACGGCTTGGGCAGGTACCGCTGGTTGATCAAGGCGCTGGCGGTCGCTACCTTGCCGAGCAGCGCCACGTCCTGATGCCTGATCGCGTGCCGCAGCGCACCGCGCAGCGCCTGGAAGGCTCCTATCTCCCGGTCGTCGTAGCCGGCCGGCTTGAGGGAAAGCGTGTCCACCCGCACGCCGGGATCGGCGTCGCAGCCGATCACGATCATCGGTGGCAGCCGGTGCCCCAGCGTCTCGAGCACCTCGCCGTCGCGGTGGGCGAACAGCACCACCCGGTCATCGATCATGACCGAATCTGAGGCGCATTCGGCCAGCACGGCGAGCCGTCCTTCCTCCTCCCGCGACATCGTGACGCCGTGAAAGTCGGCGACGGCCCGGATGGTCGCGATCACGTCGGCCGTCGAGGAGCCCATGCCGATGCCGCGCGGCACATCGCTGACGATGTCGATCTGGCCGCCCTTGGCCGGTGATGGGTGGGCGGAGAACGCCTGAAGCGCCAGTACCGCCGCGCGGCGGACCTTGATCAGCTCGGGGGTGCCCACGATTCCCCAGTGCCGTTCGCTGGGATGGAAGGTCGCCCGGCTCCCCGAATGGGGCTGGGGCAGCGTCACCAGCGCCCGGCGCAGCCGCCCGGCGCTGTCGGTGAACATGCCCTGCAGCAGTTCGCCGTGATGCGCGCAGGCATGCCCAACCCCCCGCCCGGCCGGGCGGGCGCTGGCCCGGCTCCTGGCTAGCCGGTACTGCCGCATGTCACGCACCGCCGTACGCCCTCTTCCCGCGTGCGAAGGCGCCTCAGGCCTTCGTCTTGCTGATCGTGAACACCAGGCTCTCGTGATCATGCTCATAGGTCCGGTAGTCGGCGTGCGGCGGCTCGCGCCAGCCCGACACCTCCACCGACTCGGCGGCCATCCCCGCCGATGCCAGCAGTTCCTCCAGGTCACCCTCGTCGTAGAATCTGCAGTAGAAGCCGAAATGATCGATGAACTCCTTCGGCCCGGTCTTCCTGATGTTGGGATCGGTGACCTGGCAGTCGTTCATCGTCCACATGTTCGCCACGATCCGTCCGCCCGGGCGCAGGATCCGGCCGAACTCCGTCAATGCACCCAGCGGGTTGGTCAGGTGACCCAGCAGATCCCAGCAGAAGACGCCGTCCACGGATTCTGGCAGCAGCCCGGTGTCAAAGGCGTCAATCTTCACGAAAATGGTCTTGTCCCTGATGTCTGCCTGCCGGGCCGCGCGCTCGGCAATGGCCATGGCATTGACCGACGTATCACCAGCCAGAAGCACCTTGGTTCCCCTGGCCAAAGGCGGGAGATTCCGCCCGTCGCCACATGGAAGATCGATGACGATGGCTGCCGAGTTCTCGGCAAAAAGCCGCGCGGCTGTTTCCGCTCCCGGAACCGGCGGATCGCCCCACAAATTTCCCTGGCCGTGCACGTGCGAGGGAGCGTAGGCTTCGTTCCATAGCGGGATAGCGTCGGAATCACGGGCGGGTACGCCAGCATTCACTAGAGCCTCCGTAAGGCACCTGCAAACGATTCGCCTGCGCTCACCCAGCCTCGCCGCGGTGGCCGGCGCAGCGTGTCCAGCGTGCCCCCCTCTCTGCTGACGGCAGGCGTCGCTGACCGCAGCGGCGACGGAACACTCGGTGGTGGCAGGCTAACTGACCAGGTTCCCGCCCGCAATCCCCGGCGCCGCGGGATCTGGCGCCGGCCACCTGCACGGCCGCGCGGCCAAACGGCGAGACGCTGCCGCCGCGCTTGGTGGCGAAGCGGCGTATCCGCAGGCCAGCCGCCATTTGCCAAGCAATTCCAAGTTTGTCACCGAGAACGGTGAGGCAAAAGCTCTTGCCGGGTCTAGTGTTACGATAAAAAGCTAATGTGTTTTACGTGACTGACGTTACACTATTGCCCCGCGGTTAGCTCTAGCAAACCCCGAAAAATACACCTATAGTGGTTTTCACATCACTGTGCGTCACTAAATGGCTGGGTGGAACACGAGAGCAAGCTTAACCGCGGTGGTGCGGTCGCTGCCGTCTTTCATCCCTGAGAGGGTAGACGATGCGTCATTTAGTTAAAGAGAGCACTGAGCCATATGCCGTCGGGGTCGTCGATGTCTTTCCGTGGGATAAGTTCTCGCTGGGGCATCGGCTTCCGTTCGGCGCGCAGTGGTACACCCTCCCCCCTAACGCCACGAGTAAGCAGGACTGCCACCCCGAGGTCGAGCTCTCAATCGTGGTGCACGGTACGGCCTCGGTGGAAGCCAGCGGGCAGATCACCGACGTGGGGACCGGCGAGGTCTTCCTGCTGGATTCCGGGGAAGCGCACGTCATCCATAACCGGTCAGGGAACGCCTCGCTGCTGGTCTTCACCACCTTCTGGATGCCCCCGGAAGACAGCCCGGACTCCGGCACGGCAGGCGGAGAAGAAGCAGAAGCGGCCATGGCCGGGGAAACGCGGACCTGACGATGACGGACGCAGCCGCGACAGAGCCGTCATCCGGGCCGTCATCCGGGCCGTCATCCGGGCCGTCATCCGGCGTCACCGTGTTCGTGATCCCCCAGCCAACCGTCAACGGGCCACTGCACATCGGCCACCTGTCCGGGCCCTACCTGGCGGGGGACATCGCCACCCGGGCGGCGAAGGCGCGCGGGGAGCGGGTGCTGACCCTGGCCGGGGTGGACGTCCATCCCAACTACGTGCTGACCAAGGCCGAGATCCTGGGCGTAGACGTCGAGGAGATGGTCGCGAACTATCGCGCCCAGATCGCGGCGGTATACGCCGGCGCCCGCATCGGCTACGACGTGTTCGTCGACCCAGAGCTCCACGACCACAAGACGACCGTCGCCGCCATGCTGAACGAGCTGGTGGCGCGCGGCACCGTGCCGATGCGGGAGTACACGCTGCACCGGTGCTCGGACTGCGGCCGGACGCTGCACCACTCCTACGTCGTGGGCAAGTGCCCGGTATGCGGGACCGGATCCAACGGCACGTCCTGCGAGGGATGCGGGGGGTTCACCTCGGCCCAGCTGCTCATCGACCCGAACTGCACCCGGTGCGGCGGCAGCCCGCAGCCGCTGGTGGCCACCGTCCCGGTGCTACCGCTCGAGGACTACCGGGAGCGCCTGACCGCCGAATGGCTGCACGGCGAATGGCCGGTCAGCACGCGAGCTGTACTGCAGCAGTACCAGAACGCGCCGCTGCCGACGATCCCGCTCGCCTACCCCACCAACTGGGGCATCGAGTGCGACGGGCCGCTGGCCGGGCTGCGCGTGGATTTTCCCACCGAGCTGGGGCTGGGTTACCTCTACGCTCCGGCCCTGGCGCTGGACCCGGCGGCGAGCAGCCTGAGCGACTACGTCAGGGCCTGGCGCCAGATCGACGGCATCTGGCACTTCAACGGCATGGACAACACCTTCTACTTCGCGGTCCTGTATCCGGCGATCCTGGCGGCAGCCGGGGTGCCCGGGCCGGCAGCGCTGGGAGCGGTGATCAACGAGCTGTACCTGCTGGAGGGCAGGAAGTTCTCGACCACGCGCAACCACGCCGTGTGGGCGCGCGAGTTCCTCGCCGAGCAAGACCCCGAGATGGTCCGCCTGTACCTGGCGTGGGACCGGCCCGACCGGTATGAGAGCGACTTCACCCACGAGGGATACCAGGCGTTCTGCGATTACGCCCGGCCGTTGCTGGATGGCACCGGCCCGGCCGGGGCAGGCCTGCCGGCCGTGCTCGCCCGCGCCGAGCTCGAGCGTGCGGAGCACGCGCTGCGCCTGTCCCAGTTCGACGCGGCGCTCGCGGTGCGCTGCGTGCTGGCCGCGCTCACCGCCGGGACCGGGGCCGACTCGGTCGCCCTCGCCGCGCTGGCCGGGTGGGATCCCCGGCCGCCCTGAGCCTGCCCCATCACTCGGCACACAACTCCAGCGAGGACCGATTGCAGGAAGGCCAGCCATGACGAACACCCCGCAGCCGCCCGCCGGAATCCCGTCCTACTTCGCGCTGGGCGTCGGCGCCGGGCCCTCGAACCTCAGTCTCGCTGCCCTGTTCCAGCACGCGACCAGCGAGCGGATCGCCCTGTTCGAGAGCCAGCCCGGGCCCGCCTGGCACAACACGCTGATCCACCCGGGCGTCCGGATGCAGACAAGCTGGCTCAAGGACCTCGTCTCCCTGGTCGAGCCGCGGCACGAACTGACGTTCCTCAATTACCTGGTCACCGAAGGCCGGCTGTACGCGCTGCTGAACGCCCAGTTCGACGTCATCCCGCGGATGGAGTACGTCCGGTACCTGCAGTGGGCCGCGGAGAAGCTGCCGGATATCCACTACAACGCGACGGTGGACAAGATCAGCTTCGGCGACGGCGGCTTCACGGTGTACTCGGCCGGCCGGGCCATGGCCCACGGCGAGCATCTGGTGATCGGCATGGGCACCAGGCCGTTCATCCCGCCCGAGCTTTCCGGGCTGCTGGACGAGCGCGCGTTCATCGCGGACGAGCTGAGCCACCGCCTCGACGCGATGCGCGCCGACCTGGACGCACCGGTCGCCGTGGTCGGCGGCCGGCAGACCGGCTTCGAGGCGACCATGAAGCTGCTCGAGGAGGGCTTCACCGCCATCACCTGGTACGGCCGGCGCCTGTGGTTCGACAGCATTGACGACTCCCCGAACGCCAACGACATCTACCGGCCCGCCCACCTGGAGGCTCTGCTCCGGATGTCACCCGACACCCGGCGCCGCGTCACCACGGACATCTACCACACGGGCGACGGGCTGACCCCCGGCGGGCTGCAGTGGCTGTATCAGGCCAACTATGACCGCATGCTGCAGCTCGGCCGCTTCCCGCTCATCCTCTGCCCGGGCCGGGACGTGGTCAGCTCGGCGGTGGACGGCGAGGACATCGTGCTTACCTGCCAGACGCCGGAGAAAATCGAGCACCACAGGACCCGGCACGTGGTGATAGCCACCGGCCGCGAGAACACGCCGATCCCGTTCGACGACGACCTGCGAAGTCGGGTTGAGATGGGCGAGGACGGTGAGGTCGTGGTGGAGGATGACTTCTCGCTGGGGTGGAAGGGGATGAACGGCCACCAGATTTACGCGCTGAACCGGGCGCGAGCGACCCACGGGCTCACCGACGCCAACGTCACGCTGCTCCCGGTCCGTGCCGCCATCGTGATGAACTCGATGTTCGACCGGGAGGTCTACCAGGTTCGCGACTACCTCTGCCCGGTCGACTGGGGCTGAGCGCCAAATGACCGGCCACGCGCCAGAGCGGCCGCTCCTGCTGGTGATCGGGACCGGCTCACGCCACTACCGGGAGTACCTGCTGGCCTCGATCAGCACCCGCTACCGGATACACCTGCTGTTGTGGGCCGAGCCAGGATGGGAACTGCGCTACGTGGCCAGCTGGACGGTGCTCAGCCGCGAGGAGGAGACGATCGACGCGGCCGACATGATCGCCGCTGCCGCCGATGTCGCCGCTGCCGGGCCACTGGCCGGCGTGCTGGCCTGGGATGAGGCGCGCGTGCTGCAGGCTGCGAAGGTAGCGGCCGCGCTGGGCCTGCCCGGCGGTGATCCGGACGCGGCGATGCGCTGCCGCGACAAGCACCTGACCCGCGAGGCGCTGGCGGCCGCGAAAGTGCCCCAGGCACGCTCGATCCTGGTCTCCTCCCTGGAGGAAGCGCTGGCCGCGGCCGACCAGATCCGCTACCCCGTGGTGCTCAAGCCGCGCGCCATGGCGGCGAGCCTGGGCGCGGTGCTGGTCGCCAGCCCGGATGAGCTGACCGCTCAGTTCGCGTTCGCGCGCGACACCACCCTGCCCGGGGCGTGGCGTTATGACGTCGGAGTCCTGGTGGAGGAGTATCTCACCGGGCCGGAGATCAGCGTGGACTCGGCGGTGCACGGCGGCCGGGTGCTTCCCATGTTCGTGGCCCGCAAGCAGGTCGGCTACCCGCCGTACTTCGAGGAGGTAGGGCACGTCGTGCACGCCCGGGACCCGCTGCTCACCGATCGGCTCCTGCTGCAGGTGATGCGGGACACGCATGCCGCGCTCGGCTTCACCGACGGCATGACGCACGCCGAGTACAAGCTGACCGCCGCCGGCCCGAAGGTCATCGAGGTGAACGCGCGCCTCGGCGGCGACCTCATCCCCTATCTCGGCATGAAGGCGAGCGGGATCGACCCCGGGCTGGCGGCGGGCGCGGTCGCGTGCGGGCAAGCCCCCGATCTGTCCGCCGAACGCGAGCTGACCGCCGCGGTCCGCTTCTTCTATGTGGACCATGACGACACGCGCATCGGAGCGGTCGGTTTCGACGGCGCCCGCCTGCCCCAGGCAGTGGACCGGCTGGTCACGTTCGCCACGCCAGGTGCTGTCGTCTCGCCGCCGCCTAAGGGAACCCTGCTGGGGCGGGTCGCCGCCGCGACCGCGGTCGCCGCCACCGAGCAGGAGTGCCGCACGGCGCTGGACGCGGCGCAGGCGGCGCTCACCGTGACCGCTGCGCCCGCCGGCGTCGATCTGCGCGGCGGCGGGTAACCGGCCGGACCCGAGGAGGGAAGCCATGCCACCATACGCGGTCGTAGTGGACCCGGTGGGAACGGGCCAGGAGTACCCGGCGGCGTTCCGGGACGCCGGCGTCGGGACGGTAGCCGTGCTGTCCATGGCCGAGCCGGCCGAGCCCTACCGGCCCTCCTGGCACCCGGAGAACTTCGACCACGTCCATATCTTCGACGGCGACCCGGGCGTGCTGGCGAAGGAACTGCGCGCGTACGAGCCAATCTGCCTGATTCCCGGCGCGGAGACCGGCGTGGAGCTGTCGGACGCGCTGGTGGAACTGGTCGTGCCCGGCACGGGCAACGTGCCCGAGCTGGCGGCCGCGCGGCGCGACAAGTGGGCGATGGCCCGGGCCGTGCACGAGGCCGGCATACCCGACCTGCGGCAGACCTGCAGCGACGATCCCGGCGAGATCGACCGCTGGTTGCGCGAGACGGGGCTGGCGGGCAAACGGCTGGTGGTCAAGCCGCCGAAGAGCGCCGGGACCGACAACGTGCACAT
>Ga0070698_100002857_pt1 | contig 19017 bp, 22 predicted proteins | sample KBSK1502metaG_FD_65477 | JGI IMG/M metagenome (GOLD analysis project Ga0070698, IMG submission 65477) | Corn, switchgrass and miscanthus rhizosphere microbial communities from Kellogg Biological Station, Michigan, USA - KBS K1-50-2 metaG | ecosystem: Host-associated > Plants > Roots >...
GGAGGGTGGGCCGGCCAGCTGATCGGCATCGACACCCAGACGCCGATGCCCGTCTTCATTCCGGTGGTGATGTTCGCCGTGCTGTTCGGGCTCTCGATGGACTACCAGGTGTTCCTTGTCAGCCGGATGCGGGAGTCGTGGCTGCGCACGAACGGGCACGCGGCGAGGGCCGTCGTCGACGGCCTGGCCGGGACCGGCCGGGTCATCACCGCCGCTGCTGCGATCATGGTCGCGGTGTTCGCCGCGTTCGTTCCAAGCCCCGATGTCGTCCTCAAGGTCATCGGCGTGGGCATGGCGGCGGCAATCTTGATCGACGCAACCGTGGTACGGATGCTGCTCGTTCCTGCGATCATGCATCTGCTGGGCCGGGCGAACTGGTGGCTGCCCCGATCGGTCGACCGGCGGCTTCCCCAGCTGCGGGTCGAGGGACGTCCCGAGGCCTTCGTCCCGAGTCCGCGGTCCGCGCCGCACGACGCCGGCAGCCGCGAGCTGGAGCCGGCAGGCGCCGCCGACTAGCAGGGCACCAACAAGTCCAGTGCGGGACCCCGCTGCACGGCGGTGGGGCCCCGCACCGACCTGTCCCCGCGGGCTGTCCGGGTGCGCTGGAAAGGCGATCCGGTGCTCGCGCAGGATCTGCCGCAGCCGCTCCCAGCCGATCCGCACCATCCAGTCCAGGCTGCGGCCAGGTAGCCGGCCAGCTTGCGCAGGCTCCACCGGGTGAACGGGCGCCCCAGCTTGCGGGGACGCGTCGCGGCCGTCGCGAGGATGAACTCCTCATCCTCAGTGCTGATCCGGCGGGGACAGTCTCCCGCCCACCGAACATCCAGGCGGCGGCCAGGCCGATCTCGTTGAACCGGTGGATCACCTCCCGGACGGCGTCCTCGCCGGCGGGCACCAGCCGGGCAATCGCCGGCACCGGGGTGCCACTGGCCGACGCCATGATGATCGTCGCCCGGCGCACCCGAACCGGCCTGTTCGTGGACACCGCACCAGATGCGTGGTCCGAGCCACATCCCGCCGGACGCGTGGGCGCATCCCGCTCTGGTGCGGCCTGTTGTCCTGCACTTGCTGTGGTCCGGCCGTTACTTCTTTACATTCTCCTGCGGGACTTTGCGGGTTGCGACCCAGACGCGGTTCTCGCACAGTGCGTCGAACAGAGCGCGGCGCAACTCGCCCTCGGTGTCGACATCGGCCGCGCTGTCGGGCACGACCGCCCAGTCACGCAGCGCCGCCTTGCCAGAGAAAAACGGGGAGATCTCGCGGGTTCGCCACTGTCCGTCGGCATTCTTAAACCGCTCCACGAATGCAAGCGCGTCGACCATCGTGGGCGCTGCGTCTAGTTTGTCCCATCTCAGCGATCCCCAGTCCCAGTGGTCGTTCTCGGGAATCTCAACGTGTCCGTACCAGCCTGGAACCGTCGGGAACTTCGAAGTTCGTCGGCGATAGCCGGTTGTCGCGAGGGATCCGTCATCCTGTTTGTCTGGCCAGACATGACCCCGGGGAACGTCAAGTTCGTCGTGAGCTAGCTCCTTGATCGCCGCGAGCGCATCTCGCTGGAATGCTGCGGCCGGTAGCCACGACCTTCGCGTCGAGAAGCCGATCAGCTCGAACTGGATCCGGATCAGCCGGTTCGTTTCGACGCCGCCGGGAGGGTTCTGTAGTGTGCCGCAGACCTTTCCCAGGCCCCTGTGCTGCCACACCTTGTCGCGGCCGACCGTGAACGTCGGCGCGTCCGTCTGGCCTGTCCGGTAGGAGGGAAGGCTCGTTCCCTCGGTCGTGTGCCCGCATCCCTTCGGTGGGCTGTCAAGCTGGACGTCGCCGAACTGCTGCTCTGCCGGCCGGTGGACAACCTCGATGCCGCCCGGGAGCTTCTTGATGAATCCAGTCGGCATGAAAGCCCCCTTCTGGTTGGACTCCGTTGCCCGGCAACGCCGGGTGACCCATTATGCCTAACGTCTGCAAATATCCTTGGCTGATTGCAGTCCACGGCCCCGTCACGATGACCGCGACCGATGCAGGCGCAGTGAAACCCATATGGAGATGGGATGGAGAATGGCGCGGCGTATGAACCGCGTCGCGGCGCCTGAACAACCAGTTCGCTTTCCTATCGGACCCGGGGCGGCGAATGTCATCGGCGCTCCGCGATGAAGGGATGAGAGTGGTACGCGAGGCGGCCCGGGCTCAGCCCAGCTCGGCGAACGCGGCGGCGATGGCTTTCCGGCTAGCGCCCTGGGCGACCAGTAGGCGTAGTAGGACCCGCGCCTTGTACGGATGCACGAAACCGCCGTTGATCAGGCCGCGGGCAAGCAGATCGCGCTCGGACCCGATCGCACCGTAGGTGGACTCAAAGACCGGCCCGGCGCCGGTCCGGGAGGTCAGCACGACCGGCATGGCGGCGGCCAGTTCGCCGAGCAATGGCGTCAGCCAGGCTGGCACGTGGCCGACGCCGAAACCGGCCACGACCAGCCCGTGATGAGTGCGCGCAACCCGGTCAAGCAGCAAGCCGTCGTCATCGAACGTCACCGTGTACAGCGCGATCCTGGCGGCGGCCAGGGCGTCCCTGGTGAACCCGGTGACTGGCGTGCGGCACAGGATCTGGGCGAGGAATCGGGGGACCTGCTCGACGACGTGGCCGACCGGACCCGCGTCGGGCGACGCGAACGTTGCCGTGCTGGTGCTGTGCGCCTTGCGTATGTACCTCGCCGCGTGGATTTCGTCGTTGAACACGACCAGCGCGCCGCGGCCGCGGGCGGCCTCGGATGCGGCGACCTGGATGGCCGCGAGCAGGTTCGCGGGGCCGTCCGCGCCGGGCAGCGTCGGGTTGCGCATCGCCCCGGTGAGCACGAACGGTGCCGCAAGCGGCCACACCGAGTCGACGAGGAAGGCGGTCTCCTCCAGTGTGTCCGTGCCCTGCGTGAGCACGATGCCGCGGGCACCGGTCAGCACCGCGTCGCCGGCCGCATCCACGACATCGAGGATGTCACCGAACGACAGGCTCGCACTCGGCACGGCGGCCGGATCCCGGACGTCGATCTCGATGCCGTCCAGGCCGCTGACGCTGCCCAGCAGGTCGAGGCCGGTCAGACGGGCAACCACACCGCTACCCTGGCCGGTCATCGAAATAGTGCCACCGAGCGCGAACAAGACGATGGCCGCCGGCAGGGGATGCCCAGGGCTGACGATTCCCGCCTCGGCGGCCGCGCTGCTCGGGCCGGAGCCGGCGGTGCCTGCATCACCGGCCTTGCCGGCCGGCCGGCCGGCGGCTGGCCGGGAATCACCGCTCGAGGTGGGCCGCATGCAAGCCGCTCCGATAACGCTCGTCCTGATCGTTACCATCATCGTCCATGCCGTTCGGGCCCAAGACCAATGCAGCGGTGCGTGGTTTCCAGCAGGCACTCGGGATCACCGTCGACGGCATCGTCGGTCAGCTGACCTGGCGGGCACTGGTCAGCGGCATGCTGTCGTTCTGACCTCAAGCGGCCTGCTACTGGCCCAGCCGCGGTGCCACCAGCCTGCGGGGCGGCAGGCTGATAGAACATCACCATGCGCGCCGGCCAGCTTCCCATCGACGAACAGCTGGAGCGTTTCCGGGCAGCGCTGACCAGTAACCGCACACTGACCGAGGTGCTCGCCCGAGCGGCCACCATGGGCCTGCCGGGCTGGTACCTGGCCGCCGGGTGCCTGTATCAGACCGTGTGGAACGTGGTCACCGGCCAGCCGCCCGAGGCGGGCATCCTCGACTACGACCTCGCCTACTTCGATGGCTCGGACCTATCCTGGGATGCCGAGGACGCGGTCATCCAGGCCGGTCAGAAGACCTTCGCGGGACTGCCCGCCCCGGTCCAGATCCGCAACCAGGCACGCGTCCACCTGTGGTATGAGCAGAAGTTCGGCGTGCCCTGCCCGCCGTATGAATCCACCGAGGCGGCAATCGACACCTTCGAAGCCACCACTGCCTGCCTCGGCGTCCACCTGCTACCCAGCGGGCGGTGGCGTATCTATGCCCCGCACGGGCTGGCCGACATGTTCAATCTCGTCGTCCGCCCCAACCCGGTGCTTGCGCCCCGGCACGTCTACCAGGCCAAGACCACGCGGTGGCGGCGGCAATGGCCGGGCCTCACCGTCTTGCCCTGGCCGGAGCGGCCCGCATAGGTATGCCGAGCATCTGGACGGAGTCGCAGCCGCCAGCTACGCGAGCTGCGCGGGGCGACCCGGAGTCCGGCTGCCCGTGCCCCGGCGTGCAGGCGGCGGTCCCAGACGGCGATGACGAGGTCAGGGTTGCCGATGGCCAGGGCACTGGCGAGGTGGGCGGCGTCCGCACCTCTGAGCGCGTACTGCCCGGCGAGGTCGCCGGCCTGGCGCTGCACAGGTTTATCAGCGACCGCCGCCGCCGATCTTCAGCGGCTAATGCGCTCACGTCTGAGCGGTAAATTAGCTATACTTATAGCTATGTCAGTCGCAGAGCAGATGCCTCTCGCCGAGGTCAAGAACAGGCTGTCCGAAGTAGTGGACCTCCTGGAGCGGGAGCACGGGCGAGTTGTCATCACCAAGCACGGCCGCCCCGCTGCCGTCGTCATCAGCCTGGACGACCTGGAGTCCCTGGAGGAAACCCTCGACGTCATGGGCAGCACGGCGCTCCTGGACGACATCCGCGAGGGCCTAGCCGAACTCAGCATCGCAGATGCACCAGTACTGACCAGGGATGAAGCCCTGCGCCTGATCGCTGACTAGTGAGCGAGGAAGGCTTCACGATCGCGTGGACCGGCCCGCCCCGCCGCGCGCTGGCCCGGTTGCCGGAGAAGGTTGCCACCGCGGTTGTCGAGTTCCTGTACGGATCTGTAGCCGACAACCCGCACCGGGTCGGCAAGCCGTTGAAGCTCGGCCTCGGCGACCTGCGCAGTGCCCGCCGCGGCGATTACCGGGTGATCTACCGCATCGACGACCAACAGCGCCGGGTCACCGTGCTGCCCATCGAGCACCGTTCGGACATCTACCGGCCGCAGCAATCCTGAGTGCAGCCAGAGCATCGCTCCAGGATGGCGTCCGTCGGCGCCTCTGGACGGAGATGCTGGAACGCTGGCTACCGGCTTGGCTGCGTCGCCTTGATTTCGCTGATGAAGGACTGCCACTCGTGGGCGGCGAAGGCCAGCACGGGTCCGTCGCGGTGCTTGGAGTCCCGCACGGCCACGATTCCTGGGAGGTTCCGGGCGACCTCAATGCATGCGCCGTTCTGATGGCTGCGACGGCTCTTGCGCCAGACTGCGCGGGACAGGTCTGTCCGGGTCATCCCGCGCCTCCTCCCACGGCTACGTCAGTGCTTGTGACGCTGCAAGAAGCATAGCCCGGGTGCCGTCGGGGCTCAGGGCCACGGCGCGGAGGTGGTCGAACGCCGTGGCGTAGTGCTGGACTTCCTCGGGCTTGTCCACCGATATGTTGCCGCCGATGGTCTCCATGTAGACGACATCGATCTCGCCGGGCTCAGCGAATCCCAGGATGATGAATGATGCTGCCGTTCCTGGATGGGCGCCAACGCTGTAGGGCACGACCTGGATCGTCGTCTTGCCCTGCTCGCTCAAGGCCGCGAGATGCTGAAGCTGAGCGCGCATCACGGCAGGACCGCCAACGACTCGGCGGATGGCACTTTCGTCCAGGATCGCCCAGAGCTGCGGCCGGTCCTGCTTGGCGAGTACCTGCTGCCGGGTCATGCGGACCTCAACACGGCGGTCGACCTCGTCGACGTCGAGTTCGAGTGGTCCGCCGCGAACGAGCGCCCGGGCGTAGTCCTCGGTCTGGAGTAAGCCGGGTACCACGGCCAGCTCGAAGGTCTGGATGGAGGCGGCTTCCGCTTCCAGCCCGATGAAGAACTCGTACTGGCTGGGCAGGACGTCGCGGTAGGAGTACCACCAGCCGCGCTGGCGGGCGTCCTTCGCGAGCTGGACGAGCGCTTCTCGCTGCACGGGATCGGTCACGCCGTAGACGTCGAGCATGACCCGCACGTCATTGGGATGCGGACCGGTGCGGCCGGTCTCGATGCGGAAGACTTTGGTGTGATGCCAGTCCAGGCGCTGAGCCACGTCATCTTGGGTGAGGCCTGCCGCCTCGCGGAGGCGCTTGAGCTCGGCGATGAGCTGACGGCGGCGAACGGTAGGGCTGTGGCCAGCGGCCATGACGTTTCCCCTTTCCAAGGCTACGCACATACCTCTATGCTGCTTAGATGCTATATGCAGAACTGTATTATCATGATCTGTACTTAGCTCATCGGCAAACAGCATGCCAGCCCAAGGTGAACACGTACGGCAAAACGGCCTGACAGGTGGTGAAGCGTGATGTCCGGCATAGATCCAGCGGCATCCCCGGCGGTCGGCTTCCTCCTCCCCGGGCCGCAGCCGACGTGCCTGCCACCCAGGACGGCGCAGGAGCTAGACCTGCGCCAGGGCGGCAGCGGGCAGTATGGGCAACGCGCGCTTATGGCCTCCCGCTGGCCGATGCAGTCGCGCCTGGAACTCTGGGCGTTACCGCAGGCGGTGCCCGAAGCCCGGCGGCATACCCGGCAGGTACTGCACGAGTGGGGACTGGCAGAGCTTTTTGAGACCGTCGGGTTGCTGGTCTCCGAGATCATTACCAATGCCGTGCAGGCCTCGGCCGGGCCGGCCGGCAGCCGACATGAGCGAGTCGAGGTCGATGACGCGTCGACTCTGCTGTTCTGGCTGGCCGTCGACGGCGAGCGGGCGCTGATCCAGGTCTGGGACAGCTGCGAGCGCAAACCACAGCGGCGGGATGCGGGGACAGCGGCCGAGAGCGGCCGAGGGCTGCTGCTGGTAGAGGCGCTCAGCGCTGAGTGGGGTTCGTACGTGCCGAACGGCTGGGCCGGCAAGGTCGTCTGGGCACTGGTGACGGGAGCGTGACCGCCGGGCGCAAGTCATGACGCTGGCCGGGCTGACAGCCCGGTGCAGATGCGGAGGCAGGCGTAGCTCCTGGCCGCGCCGATGATGATGTCCGCGCCGGCGCGTGCCAGCCGGGGCGCGAGCGCTAGCTGATTCGCGTCCGGGCAGGCCTGGCCCTCGGTGCCCCAGTGCATGAAGACGATGACGACGCCAGCGCGCTTCTTCGCGGCCCGGACGCGACGGCAGAACGTGATGCTGTACAGGGGCGATCTGCTGCTCGGTCGTATCGAGGGCGAGCGCTTTGCCGGGGCGGACCGGCCGGGTAAATCCCGTTAAGAACGATCTTTATGAGGCCTGGGCTTGGCGGTCAACTGCCTTGACGGCGGATCAGCGTGGCCGCTGGCGTTGCGCCGTTTGCGGCACTGGTCAGGCCCGCAGGACGAGCCAGCGTGAGGTCTTCGCGCTGAAGCTGATCGATCAGCATTCAGCCGAACGGCGGCCAGCGGGGCTAGGGCCCAGCGGGCAGGCCGCGGCGTGCGCCGCACGTGCCGTAGACTGTCGGACGCCAGCGCTCGTAGCTCAACGGATAGAGCATCTGACTACGGATCAGAAGGTTGGGGGTTCGAGTCCCTCCGAGCGCGCCACCGCACCGCAGGTCAGGGTCCACTTTCAGGCCTGGCCGACTCCCCGGGTCACTGCCCAGGAGCCGGTTTTCTCACAATTTCTCACAGCGCTCAAACCCAGCCCGTACCTCATCCAGCAGGCCATCAGCGGACTCAGCGCGCCACCCGCCGAATGCGTCCTCATCGGTGACTTCACCACCGACATGCAAGCCGCCGCCCTCGCAGGCACCGCCAGCATCGGCTACGCCAACGAGCCCGGCAAGCCCGTCACACTGGCAGCAGCCGGAGCAACAACCATCGTCAGCAGCCTGGCCGAAATCGTCCTCGCACTACGAGCCAGACCACTGCCGAATTGAGCCATACAGAGATCCAGACCACTGCCGAATTGTGCCATACAGAGATCAAGAGCGGCACCGCTGCGCGGCACCGCGCCCGGCGTCAGCGGTGGGCTTAGCCGTTGGGCGGCACGCCCGCCGCACGCCGGGCCACATGCCAACAGGAGCACCAGATCAAGGCCGTTTACTCGTCACGTTCGGCAGTACAGCACCGAGCCGTCTTCCTCGGCTCCGATTATCCAGCTCGCGGTCACCGAGTCAATGGCGGCCCTCCGGGCCGTCGCGCGCGATCGGCTGCGCCGCCCATTGACACGGCGACCCCTCACAAGGATCTGGGCGCCTATGAGGAAGAAGGGGAGGTGCAGGCCCCGCGCGGGGCGGAGTAGGCTGCTCCTCTGGAGCTGGTGCGCCATTGAGAATGGACATAATTGAAGTATCTTAAACAATTTTGGACATGGGATCGTGTCGCTGGCTGTGGCTGTGGCTGTCTTGGGCATAGGCGGTCATTGACCGACCTCCGGAACGTCAGGTCGGCCAATGTGGTGAAATGGTGCGCAAGTGACCAAGTATCCAGGGCAGCGACGCCAGGCCACGTGCGCGGCGTGGGGATGGTGACAGCCAGGGAGGCAGCGTCATGTCCAGCGCGCAGTTGTATGACACCATCGGAGCCACTTACACCGTGACGCGGCGCACCGAGCCGCGGATCGCCGCAAGGATCTGGGCTGCGCTCGGCGATGCGCGGACAGTATTGAATGTCGGGGCTGGCACCGGCTCCTACGAGCCCCCCGGCCGTGACGTAACCGCGGTGGAACCGTCGGCGCTTATGCGTGCGCAGCGTCCCGCAGGCGCAGCGCCGTGCGTGGCTGCCGTCGCGGAGAGCCTTCCGTTCGAGGACCAGTCCTTCGACGCCGCGATGGCTTTTTCCACCGTCCATCACTGGCAGGACCCGATCGCGGGCCTGCGCGAGATGCGGCGCGTGGCTCGCCGCGTGGTGGTGTTCCAGTTCGACACCAGTGACACCGGATGGCGTCGTCGGTTCTGGCTTACTCGCGACTACCTGCCTGAGGTCGCTGACCTCCTCGTAGGGCGGCCTTCGCTGACCGAGCAGGCCCGCGCGATCGGAGCCCGCAGGGAGCCGGTGCTCATTCCGTGGGACTGCGCTGACGGCTTCTTCGAGGCCTACTGGCGCCGGCCCGAGGCATACCTGGACGATCATGTACGTCGCGGAATATCGGTGTGGGCCAGAGTCGGGCCGGAGGCCGAGCAGCGGGCAGTGCGCAGCCTCCGTGATGACCTTGTCTCAGGCCGGTGGGCCGAACGCAACCGCGACCTCGTCGCTCTCGATGCAGCGGAGCTTGGCGCTCGCCTGCTCGTAACCTGAACCCCGCCGCAGCCGCAGCCTGGCTCAACGCACAACAGGCCGGCGAGCAGAACGAGTAGAACAGGTACCGGCCGGCAACGCCGGCCGGTCGTCCCCGGCCCCCGCCTCGCTCCAGATGCCGATCGCCCACGCGTGACTGCCGTATACCGCCTGCTGGCGTTCCTGAGGGCATGGCCACCGCTGGGCGGTTGGGGTACATCAGCCTCTGCTGTGGATCTTGACGATGGCGGCGGTGGTGGCCTTGACGGTCAGGCTGATTCCCGCGCGCGGGTCGGTGGGCAGGGCGCTCCATTTGCCGTCCCAGGGGGTGTCGCCGGTGATCGCGGCGCCGCCAAGCGTGGCTCTCGTCCCCCTGGCGTCTCCCGGTTGCCCGCCGGCGAGAGTCATGATCTTCGCACCCCGCACCCGCGGGCGGGGCGGGACGACCGTGACGGCGGCATCCGGCGCGCCCGCGCCGTGTGCCTTGTTGATGACCGTGAGGTAATCCTCGCCCGCCGTGCCGACGCAATAGGCGGTCAGGTTGATGCGGTCCGGGTTGTGGATCTGGGTGGGCTTGACCTGCCCCGCCGAGCCGAGGGTGAACGCTTTGATGCCGTATCCCTTCGGGTTGATCACATAGCCCCCGCCGCCGGCGGGATCGGGCACGATCGTGTCGGTGTAGAGCCACTGCTTGTTGTGGAAATTCACGCCGGCGGCGCCGTGGGCTGCCCACCAGTGCAGGTGATCCAGCGCCCACAGCGCCGAGGCAAACACGTCGCTCGCTCCCGCAACGCCCAGGAGGTAGTCATTGGATTCGGTGAGCCGGTAGCGCAGGCCCGCCGCGGCCACCGGAGCGAGGTTATTCGTGTAGAGCCAGGGATAGGGAGTGTACGTGGTGCGCGCTGGCTGAGTCCCGATCGCGGTGCCGGTCACCCATTCGGGGGACAGCATGTTGCTGATCGCCTGCTGCGCGGTCGTGCTCCGCGGGCTGCCCCCTACGTAGTAGTGCTGTGTGACCTCTGCTATCCGGCCAGAATCCCGTTCATCGCGGGCGAACCGTTCGGTCCACGACACCCCGTTGTCCGCGTCAGGAGTGTAGGTCATCCTGTTATAGGCCCCGAGATCTGGCCCAGACAACGCCGCTCCCGGCGCCGCGGCCCCGATCGCGTCGGCAATGCTCCGCCACCGGGTCAGGTAGGACGGGTACGCGCTGCCCGGCTTCTCCGACGCCTTTTCAAAGATCGCCGGATCCAACCTGTGATAGGCAGGCCAGTCCGGCTCGTTGCCAATGGCGAAGCTGGCAACACTCTCCCGGTGGTGACGCCAGATGTGCCCGGTGGCCTGGGCGTGGACCGCTTTCAGGTCACCGATTGGCGGTTCATCCTGGCTGATCAGGCGCAGCGAGTAGATCACCTTCACCCCGGCCACGGCGGCGAAGGCAAACAGGTTGTCGATTCCGGTGAAGCCATCGCTGCCGGTGCCCGCCGGGATCAGCTGATCCACCGTGCCCCCGCCGATGCGGAGGTTGCCCAGGCCCAGATTGCGGAAGAGGGTGACGAGCGAGTTATTTGCCGGGCTGAACAGGTTGCCCGACACACCGGCGTTACCAGGATTGAGCGGCCCTCGCTCGAAACTCAGCCCGGCGAAATCGTTCGGGACCACCGGCCCGGGATGCTCACCGTCAATGGTGATCGTTACCGGATGGGTGCCCGGTCCGGCGGCCCCATGCATGCCGGAAGACAGCATCACCCTCACCCCAGCCCAGGCGGGCAGGCAAACGCGCTACGGCACGCCATGCGCAGCATGACCCAGTGATGCCCGCGGCTGAAGCGGCCTAACCGCCGACCACATCTGTGTACTGGTGGCCAGCGATGTAGCGCTGTCATCCTCAGGAACGATGCGTCGGACGGATGCGCTGGTTACCGTCGTTGCGTGACTAAGAATCATCCGGCTGAAGGCGCTGGGGTGCCAGCCAGGCGCTGGTTTCCTGCTGGGGTCGCGGAGAGCCAGTGGCTGGCCATCGTCGTGCTGGCCGCTGCCGCCGGGGCTGTCGTGCTCACGACGGTTGCCGGGCCGTGGGGCCTTCAGGGGGAGCGGCTGGTCATCCCGCTGCTGGCCTGCGTCCCGGTCGTTGTGCTGCGGCGCTGGCCGCTGCCGGTGCTCGGGGTGATGACCGCCGCGGCCGGGGTGGTCGCGGCCTGGGGCTCCGCCTCGTTGCCGTTCGGCGTCCTGCTCGGGCTGGCCTTGTATTTTTCGGCTCTGGGACTGCCCAGACCCAGGTCGATCGTGCTCGCCCTGGCCGTCGCGGCGGCGCTGGGCGTGGCGGTGGTGTACTCGGCGTTCGCGGTCGGGACCGCGCAGGCCGCGGGCGAGGCCACCGCGATTTTCGTGCCGCTGGCTGGAGCCTGGTTTATCGCGGACAGCGTCGCGGCGCGGCGCCGCTACCAGGCAGGCCTGGCCGCGCAGGCGGAGCGGGAGCGGGCCGCCGAGGTCCGGGATGAGCGGGTGCGCATCGCCCCCGAGATGCATGACGTCGTCGCGCATGCCCTGGCGGTGATCACGGTTCAGGCGGGGGTCGGCAGGTGCCTGGCGGGCAAGCGCCCGGAGGAGGCGAGCGCCAGTTCGGATCGATCGAGACGATCGGCCGGACGGCCCAGGATGAGCTGCGCGTCGTGCTGGGGCTGCTGCGCGACGGGGAGGACGGGACCGCGCCGCTGGCGCCGGCGCCGAGGCTCATCGACGTCAAGGACCTGGCCGGCACGGTGCGGGCAGCTGGCGTACCCGTGGAGCTGCGGATGGAGGGGACCGATCGCCGGCTCTCCCCGTCACTGGAGCTGTCGGTCTACCGCGTCGTGCAGGAGGCGCTGACCAACGTCGTCAAGCACGCGCCCGGCGCCCGGGCGGCGGTTGAGCTGACCGTCTCGGCCGGGAAGGTCCGCCTCGATGTCCGCGACGACGGCGGGCCGGGCGGCGGGGCGCCGCGGGCCGGGCTGGGCACGGGCCATGGGATCACCGGGATGCGGGAGCGGATCGGCGCGTTCGGCGGGTGGCTGGTGGCCGGGCCGGCCGCCGGCGGCGGCTTCCGGGTGACCGCCGAGGTCCCGGTCGGGGGTGCGGCGAGTTGATCAAGGTGCTCGTCGCCGATGACGAGGCGCTGCTGCGTTCCGGCCTGGCCATCACCGTCCCGCTCGTCGCCCTGGCCTTCGCGATGAACTGCCTGGTCACCAGCTACCAAAGCCCCCCGCCACCCACATCGGTCCACATGAACGGCCTCACCCTCCCCGAGCATCTCGACCAGGCCGGACTGCAGACCTGGCTCCTGCAGCGCCCGCAGCAGGCCGCCACCCGCGGGCTGCCCCTGCCCCTGGGCCCCGCCGCCGCCACCGCTACCCCCGCGCAGATCCGCTCGGTGGTCCACCGGGACATCACCAGCCTCTACGCCGACTACACCGGCGATGAGATCGGCGGCTCGGCCCCGGCGGACAACGAGATGGCCAAGATCGGGCTGTGGCTCGAGCTCGAGGCCGGGATCGGGTTCCTGGTCGGCCTCGGCCTCGGGTCGCTCACCGGGCAGCGGACGACCACGACCATCGCGCTGATCGCGCTGGAGATCATCGTGACCCCGCTGCTGGCCGGCGCCCGGATCCCCTACTTCATCAACGGCCAGCGGCTCCTCCCCGGCGTCGCGATGGACCAGCTCCGCCCGGCCGGGCTGGCGTCAGCAAACACGGCCGGCGGCCCCGGCCAGTTGCTGACCGGCGGGCACGGAGCTCTCGGCATCCCGCCGATGCCGACCTGGGCGATGATCTTGGTGATCGCCGGCTGGATCGCCGGCTGGTCGGCGATCGGAGCATGGCGGATGAGCACCCGCGACGCCTGAGACAGCCGCCCGCCACCAGATCGCGGCGGGTCACCACCGCGGGGACCGCAGCCCCCGACCGCGACAAAGACACCGCCATCTACGCCATCGCCCGCAGCCCCGCCCGCCACCGCGCCTTCCACGACGTGGTCACCGGCGACAACTCGGTGCTGTGGCCCACCGGGGTCTTCACCGGCTACCAGGCCGGACCCGGCTGGGACCCGGTCACCGGCTGGGGCACCCCTAACGCCCAGTACCTCGTCCCGCTGCTGGCGCACACGGCCCGCTCCGGCACCTGACCACGGTTGCGCCGCGCCCCCGGAGCTGTACTGGCCGGGGGCGCTACCTGCGCTTGCATGATGATGATTTTCATCCGGCGACGCCGCAGGTGGGCCAGTCCCTGATGGCGACAAGCCCGCCGCGCCGCAGGCAGCCAGGAAATTCCGCACGCCTGCGGTTCTCCACGACGCTGGCGGGCGCAACAACATCGGGCTCCCATCGCCCCGCGAGAATGGGGAAGCCAGCCTGCAGCCGGAGCCACAGCCAGCCACATAACGGGACAATCGGAGCGCCGCCAGCTACCTGCTCGGGCACGAACGTCACGCGCGCCCTGAATCGATCCGGCGTGTCCGGAGGCTCTTTGGCAGCCGCGGAGTCCCCGTCACCCGGGAACAGCAGGCTGCCAGGATGGTTGCGTGGACGTATTGAGCAGCCGGATTCTGTTGCGCCCTGCCGACCTCGGCCGAAGCCGACGTTTCTACCGCGACGTGCTGGGTTTGGCGATCTACCGGGAGTTCGGCGCTCCGGCTGATCCCGGGGTGGTGTTCTTTCTCGGCCCGGGATTGCTGGAGGTGTCCGGGCGCCCGCCCGGCCAGCCGGGAGGCTCGGTGATGATCTGGCTCCAGGTGCGGGACGTGCACGCTGAGCATGAGCGGCTGGCCGCGGCCGGCGTTCGTGTTCTTCGCGGGCCCGTGACCGAGCCGTGGGGGTTGATCGAGATGCGGATCGAGGACCCGGACGGCGTCCCGATTGTGCTTGTCGAGGTTCCCGCCGATCATCCGCTCCGCCGCGACCCGCGATCCGCGTCACCGGCAACGTGATCCAACGCGCCGTGAACCACATGCGGCAGAAGAGGACGTCAGTATCGTCGTTGGCAGATGATGCGGGTCGGTCAGGTACCACGAACGCCGTTATCGAGTTCGTGGGGTTTCCCCGCTCTGCCGCTCTGCCGGCGGCCACGTGACGACGTTGGCTGGCTCGGCTACCGCCCCGTCGGGTGCTACCGCGGTCACGATTATGACGATCCCGGTCCAGTCATGTGCGAAACCTGGTAACTAGGTCGGGACACTCAGCAGTCGGGCTGCGGCAGGGTCGGCGGCCCGCCGGCCGCAGGCCGACGTCGAAGGGATCGGGCGGATGCGTTACACCACGGCCAGCAAGTGGTCTAAAGAGCGATTCATGATCGACGATGACGAAGGAAAACCGCAGTTCGAGGTACGTAGGATTTACGGACTGGACGGCAATAGCCTGTCGCTGCGAGACATGGGGGACAACGAACTTGCTGCGGTCAGGCCGCGCACGGGCGGCGCGAGGTGATCGCATCCAGATGATCCGGTGCTGGGCGCCCGGTCCTGCGCATGCCGTTGGAGGCACGCACCGGCCATCAAGGCTGGGCGCGAGCATGCTCGCCGGCCGAGGACGGCGGTGGACGGCACGACTCCGCCGCCCTACTGGGCATGCGTCAGCGTGATCTCGACTCCGTGCACGGTCGTGCTGGCCCCCATGTCGCTGGCGGTCCCCGGGTTGAGGGCGTTGACGTTGGCGTGCCCGGCCTCGAGCTTGGGCCAGCGGCCCTTCGGTGAGAACGCGACGCCGCGCGGGAGATCCTGGGAGAGCGTGACGGTGAGCTCGAGCTCTCCGGCCGGGCTGCGCGCCCGCGCCCGGTCGCCGGCGGCGAGCCCGCGCTCGGCGGCGTCGGCGGGGTGCACGGCGATCGTCGGCGCGCCGATGCGGCGGGCGAGCTTCGGCTCGTTGGCGAAGCTGTCGTTGAGCAGCCATGGCGAGGCCGGGGTGAGCAGCCGCAGCCGCCCGTCTGCCGGGCGCGGGTCGGCGTGCGGCTGCGGGACGCGCGGATGTCCGTCAGCTTCGGCGCGGGCGCTGGCGAACTCGATCTTCCCGCTCGGCGTGGGGAAGCGAAGGCCGGGGAACTGCACGCGCGGTTCGCGATGGATCCAGATCGTCCCTTGCCGGGCAAGCGAGGCGAAGTCGATCCCGAGTCCGGTGCGCCGCAGCACCTCCGCGATGATCTGCTCGTCTGGTTCCTGCAGCTCGTCGTCGTCGAGCCGCATCGCGATGGCAAGCCGGCGGAAGATCTCGGTGTTGGGCAGCGACTGGCCGAGCGGCTCGATCGCCTTCACTTGCGCGGACAGGCTGAGGTGGAAGTAGGAGGCGACAAGATCGTCGGACTCGAGGAAGCTGGCGGCGGGCAGCACGACATCGGCGAGGTCGGTGGTGTCGGTCGCGAACAGGTCGATCGCGACGGTGAACAGGTCGGTGCGGGTGAGCGCCCGCCGGAGCCGGGCCTGGTCTGGGTTTGAGGCGGCGATGTTGATGTTCCAGCACAGCAGCGCCCGTGACCGCTGCCGGTCCTCCAGGCAGCCGGCCAGGTCCATGTGGCTGATGGGCTCGGGCGGTGAGCCAGCCAGGTGCGCGCCAGCGATGTAGTCCTCGTCCAGCATCCTGTTGCCGGCGCCGTTGAGGTACAAAAAGCCCGTGCCGGGCTTGCCCACGTTTCCGCTCAGCGCCGCCAGCTGCGCCACGGCGCGGACGGCGTTGCCGCCGCGCGGCTGGCGCTGGAAGCCCTGGCCGATCCACAGCAGCGACGGCCCGGCGCCGTACCAGCAGGCGGCTTGCTCGATCGCGTCCGCCGGCACGCCGGTCACGCGCTCGCCCCAGCCGGGGGTGCAGCGCTCCAGCAGCGGCTCGAGCTCCTGCCAGCCAACCGCGTGCCCGGCCAGCAGCTCGTGGTCGAGCAGGCCGTCACGGCGGATCACATGCGCGATCGCGAACGCCAGCGCAGCGTCGCTGCCGGGAAACGGCTGCAGGTGCAGATCGGCCCGGCGGGCGGTGGCGGTCCGGATCGAGTCGACGACGATCACCTGGCCGGGAGCCTCGGGCAGCCAGTGCTCGTGCTGATGCGGCGCCGACGCCGACGGGTTGGCGCCCCAGACCATGATGCAGGCCGCATCCGCGGCGCTTCGCGGGTCAAAGCCATCCAGCGATGTCCCGTACAGGTATTCGAGCGCGACGTGCCCGGCCTTGTTGCAGATCGTGTCGGGGTCGACCTCACGGGCGCCCAGCCGGCGCAGGAACCGGTTCGGGAAGTGGTAGCCCAGCAGCGCGAACGTGCCGGTGTAGTGGGCATTCAGGATCGTGTGCGCGCCGGGGTCCCCGGCGACCTCCGTCAGCCGCTGGGCGATCTCCGCCAGCGCCTCATCCCAGGACACCGCCCGGAAGCGGCCACTGCCCTTCGGCCCGTCACGCCGAAGCGGCGTCAGCAGCCGGGCCCGGGGATCCAGCAGGACGCCGTTATAGGCGGTCGCGCACTTGCGGCACAGCCGCCCGCGGCTGACCGCATGATTACGGTCGCCGCGCACCCGGCGGATCGCGCCGTCGCGCCGTGACACCTCGATCCCGCACGCGTCATAGCAATCTCGCGGGCAGGTCGTCAGGATGCTCTCGTCAGTCACGGCCGGTCTCCCATCAACGGCGCGAGCAAGAACCAGCCACCGCAGTCAGCCACCAGGCACGGACTCGGCCGGGCGGCCGCCCAGGCGGATTCCCAGTATGGCCCGGGCAAGGGCCGGGCCGGTAGCTGCTAGGGGCGGATCTTGATGATTGCCGACAGGAGGTCATCCAGGGTGCCGCGAGCCGATCCGCGATCTCATGGCCCTGGCCCGTGCCGGAGGCCGGATCCGCGGCGCGCCAGCCTGCTGGATGCTATCCAGCGCAAATGGCGGCTCTTGGCTGGCGTACGGAACGAGGCATCTCATGCCTGAGGCGGCCAACGGCTCCGGCCTGACCGCTCTCCACAACCAGAGGGGACAGATTCTGCTCATCGTTTGGGTCGTCAGGACCTGCGACTGCGGCTAGCTCGTAGCCATCGCGGCCTCGGCCGCTGTCTCGATGAGCTGCGCCACGTCACCGGGGTGGGAGACCATCGGCACATGACTTGACGGGATCTCGATGGTAGTTGCGCCCATGCGGGTGGCGAACTGGCGCTCGGCGTCCGACGGGATGGCCTGGTCCTGGGTGGCGACCAGGTACCAGGACGGCAGGGGTATCCGTAACGTGACTGCACATTGCGGATGTCTATTTGCGCGGTCAGCGCGGCGATACCGCCGGTCCTGCTTGCCGCTCCAGTGCACCGGCCAGGAACAGTTAAGCCAGTATCGGTGAGGTAACTCGCAGCCCGGAATAGGCCCAGTCCGATGTTCACGTCACGGTGCATCCGGGCTCAGTCTGACGGTTACAGGGTTAGTAGGTTGAGGCCATGCCCGAACCAGTCGACGTGCCGGTGCTGATCGTGGGTGGAGGTCCAGTCGGGTTGCTGATGGCTGTGGGCCTGCGCCACTTCGGCGTGGATTGCATGGTGGTCGAGAAGCATGCCTCGACCTTGGATTTCCCCAAGGGGCGTCGCGTGACGACCCGGACGGTGGAGATCTTCCGGCAGTGGGGCCTGGGGGCAGCGGTCTCGGACGTGTCGCTGCCCCAGGCCAACAGCCTGTTCGTCTTCGAGGGTGAGACGCTGCTCTGTGCTGACTTCCAGCGCCGGGGACTGCCGGTCGATGACGTCAACCAGTCGAGCCCGACCCGCGAGCTGATCTGTTCGCAGGAGCGGTTGGAGCCGGTGCTGCGGGACCGAGCCCAGGCCGCCGCCGACGTGCGGTTCTCAACTGAGGTCGTCGGCTTCACCCAAGACGACGAGGGGGTGACGGCCGAAATCGTCGCCGACGGCGAGCTGGGCCCGGTGCGCGCCCAGTACATGGTCGCAGCTGACGGCGTTCGTGGTCGCACCCGCGAGGCTCTCGGCGTCGGTCGGTCCGGTCCGGGCGGTTTCGGCCACCGCGTCAGCGTCCTCGTCGAGGCCGACATCGAAATGAGGATGAAGGAACGCCAGAGCGCCATCTACTGGCTACGGCAACCGCTGCCGGGATCACTGTTCGCCGCCGTCGACAACAAGCGTCGCTGGCTCTGCGTGGTCCCCTACGATCCGGACACCCACCCCAGAGAACCGCTGACCGAGCACCGTTGCATCGAGTTCGTCCGCTGTGCTCTCGGTGACGACAGTGTCGGCCTTCAGTACATCGCTCACCGGGTCTGGGAACCCACCGCACTCGTCGCAGACCGCTACCTGATGGGCCGCGTCCTCCTCGCAGGGGACGCTGCGCATGTCACCACACCGGAGGGCGGGCTCGGCATGAATTGCGGCGTCGCCGACGCCCACAACTTGGCGTGGAAACTGGCCGGCGTCCTCGCTGGGTGGGCCAGCCCCGAGCTGCTCGAGAGTTACGAACCAGAGCGCCGCCCGCACGCGGTCGCCTGCGCGGACGCGAGCCTCGGCCCTGCGCGGCCGCCGAATCCCATCGACGGGCTCGTGCTGGGGCACGTCTACGAATCTGCCGTGATCACAAAGGATCACACGGCCGCGCCGATCACCCGAGACCCGGTCGGTCAGTACCTGCCCGTGGGAAGGCCGGGTCATCGTGCCCCGCATCTCTGGCTCGGACAGGGGCGCTCGACCCTGGACTTGTTCGGCAACGCCTTCGTGGCGCTCACTGGATCTGACCCACATTTCGTGATGGTCTCGACCCCTCCGGTCAGGTTGCCAGGAGCACGCGCTTACGGAGCAGGACGAAGCCGGCGCGGCCGTACATCTGCCGTTTGATCATCTTGA
>Ga0070698_100002858_pt1 | contig 19016 bp, 17 predicted proteins | sample KBSK1502metaG_FD_65477 | JGI IMG/M metagenome (GOLD analysis project Ga0070698, IMG submission 65477) | Corn, switchgrass and miscanthus rhizosphere microbial communities from Kellogg Biological Station, Michigan, USA - KBS K1-50-2 metaG | ecosystem: Host-associated > Plants > Roots >...
CTGGTATTTTCTTTTTGCTTCTAAAATGTTTTTTTGCTGCTTCATTTATGTCCATCTTAAAACCATTTTTTATATTATAGATCGCAAATAGCATAATACCACGAGGATCGTCTTTCGGTTCGAGATAATGTATGATCCCGACTTCCTCATAAACGGATCTTGGTTTATATATATCTTGTTCTTCATATCGTTTATAATCTTCTTCTGTAAAACTATCAGGATACTTATGAAGGCCATAGACATCGGATATTTCATCGAATGCCATATCTGCTTGCTCTTTTTCACTTAAACCAGAATTACTAAGTCGCTCAATAATTGCTCTGAGTTTTTCATCGGTATTTATCCAATCAACTATAGGATTGTTTTCTTCGCGCATTTTTTAAATTATTCTCATTGATGAATTAAAATTAGTTTCAATCAACGTTACTCCAGGCTTTTTCCCTTTTTCAAAACTTCCCAAATCATCATTCCATCTTAAAGCTTTTGCGCCGTTGATCGTTGCCCATTGAAGAACCTGCTTCAACCATCCCTCATTCGTGCCACGGCTTGAAGCCGTGGCACGAATAATAGACTGAATCTCCTTTGCAATACTTAATTGCCAGTTACTGCTATAACTATCAGTTCCTAAAACAAGGGGGCAATTATGTTTGATAAACATTTCAATTGGTGGTGTTTTGTTTTCGATATAAAGATTTGCATTTATACAAAGACACCATATCAGCGTTAATCCATTTTTATTCGCATATTCCTTGGCGAACAAAACATCTTCTTCTGGCATAAATGTGTTGTGAATAAGAAAAATGGTTTGTCCATTATTAAAATGCGGAAGCACTGAACGTATACTACTTAAACCAGTGACAGGAAAAGGTGATTCATTTATTCCGAATATCTTAAACAGCTTTAAATAATCACCACCGCCGGTTTTATACAAAACGTCTTCAGCGGGATGCTCCTGGTTGTGTATTGAGATAACCTGGTCTTTTGTTAGCTCATTAATTAGTCTAAAAGTTTTTGGTGAAATGCTGTATGGAGCATGAGGTACAAGACTAGTTCGATGTTTGAGAACCTGTCCCGATTTATCGGGATTTGAAATTTGTCCATAAGGACTCCTTTGGAGAAGTTTTTGTTCTAAAGTGTTTGCCACTTGTTTATAATGACGAATATTTTCATCAGCCTTTTCATCAGTAAATCCAAGGACTTCAACAAAATTCTGCCAGCGGATCTTGCTGTTGCTTTTTACTTCTGCTGTATCTGCAGTGTTACCAATGTCACCAACAGCGACTATGCCGTTGTCATATATTTCTTTTTCTGCTCTTATTATTTCCTGGTCAATGACCTCACGAGGGAAATCTCTTTTAGTTACAACCGAACATAAGAATTCGATCAATCCTGTATGCGGAGGAATTACATTTTTTAAATGACTAAGTTCAAGATGGCAATGGCAATTGATCAATCCGGGAGTAAGAATGCCCGTGAAGGTTTGAATATTATCTCCAGCTTCTGAAATGGATACAATGTTTTCGATCGTTCCCGAATCATCAGTGATTAAAACTTTATCGTTACCATGAAGATGATAGCCATCGAACAATTGATCTGCATTGAATTTTCTGTATGCCATGCGTTGAATTCTTTTAACTTTGCTGCCCTTAAATGACGATTAGAATTACCGGAAGATAATCCGCCTGCGGCGGACGCAAGGGACTTTCAACCGGAGTTACCCAGGCCGGTAACATAAAAATAAAACTTTCAAATGTTAGACAGGTTAGAAGCCATAAAAGCAAGATTTGAACAGCTGGGAGTAGCACTTACCAATCCTGAGATCGTTGGCAATAATAAAAAATTTGCTGAGACCAGCAAAGAGTATCGTAGCCTTGAGAAAATAGTGATGGCTTATGATCAATACAAAAAGGTTCTTGATGATGTGACGATATATAAAGAAGCATTGAATGGCTCAGATGAGGAGTTAAGAGAATTGGCAAAAGAAGAGTTACCTGCAACTGAAGAGAAAAAAGAAAAGATAGAATCGGCAATTCGACAGATGCTGATACCAAAGGACCCGCAGGATGAAAAGAATGCGATCATTGAGATCCGTGCCGGTACAGGAGGTGATGAGGCAAGTCTATTTGCCGGCGATCTGCTTCGAATGTATATGCGCTACTGCGAAAGACGTGGATGGAAGATTGCTGTCTTAAGTGAAAGCGAAGGAACAGTTGGTGGTTATAAAGAAGTGCAGCTTGAAGTAGTTGGTGATGATGTATATGGCACATTAAAATTTGAAAGTGGTGTACACCGTGTGCAGCGGGTGCCGGATACTGAGACATCAGGCCGTGTACACACTTCTGCAGCTACTGTTGCTGTAATGCCAGAAGCTGAAGAAGTCGATTTTGAGTTAAACCCGGCTGATGTAAAAATGGAAACAGCACGAAGCGGTGGTGCAGGTGGCCAGAATGTAAATAAAGTAGAAACAAAAGTGATGTTGACGCATATTCCTACAGGTACTGTTGTAGTATGTCAGACAGAACGAAGTCAACTTGGTAACCGGGAAAAAGCGATGGGCATGTTGCGAACAAAGCTTTATGAAGAACAAGTTAGAAAACAGGAAGAAGAAATATCACGTCACAGAAAAAGTTTAGTAAGCACCGGTGACCGTAGTGCCAAGATCAGGACTTATAACTATCCTCAAGGAAGGGTGACTGATCACAGGATAAATCTTACATCATATAATCTGCCTGCAGTAATCAATGGAGATATACAAGAATTTATTGAAGCACTTCAGTTCGCAGAAAATTCAGAAAAACTTGCAAAGCAGAATTAACTGAGAATTCTTCAAGGAAGGAGAAAGTATGCTCAATTAAAAAACATTTACATCACATTCTTTGGCGTTCTTTTAACAAGGACGCCTTTTTTATTGTCGTCAAATTAACGCAAACGTTCTCGTAAAAAATTTCACTGGTTTTCTGTCATTTCAACGTCAGATTTATTGTGTGAAAGGTTACAAATTACACTCAATTGGAATAAAATAAAAGGTGTTTCTGGACGTTTAGAAACTGTGCTCTTTGATTTTGAAAAAGGCTGGAAAATTGAAGTTATTCGTAGAAGATTTTCCTATGTGAAAAGTGATAATACCGAGGGAAAGACCTTTAATAGTTCATTAACAACGAGCATCAAAATATTGGCAGTAAATTTGCGTTATACAACAAAGTTCTTCACAAATAAAGCAGTCAATTTTCTCATAAGCAGTTAGTTTTGGTTGCGACCCCTGTTTCTACAGGGGTTTATTTTTTTATATAAGCCCCCAGTTTTCTTCAAAAATCAGCAGGTTGTTGATTACAAGTTTCTTAGAATTTCAGGCTTATCCCGGCTTTCAAAAACCTTGGTGTCCCAGGTGTGTAGTGGATCTAGGAAACGGGTCGAGGTTCAAACTGAAGTCTTGATTCTGTGTCAAATTGCGCCTCCCGCCATTCCTGGTTAAAAAGATTTTCGACAGAAATTGTCAGCTCAAATTTTTTCCAGGCATTACCAAAAGTCATATCAGAAATAATATATCCTTTTGAGTATTATTTTTTGAATCTATTTTTTGCAAATCGATTTACTGAAATGATAAAACCAGCTATTGATCCTATTGCATCAGCGATCATATCTCCGTAATCAAAAGAACGAAAGGGTATAAAATAATGCTGAACAATTTCCATCCCGATACCATATACCACGGATAGGACTGCGATTGTAAAACAGATCTTTTTAATATTGATTACTAAGTCCCTTTTTAAATAGGCACGGCACCATAAAAAAACTAAAACAAGGAATAAAAAGATATGCGCCCATTTATCAAGCCATATTTTATCACTCCAGCTGATCTTAGGAAGTTTTGAGCCGGGGGTACAGAGTAATGCAGTAACAAATAGTAGCCAGGCAAAAGCAAATAAAAAAGCGGTTCTAAAATGTTTCAACTATTATTTTCCTGCAAAATACCTGATAATAAAATGAAGCTGAAACAAAAAAAGGAGCCCCAAAAAGGGCCCCTGTCATTAACCAACTATAGAACCAAAATCTTTAAAGATTTCGATTTAATTAAAGCTTATGTCTAACTACGAGAAATTCTATAATTGGGATTTAGTATGTTTAAAACTTACTGAAGCTTCGTTTTACCCATGTTTTGTAACTGCCCGAGATCGGGTCCTTCGGTATTCCCTCTTTTTTCAATAGTAATGGCAAATGCATCGGCTTTTTGGGCATTGTTCATCTTAATAATTACTTTCTCCTGTCCACCATCGAAAAGACCCAGGCTGGTAGGTTTAAGTCCATTGCTGTCGATTAAGGACCAAAGCTGGTATTGCTTATCAGAGGCGAGTTTAGGCATATTTTTTACAAGCATGTAAACACTGGCGGAAGTAGTATCCCAGTAGATATTTGCAGATGGTGCATTTGGCTTTAATGCCACCATATTTACTACTGTAACATTGTCGCCTTCAAGCGGCATTCTTTGATTTAAAAGGCTGTCAACACTGTTGAGTTTAGCAGTGATTTCCTCATTCGATTTTTTTAGCTCTTTATTCTGATTATAAAAAGTATAAGCAAAGTAACCTGCTACTAAAAACAGAATGATTGAAGCGGCAGCTAACCAGCTAAAGCCGGATTTGCGGGGTGTTGTTGGTTCCATACTGATTATTTTTGAAGTTTGAGGTTTTTGCTCAATAGCCGACAAGATCCTTTCTTTAATACCTGTTGGTGGATGCACAGCATTTTCCATGGCTAGTTTTTCAATAGCCTGTTCAAAAGATTCTCTTGCTGCTCTCAGTTCCGGATAGGTTTCGCAGTATTGTTCAAACTCGAACCTTTCCTGGGCTGACAGTAAACCAAGTACGTAACTTTCTACCACTCCGCTTGATATGTATTCTTTTATGTTCACTTCGTTATTGGATCATTGTTCTAAGTTGAATAATTGCTGTTCTTATTCTTGTTTTAACTGTTCCCAACGGTATTCCCAGCATCTTAGCAATCTCCTCATGAGTAAATCCCTGGAAATATGAAAGATCGATCAGCTTCCTCGACTCCTCATTTAAAGTGGTTAACACTTTTTTCAATCCTACATCAGATACTGTCGGGTTCGAACTCATGCTCATTCCACTATTTTCAGTTTCGACAATAGGTTGGTTCCGTTGGTTATCCCTGTATCCTTTCGATCTTATTTTGTCTATAGCAGCGTTCCTGGCAATATTCAGCATCCAGGTAAACAACCTTCCTTTTGACGCATCGTAAGTGTTGATCTTTTTCCAGATATTAATGAAGACTTCCTGTAGAACATCACCCGCCATATCTTTATCCGGAACTATCTGGTTAATGATTGTAAAAAGGGCCCCCGAATAATGATCATACAAATAGTTGAATGCATCATTGTTTTGCTCATTAAGCAAAACAACGAGTTCCTGCTCGCTGTATTTGGGTTTAGGTTCCAAAAGTTGGTCAAAAGATAAACAAAAAAAGCATCTCCAGTCTCGGGATGCTTTATTTACGAAATATTTTTTTCCTCAGATTTTAGGCTACCTGTGTCTCATAGGAGGCGGAATCCATCAAAGCCTCTACATCGGCAGGGTTATTTACTTTCATTTTTACCATCCAACCCTCACCGTAAGGATCATTGTTTACCGATTCTGGCGAGTTAGCCAGGGCTGCATTCAATTCAGTTATGGTACCATCAACCGGTAAAAACAGATCAGAAACTGTTTTTACAGCTTCTACAGTACCAAATACATCTCCGGCTTTTAAAGATTTCCCGACGGTTTCTACTTCCACATATACAATATCGCCAAGTTCTCTTTGCGCATAGTCAGTAATGCCAATCGTAGCCACATTACCATCCAATTTTATCCATTCATGGTCTTTTGTATAGCGAAGATTTGAGGGGAAATTCATAGTTGAAAATTTTGAGTTGCAAAGATTATGAAATCGGGTTAAATAAGTATAAAAGATTTTTTGATATCAGCTTTTGTTTTTCTGTTCAACTTTCGTTGCGTCCGCTGCAGGCGGATCAAGGTTCGTAATTCTATTCAACTTTTCGTGAGTCGTGAAACGTGAGTCGTGAATGAGAGCTATGATAAATAGTAACTGTCGTCTGACGGTCTCACGACTTCTTTCTTTTAATCAGTTTTACTTTTAAGATCCGCACATCCTGCAGCGGCCTGTCCCGGTCCTGCGCTTTGCTTGTTTGCACAGCGGCTATCTTATCAACAACGTCTAACCCCTTCACTACTTCACCATAAACTGTATAACCCTGGTCAAGATGTGGTGTGCCGCCAATCGTTTTATAAACTTCTCTATGAGCCAAAGGAATTTTTCTTCCATTCATCCTGAAAGTTTCCACTGAATCAAGTCCTGCATCAGTAAATACTTTTCCCTGTACAATATAAAATTGACTGCCGCTGCTTGCTTTTTGGGGATTTATATTATCACCTGTTCTTGCAGCAGCAATTACTCCTTTTCTATGAAATAGTGTAGTTCTGAATTCAGCAGGGACTGTATAACCCGGGCCGCCATTTCCTAATGGAACACCGGCTGCTGCCCGTTTACTATTGGGATCACCACCTTGTATCATAAAATTTTGAATAACTCTATGGAATAGCAAACTATCATAATAGCCAACTTTTACCAGCTTCAAAAAATTATCCCGATGCAATGGCGTGGAATCAGACAGGCGAATTACAATATCACCCATTGTAGTTTGTACCAGCACATCTCTTTTCCTGTCTTTCTTTTTTACGGTTGAATCCTTTTGCGCAAAAGAAAAAACAGCTATTAATAAACTGGCACTGAAAATAAAAATTTTCTTCATTTCCCAATAATCATTTTTAATCTTAAAAATCGTGGTTCTGAAAGTAAAGAAGAATATGATCCTTCATAAAATTTTCCTGCTGTATCATGTTCAGTACAGGTAATGATTTTATTTGACGAAAATGCGGCCAACCCTCATCATCTTTTTTTTCCAATTCATAATAGCCGCTTTGAGAAAAAAGAGTACATATTGCCACATGCATCAGGTCCTGTTTCTGTTCCTTGGTAATTTTTTCTTTAATAAAACCTGTTTCCTGCATACCAATTAAAAATAGAATGGCTTCCATATCAGGTTTTTTGCCAAATCTTTCAACAAGTTTCGCTTCAAGTGCCCACCATCTTGTTTGTAGATCATCTTTAGCCTGCATGGGCGCAAAGATAGTCGTGAGCATTGAGATGAGTTATGAATAATCAGTGATGAGTTCTTTACTCATTACTGATTAATCATTGTTAAGCTGAATAGAATTACAGAAAGTAGAAGTGAGTGACACAACGGAAGCTGAACAGAATTCCTAAAGGTCGTAACCAAAATAAGGTCTATATTTTTTCAACAACCACTGCAGTGCCATAAGCCAACACTTCCGTTACTCCACCCATTACTTCATTTGCATCATACCGCATATTGATCACTGCATTCGCCCCTCTTTCTGAAGCTTGTTTCAGCATAAGTTGAAATGCATCTTCCCTTGTTCTTTCACATAGATCCTGGTAAATGGAGATCCTTCCTCCAAAAAGTGTTTGAAAACCACCGGCTATATTACCGAATAAGCTTCGTGAACGTACTGTGATCCCCCGCACCACACCAAGACTTTTTATGATCTTGTGGCCGCTCAATTCAATATTTGTTGTAACCATATTCGGGTCTATCATAGTTTATGTTTTCATAAAAGTACATTGATTGTCTCATAACCAACAATTACCTTTGCCGCTCCCAAAGGAGTTCTTAGGGACAAATTGAAAATTGATGTTGCAGGTAGCTTTTATAAGAAATAACAAAGAGGAAGTAAAGCAAAGATTAGCTGTCAAGAATTTTGCCGAATTAAATTTGGTGGATGATATTCTTTTATTAGATGAGGAAAGAAAAAAATTACAATTAGAGTTTGATTCTAACCAGGCTAAAGTAAACAGCACCTCAAAAGAGATCGGGCAATTGATGGCTAAAGGTCAAAAGGATGATGCAGAAAATAAAAAACAAGAAGTTGCATCTCTAAAATCAACATTGCAACCAATTTCAGATAGACTAACCATTGTTGAAAAACAATTACAGGAAACATTGGTAAAGCTTCCCAATTTACCTTCAGATAAAGTGCCACCGGGCAAAACTCCTGCTGATAATATTGTTGTAAGAGCCGGGGGAGTTGAACCCAATCTTTCTGCAAATGCACAGCCTCATTGGGATCTGATCAAAAAATATGACATCGTAGATTTTGAAACAGGTGCAAAAATTACCGGAAGTGGTTTTCCATTATATAAAGGCAAAGGAGCAAAACTACAAAGAGCATTGATCCAGTATTTTCTTGATTTCAATACTGCTGCTGGGTATACAGAATATTTACCGCCATTCATGGTAAATGAAGCTACTGCTTATGGTACAGGACAACTACCCGATAAGGAAGGGCAGATGTATTATATGCAGGCTGATAATTTTTATATGATCCCAACTTCTGAAGTGCCTGTTACAAATATTTATCGGGATGAGATCGTGAAAGAGGAAAACCTTCCGATAAAGATGACAGCTTATTCTCCATGTTTTAGGAGAGAAGCAGGAAGTTTTGGAAAAGATGTTCGGGGTCTGAATCGTGTTCACCAGTTTGAGAAAGTGGAGATCGTTCAGCTTGTTGATCCTGAAAAAAGTTATGATGTGCTGGAAGAAATGGTGAGCCATGTCGAAAAATTATTAAACACATTAGAACTGCCTTACCGTATTTTAAAATTATGTGGCGGTGATATGAGTTTTGCATCTGCGCTTACTTATGATTTTGAAGTGTTCAGCGCTGCCCAACAAAAATGGCTTGAGGTAAGTTCCGTTTCCAACTTTGAAAGTTTTCAAACTAACCGGATGAAGATCCGTTTTAAAGATGGTAATGGTAAAATGCAATTGCTTCATTCACTCAATGGGAGTTCTTTGGCATTACCACGAATCGTTGCATGTTTGTTGGAGAATAATCAAACCGATGATGGGATAAAACTGCCGCAGTCAATTTATAAATATTTCGGAGATACTAAACTTTGTTAAATTTTTTTATTATTGAGTTAAGATCAGGTTAAACGAATGTTTCTCATTTGTAATAGGGGTCGTCATTTTCATAAGTTTGAGAAAACTTATTCTTATGGGAAAACATTTATTAACTGCAGCGCTGCTTTTTATTTGCGGTTTGCAAGTTTCTGCGCAAATTGAAAAAGGTCGACTCTATCCTGGAGTAACTGTTAACAGGGGCGAAACTATCCAATATGGGATACAACCTTCGATTTCTCTCGGTCTTGGTAAGCACGGATTGTTAGGGGTTCATTCAAGCTATATGAGGAGCAGAAATGACTTTTACAATGATTCCAAATTCTATGCAATTAAAAATGGAGGTGGGGTTACTTACACATATTTAAGTTTTTTTAAAAAGAGCCAGAAGCTGGGTTGGTTCGTAAGCACCGGGTTTACTTATCATCGATATAAGGTTTACGAGGTCAAGAACGACTTGAAAGAAATTAATAGCCAATACGGTCAAACTGATATTTATTTAAGACCCGGAATTTTTTTCAAAGCATCACAAAAAGTAACATTGTTCGCAAACTTTGGGGGAATAGGAATGCAAAGCTCACGGGGTAAAAATGATCTTGATCTCAATTTCGCTACCCAGGTAAATGTTGGCGTTTTAATAAACCTGGGCTCATGCAAGCGAAAGAAATAAATAAGACATGCCAAATCCCCTGAGAGCATCACGGGATTTTTTTATCCGGAATGAATTTGTTTTCGCCCCGTAACTTTACCGGCATTGATATTATGGATGCATACACCGGTAAATATTATATACAGGGTGGCGGAGAACAAGATGCCACTATACTTTTTTTAAAAGATAAGCTTAGTATCGGTATCAGGGATGAGCATGGCAATCCAAGAATAGTTTTCTGGCCTTTTGACCAGATCATCAGGGATAGTTTTTGGAAAAGAGGCCAATCACTTGTCCGCTGCGGTACTTACCCGGTTCAGACGATAGAAGTAGGAGCAAAAGAATTTGCTGATAAGCTTGAATCCATTTTTAAGGACAGAGAAAGATCATGGATCAGCCGCACATTAAATAAGAATGTGATGGGTATGGTCAAAGTATTGGCTGTGTTTTTTGCTTTATTAGCTGCAGCATATATCTGGCTGATCCCTTTTCTTGCAGAGAGGCTGGCAAAAAAAGTTCCCATTTCTTATGAAGAAAGACTTGGTGATGGAATCTATAATGAACTAAAACCATCATTTGTTATTGATGCAGAAAAAACGGCTCACATCAATGATTTTTTCAGGGAGCTGAATATAAACTCCAAATACAATATTCGAATTACGGTAGTGAACGAAAATATTGCAAATGCATTTGCAATGCCCGGCGGCAATATAATTGTGTATGATAAATTAATCGCAGATATGAGTGGCTATGAAGAGTTAGCTGCATTATTGTCGCATGAGTTTACACATGTAAATGAAAAACATACAACCCGTTCTTTATTCCGGAAATTGGCATCCTCACTTTTTTTATCAATTTTACTTGGAGATGTTGGTGCAGTAGGAAATGTGATCATAAACAATGCAGATGACCTGAAGGGCCTTAGTTATTCCCGTAAGCTGGAAAAAGAAGCGGATATGAATGGACTAAAACTTTTGAGTGAAAGAAAAATTGATTGCAATGGGTTTATCCGCTTATTTGAATTACTGCAAAAAGAAGTCAGTGAGACAAAAGATCAGCCAGCAGAATGGATCAGCAGTCATCCTGATCTGAAGAAGCGAATTGCCTATACAAGATCAAATGAGCTATTCAATAAGAATGGTGTGGAAGTAAATGAAACATTGAAAACTTTGTTTTTGAAAATAAAGTCGGGGTAATTAATTTATCTAAATTTTTCATTGTAGATAACAACCATACCGGTGTCATCTGCGTCAGGGCTTTAATAAGGCTTTATTCAGCCCCGGTTTTAGAAATAACAAAGGCTTTTTAGCGTTATTGTTATATTGATTGGATAAATGGTTTAAACTTTGCACATTACTGATTGTCTTAACTCAAAATCTTTTTAATGTCCCTGGCTAATCAACTCAAAAATCAGCACCTGATGTGGCGGGCTGGCTTCGGACCCGCAGTAGAGCAACTAGCTGATCTTCCTGAAGTTTCCGCAAAACAATTATATAAGGCGCTTCAAAAAGCTTCTTCAAAGAAACCTGAATACATTGATGTGGCCGATGATTTTTTAAAAGGCTTGTGGGCCGGTATTGATGAGGTAGGGAGGCAGGAAAGAAGAAAGGAAATGACCGAGGATGAAAGAAAAAAGGTTCAGCAAAAGCAACGTGAAAGTGTTCGCAGCTTAAATCTTAACTGGCTTAGTGTTTTTATAAATACGGATGCACAACTAAGGGAAAAAATGGCTTTCTTCTGGCATGGACATTTTGCCTGCCGCAACCTCAACGTTTTTTATCAACAAGGTTTGCTTGATGTAATTCGCAGGAATGCATTGGGAAGTTTTCGTGATATGCTGCATGAGGTTTCAAAGACAGCAGCAATGCTTAATTTTTTAAATAACCAGCAAAACAAGAAAGATCATCCAAATGAAAACTTTGCAAGAGAAGTGATGGAGTTGTTTACACTTGGTCGTGGTAATTATACCGAGAATGATATTAAAGAAGCAGCCCGTGCATTTACAGGATGGAGCGCAGGATTAAAAGGGGAGTTTATATTTCGTCGCTTTCAACATGATTTTGGTTCCAAAACAGTGTTGGGTAAAACAGGAAATTTTGATGGCGATGAAGTGCTCGATATTTTATTATCACAAAAACAAACGGCAAAGTATATAACCCAGAAGATATATAAGTTTTTTGTGAACGATAATGTGGATGATGAAAAAGTAAATTGGCTTGCCGACCGTTTCTATCAAAGCACTTATGATATTGGCAAATTGATGGAAGATATTTTTACCAGTGATTGGTTCTATGATGAAAAAAATATCGGCGCTAAAATAAAGTCACCAATTGAATTGATAGCAGGGATTCAGCGTATGCTTCCTATGAAATTGGAAAACCAGGAAGCATTGACCTTTTTACAAAGAGCATTAGGACAAATGTTGTTTTATCCTCCGAATGTTGCCGGTTGGCCCGGTGGCAAAACATGGATCGATAGTAGTAGCCTGATGCTTCGTATGCGTCTTCCGCAATTGATAAATGATGTAGATGAAATGAATGTAAAGACCAAAGATGATGATGATCAGATGATGGGAAGGAAAACACCGGAAGATGGCGAGAAGCCAAAAGGTTTTGCCAAGCGTTCGATCATTAGGGCAAATATTGACTGGAAAGAATATATGGGTCATTTTGAAAAAGTTCAGAAGGAACAATTGATCGGTTCAATTGCATCAAATTTATTACAGACAAAGAGCAGTGTTAATAATGATCTGATAAAACAATATGCCGATGCAGGAAGTAAAGAAAGTTTTATTAAATCTGCAACATTGCAATTGATGAGTACACCGGAATACCAGTTATGTTAAAATAGCTGCGAGTTGTGAGCTATGAGCTACGAGTTTCAGATTCTGCTCACGGCTCGCAGCTCATGGCTCAAAGCTTATAAAAATGGTTATTAAACGTCGCGAATTTTTACAGGTTGGTTCACTTGCCACAGCATCGCTGATGGTGCCAAAATTTCTGAAAGCATTTGAAGGAAAGAATATGGTGCCACCGGGAAATAATGTGTTAGTGATACTTCAGCTTAGTGGTGGTAATGATGGATTGAATACCGTTATTCCTTATCGTAATGATATTTACTATAAATCAAGACCAAGACTTGGCATTGAAAGATCAAAAGTGCTTTCTCTTACTGATGATGTTGGAATACATCCTGCATTGACAGGTTTTAAAGAATTATTTGATGATGGAAGTCTTGGTATCATGAATAGTGTTGGTTACCCGAATCCTGATCGTTCACATTTTCGCAGTATGGATATTTGGCATACCGGCAGTGAAAGTAAAGAGTATTGGACAACAGGTTGGCTTGGTCGTTATCTCGATGCACAATGTAAAGGTTGTGATAAACCAACGTATGCATTGGAACTTGATGATACATTAAGTCTTGCTATGAAAGGCGAGGAAGCAAAAGCAATTGCAATGAAAGATCCGAAGCGTTTATTTGGTACAGCCAATCAACGATTCTTTAAAGACGTAATGCAGCAACATAAAGATGAACCAGGTGAGCAGCCGGTTGACTATTTATATAAAACTCTTTCAGAAACTGTTTCTTCAGCTGATTATATTTTTGAGAAAAGTAAATTCCATCCTTCCAAAGCTGAATATCCAAAAACAGATCTTGGTCAAAACTTAAAAACGATTGCTTCTTTGATCTTTTCTGATATCAATACAAAAGTTTATTATGTTTCTCACGGAAGTTTTGATACGCATATCAACCAGCAATTCCAACAGCAACGTTTGTTTACAGAAATGAATGATGCAGTAAAAGCATTTACCAATGATCTGAAAGATAATGGAAGATTTAATGATGTACTAGTAATGACCTTCTCAGAGTTTGGTAGAAGAGTATCACAAAATGCAAGTGGTGGTACAGACCATGGCACAGCAAACAATATGTTCCTTGTTGGCGGTTCTTTAAAGCAAAAGGGAATTATCAATGCTATGCCGGATCTTTCTGATCTTGATGAAGGCGATCTGAAGTATAAAGTAGATTTTAAAGATGTATATGCTACCGTTTTGAAAAACTGGTTAGCGGCCGATGATATGGCTATTCTAAAAAATAAGCACAGTTATCTGAATTTTATTTAACCTGCCTTTAATTAATGAATGTCTTTCATCCATTTTTTCAGTAAGGGGACTGTGATCCATAACAGAAGTCCTACTCCAATAGAACCCAAAGCAATTTTATTTAAAATATCTGCATAATACGGTAAGGATGCTACAGCATCATTTTGCAATTCTGCAGGCACACTCATCAATGAACCGATCTTTCCTGCAAGAAATTGTCCGATTGCAGTGGCAAAAAACCAAATCCCCATCATCATCGCTGCTACTTTTAACGGCGATAGTTTAGTGATCATTGATAATCCAATAGGTGAAATGCACAATTCACCACTAATAATAAAAAGATAACCGCCTACAAAAGTCCAGAGTGGTATCAATCCGCTTTCTGCATGGGTTTTACATGCCAGGTAAAAAACATAAAATCCGATACCCATTAGCATAAATGAAAATGAAAACTTCATAGGTGTGGAAGGTTCTTTTCCTTTTTTATTCAGCCATGGCCAGAGCCATGCAAACAAGAATGTAAGAATGATGACCCAACCCGGCGGCAGAAAATTATTTACAGACAAAGCCGGCAGATCATACCCCATAACATTCATATCAACATTTCTTATTGCAAACAAATTCAATGAACCCGAATTTTGTTCATAGAAAGCCCAAAAGGCAGTAGAAAAAATTATCATTGCCAGCGCCGCAAAGAGTTTATTTCTTGCAACAACATCAAGCCTGAAAGAAATAAACAATACATAAATGACAGATGCTCCACCCAGGCCAAACATGATATAGTCCATCAAATGATACGAATGAAACAAAAAAATTATTACGGGAATCAATAACAGTGTACCGCCATATATCACCCATTCTTTTTTTATAAAACTAAATAGAGGTTGTTTCAGCAAATTCATATCCGGTGGCAATCCTTTTTCCTTTAATGATCTTTTGCCAAGATAAAATACAGCAAGACCAATGATCATAAAAATACCGGCCAAACCAAACCCGTAATGCCAATTGATACGCTGACCTACATAACCACAAACAAGACCGCCAAGTGCTGCACCAATATTTATTCCCATATAGAAAAGTGAAAAGGCGCTGTCTTTTCTTGGATCATTGTTTGAATATAATGTGCCGACAAGACTTGAAATATTGGGTTTAAAAAAACCATTCCCACAAATAATGAATGCCATACCATAGAAGAAACTCCAGTCTTGGGGTACTGCTAATATGAAATGACCGATTGACATCAGGATACCGCCAAACATTACAGCACGGCGATAACCCAGGAAGCGATCCGCCATCATACCACCAAACATTGGCATAGTATAAACCAGTGCTGCGTATGATCCTAAAATTGCATAGCCTTTTGGTTCATCAAATTTTAATTGCGTTACCATGTATGCGAGCAGCAATGCTTTCATTCCGTAAAATGAGAACCGCTCCCACATTTCTGCAAAGAATAAAAGATAGAGTTGTTTAGGGTATTTGCCTTTGTAATCGTCTGCTTGCACTGTTAAAGATTGCATGTTGGTTGAGTTGAATTATCAGTTCAGATCTTTATGTGAGCAAAATAAAAGCGGCACAAGGCCGCTTTAAGTTACAGTTTAATATTTTTTATCTGACGCCATGCATCATTTTCTTTAATATGGGTGATAAAGCATAAAGCACTAATCCTGCAAGCCCGCATAAAACAACAAACAGCATAAAGAAGTCGTAAATGGTTTTTAATTTAAATCCTGCAAAAGTTGGATATTCCACAGTGATGATCTTTTCTTTTTCAATAATATCCAATTGCTGTGGAGTAAGAACGGAATCCTGTACCTTAAAGATCTCTACAAAATCCATGTTATTCTTAAATCCCTTATCATAATCAACTGTGGATGCAATTTTATTTTTTGCCAATGTATAGAGTTCTGCGCCGGTAGGAGCTTTCTGTCCTTCAAGAATACTTTCCAGGTTAATATTTTCCTTGTTCATATTAATATAAGCCTCGGAGGTTGGTGGCAATAATGCACCTAATATTCCTGTAAGTACATATCCACCTGCATTACCTAAGAACCACACACCCATCAATAGTGAGGCAAATCTTTTCGGCGCTAATTTGGCAACGAGAGAAAGACCGATCGGTGACAAACATAATTCACCCCAGGTATGTAAAAGATATAGAACGATCATCCATATGATACCAACTTTACCAGCAGTACCCAACCCTTTAACCTGTGTAGCAATAATAAAATAACCAAGTGCGATCAGCATTAAACCCCATGCTTGTTTTACAGGTGAGATTGGCTCGAGCTTCTTTTTATTCATCCATATCCACAGGTAACTGAAAGGAATCGCAAAAACCATTACAAATATTCCATTGAAATTTTGCACCATGCTTGGAGGCATGTTCCATCCGAGTATATTAGTGTCTGTTTGATTATCGGCAATAAAAGTCAACGAAGATCCCGCCTGTTCAAATGCTCCCCAAAAAAACATAACAAAGAAACAAACAACATACAATACCCATATCCGGTCTTTCTCAATTTTGGTAATAGTCTTATCTGATAAAATAAGATAGCCGAGGCTGATGCCCGAGGCAAAAATGAAAGGATATAACCAACCTTTGATCCAGGTTACACCAGGACCATCAAACACAAGATGTAATCCGTATGTTACTCCCAGCATTATTACAATCGATATAATAATATTTGTCGTTGTAAACTTTGCACTTTCTGATTCACCCTCAGGTATATCAGATTTTTTTGGTTTTCCGCCAATAGGCACACCTGCAGGAGTTCTTACATATTTATTTTTTAAAAAGAGAAAGGTCAATGTTCCTATAAACATTGCCAACGCCGCAGCAAGAAAACCCCATTTGAAAGCCGAAAGATCTCTTATACCATCATGTTTAACATCACCAAAAAAGGGACAAATGAATTGTCCTAAGGTTGCACCAACATTTATACCTAAATAAAAAAGCGTAAAGGCAGAATCCAGTTTGCTTTTTTGTTCTTTTGGATAAAGGCTTCCAACCATGGAAGAAATGTTTGGTTTGAAAAAGCCGTTACCAAAAATGATACAAAGCAATGCAAGCCACATAATATTTGTAGCTAATGATATATTCGATGCATACAGACTACCACTTAAGAAAAGTAATAACTGCCCGATACCCATCGTAGTTCCCCCTAAGAGTATGCAATTGCGATTACCAAGAAATTTATCTGAAATATATCCACCGAGCATTGGCGTCAGGTAACATAAGCCAAGAAAACCACCATATATAATCGATGCTTCTGTTTTTCCCATCAGAAGAGCCTCAGCAAGAAATAAAGAGAGTAAGGCTCTCATTCCATAGAAATTAAACCGCTCCCACATTTCTGTCCCAAAAAGTACCCATAGACCTTTAGGATGCCCTTTTTGGCTACTGGCTTGTTGCAGTATGGCCTGGTCTCCGGCTGTTACATTAGTCATACGATGGTTTTTAGTTAACTAATCAGAGTTGGTGAAAGTATATTTGTCCAAAATAAAGAAAATCTTTCACTAAGTAATTTTTCATACCTGTTTTAACTTTCTTGCCCGATATTCGCAATGCTTATAAGAACCAACATCCATTATGCGAATCCTTCTTCTTGGCGCCGGCGGTCGTGAACATGCATTTGCATGGAAGATTTCTCAAAGCCTACTTTGCGAAAAACTTTTTATTGCTCCCGGCAATGCCGGTACTTCTCAACATGGTACTAACTTAAGCTTTAGCGTAAATGATTTTGTTGCAATAAAAAAATGTTGCATTGATGAAAAGATAGATCTGGTTCTTGTAGGTCCTGAGGAACCGTTGGTAAAAGGCATAACAGATTTTCTGATCAGCGATCCGCAATTAAAAGATCTTGATATCATCGGTCCATCAAAACAAGGAGCACAGCTTGAAGGCAGCAAGGCTTTTGCAAAAGCATTCATGAAAAAATATAAGATCCCAACAGCTGATTATGGAGAGTTTACGTTGGATAATTATAAGGATGGAGTTGATTATATCAATAAACATGGTTTGCCAATTGTTTTAAAAGCAGATGGACTCGCAGCAGGCAAAGGAGTTGTTATCTGTGAAAATAATTTGGAAGCATTAGCCGAGTTTGAATTAATGATCCAGCGGGCAAAGTTTGGAGATGCAAGTAAAAAAGTGGTGATCGAAGAATTTTTGCAAGGTATCGAACTATCAGTTTTTGTTTTAACTGATGGAAAAAATTATGTGTTGCTGCCCGAAGCAAAAGATTATAAAAGAGTAGGAGAGGAAGATACTGGTCCTAATACAGGAGGTATGGGTGCGGTAAGTCCTGTACCATTTGCAGATGAAATATTCCTGAAAAATGTTGAAGACAAGGTGATCAAGCCGACCATTGAAGGATTGAAAGCGGAAGGCCTGGAATATCGTGGCTTTATTTTCTTTGGTTTAATGAAAATTGGTGATGAACCTTATATGATCGAATATAATTGCCGCATGGGAGATCCTGAAACAGAAGTAGTGATACCAAGATTGAAAAATGATTTTCTTGAAATGCTTGTTGCTGCCACAAAGCAGGAGCTTAATAAAATAAAAATTGAAGAAGATGAACGATTCGCTTGTACTGTAATGGCGGTGAGTGGTGGTTATCCCGGCGACTATGAAAAAGGCTACACTATTCACGGTCTTGATAAAGTGAATAAGAAAAGTATTTTGTTTCATGCGGGCACAACGACAAAAGAAGGCAAAGTTCTTACCAATGGAGGCCGTGTTCTTTGTATTACATCTTATGGCAATTCAATTTTTGAAGCAGTTGAAAATTCAAAAGAAGAGTTACAAAATATTTCTTATACAGGCATGTCTTACAGAAGAGATATAGGTTACGAATTTGAATAAAGTGATTATGTAACCAGCATTGGGAATTCTTATCATCGTTCCTTGCGTCGCACTCTTGTACTTTTAGTAATTCTATTCAGCTTTTTTGCAGGTTTTGTAGCCGTGCCACGGTTTCAAACCGTGGCACGGATGATTCACTATTCACGATTACATTTGCACAAACTCTCCTATGGCCGAAATGCACTATCACGATTACCTGCAGCTTGAAAAGATCCTTAATGCCCAATTCCCCGAAAGTGATAAGCAAAATATTTCAGCACATGATGAAATGCTTTTCATCATCATTCACCAGGCTTATGAGCTTTGGTTCAAGCAACTTCATCATGAAGT
>Ga0070698_100002859_pt1 | contig 19004 bp, 19 predicted proteins | sample KBSK1502metaG_FD_65477 | JGI IMG/M metagenome (GOLD analysis project Ga0070698, IMG submission 65477) | Corn, switchgrass and miscanthus rhizosphere microbial communities from Kellogg Biological Station, Michigan, USA - KBS K1-50-2 metaG | ecosystem: Host-associated > Plants > Roots >...
GGCTCTTCCCATCCTGGTTCTGCAGCAGGAGCCAAGGGTGGGGCTGCTCGCCCATTAAAGGGGAACGTGAGCTGGGTTTAGACCGTCGTGAGACAGGTCGGTCTCTGCCTGACAGGGGCGCGGTTGTCTGAGGGGAAGTTGCCCCTAGTACGAGAGGAACAGGGCAGCGCAGCCTCTGGTTTATCAGCTGTCCGACAGGGCACGCTGAGCAGCTAAGCTGCTTAGGATAAGTCCTGAAAGCATCTAAGGACGAAGCCTTTCCCGAGAAAAGACAGCCTTCCGCAAGGAGAAGGGCGGCTATAGAAGATAGCGTTGATGGGATGGAGGTGTAATCACCAAGCTTCGGCGAGGTGTTCAGCCTGCCATTCCCAATAGCCCAACGCACTATACTGGGATTGCCTGCGCCACCGTCATTGGTGGTAAGCCACTGATGTGGTGGCAGCAGGCGCACCAAGAACAGCGGCTCCGGAAACGCGCAAAGAACTAACCGTAGCTGTGATCCATTGCACGACGGCCGCGTTTTTCTTTTTTCAAACAAACATTAAATCTGGGATTAAAATTCCAACTCAAGTCGATGTCAATAGTGTGCATTTCTCACAAAGAAGATGCAGACGGATTATGCTCTGCAGTCATTATCAAGGCAGCCGTTGAATCTTCCAAAGTGATTCTTGTTGACTATTCTAACATGATTAGCAAGCTCGAAAAAGTCGCCGAGTCGCCAGAGAAAATCGATCAGTTGTTTGTCTGCGACCTGGGCCTCTCCAAAAAGAACGAAGAAAAATTCGTCGAGCTGCTGGGCAAGCTGGGTTCCGCCGGTGCGGAGGTAACCTACATAGATCACCATGACGTCAGCAAAGAAATTCTCTCCGAGCTAAAGAAAGCGGGCGTTACGCTAGTTCATACAGTTGACGAATGCACCAGCGTCCAGGCCTACGCAAGGTACAAGAAAAAACTCCCTGCTCACGCAGCCTTTTTTGCGGCAATGGGCGCACTGACGGATTACATGGAGACCAGACCGCTCGCGTCATTGATCGTGCCCAGGTTCGACAGGCAGTTTTTGATGCTTGAAGCCACTTCGCTTTCGTACATGATTTCCGCTAACCAGCATAACGACGAATTTCTAACAAAGGCGGTAGACACTCTTGCGAAAATGAAATACCCGCATGACATCAGGGGAGGATTTGAGATGGCTGAAAAATATGCAAAAAATGTCGCCAGGGCAGTAGAGTCAATTCAGGATTCAATAGTCTTACTGGACAATTTGGCACATGCGCCGAGCACCGTAGAGTTGTCGTCAAGCATGGTAGTCAACTTTGTCTTGGGCGCATCTGAAAAGTCTGTTGCGATGGTCTACAAGTTCAAAGACAACATCAAGTCATACATTTTCTCAGTCAGAGGTTCCTCCGAATGCAAGATTCATCTGGGTAGGCTAGTCAACGAAGTCGCGTCATCCCTTGGAGGAAGTGGCGGAGGCCACGATAGGGCGGCTGGCGCAGTCGTCCCAAAGGAGAAACTCGAAGAATTCATCAAGACTATGGACAGCAGGGTAGGCTAGGTCAATTCTGCGATTAATTCCACTTCAACTGCGCTATCTAGTGGAAGGCTGCTCATTCCAACAGCGGCCCTCGCGTGTCTGCCATTTTCACCAAAAATTTTCACAAGCATGTCCGATGCGCCGTTTATCACCTTTGGATGATCAGTAAAAGTTGGCTCGCAGTTGACAAACCCTGTAACTTTTACTATCCTTGAGATTCGGTCCAAGTTCCCAAGGGATGACTTTAGCTGCGATAGGCCATTGAGGACGCATAGCTTTGCAGATTCTTGACCGTCTTCCAAAGAAATGTCCTTGCCTACTTTTCCCCTGAATTTGAGCTCCTTGCCGACCAGCGGAATCTGCCCTGATACAAAAGCAAGTTTTCCGGTAACGACAACTGGAACGTATGACCCTGCCGCAGGAGGTGGAACTGGCAATGAGATGCCGAGAGATGACAGCACTTCGTCAATCATGTCATGCGTCTGATTAGCAAGGCTATTTTACTCTGTCGCAAATGCAATAACGTCGCAGGTCACCGCTTCGGAGACGGCTTGAAAAGCGAATATTTTTAAAAAGCATCGTTTAATCATAGAGTAGGCATGTGCGCCAACCACGAAACTGCTGAAGGCGGATATCACAGCAAAGAGATGAAAGTTGTTGCTTTGTCGATCCTAGTTATGGGAATCTCACTCGCCATAGTCATTGTGTTGTGGGCCTGGTTTGGACACATTGGACCCAGATTTTCTGACGAAGTGCTATTAAATCAGCAAAAAGATCTACGCGACCAGTATGGACTTCCACCAGCACCCCCCGTGACTGAGAAAGAGGCCCAGATTCCGCCGTCGCTAAGAGGCAAGTGATCAGAGTAGCTCTTCGTCTATCCTTTCGATCTTGTCTACGTACTGGGAACAATCGCAGCCTGTTACCAGACACTTGCCCACACGGAGCAGCGATTCAGTTTCTGTTGACCTGAAGTCATGGACCTGATGAGTGTGGCGGCACCGCATGCAGTTCATGTTCGCTGTACGGGTTCCAGTACTGAATATATGTTTTAAGTGAAAAGACTGCGAACTGCTACCCTAAAACAAAGGATTATAGATGAATTGAATCCCAGCCAATGACCGTTCATGGCAGATTTCGTAAGGAATTACGAACGAAGGACTGCCAAGTCCAAGAGGCTGTATGCGCGCTCTACCAAAGTATTTCCCGGAGGCATCAATCACAACATCAGGTATTTTGAGCCTTATCCTTTCTTCGTCGAATCTGCCAGAGGCAAAAAACTCACCGACGCTGACGGGAACATTTACACCGATTATTGGATGGGACACTGGGCCCTGATACTCGGCCACTCACCCAAGCCTGTGGCTGACGCACTGTCATCTCAGGCAAGGAATGGCACGCTCTATGGCACGGTAAACAGAGCAAGTGTAGAGCTGGCGGAGGTGATACAGAAATTGATGCCAAGGGCTGAAAGCATGCGGTTTAGCAGCACCGGCTCTGAAGCTACGATGTATGCCGTAAGGCTAGCTAGGGCAAAGACTGGCAGGCGCGTAATCGCAAAGGCGATAGGCGGGTGGCATGGCTTTAACACCACTCTTATGCAGACAGTGAATTATCCGTTCGAATTTGAGGAAGGCCCGGGCCTTGTGCAGGACGAAGGGCAGTACGTGGAATCAATACCATTTAACAATCTTGATGCTTCGCTCAAGGTGCTAGAAACAATCAAAGACGATCTTGCCTGCATCATAATAGAACCGGTTCTTGGTGGCGCTGGCTGCATTACTCCGTCAGATGGATATCTGCAAGGTTTACAAGAATTCGCCAAAAAGAACGGCAGCCTCTTCATACTCGACGAAATCGTTACAGGTTTTAGACTTTCTCTACATGGAGCAGCTAGCGTCTACAAACTGGAACCCGACCTCTTTACGCTTGGCAAGATTGCCGGTGGGGGGCTTCCAATCGGCATAGTATGCGGAGACAAAGAGATAATGTCGCTTGCAGATCCAGTTTCAAGGACTAGCAAGGAAGCGCGCTGTGCGATTGGCGGAGGAACTTTTTCGGCTAACCCCCTCACCATGACTGCCGGCCTCGCCACCTTGAATTTCCTTAGAAGGAACCCGGCAGTTTATTCAAAGATAAGCAAACTCGGAGAGGCTGTGAGAAAGGGGCTAGTGAAAATATTCATTGAAGCGAACGTATCGTGTGACGTAACAGGAACTGGGTCGATTTTTATGCCACATTTTGGCAAGGAAAGTGTGAGTGACGCGAATGATGTCGCGACTTCGAACAAGTCAGCTTTAAACAAATACCACTTGGCGCTGATGGCGGAACATGGAATATTCTTTCTGCCCGGCAAGATGGGTGCTGTATCATATGCACATGATGAAGGCGATGTCAAGCGGTTGCTTGCCTCGACTGAAGAGATTTGTCAATCGGGCATCATAAAGTAATTGACTGTGGTTCTGGAAGCATCAAACCATATTGATTCCGTTTCAGCATAAGAGCAGATACGCCAACACTTAAAAAGCGGAAAAAGGGAATTCTACGCTCGTATATGGCTGCCCGGAAGAACACATCTCGAAAGAAGCGCTTGATGAAGCGCACGCGACAGAACAGGCCGGTTCCAGCATGGGTAGTCATTAGAACTAACAGAAAGGTCAGAACCAACCCTAAGCGCAGGCTTTGGCGAAGGTCAGACGTCAACGTAGGTTGATTAGAAAATGGCAACAGTTGAAAATCTTACACGTGTTTATACTATTAACCTCGGAAGGGCATGGTTGACGCCCCAGTACAAGCGTACGGATAGGGTCGTCAACATGATTCGAGAATTTGCACAGAAGCACATGAAGAGCGACGAGATAAAACTCGAGCAGGAGCTCAATAGGCAGCTATGGTCAAGAGGCAAGACAAACCCTCCCAGAAACGTAAGGGTAAAGATGGTCAAGGACGAGGATGGCGTCGTCACTGTTTCACTCTACGAGGATACACCAGAGGCGGCTGTCGAGGAAAAGGCAGAGCCAGTGCCGGAAGCGCCGGCAGCTGCGGAACAGCCAAAGCCTGAAGAGATCACGGCAGAAGAAAAGCCTGCCTCGGCAGAAAAATGATCGAAGTCTGTCCAGTATGCTTCAAGTTTCTCCAAACCATGCTAGACAAGAAAAAAATGAAAGAGATTAGACTGGTCGAAGAAGGACAAGTCTGCAAGAGCATCTATCACAAGAAACTAATTAGCTGATCCAGCCCCATGCAAATTTGAAACCTATCGTGCCGTCCTATTGGACAGTCCAAAGAATTGACACGGTAGGGCGTGTGGGAATCAGCTCGTTGCTAAACCAGGGCTTACATTATTCAGAACGGGACGCTGGTCCTGTGCTGCCTAAAGTACAGAAACCCGCCGAGGACTGCCAGAGATGAACTCATCAGCGCTATCGCCCCTACAGGACTTTCAGGTAGGACAAAAAAGGAGACATCAAAGAACGCTATAACTGGCTCGCTGAATCCCAATACGTCTGAAGTGAAAGACCATGGACCTGCTTGGAGGGGTAAATTGACACCGCACGATTCTGACGAAATGTCAAAGGTTGAACCACTCGCTATCAGAACAGGGTAATCAATGTCTGTGCAGTCAAAGTTGTCGCCAGATGGATCCTGGAATCTTGCTGGGCCTGCCAAGCAAGAGGGACAAGTCAGATCTTCTCGAAGTTCAAGATCTCTACCCTCAGACGCATGGTATCTGATAAGTATTGCTTGATTATTACCGCATTGGCCAGTGTTCGTCGAGGTGTTGTCGCATAACACTTCGATCTGTCCGGCGGCCTGCCCCTCGTGATCCAATATCAATATTGCCGATTGCTGCGCCCGAGCATTCGGTAGAATACCCTGCGCGAATAACAGTGCGCAGATTACGCTGCTTGCAATCAGGGTGGCAGCCATGCGGTTGCCATTTGTCATAAATCCGCGTCAGGTTCCTGATTATTAAGCGGCTAGGAAACACTGTTTTCGATATTCTTATCCAGATGTTCCTGAATTATTGTTCCTAACGTGCTCAACTATCTCGCAGGGTATGCAGAACTTTCCGAGAAAATCAACGATTCCTGTCTCTAATCTACAATTGACTGGCCACATAGGTCAGATGAAGGTTTTCGACAAGTCATCATTTCGACCGTCCTAACCCATGGATTTTGGATACCCGCATGTCTTGCAATTTGGATAGGTCTCGCCGTCGAGATGATTAAAGTGTGTGCCGCAGGACTTGCAAGTGTGGTGAATATCGTCATATCCATCAGTAGCAACAAAACTGTTGCTCTCCAGATCCATGCTCTTGCATGCGATGCACCTGCACCCACAGGCAATCATGCAGAGGGTACACGACTCCCGTTGCAATAATAAGTTATTCCATTACTGGAATCGGCAGTGAAATTTCCGTGCCGGACTCAGGTTCGTCCCAGTCGAGAACGCTTTCCTTCGGAAAGATATCCCCCAGCGGGTCATACCTGTCAAAGCGCGTCTTTTGCTGAGCAGATGCCATGAGGTGAACCTTGACCCCGTCTGATGAGGCCACGGAAGTCATTGCAACCTCGGTGGCATTCTCAGCCTCGAACATGCCCTGCATATGCCCGACCATCTTGTTCAGGTCTCCGACTGGCACTTTCTCACCACCCATCACGTAAAGCATTGTTCGCCTAATTGAACCGGGATTAGGGATATTCTGATAGAGCATCGCGATTGAATCACGAAGAGAGGATTCCGAGTCAGCGCCTGACTTGCTCGTGCACAGGACGTTTACCTCACGTCTGATACTGCTAGTGGTTATAGAACCCAGTACATCAATAATGGCCTTATTCGTGAGCGAAAAGCACTCTTCCTGGCTGAGCTCGGGATTGTTATCGAGGAATGCGTCGTTGTCCATCACGATGACGGAATCGCACGTCTCTCTCAATCTCCGGAAGGCGTTGCCTGCAGCAAAAAGCCTGTCTTTTTCAAACTTGAACGGCATAATGGCCACGGCAATCACTGTGGCCCCTGATACCTTTGCCAACTTGGAAATTGTAGGTGCCATTGCGCACCCAGACTTTCCAGCCAAGTTCGAAATTAATACCACGGTTGAAAAGCCTGCAATGGCTGCAACGATTTCCCGACTCTGACTTTGGGCAAAAGACCGAAGTTTGTAAATCGATGGATTGACCCATCCTGATGACTCGACAAAAACGCATGTCTCACACCCGGCCAAGTCTTTCTTGTCGCTACTTATCAGAAGGTTCTTGCATTCAAAAGTGCCATTCGTTTGTTTTGCAATTCTGCCGCCTGCTCCGCCGATGCCAACAACTAGTGTTGGGTTCTTGATCAAAAGATCGTTCACGTACCCCCGAGCTCCCCGTCCACAATACTTTGCCCAAGTTAAAAAACTTTGGTGATTAAACATGATCCAAGCTTGGCGTAACAAAGTTTAGCTACACTATGGAATTATCTTTGCGCGCAATGAAAAGTTGGAAAAATCATAAACTTTCGCGCGCGTTCGGTCGCCAATAGCCAGACCCCCGCCGCCCGGAAGAATGACTGACTTGTAGGCATGATTCCTTCCCTGTGCAACGCCACTTTTTCCTATTTCATCGACAATTACGTCGCCTTCCCAGTTGTTCCATCTGGAATTGCGATTCCTTGCTATCTCCTTCGCAAGCGCGTGAAGGCGCTCTGATCTTTGCTTGGCCACTGAGGACGAAATGCGACCCTTTTTCCACTTTGCAGACTCTGTACCAGGCCTTGCCCCGTAGCGAGATAGATTTACGACGTCAGGCTGGGATTCGGTAACAAGTTCCACTGTCATCTCAAAGTCTAGCTCGGATTCTGTTGGAAAGCCAACAATTACGTCGGTGGCGATTGTCATATCCGGGAGCTTTTCCCTGAATGCTCTCACGGAATCGAGAAATGCCTTTGACGTATGTCCTCTCTTCATTAGTCTGAGGATCCTGTCGCTTCCGCTCTCGACTGGAATATGAATGAATTTGAAGATCTTCTCATTTTCGTCGAATACTCTGATCAGCCTGTCGATCATTCTGGGCATATACATCGGATTTAGCATGCCAAGGCGGATCTTGAAGTCTCCGGGAACTGTACAGCAGGCAGATAGCAGGTCCACCAGGTCCGAGCCAAGATCCCTACCATAACACCCGTTGTCAGTTGAGGTAAGCCAAATCTCGCTGCATCCAGCCTCCACGTCCGATTCTACCTGCCTCACAATGTCTCCGATCCGGTAGCTGCGGAGCATGCCCTTGGCAAGTTTTGTCTGGCAGAAAGTGCATTCGCTCAGGCATCCGCTAGCAATTTCAACGATACTGACAGCTGAGTTGAGTCGAATCCTGGGTAGGTTTACTTTGTCGATGCCAGTATCTTCAAGAAATACCTGCCTCGTGCCCGACACAGTGGATGCAGCTACATTTGATATTCTGTCAATCGCAGCTGGACCGACAAGGCTCGCCGACGGGCTAAGCGCCTCCACTCTAGCCCTGTCTGCTTTAGGTAGACATCCCGCCACAATTAGAGGCTTGCCGGACTCTGCAAGAGATTTTATTCTGCTGACCATCCTATGCTCAGATGCATCCTTGACCGAGCATGTAACGATTATTGAAAGTGAACCTTCATCCTGAGTTGTGGCCATGTCATAGCCTGCCCCTCTAAGCACACCGGTTATCATTTCCGAGTCTGCCATGCTAGCAGAACATCCGTACGCCTCTACCCACACCTTTGGCCTATCAGAATGTGTCGGTACTTTCAACGACCGGATTGACTCGATAAGGGTGGGCTTGAGAGACCTAACCAGCAATCACCGTCACTGTTTGTTCTATTGCCTTAAAAATTCTTGCTTTGAGACAATATGCTGGCGACTAATTTTTCGTCAGATCCTTGCCGGTATTTGTCCAGAGCTCTGTCAATACCGAAACGTACGTCGTAACGAGCTCGCCCGTCTCCGTGTTTTCCCTGTTTTTTTCCATGTCATTTCCAAGAGCCATCATGAATGAACGGGGAACCTTCAGATGCTCAGTCATGAAAATCAATAGCGAGTAATACATCATTTTCATGATCTTGTCGTTTGGGGAGATAGGCCCTATCTTCATGTCAGACATTACGTTTGATACGACCTGAGAAAACTGTGGTGAAAGGAATGCCTTGCCTTCCTTTTTCTCCCCTAGCCTGATAACGCCCATCAGGAGGAGATCCTCGATGGCTGAAGCCATCTGCTCCACTCGCTGGTGCCTCTCTTCGCCCATGGCATCATCCGGTGCGCTCAAGCCTATTTTACGTTGCCTACTATATTGAGATAGGCTGAAATGAGTTCAGAGTCAATTACTCCCTGCACCACTACAGGCCTTCCATCAGACAACCTGATGTCCATTGCAACCGCACTATATGGTATGTCGAAGAGTTCGATCTTTGACTGCGCGTCACTTTCAAAGATCTGTGAACATACGCCATCTACACAGGAGAAACCGTAGATCCTATCGATCCTCCGTGAGCCTGATCCCGCGGCCCGTCCGCCGGCGGAGCCTCTGGACTCCTCAACCATCAGCACAAAGACCTTGTTGCCCTGCTTAGTGTCCAGGTGGAGATCATTCTGACAAATCACAAGTTTGCGCTGGGAGAGCTGAAGTACATTGTCTATCTCTGCCAAGAATCAGCTCAGAGTTCATGCCGCTTATATTGTTTCGCGGATCAAGTTCGATAAAATATCTTGTTTATCGTTAAATCACATGATAGATTGTCCAATGCTGCTAGCGGTGGAGATAACTCGTCCCATTTTCATCATCGGAATACAGCGGAGTGGAACCACAGTTCTTGATAATCTCTTTACCCGCCACCAGGATACCGCGTTCTTTGAAGGATTTTGCAACAGGTATTACATGACGCCATGGAAATTCTGGCTGATCCCACTTCAAGTGAAACGGTACAAGACCAGGCCGCCATCCACTGAAGGAAGAGTATGGCGGCGCTACTTCACAGAAATAGACTATGTCGATGAAAGTCGGTTGACGCAAGAGATGAAAAATTACTATTACTCCGCTATCAAAGCTGAACTTCGCGCCTTTAATGCAAAGAGGTTTGTGAACAAGAATCCCGCGCACTGCCTCCGTCTGCGATGGCTCAACTCGATGTTCCCTGACGCGATATACATTTTGATACGGCGGAACCCGAGAGCGGTAGTCAACTCGATTTATCAAAAGATGCTCAGCTATTGGGATATGCAAATGAAGACCGAGTATGAGCATGGCTACAAAGGTTACGTCACGATCAAAGAAATCTTTGGAAAGGAGGAATCCAAACTTGAGTCATGCATTAACTTTTACAACTACAACAGAAAAATGCTTGAACAGGACGTCTTTGTCATCAAGGACAGATTGACTGAAGTAAGCTACGAAGAGTTCGTGAGAAGGCCAAGGGAAGAGCTGAACAGGCTCTATCAATTCGCAGGACTTTCATGGTATAGAGAACTTGAAACGAATCTTCCCGCGAAGCTGAACCTTGAGAACAACAACAAGTGGCAGGCATTGCCTTTTGAAGAGAGAAAAATTCTCGAGAACGCCTTCCCTGTTGGAGACGCAATAGTGTATTAGACATCCGGACTGGTCGGTCAATCTAATTCACAGAGCTTCACAATGAGCAAGTATTAGGGGAGTGCGGAAGGTGGGCGCCTTCCGAGTCAAGACGTACGCAAGGATAAATATCTCGATGACTTATTTGCTAAATTGTTGGCGCGCCTGGACGATAGGTTTTGGGAACTCAAAGAAGCGGCAAAATGGTCTCTCGATGTGAATGAGCGCAAGAAGTCCATCAGTATGCTAGCGGATTACTATGGCCCTGCCGCCGTACAGTCAATAGCAGAAATCAGAGATGTGGCAGCTTATGACGAAATAAAGCCTGCATCGAAGCGATGAGAGCAGTTTCGAGCGGAAAGACCGCACGAAAAACGCGTAGATCAAACGCGACCAAGTCCAAGAAGCAAAATAAGAGTAAGAAGAAAAAGTAAAGGTCTTCGCGGATTCGCAATAAATATAATGTCTTTAGAAGGCATGATTGCTATGGTTAAAACAGCCTCATCACCCCAGGTACTAAAGTCAGGTAACACGGCTCCCAGTTTCGCGCTAAAGGGCGTGGATGGCAAGACGCACTCTCTAGGCGACTACAAGAGCAAGTCAACTCTGATAATTTTCATCTGCAACCACTGCCCGTACGTAAAGGCGAGAATAGGCGATGTCGTCGCCCTACAGGGCAAATTCAGTCCCACGGAGCTCCAAGTCATTGGCATCAACAGCAACGACCCGAACTACCAAGACGAAGGTTTTGAGAATATGATAAAGTTCTCAGAGGACTACAAGCTCAACTTCCCGTACCTAATAGATGACACCCAGCAGGTAGCGAAAGCCTTCGGCGCAGTATGCACCCCAGACCCGTTTCTGCTCGATTCTGGCAAGAAATTAGTTTTTCACGGCAAGGTCAACGACGCGCTGGAGCCGGAATCAAAGCCGACTGTTCCTGTCATGGAAAACAACGTGCGCAAAGTGCTAAGGGGAGAAAAGATAGAGAAAGAGTTCGATCCTTCCATTGGCTGCTCCATAAAATGGAAGAACTAGCCGTACTGGTAAACTATTCCCTTTTCTCCTCTGGGGTGACGCCACTCTGTTTCTTTTGCGCAGGTACCGCATTCAATACAAGCCTCGTGCTGAAGCGTAACGTCCTCCTTTTCAAGGCTATAGCACCCAGTCGGGCACATCGTCACCATCTTTTTCATGAAATCCGATTTCGAATCTAGCACCTTGATGTGTGAGACCGAGTCGTCGTCGTACTTTAGTTTGGCAACTCGTTCGGCGAGGGTTGGAGTACTTGGTTCATATGTAGAGCTCACCTGTCTGCCCATCTTTTCTGCAAGCTCTACAGGCACCTGCACGTACGTGTCTTCTGACTCAACAAGCGGAAGAAGTCTGTCGTATCCGAGTATGTTTGCAAATCCCACTGCCAGTCCCCGCAATGTCCCACTTGACATTAGCCTAAACACCAATCCGTAGCGTTGACCAACAATGTCCTTCGGAACGTCTTTGGCGGCATCTAGAAATATCTTTAGGTAGTCCTTGTCGATTTCTTTCATGTCCCTTGTATAAGGGCTCTCGTCTACGAGCTGGCTGTAGTATTCTCCCATGTACTGCGGAGAGTAGTTGTTTCTGTCGATTGCCCTTGCAACGGCGGTCGCAGCCCTCCCTGCGTCGTCAATTCCAACGTTCAGTCCCTCTATGCGCGGGCCAATGAAGACTCCTCTTCCGGCTGCGTCGCCAATAAACAAGACGTTCTCTTGGTAGGGCTTTTTCATCATGCATCGCTTCCCATCCGGCACGAGCTTTGCAGAGTACTCCAGTTCTACGTAGTCAGTCACGAATTTCGTGTGGTACTTTGATGTTAGCTCATTACTTACGAAATCCAGCCTTGACTTTATTTCATCCTCCGTCTTGTACTTTCCAGATTCCACAAGTTTCTTCCTTGCGGAAGGAGAGAGAAATGCGTCACGAAGCTCGTTCCAATTCTTTACGAGCTTGCTGACTGCAAACCGCACGCGGAGCTGCTCCTCCTTTGGCAGGTCCTTGTCTATCTCTTTCTTTACTGCGACTTCGTCCTTGATCAGCTCAGAGACCATCGGGTTTTTCAAGAGTGCGTCTACCAACTCGCTGGGTCCAACGGGCCGATGCATGAGCGAGTCATAGTGGTAAACTGCTCCAGCAGAAAGCGTGTCACGGTTTGTGTAGACAAATCCACCACCGATATGATTCAGAGTCACGTCTCCCGCAAATAGGTGAGCAGCGCCTTCGTCGGCGCTGACGCCAAAGCGTTCCTCTATCACCTCTTCGGGGAGCTTGACAACGACTTTAACACCCTGGTACAACTGCTCCGGCGTGAATTTTGGACGCGCTCCTATCAGATGAGCTATTTCAGAGTTGACGCCGTCCGCAGCTATTACCGCCTTCACTTCAAAGGGCTCTAGCTCATCTGTTTCTACAAGCGTCCTCGCTTCACCTTGCTGGGTAATAGAACGGACGTGAACTCCCGACACTATACCTCCACCCTGCCGCTCTGCACCCTCAGCTGCGTGCTTTGCAAACCAAGAATTTAGTTTGCCCAAGAGAACCGAATATCCAAAATTGGCTTGGTATTCGTGGCCTGCAGTCAAGTCCATGGTGAAAACCCGGTTTCGGGAAGTTGCGTGTAGCATGTATTTCGTAATCTTGCGCTCCACCGGCATCTCAGAGAAGAACTCCTGACCGTAGATGTCTTCTACGTTGTATACCTTGCCGTGCTTTGGCTTCTTTGAGTAAAGGATGCCACCGGAAACATTCTTTGTCCCCAGTTGCTTGCCTGCCTCGATCAAGATTGCCTGCTTGCCAAGCTTTGAAAGCTGCGTTAGTGCAGCCAGGCCGGCAGAGCCTCCTCCAACTACTGCTACGTCATATTTTTCCATTTATTTTTTCACCTTTACTGCAGGCTTGAGCATCCTTAGCTCTTCTAGCAGAGCAGGGATGACGTCCTCAATCCGTCCCTTGATAAAAATGTCACATTCGTCCTTCATGGGCGATTCTTCGTCCGGGTTTATGGCCACTATGAAGCCAGATTCTTTCATGCCGGCAATGTGCTGCATCGCGCCGCTGATGCCGGCTGCGATATAAAGCAGCGGGACAACTTTGCGGCCACTGGTTCCAATGACCCTATCTGGAATCATGTATTCTGAACTCAAGCCCTCGCTGATTTGATATGGCTTTTTTGAAATCGGAAGCGAAACTCCAATCTCCGCATCAAGCTGTTCGGCAAGCTCCTCTATCAGTCTGATATTCTCTTCAGGCGATTCTTTGATTCCCCTGCCAAAGCTCACAATGGCTTTGTGGCTGTCAAAGTCAACGGAACTCTTCACTATCCTCCTGTTGATTATCTTTACACGTAGGTCGCGCTCATCAGGCTCTGGCTTGTAGTCAATTATCTCGCCCTTTCTGGCCGAGTCCCGGTCCAATGGTAGGAACACTCCAGGGATTATGCTGCAGGATTGCGGGTGGTAGTCCCTTGCAATTGCGGGATTCTTGTTGTCAAGGCAGAGTATGGTCGTCCAGAGAAAGCCGGAAAAGTCAGGTCGATACATTTCTAGGGTCTTTTCATAGATTATCGGCAGCCCCTTGGTTTTGTGTTCGTGCTTTATTTCGATGTCCTCTATTACCAACTTGTTAATGTCTGATGCAAGCCCGGAGTCAAGCTCGGCTAATACTGTGGACGAAAGGTGGCGCCCTACACTGTCTGCTGCAAAGAACATGTAGCGCGGCTTTACAAACGTGGAAGCATCAGAAAACTGAGATGCAAGCTCGCGGTTTTCGGCAATTCTGCTTATTATTTTGGTGTCTATCAGGTTTCTAGAGTAGCGAAGCTCTGGACTGTCTGCATATATGACTGCATCAGCGCCGCGGTAGACAAGCTCCTGGCACATCTCGCGGGCGTTGTAACCAAGTACAACTGCGACAACTTTTTCATCCGATTTGTATTTTGAGTTAAAGCCGTCCATCAACCTGCGCGCTTCGCCTAACATTTCCAGGCTGACTGGCACGAGCTTGCCCTCGTCATGCTCGATAACGACGTAGAGATGCTGGTATTTGTCGCTCATTTTATCATCATCTCCTCTAGGACTTCGTACATTTTCGCTGCGACTTTCCGAAGTTTAGCTCGATCTGCACCGTCAATGACTTCGGCCCTCCTGCTCGCGTGCGCCTTTGGAATCTTCTCGACCTTGTAGACGATGGTAGGAGAACCGGGCAAGCCAACGAGCTTGGGGTCAGCGCCCAACTGCTGGGCGTTGAATACCTTGAGGAAATTTTTGTAGTTCTGTGCACGGGATTTGGCCTCTTTTTGATATTTTTCAAATGCCAGCCTCTGCGAGACCGTATTGTAAGCGGATTTGAAGGATGGATGTATTGCGATAAAGACTGGAAGAGGAGCTTCAATCTCCTCTATTATGTCATAGAATCCCTGAAGCGATATCAGGCGTTTTGCCCGAACCATTCTCCTGTCAGGATCGACGTCATAATCAATCACGTTACCGAGAAAAGTAAACCCTAGCTTCCAAGCGGTCTGAGGGCCAGTCTGGCCAGTTTCTCCATCCGATGCTCTGTGTCCAGAGAAAACCATGTCAACGCTTCCGCCTTCGACCTTTGAAATGCCCGTTTTCAAGACTTCGGCGGTAGCTAGTGTGTCTGCACCAGCGAACAGCCTGTCGCTGTAGAGGTGCAGCTCATCTGCGTCGCACACTAGCTGGGCCTGCTGCAGAGCAGCATCTGCCATTGGCGGGCCCATCGTAGTCACCGCTATTTTCGCACCACATTTTACTTTGGCAAAAAACGCAGCTCTTGCCGCAATAGCGCTGTGAGGCCCGAGAATGCTCTTGGTCTCGGCTCGGTTCAACGTTCCGTCTGCGTTATAACTAACGTTTCCTTCGGAAAAGTCAGGTTCCAGTTTTATTATTACGGCTACGCGCAAGGGATCTGTCAATGAAACTCCCTTTTACCTCCATTTTATACCTTTAAATGGTTTTTGAAAGTCGGTTAGTGAGTTACTATAGCCTCTCGCAGCGGACTGGAGCGGAGGCGTTCGTATGCTCCACGAATTTTGCCATAGTATTCAGGCATTTTTGGAGGCAGCATGGTGTATGCGATGTAAAAGTCCTCGGCTTCTCGTAGATAGCGCCTTATCTTGTCATGACCCGCGACGCGCTGGATAAAGATCATGTTGTTGAGCCGGTCTGCCAATTTTATCGCTTTTACGTCGTATTCTGCCAACTGGAGAATCCCAGAGTATTCCTGGAAACGAGAGAGTTCCCTGTCTGCCATAGTCTCTCCCACATAATTTTCAATGGGCTTGATCTTGAGCTCAGTCGCGATGTCTTTTATCCTGCTGCCGAAACGGTACTCGAGGTACGCCTCAAATCCATACGACTTTGATTCATACAAATTCAGAATACGATCATCGTCTTCCATGACATCGTGTAATATCGCTGCCGCCACCTCAACGCTTGTGATATTTCGCTGTTCACTCCGGTAGTGACGAACAACATCCACCGTGACAGGCCAGGTATGTGTTTCGAGAAACTGGGAAGTTCCATCCTCACGCACAAGGCCGGAATGGACTTCTTCTGCAAGTTCCACTGCGCCTTCGATATAGCCATCTACACGCACTTTGGCGTCGTTTTCGAGAAAAGCCAAGAATTGAGTTTTTGTTAATGTCGGAATTTCGAGCTTTTCCATGACAATATAGCGAGCGGGTTGAACAAAAGATTTACTATTTAGGCCTGGGCTGCTGTGGCAAATTCGGCTCTGACCTGCGGTGTTCGCCTTGTTTTGCGATGCATCCTTTTCTGGACTATTTGAACCGCAAATATAGTTCCTATTGCTGTAAGAAACACCCAGAATATTGTCCCACCAACGTTGCCTGTTGCAACGCTGTTGACTGCAGCCGCGGCACAAAGGAGAGCAGAGGCTACCGTGACTGGCAAAATGAGTCTACCGATTGCTATCAGGACGTCAAGAACCTTGACTACCAACTCTAGATTCGAAGATGCTTCCTGCTGCATTTTCAATATCATATGACATCTAATGCACTTAACGCTAGCCATGAACTGCGAAAAAGTCAACACGGCGATTACCCTTTCAAGTTCATGGCTTGCGGTGAGGAAAATTCGCAATTACGAAGCAGGACAACAGCAATTACTGACGCACTCTGGCGCAGTGAGCAAAACTACCTCTTTGGGCGAACCTTAGGATTAGGATAATATGCGCGTTTTGAAATCACCTTTCCTATTCGAATGCTCAGTTCACGCTTCATGCTGGCAAAAGATGCGTTTGCCCCCAGTGGGGACCAGCCAGAAGCAATAGACAAGCTAGTAAGGGGTGTCCAAGACATCGGCCGGCAGACCCTGCTTGGTGTTACTGGAAGCGGCAAGACCTATACAATTGCGAACGTTATCGCGAGGTCGAACAAAAACGCCCTTGTCATTTCGCATAATAAGACGCTGGCCGCGCAGTTGTATGCAGAGTTTAAAGAGTTCTTTCCTCAAAACAATGTGGGATACTTTGTAAGTTTTTACGATTATTACCAACCCGAAAGTTACCTTCCACAGACCGATACCTACATCGAAAAAGATACCGAGGTAAACGAGAAGATAGAAAGAATGCGACTTGAAGCCACCGCAATGCTCATGTCAGGTGAGCCCACAATTATTGTTTCAACCGTGTCCTGCATCTATTCTCTTGGTTCTCCAAAAGAATGGGAAGAAAGCGCGATGCCGATAACAAAGGGGATGGTCATTGAGCGCAAGTTACTAATCCATAACCTGATAGAAGCGCGCTATGAGCGAAATGACCTTTCGCTTGTGCCAGGGAATTTCAGGGTCAAAGGCGACACTATTGACATCATCCCGGGCTACTCTGACGACGTCATCAGAATTTCGATGTTTGGCGACGAGGTAGAGCAGATAACCATTCATGACCATGTAAGCATGAAGAAATTGCGCGATGTCAGCTCTGTCAGAATATTTCCGGCAAAGCACTACATCACCGACGAGGATTCAAGGAACATGGCGGTAGAATCCATAAGGCGCGAGCTGACATCCTGGCTACCTAGCCTGCCCTCGGAGCTTGAAAAGCAGAGGCTTGCCTCGCGTACGAAGTACGACCTTGAAATGATCAAGGAGCTTGGCTATTGCTCGGGGATTGAGAATTATTCGCGACATCTGGATGGCAGGGCTCCTGGCCAGCCCCCATACTGTTTACTTGACTTTTTCGGCGAGGACTTTTTGCTGGTCATAGACGAGTCTCACGTGACACTTCCCCAATTGCACGGGATGTACAATGGCGATCACACTAGGAAAAAGATGCTGATCGACTATGGCTTTCGTCTGCCAAGCGCCTATGACAACCGGCCACTTCGCTTTGAAGAGTTTGAAAGATACTTGCGAAACGTTGTTTTTGTCTCCGCAACACCAGGGCCGTACGAGCTCAAGAACAGTTTGCAAGTTGTTGAACAGCTTGTTAGGCCAACGGGCTTGGTCGACCCTCGTGTTGAAATTAGGCCGACAGGGAATCAGATGGAAGATCTTATCACAGAGATCAAGAATAGAGCAGAGAAAGGTCAGCGTACCTTGGTGACGACTCTGACAAAAAGGATGGCAGAAGATTTGGCAGAATACCTTGCAAAGAATGACGTGCGAGTGCGCTACCTCCACTCTGAAATTGAGGGCCTTGAGCGCACGGAGCTCATACGGCAGCTGAGGCTCGGGGATTTTGACGCTCTCGTGGGAATCAACCTTCTAAGAGAGGGACTTGATATCCCAGAGGTTTCACTCGTCGCGATACTAGACGCAGACAAGGAAGGGTTTTTGCGAAACGCGACGAGCCTTATTCAGACTTTTGGTAGGGCGGCCCGAAACCTTGACGGGATGGTCATTCTATATTCTGACAACGTCACCCAGTCAATGAAGCAGGCCATAGGTGAAACAGAGCGCAGAAGAAGCAAGCAGATGGAATTCAATTCGGTTAACAGGATTACTCCAAGATCCATTATCAAGGCTATTCCAGAAGCTGCTAAAGAGATTTCTGAAGACGTTTCGGTGGAGACGAAATCAATGGCCAGAAAGGATCTCGTAAAGTTGGCTGTAGAGACCGAAGCGACAATGAAGCGCCTTGCTGAAGAGCTGGAGTTCGAAAAGGCGATAATGTTTCGAGAAAAGTTGGCAAAGATACGCAAAGCTCTCGGTGAGCCTGCATATTCGGAGGTTTCATGATGCACGACAAAATAATTGTCAGAGGGGCGAGGCAGCATAACCTGAAGGACATCAACGTAGAGATACCAAAGAACAGGCTTGTGGTAATCACTGGCCTATCTGGGTCGGGTAAGTCAACTCTCGCCTTTGACACCATTTACGCGGAAGGCCAGAGGAGGTATGTAGAGTCGCTTTCTGCATACGCAAGGCAGTTCCTTGAGCTGATGGACAAGCCAGACGTTGATTCAATTGATGGGCTGTCGCCGGCGATTTCGATTCAGCAAAAGACAACAAGCAAGAATCCCCGGTCCACTGTCGGAACTGTAACAGAAATCTATGACTATCTCCGGCTGCTCTTTGCAAGGATCGGAATTCCCCACTGCCCCCGGTGCGGAAGAAAGATCGCAAGTCAGTCCGTGGACTCGATTACAGAGTCGGTGATAAAGACATGTGGGGGCAAGAGCGTGATGGTCCTAGGACCCGTAGTACAGGCAAAGAAGGGGACGTATGAGAAGCTGTTCGACCAGCTAAAGCAGGACGGCTTTTCCAGAATCAGGCTCGATGGCGAACTGACTAAACTTGACGAAGAGTCTGAAAAACGACAATACCCGCGCCTTGACAAGCAGAAAAAGCACACAATAGAAGCCGTTG
>Ga0070698_100002860_pt1 | contig 19002 bp, 13 predicted proteins | sample KBSK1502metaG_FD_65477 | JGI IMG/M metagenome (GOLD analysis project Ga0070698, IMG submission 65477) | Corn, switchgrass and miscanthus rhizosphere microbial communities from Kellogg Biological Station, Michigan, USA - KBS K1-50-2 metaG | ecosystem: Host-associated > Plants > Roots >...
GTTTTTTCAATATCAGCTGTGCGGCTTGGACCTGTAGCAAATGTGATCAGCGAAGGAAGTTTATCCTTGTATTTTTCTTTTATCGCGTTCAAGCCATCTTTTACATCAAACACCAATTGACTGGTGAATGCAATACAAATATGCATTGGTGCATATACACTTGTTGTTCTGCCTGATGACTGCGCTGCACTCATTACAATACTCCCGGTACGTGCCACAAGGCATTCGCAGCTTGTAACACTTACATCACAATCAGCAAGATCTTTATCTGTAAATCTTTCGCCTGCTGAGCCACCAACAAGCTCTTTAATTTTATTTTCGATACAATAAACTTTTTGCCAATCTCTTTTTTTAATCAGGCTATTGAATTGAAAGGCTAACTCTTGCCGGTTGACACAAAAAATAAACCGGCCTCCGAGTGCATTGAATTGCTCAGCAAATACAACTTCAAGTTCTTCCGATGATGGTGGAAATACAGATTGATTTGCCTCGCTTTGCGGAAAAGGAAGAGGCGTTGAATGACTCAACGCCTTTCTAATTTTTTTGAGAATTGATTCTTTTGATGGAGAAAATTTCATTCTCTGTTGTTTGATTAAGCCGGTAAAGGGAAAATTCCCGAACCGGCGCCTGCCGTTCCTTCTTCATGAGATTTTTTTTCAGCAGGTTTTTCAAGAGGCTTTATCTCCTGTGGCACAGATTCACCAACCGGAACATCAAGCACTTTCTTTTCTTCAAAAGGTCTCTTACCGATCAATGCTTCTACATCACTTTGAAAAAGCACTTCTTTGTCTAATAATGCTTCAGCAACAATTCTTACCTGTTCTTTTTTCTGCATTAATAAATCCTTTGTTCTTGCATAACCATCATCTATCAGCTTACGTACTTCCTGGTCAATTATTTTAGATGTTTCTTCAGAATAAGGTTTCGTAAAAGTATTTTCCTGTTGCGGGTCATAAAAACTTACTCTTCCTACTTTATCATTCATGCCATAAATAGTAACCATTGAGTAAGCGATCTTAGTGATCTGCTGAAGATCATTTTGTGCGCCGGTTGAGATTTTATCAAAAAAGATCTCTTCGGCTGCACGACCACCCAATGTCATACATATCTGATCCATCAATTGATCGATATTGTATAAGTATTGTTCTTTCGGAGTGTATTGCGCATAACCTAATGCAGCTGTTCCTCTCGGTACGATGGTTACTTTTAATAGCGGGTAAGCATGTTCAAAGTACCAGCCACAGATCGCATGACCGGCTTCATGGAATGCTATAATTTTTTTCTCTTCGGGTAAAATGATCTTGTTTTTCTTTTCGAGGCCACCGATCACTCTATCAACTGCATCCTGGAAATCGGCCATCTCCACTGATTGCTTTCCTTTTCTGGCTGCGATCAAAGCTGCTTCATTGCATATATTAGCAATATCGGCGCCTGCAAATCCCGGAGTTTGCTCCGCCAATTTATGAATATCGACCTTATCTGAAATTTTAATTGGCTTTAAATGCACTTTGAAAATTGCTTCTCTTCCTTTCAAGTCTGGCTTATCAATAGATATCTGCCTATCAAAACGACCGGGCCGGAGCAATGCATTATCCAATACATCAGGGCGGTTAGTTGCTGCTAATACAATGATACCGGCATCAGTTCCGAAACCATCCATTTCAACGAGTAATTGGTTCAATGTGCTTTCTCTTTCATCATTACTCATCATTATGTTCTTACCTCTGGCACGACCAATTGCATCTATCTCGTCAATAAAAATTATACAAGGAGCTTTTTCTCTTGCTTGCTTAAATAAATCACGAACACGGCTGGCACCAACACCCACAAACATTTCAACGAAATCACTACCGCTTAAGCTAAAAAATGGGACCTGTGCTTCACCTGCCATTGCTTTTGCAAGGAGTGTTTTACCAGTACCCGGAGGACCGATCAGCAATGCGCCTTTTGGAATTTTACCACCAAGATTTGTATACTTCTTTGGATTTTTTAAAAAGTCAACGATCTCCATTACTTCGACCTTGGCCTCATCAAGACCGGCAACATCGGCAAATGTGATATTAACCTTTGTTCCTTTATCAAATAAAGTAGCCTTTGATTTACCAATATTAAAAATACCTCCCGGGCCACCACCTGCACCTGCTCCACCACTCATCTTACGCATCAATAATATCCAGATCGCAAGAAAAAGCAAAACAGGCAGTAAAAAGTTTAATACGCCAGAAAACCATGCGCTGTCTTTTTCAACCAAATACGGATCATTTATACTGTCAGATTCATTTGGAGGAAAAACATCCGGGTTTTGTTTTTTAAAATCAAGGATTTCTTCTCTGAATCTTTCGCCTGATTCAAAACTAAACTGTGGTGGCTTTTCATCTTTTTTGCTTGAAATCGGGCTTGTGGGCAATTTATCCAGGTAGTACCTAAGGCTGTCTTTTTTGATCGAAACTCTTACAATATTCTTATTAGGTATCTCAACATATTTTTCAACATGGTGCTTACGCAGCATATCCTTGAAATCACTAACTGTAATTGTCTGTGTCTTTTTTGCAAATGGGCTAAATATGCTAAATCCTATTACAGTTGCAAGTAAAATGGCCCATACCCAGTAACTACTGAACTTAGGCCCCTTCTTATTATTATTTTCATCACGGTTTGGTTGAAACCGCGGGAATTGTTTTTCGTTTTTATTGAATTGATCTTGTGACATTTTTTTCTTACTCTCAGGGTTAATATGTTCTTTAAATTTTATTTTCTATATATACTCTTACTAAAGCTCTTTAGTTTTCTTCATGTTCATCAGTTACGGCATCACTCCACATTTCTTCGAGCTTATAGAATTTCCTTGTTTCGGTCAGCATCACATGTACAACCACATTTACATAATCGATCAGCACCCATTGAAGGTTTTTCATTCCTTCATGGCGGTACGGGTATTCGTCACATTTCTTTTTTATTTCCTGCTCTACATGTTCCGATATAGCCCTTACCTGTGGTTGACTGCTTGCTTCACAAATAATAAAAAAATCTGCAACAGCTTCATTTACTTTTCTCAGGTCAAGTGAAATGATGTTTTGACCTTTTTTCTCCTGTATGGCGTTGATGATGGTTTTTATGAGTTTTGAATTCTTCGTTAACCGGACCGTACTTTTCTTTTTTCTTGTAGCCAAAACTGACAATTGTTCCAATAAATTTCTTTTTAGGTTTGACGTTTTTTGTTGCTTTTGCCTTGTTATTAGTTCCTGATGAAGTTTTTTTTCTAAATAACAAACAACCAGAATCAGAAACTTGATTTATTTTGTCAAAAATAGTAATTAATTGCCACTACCATCTCCCGGCAATCCAATAGGAACGCCGTTCATTGAGCTGCAATCAGTAGATAGTACCAACAAATATGCCATGGGTCTTATTAATAGATATCATCTGCCGGACGGACAGGATGAGGCTCAACATGGTACATCGATATTTGCCCACGAACAAACATCAGGTAAGGGTCAGCGTGGCAAAAATTGGCTATCAGAAAAAGATCTAAACATTGCTCTTAGCATTCTGTTAAATCCTTACCCACTAAGGGTTCAAGACCAATTTCAATTGAGCGTTTGTATAGCAGTTAGTGTTCATGAGTTTTTCTATAAATATGCCGGAGATGAAACATCAATAAAATGGCCCAATGATCTTTATTGGCGTGACAGGAAGGCAGGAGGAATTCTCATTGAAAATGTGATAGGAAGCGGGCAATCGGCAACCTGTAATTGGCAATGGGCAATAGTTGGAATAGGAATTAATATTAATCAAACAGTTTTTCCAGATGATTTATCTAATGCAGTTTCATTAAAACAAATAACCGGTAAGAATTATCAACCCGTTGAATTGGCAAAAGAACTTTGTTCATTAATTGAAAAAAATTACCAGGCGCTGATCAAAGGAAAATTTGAATCTCATTTTAATAATTATCAAACCCGTCTTTATAAAAAAGATGAAAAAGTAAAATTGAAAAAAGACAATCGTGTTTTTGAAACTACGATAAAAGGTGTTTCAGAAACAGGACAATTGATTACTCAACATTCGATAGAAGAAAGATTTGATTTTGGAGAAGTGGAATGGATTATATAGTACAACAGTCATATTAATCATAACGGTCAAACGTATTTGCTGTCCGGGATCTTTTTTTGACTCATTTGACCTACCTGACATTTATGACTTCTTCTTATCCCGGAACAACATAAAATTCCTTGAAATTGTAAATGCCCAGCGAAATTCACCATCACCCCAGTTGGTGACTGTTTTACGAATAAAGCGATTTTCCAGTATCTCAACTGCATTGGTAAAATTCAAATGAAAAACGTGTCCCTCGGTTACAATTTCAAATCCTATACCGAGCGGATCATAAAATTTCCCCAAAGAATCTATGCTTCTTTGAGATCTGAAAGGGTGAAAATAATCAGCAAGGATCACGATCTTTTTGCTAAGAGGAATGCGGATAGCTCCGCCCAAAGCAAAAATATTTTTATTATCATAAAGAACGACATGGCTTGTATGAAGGTATAGTGGGTTTAATTGAAAACTAACCTTACCGAACTTTCTTGCAAGGATCAATTGTAATATTTGGCTGTGACGGTCACCAAAATCTTCAAAAGAAGTTTCGGGATTGGTAGTTTTTTGCTGCGCAGATACAACATCGTTGACATACATAGTTAATGAAATAGGATGTTGCGGATCGTTTTCCATTTGTTGCAAAAGCTGCCATTTGATTCCCAGTTCCCATTGTTGGGCAACAAATAATCCTTTTGCCCTTGCAGCAACAAGGTTGAATTTATCACTAAGGCCTAATTGGAAACCGATGCGGACATCAGTAGAATTATCCAAACCATAAAATCTTCTTATCCCTCCGTTATCACCACCAATGTCGCCAAAGTTGTGAGCAACATTAAATTCAAGAACTCCTTTTCTTAAAACCTCGGCTGATTTTGTATTGATCACTTTTTGCGAGTAAAAAACTTTGGTAGCAATACCTTCTGCTATTTGTGGTGTTTTTATCGATACCGAATCATCCTGGGCAAAAGAATTTGTACTCACATATATGGCGACGAAAAAAATAAATTGCTTCATATGATTGTTTTGGTTTTAGATAAATCGAATCTTTGAATAAAGGGGTTGCTTATTCCCTATAAAATTATAATTTACACAGCGATATATAATGTATCTAAGAGTTTATTTGAAAGCCTTCAATATTTCTTCAGCGTGCGCCTTATTTTTTGGTTTGTGAAAGATCTTTCGAATAATTCCTTTTTCATCTATTACGAAAGTAGTGCGGAGGATACCCATATATTCACGACCGAACAATTTTTTCATGTCATGAACACCATAAAGTCCTGTGATCTTATTTTCATTATCAGCAATGAGAGGAAAAGGAAGCTTGTATTTTATTTCAAATTTCTTTTGTGTTTTCTCATCATCAGGACTTATACCGAGCACTTCAAACCCATTTTTATTAAGTAAGGAGTAATTATCTCTAAGGTTGCATGATTCAAGAGTACATGTAGGTGAACCAGCTTCAGAATAAAAATAGAGTATCAGCTTCTTTCCTTTGTAATCGGTCAAAGAAATCTTATTACCATTTTGATCTTTGCCGGAGAATGCTGGCGCCTTGTCTCCTTCTTGAAGTGTTATCATAAACCCTAAATCCCTAAAGGGACTTTTAATTAACTATTATTGAAATTATTCTTTTCTTTTAATCTTCCAATTCAGGTTATTTCTTTTTTAATGAGCTTCTCGATCTAAGTCCCCCTTTAGGGGACAGGGGCTTCTTTTTTTTCTTTGGCGGCGGTGTGTATGGATATTTCTTAAACCACCATGTTTTCTCTGTCATGTTACCAACCAGGTCTTCAACTCTTACTTTCAGCTCATGGATTCCATACGGACATTGCTCATCAAAAATATAAACAAAACTTCTTCCCTTATCATTTGAGAACATCAGCCATTTACCATCAAGCTCAGCACGAAAAGATCTGACAGCGAAATTATCAGAAGGTGCAAAAACAATTTTATTCAGAGGACTAAGATCAAGTGTATCCTTTCCTTTTGCAGGCGCATTTATCGTTGGCGCAGTTGTATCAATAAAAGCCTGGAAAATCCCAAGATTATCAAATGAAGCCGCTATCCATCCATTCTGCCATTCTGCTTTTCTTATTGCCCTGGCTCCTTTCCATTCTTTCAGCATCATTAATTTATTTTTTAACCCATCACTTACATTCTTTACTGGTTTTATCCTTACAGAAAAAGCTGAGTGCAAAGGATAAACAGGATCGCCAAAACGATGCTGAGCGGTAACAGCGCCGGTAGAAAAAACATTTTGCTGATAATAGGCAAATGGAATGCTATCATACAAGCAATTCTCCGGCATGTACACTTCAAATTCTTTTTCTTCAATAATATTTACCTGGTTAGGGACAAGTAACCTGCTTATTGATGGTCTTTTGATCTTCTCTGCAATAATATCACTATATTGAATTTGAAAATTTAAAGTGGAAAGGTTTTCATTGGCGTCAAAGATTTCGATCTTTACATCATGAACAAGAGTATCATTTAATTCAACTATTCCTGTTCCATCTAATTCTTCATACACTCTGCCTTTAAAACCCGGAAGCATTGAAAGATGTTGTACCAAAGGACCTCCGGCATTCCTATATCTTTTATCAATATGCGCATTAATATAATCAGATTCCCTGTAGTTCATGCTATCAACAATAAAAGCGACTTGTGGTGAAGAATCATAATTCAAATACGCAGCATAAATTCCATTGGCGCCATTTGATCCACTAACCCTATCGGTGGCGGTGATCGCAAAGCTTAATTTTTTATACCCGGTTAAAATTTTCCGTGGCTTCGTAAAATAGCCGCTGTCAGTTTTTAGAACTGGGATCATTTGCGGTGTTTGCAAGTATGTGCTAATGGTACGGTCGTAAACAGCAAGCCTTGAAATTGTGGGAGACACATCATCTTCAATATTAAAATCAAAAAGCAACGGGTTCAAAGATCTTCCGCTTTTTGTATCTATTATTTCAAAATGCAGATGCGGGCCTTGTGAGCCGCCGGTGTTTCCACTTTTAGCGATCTCATTTCCCTGCTTGACTTTAAAATCATTTGGAGAAAAATCCAGTTCAATTGCCCACGATTCTTTTTCAGTTTGTTTTTCCCGTACATAGTTTTCCAGTTCAGGATAAAACTGATTTAAATGAGCATATAAAGTAGAATAACCGTTCGCATGATTGATGATAATAAATTTTCCAAAGCTCAACGGCCGTATTCCAATATGAGCGATATAACCATCCGCTGATGCCTTTACAGAAAGGTTTTCTTTTTGCTCAGTTCTAAGATCAAGTCCCATATGCCAATGCCCTGGACGCAACTCGCCAAAATTCGCAGTAAGTGACATTGGAATGTCTAAGGGGTTGGCAAAATAGCCTTGCGGATATTTGCTGCCGCCAGTTGTTTGACTTTCAGCATTTAAAAATGAAAATAGTAACAGCACAAATGCAGCAAGTTGTATAAAAAAATTGCCTTTTATCATTCAGGGAGCAAATTAACACAAACCTTGCCGCATCTATTTTAATCATTGCCTAAATTCGGGCTAAATAAAACCATCATGGCCAAAACTATTTTTCTAAAAGCAAAAGTTGGGACTCTTGTTTTGCTTTTAATATCATTTTGCGCATATAGTCAAAATTGTGAAGTAGACAGGGAATCTTTAAAAGGAGCATACACGGGAGACTGTAAAAAGAACAAAGCACATGGAAAGGGAAAAGCGGTTGGAACGGATACTTATGAAGGCGAATTTAAAAATGGTATTCCTGATGGACAGGGAACATATACCTGGAGCAATAAAAATGTATTTGAAGGTAAATATGTGAAAGGCCTGAGAGACGGTAAAGGAACTATGACCTTTAAAAAGGAAGGGAGACAGGATAGCGTTGTGGAAGGTTATTGGAAAAAAGATTCATACATTGGCAAGCATGAAAAGCCTTATGAAATAATTTCAAAGACCGGTTCGATAACCAAGGTTGAAGTTGAATACTCTTCGGATAATGTTCGCCGTATAAAAATTAATGTTACAAATACAACGGGTGGCGTTTCCTCAGCTGCTGGCCAATTACCTTCTATTAAAGTAGACAATGTGATTGTTGCAAAAGGTTTTTTTGAAAGAATGACCTCCCTTGAATCACATTTTAAAAGCTCAGAAACAACTTTGGTTGAAGTTACTTTTCCTTTCCGTGGAAAATTCCAGATGGGAAGAGATGAAGTAGAAATAGAATTTTTTGAGCCGGGCAGCTATATCGTTAACATTTCTATTAACAATTAGTAAATACCTTGCTCATTCAGTCCAATTAATTTCACATTTGTGGAATTAATTGGATTTTTTTTTATTTTATTATGCAACAAATTTGGAACGCCATTTGTCTTACAATTATATCGTCCTTCTCCAATGATCCAAAAGCAATCGCTTGAGAAAACCAACAATAGGATTTTGTCCGTAATTATAGAATACCATAAACCTTTGACAGATGAAACAATTTAACCACAGGATCTTTATTGCAGCAGTTGTTGTTGGCGGATTATTCATCGGCGCCGTAAAAGGGCAGGAAGCCCGTACCCGTTGGATAAGTAAATGGAAAACCCGTGATGAAAGAAAAATGAAAGCTAATCCCAACGAAGTAGTGCTTGATGATTATGAGATCGCTTCTTTCCACAACAATTAAACATTTGTACAGGATCTAAAATATATTTGAGATAGCCGTACACTAAATCTCCGTTTCCCTTACTTTTGCACCCCGGGTATATAACCCGGTTTTTTTATGTCCTTACGGTTGCCTGCTATAAAATTAAAACCCAAAAATGCCAAAAGATCCTTCGATTAAATCTGTATTGATTATTGGTTCTGGTCCCATCATTATTGGCCAGGCATGTGAGTTCGATTATTCCGGTACACAAGCAGCACGAAGTTTACGAGAAGAAGGTATTAAAGTAATTCTTATCAATAGTAACCCCGCTACCATCATGACAGACCCGATGATGGCCGATCGTGTGTACCTTTTACCACTAACAGTTGAAAGCATTGAACAAATTCTCCAGGAAAACCAGATCGATGCAGTGCTACCTACTATGGGCGGACAAACAGCATTGAATCTTGCAAAAGAAGCGGAGGACCTTGGGATATGGAAACAATACAACATACGTTTGATCGGTGTAGATATAAAAGCAATTGATAAAGCCGAAGACAGAGAAAAATTCCGCAAATGGATGATCGAGCTTGGCGTTCCGGTTGCTCCTGCTAAAACAGCTAATTCACACTTAGAAGGAAAGGAATTTGCCCAGGAAATTGGGTTTCCTCTGGTGATCCGTCCTTCATTTACACTTGGCGGCACCGGCGGCGGCTTTGTACTAAATAAAGATTTTTTAGATGAAGCATTGAACCGCGGATTGGAAGCATCACCAATTCATGAAGTATTAGTTGAAAAAGCGGTACTTGGTTGGAAAGAATTTGAACTGGAACTTTTACGGGATTCTAATGATAATGTCTGTATCATTTGCAGTGTAGAGAATTTTGACCCAATGGGTGTGCATACAGGTGATTCAATAACTGTAGCTCCTGCAATGACGCTGAGTGATACTGCTATGCAATTGATGCGAAACACGGCAATTAAGATGATGCGTGACCTGGGAAACTTTGCCGGTGGTTGTAATGTTCAGTTTGCTTTAAATCCTGATACCGAAGAAATAATTGCAATTGAAATAAATCCGAGGGTGAGTCGTTCTTCTGCACTTGCCTCAAAGGCGACCGGATATCCAATTGCCAAGATCGCAGCCAAGCTTGCTATCGGTTATTATCTTGATGAATTAGAAAACCAGATCACAAAAACCACATCAGCATTTTTTGAACCGGCGCTTGATTATGTAATTGTAAAGATCCCACGTTGGAATTTTGATAAATTCAAAGGCGCTAATGATACACTTGGTTTGCAAATGAAAAGTGTAGGTGAAGTAATGGCTATTGGAAGAAGTTTTGCCGAAGCTGTTCAAAAAGCTTGTCAGAGTTTGGAAAATAATGCAGTCGGCCTGGGTTATTATGGAAAAAGCCTGATGCATGCTGAAGATATACTTGATCATATTAAAACACCAAAATGGGATCGCATATTCCGTATCAAAGATGCGCTGATGATGGGTGTAAGTGTGAATACGATCTCAAAAGCTACTAATGGCATTGACCGTTGGTTTATTTATGAGATACAAAAGATCTGCAATCTTGAAGTGGAGATCAGGAAATACAAAATGCATTCGCTTCCTGTTGATTTGTTGCGTGAAGCAAAAACCATGGGCTTTAGTGATGAGCAGCTCTGCCGCATCATGAACGACGGAACAGAGGATGAAGTGTATGAATTAAGAAAGAAGCATGGTATCACCCGTGTGTTTAAAATGGTGGACACATGCAGCGCCGAGTTTGAAGCAAAGACTCCTTATTTCTATTCAACTTTTGAGCGAGGTGGTGAGAATGAAAGTAAACGCAGCGACAAGAAAAAAATAATTGTGCTTGGCTCGGGGCCTAATCGTATCGGCCAGGGAATTGAATTTGATTATTGTTGTGTACATGGTTTGCTCGCAATAAAAGAATGTGGCTATGAATCTATCATGATCAATTGTAACCCTGAAACAGTGAGCACTGATTTTGATATGGCTGATAAACTTTATTTCGAACCGGTTTATTGGGAACATATCTGGGAAATTATTGAACATGAGAAGCCGGATGGAGTGATCGTTCAGCTTGGTGGACAAACTGCATTAAAGCTTGCAGAAAAACTTCATAACAAAGGGATCAGGATCATCGGTACTTCGTATGACAGTATGGATATTGCCGAGGACCGCGGCCGTTTTTCTGATATGTTGAAAGCATTGGATATTCCTTATCCGAATTATGGAACTGCATGGACTGTGGATGAAGCTATCGTTGTTGCGAATAAAGTTGGTTATCCTGTACTGGTTCGTCCTTCTTATGTACTCGGCGGGCAAAGAATGCGGATCGTTATCAATGATGATGAGTTGGAAAAAGCAGTAGTAAGTTTATTGAAACATATTCCCGGAAATAAGATCCTGGTTGATCATTTCCTTGATCGTTGCCAGGAAGCAGAAATAGATGCAATATGTGATGGTGAAAAATTTCATGTGATGGGTATTATGGAGCATATTGAACCGGCGGGCATTCATAGCGGCGACAGCAATGCTGTTCTTCCTGCATTTAATCTTAGCCCGCTTGAATTACAGGACATGGTTGATTACGCAAAAAAGATCGCACTTGAATTAAAAGTAAAAGGGCTTATCAATATCCAGTTTGCTATCAAGGAAACAAAAGTATATGTGATAGAAGCCAACCCAAGAGCATCACGAACAACACCATTCATTGCAAAGGCATATAACAAGCCTTATCTGAACTATGCTACTAAAGTGATGATGGGTGAAATGAAAGTAGCAGACATTCCGGAAGAAAAACATCTTGATGGCTTTGCGATCAAAGAACCGGTGTTCAGCTTTAATAAATTCCCCGGAGTAAGCAGGGAGCTGGGACCTGAAATGAAATCAACAGGTGAGGCAATACGTTTCATTAAAAATCTGAGGGATCCTTATTTCAGACAGTTGTATAAGGATAGGAGTATGTATTTGAGTAAATAGACCACGGTTATTACGATTTTAAATTATTATCAAAAAGGATTGCATCAGCAATCCTTTTTGATTTGCGAAAGGAGGTTTTGTAAATTTATAAATGAGGAATAACTGTTTCGAACTAAGGGTATCCCATTTTTGTACTGTATGTAAAAAATAAAAAGCAACCATGGATCATCAATCATTCAGATTCTATATTCCCGGGATTGTCTTTTTAACTCCCATTTATATTGTTTCTTGCTATATAGCAATTCATCATTATGGTGCAGATATCCGAATTGACGAGAATACCAAAGAGAACATAAAGACATTTATATTAGTAGGAGGCATTGCTGCATTTCCTGCTATTGCATTGCCCATTGGATGGTGGATTTATAATGCGTACAGAGTTTGGTGGCAAGCTTGGACCAAGGGCTATGAAAATAAAGATTTCGTACGGCTTATTTCCAGGGATACAAAAGCCTTTTATTCGCCTTTGACCCAATCAATAAATATTGATCTTTCTCACATTACCGGAATAAACAACTGGATAAAAGTAAGTGTCGAGTTATTTCGTAAAACTTTTTGTCCTTTTACTTCTCCTAAACAATTTAAAGCTGAGATCCGAACAAAAGGAATTCGGCCAAAATTTGCAGAACCCTTATCTGATTTTATTCTTTGGAAAGATAAAGGATATGAATATGCCAGAAGTATTTCGTCAGTCCGCTATGGGTTAGAAAGCAGCGTTTTTGCACTTTTATTAGGCGGATTATATACATTAGGGCTAAGACAAATTTGGCTATTTAACCTCGGCAAAATTCACAATAAGATTGGATATATATGTTGGATTGTCATTCTATCTCTGCTTACATTAACACTGATTGCAACGCTTTATAAAAGATGGAGAGATGTATCAAAGGAATATGACGCAAGATTAATTTTAACAACATTGACTTCAATGAGCTCGAATTATATTAATCCGGAATATTTTTCTAAAAACCTCCCCGACGCTGTATCGAAGTCTATCGAACAACTTGCACCGGATGACAATGCGTATGCAGTCTTTGACCTGGACAACACTATTCTGATTGATGATATTGGTGATGCTGTTTTTGCAGCATTAGTAAAGAAGAAGCTGATCAAAGGTTTTAATTGGGACGATTATCAGGACCTTATTAAAAAAGATCGTGAAACCGCTTATAAAAAAGTAGTTCAAATCATGCATGGTCTTGAGCTTGAAATGTTGAAAGAAACAACTTATGAAATTTTGAATAGTGACGCTTCTGATTTAGAAATCGGGCAAATAAAAATACCGATACCCAAACCTAATTTCACCATGCAATCACTAATATCTTTCCTTATGACAAAAGGAATTGAGGTTTACATCGTTACTGCCAGCAATAAGATATCTGCAGAGCTTATATGTTGGAGGCATTTTGGAATTCCTTCTTCGCATGTTTTTGGAGCAGAAGTTTCAATAAAAAAAGGTAAAATAATTTCTGATTCCCTGCTTGAAATTCCATATGGGGCAGGGAAAGTCAATACGTTAAAAAACAAATTTCAACATAAGCCGGTAATTACAGGTGGGGACGGCGAATGGGATAAGTATTTACTCGATTACACAGCTCATGATGGCGTTAGGCTATGGTTAGGACAAAATGAAAAAGAATTTAACGATATTAAAAAAGAGAATTATCAAACATTAAATTTTTTTCATATGCCCCGGAAATAACCAAGCTGGTTACAAGATCGTTGCACCCTCAGCTCATTTTGTAATCTTCATCCTGTCCACTTCTTTCCCATTAATATCTACCTGGCTAAGCGTTAATGTTTTTCCATTTACATCCAAAAGAGTAAATGAATGAACGGTTGATTCAAACTTGACGGTGAATTTCTGCCAGCTATCTCTATCTTTTGTTTGCTCAGGATTATATAAACCCTGGCCGCCCGCACCTGTAACTATATAAATAACTCCATTCGGTTTAATATTCTTTTTACCATTAAATTTTTTATCCAATGTCCATTTGCCATTCACTGATTTTCCTGTTTTAATGTTATTAGGCCCTGCTACCAATTGAGTCCCCAAATTATCAGGTTTAAAAGTCATCGGATAGGTTCTTTGATAATTGTGTACATGACCTGCAAAAACAATATCTACCTTACCTATTTCCAAAATTGGTGCGATCAACCGCATTTGCTGCTGCTCATAATGTGCCCTTGAAGAACTGAAACAGGGATGATGATACATCACAAAACGCCATGTTGCATTTGCAGCAGCTGCAAGATCTTTCGCCACCCAATCACGCAATGTCGAATCGTTCCAATCAACATAAGGATTGGAATCAATAACGGTCCAGTGAGCATTGCCGTAATCAAAAGAAAAATTTGTCATGCGGGGATACTTGTCACCGGCACCATCATAAAATGCTTTTTTATTTGCATCAGATCCAAGCAAGGCCGGGACAAATGCACCTCCTTCTTTGCCATCAGGTCCATTTAAAGGCTGATCCCAAAAATAATAATACGCTAAAGCCTCGGGAGAACGATTCAGATCTCTCGTTAAGGCATCATGATTACCTACAGAAGCCACAAAAGGAATTGACCGCATCAGTGGAGCTCCTGATGTATCCGCATCATCTTTATTATACACCGGCCAGAATTTGGTTTTGTATTCTGAAACTAATCCAGCGTTATATACAATATCACCGGCAATGGCTACCATATCAGGATTTGCTTTATAAATTCCATAGGCGATCTTTTTCGCTGTGCCGGTGCCGGCACCCATGTCACCTGAAATGGCGATGCGATAAGATTGATCCGGCGATTTCAAAGATTTTGCTTCACTGCTAAAAACAATCTTACCATTTTTTGATACACGATATTGAAATGTTGTTCCGGGTTTTAAAGAAGTAAACCTTGTACTATATACGTTGAACGGTGCAAAGCTGCCCACTGCAACGGTTGAGAAGGTCTGGACCTCTAATCGTTTCCATTCTGTTTCATCGCTGTTCTTATATTCTGTAAGCCATGTGTCATTTGAGACAGCAGCATGCCAGAGTAACCGCAGTGATTGTGGTGATGGTGTTTTGCCAATTTGTAAATAAGGTTTTACAAGAAAATCGGATTGTGTGTTATTCTGAGCATTTATAGCCAGAGAAAAGAAGAATAAAAAAGTTGTGATGAAATATTTCATAAAAAATTTAATTTGCCTGACCGTAAAGTCCAATAGTGACGAAATTATACTTTTAATTTTTAGACATGAACAAAGAAACCCAATACATCATCAAAAGTTTTGAAAGCATTTTAAGCGGTCAGCCGTGGTTTGGCAGGGCAGTTTATGAAATACTGGGCGAAGCAGATGAATCAAAAGTGCATACAAAACCAAACGGCACGGAGCATTCAATGATCGATTTGCTCTGGCACATGAACACGTGGGCTGAATTTGCCCTTGGTAGTCTTGAAAACAGAAGCGCTGAAGATATGAAAGCAATTGAAGCAAATGACTGGCGGGAGATCGATACAAAAAAACATGGCTGGAAAAAAGGCCTGGAGCAACTGAAAGCAATACATAATAAAATTTTGGAATTACTTAAACAGAAAACAGATGATGATTTTTTAGGAGATATCGTTCCTCTCCGTAAATACAATTTCCGCTTTTTACTGAATGGATTAATTCAGCATAACATTTATCATCTCGGGCAGGTGGCGTATTTGAAGAAGATGCTTGGGTAAGACTTCACGCAAAGACGCCAAGTTTTCGCAAAGGCGCAAAGAAATTCCATATACACAGAGTCTTGTCATGCCGAGAAACGAGGCATCTCAGACTTTGACTAGTATGAGATGCGTGGGTAGGCTTCACGCAAAGGCGCAAAGAAATCTTTGCGTCTTTGTATTGGCCTTTGCGATTTTTGCGTGAAATAAAAAAACTGAATAGCCCTTCGCTTCGCTCAGGGTGACAAAGAAACAGAATACAATGTTGAATAGTGAACAGGAAGTACAAGAGTGCGACGCAACAAAAGCTTAATAGTAGTATAAAAGCCGGCTACATATTAATCATCATCTTCTTTTTTATCTTTCAACTTTACAAAGGCTGATCGTTTTGGTCCCGGAAAAGGAACATGATCTCCTTTGATCACATACCAAAGCAGCTCACTGAATTCAAGATCTGGTGCACGGTCTTCATTGGTAAAATCAAAGGTCTCGCTTTTCTGTTGCCATTTATTTATCACAAGATTTTTATCATTGAGATTGATATTGGAAGGCAACGATACAAATGAAGTCATGTCAGGCGTTGGAGTAAAACAACGCCACATGGGTTCGGCCGCAGCATCATACTGGCTCATTGGCTGCAAGCCAAGGATCAATTCCATTGTGCGCAACATAGATGACGTGGAATACATGGTGTGATCAACAAATTTTCTTTTTATAAATCCACCGGCAACATAAGCCGTGGTACGGTGTGCGTCTACATGATCGGCACCATTCTGTGCATCATCTTCAACAATGAATACAGCGCTTTCTTTCCAGATCCGGCTTTTACTCAGGTATTCGATGAACATACCAACCGCAAGATCATTATCGGCAACATGAGCAAACGGTGTTGGCTTATCCTTTCTCAAACCTTCAGTATGATCATTGCCCATCCTCAACGTATTGAACTGCGGCACTGCATTCTTAGCAAGCAATGAATCGAATTCTCTTTTCCATTGATAAAACCGTGAAGTATCCTGCGTAGCCATGTCCCAACCGGTATAATAAGGACAGAAATGATTTTCAAGAACGGGAATGCTGGCTGTTCTTGAATCAGTAAACTCGCCATAGGTGCGGTAAGTAATATTTTTTTTCTTGCACTGATCCCAGATAAACCATTTGTTGTTTGCCGTCGCCCTCATACCCTCACCATAATAACCACCACCCCGGCCGCCATAGCTTGTCGGCCATGTTTTTTCTAAAAAATCTGTTGCATAAGCTCCCATGCTCCAGTTATGTCCATCTGCACTTACTTCGCCATCGCAATAAAAATTATCAAGCAACACAAATTCTTTTGCCAGCTTGTGAAGATTCGGAGTGATATTCTCTCCAAACAAAACCAGGGATAGATCACCATTACCTTCTTTTATATCTCCAAGCACCTGGTCATAGGTCCTGTTTTCTTTAATAACATAGAATACATATTTTATTGGTGATGGGTCCCCGACTTTCATCGGAACCGGGTTTCCTGTTTCTCCTTTGCTTTGTGTTTCATTTTCTTTTTTAAATGGTGTGTTCCGGTAAACAACCTGTGAATAAACTGAAAGCTGTTGTGGAGTTGGGGAATTAATAATACTCATGGTGCCTTTAAAGAGTCCGCCGATGTATTGAACTTCTATCGGTTTATTTTTATCGCCGCCCTGGTAAATTACTTCTTCTCTCCTGCGGTTCGGATTGGGACCGTATGGATTTGCCTGTGATGAGAAACCCTTTCCGTTAGTCACAAATATTTTTTTACCGATCACTTTAATATTTGTAGGATACCAGCCCGTTGGAATAAATCCATTGCTTTTACTTAAGCCCGGTTTGCTTACATCAAATACAGCCAGGCAATTATTATCTGCATTAGCAACATACAATACCTTTTCATCTGTGCTTAATGCAAGTCCGTTGGAAGTGGAACCGGGAGGAGCATTGGGAAAAAGCGCAGCGCTTAAGGTCTCGATCACTTTCAGAGCCTGTGTATTAATAACTGAAACTGAATTATCATTTGCATTGGCAACCCATAAAAGCTTCCCGCTTTTTGATAAGCACAACTCATTAGGGTTATCCCCAACTTTTATATGATCCGAGATTTTTCTATCTGTTGTATTAACAATGATCACTTCGTCGGCGCCCCACACCGAAACGTACAATCTTTTTTTATCGGGAGATAAAACGCAACCATAGGCTTCACCATCTAATTTGATCGAATCTTTTATTGTTTTTGAAACGAGGTCAACAAAATAAAGTGTGTTATTCTCTTTTGTTCCTACATACATTGTTCTTTTTGCATCATCAATTTCAATTCCTGTTGGAGAAAGTTTATAGGGCCATTTATCGCCAAGCTTGATGCTGTCAACTAAAAATAAACCATAGTTTAATGGTGGCTTTGGTTTTGCATCCAACAAAGATGGGGCTGTTATAAAGGCTGTGTCTTTATTATTATTTCTTAGAAAATAGTATTTAAGAGCATACTTCAATATCCAGTTATCATTTCCCCCTGAAGCATATAAAAATTTCTCATCGCTGCTGAATTTTATTCCATACCAGGACTTCGGGATCACAACTGAGCTTAACACTTTATCATTTACTGCATCTATCAACTGGAGTGACTGTACGCTTTGTCCATTATTAGTTACTGCAATTAATTTCTTTGACGGGGAAACTGCCATGTTCAATGGAAGATCACCCAAAGGCAGACTTTTACCAACCGGGGTGAGGCTCCATCCATTCGGCAAGCCAACTCTTTTAGATTCGATCTGTTGAACCGTCTGCGAAAAAAGAGTTTGACCAAACAAAAGCATTAAAATAAAAAAGATCTTCTTCATAACAATATTTAGTTGTGGAAAGGTACGAAGCTCAGGAATACCAGTAAAGTGGTATTGAATGGGTCTTAAGTCTTATTTACCTTTTCATAATGTCATTACCTGTAATTCATATCTGGAAGAAAGCCCCGTTTATACGGTTCCTGATTCCATTGATTGCAGGAATTATTTTACAGTGGAATTTACAAATTCAATCCGGGATTTTATGGATCTTATTACTGGCTTCTGCAATTACAACAACCGCATTCTTCTTTATCCCCTTTTTTGAACGATACCAGTTATCTGCACTGAATGGGTTATCAATCGCTGTATTGTTTATCGCTGTTGGAGGATTGCTAGCCTGGTATAAAAATATTCAGCACAATAAAAATTGGTTTGGAGAAAAATATGAATCAGGAAACACATTGATCGTGACTTTGCTTGAAAATCCTGTGGAAAAAACAAAGTCATACAAAGCAAATGCTTCTGTAGATTTTATTTTTAAACATGATACATGTATAAAAACAGATGGAACTGTAATCCTTTATTTTAAAAAAGACAGCGGGTTATTAAATTTGGACTATGGTTCCCAGCTTGTAATTACAAAACCATTGCAGGAAATAAAAAACTCCGGTAATCCCGGCGGTTTTGATTATAAAAGATATTCACTGTTCCAGGGTATTACTCACCAGGTTTACTTACGGGAATCCGTCCCTTCGGGAAAAGAAAATGAATTTGAGATCCTGTCAACAACAAAAAAGAACTTCTTTCAGCAGTT
>Ga0070698_100002861_pt1 | contig 19002 bp, 13 predicted proteins | sample KBSK1502metaG_FD_65477 | JGI IMG/M metagenome (GOLD analysis project Ga0070698, IMG submission 65477) | Corn, switchgrass and miscanthus rhizosphere microbial communities from Kellogg Biological Station, Michigan, USA - KBS K1-50-2 metaG | ecosystem: Host-associated > Plants > Roots >...
GGTGATGCGCGCGCCTTTTTTGCCGAGAGGCTCCTTGGCAATTTGGATCACGACATCCTGACCAGCCTTCAACATCTCGGAAATGAGTTGGGGACGGCGTGGAGGACCTGGACGTCCGCTTTGATAACCGCGATCACGCCGGGGGCCGCCCGGGCGACGATCGAAGCGCTGCCCGGGGCGCCCGCCACGACGGTCGGGACGACCGCCGCGATTGTCGCGACCGCGATCACGCCCGCCGCTGCGATAAGGACGCTGGAATCGAGCACGGGGATTTCCGCCAATGCGGGCGGAATCACGCGGGAAATCGTCGCGCGAACCCGGCGCGTGAGGGGCACGTGTTTCACCAGGAAGCAGGACGATGTCCTCTTCGGCCAGCGCGGGTTGCGCAGTCAGTTCTTGCGCCGGAGCTTCGGCAAGTTCGGGGCCCGCGGCTTCTTCGTCATGGCGATGATCAATCAGGGCAGCCGCATGCTCAGCGCTCTCTTGGGCTGCATCGGCTTCGGCTTCGGCGATCTCGTGAGCTGATAGCTGCTCAGCTTCCTCGGCATCTTCCGCGTGACTTTCGGAGATATGAATCTCCTCCGATTCGTGTACTTCCTCGGTCTGATCGTCGACCTCTGTCTCGTCTTCTTCGGTTTCTAGTTCTTCAGGTTCGAACTCCGCGCCGCCAACAACCGCATCTGCGGCAGCTTTGGCCTGGGTCTCCTCATGCTTTGCTTCGATGAGACTCGAAGAGAGAGCGGCCATGTCTTCTTCGCTCAGAGAGGCTTCCGCACGGTGGGTGTCGCGTTCGGCGGTGTCATCGCTTGCAGCAGGCGCTTGAGGTACGACCAACGAGATCTCTTCCACCTTTGGAAGGTCTTCGGCGCGAGCCGCGGCGTTCGACTCTGAACCCGTTTCCGCCAAGAGCCAACTGGGCAGGCCGCCAGAAGAGCGACGAGGGACATTGGTCACAGAGGGCGCACCCGTGGACGGAAGGTTGGTTGAACGTGCCGCGCTCTCGTCTACTTCGGGTTGGCGTTCCTGTGGCTCGCGCTGCGCAGGTGGTGCGACCGGTGCTGCAGCAGGCCGGTTGCGATATTTGGCAAGGAACTCACCTGGAAGCAGAAACTCTTCGGCCTCGCTCGGCGCGGAAGGGGCGTGACGCGAGCTCTCGCCACGACGACCTTCATAGCTGCGCTGCTCTGGTCCACGGGGCTCAAAGCCGCGAGGCTGTTGGCCATGATGGTCAAATCCGCGGGAATCATCGGGGCGTTGATCGCCTTGAGGGGGTGCGTACTTGGAGGGTGGAAGGTTGCGCCCCCCAGGTCCTCCTTGCGGGCGGCCACCGCCTCGGCGGCGCCCACCGCGCCGGCCCCATCGACCGCGGCCACGGTCACGACCGAAGTCCTGCCCACCCCGATCGTTTCGCTCGTTGCTTCGATCGGAACGCGGCGGGTATTTTTGCGTGGGATTGTATTGTGTCACGAAACTCTGCGGAGCGGAGGCATTGGAATCGGGTTGGCGTTCTTCCGCGACATCAGCCTGTAATTGCTGATGTTCGAGCGGTGCAGCCTCGTCGCCGTGAACCTGTTCGGACGCGTGCTCTTCGTGCCCTTCATCGATATGCGAGTCGCCGAGATGAGTCTCGTGCGCCAGATCGTGATGAGCATCCTCGTGAGCAACCTCGCTGTCAGCGCCCTGGACCGCCTCGTCTGCGGCATGCGCTTGCGCCAGCGTTTCACCCGGCAAAGCGTCGACGTGCAACGCTGCCGGCGGCACGGATGACGGTTCGAGGTGGGGTTCGGCTGCCATTTGTCCGTGATCGTAGTCTTCGAGGTTTTCGAAGACGTCACTGACGTAGAGAAACGCGTCTCCGTCAAGCCCGATGTCGACGAAAGCCGACTGCATGCCCGGCAGGACGCGGGTTACACGGCCCTTGTAGATACTGCCCACTAGCGCGAACTCTTTTTCGCGCTCGATATAGATTTCGACTAACTGACCTTCTTCGAGAATCGCGACCCTTCGTTCGTGGGAGGCCGCGGAAATAACCAATTCTTTCGACATGAAAACTCCTTGTCCCTTGTGATCCTGGCCAAGCCAAGATCACCTGTGTGCGTTGCTCCGAACAAACCGGAGTCAACGGGACGCCTCGCCGCCAACTTTGGCCCGGCGGAGGTCCGAGGTAGCACGGCCGGTCCCAGTGTTGCCGGGACACTTGTAGGCCACATCTGCATAGAGATGCTCTTGCGTTCGAAGCGGGAGGGGTGAATCCCGACCAGGTCGGGGTCACGAACAACTACGTACTTCCTCTTGCTATCGAGGCTCATGCTATCGCGGCTGCTCCGTTGCCTGAAAGCTTCCGGGCAAGCGGCGGACGATGCTGTCCTCACTCTAATTTTCCTAAACTTCAAATCCGGCGCGGTCCAGGTAAAACTCAGGCGAGCGCTCGGAACTGGCGAATCGCTCAGTTAACAAAGCGGCGAAGCCGAACATTCATCACTAGGCCAATCGCCAGGAAAACGAACAACGTGGCTGAGCCCCCGTAGCTCATCAACGGCAACGGGATGCCGGTTACCGGCATAGCACCGATGACCATAGCCACATTTACCAAAACATGGAAACCCAGCGCCGCCGCCACGCCCATTACCAGAAACATGCCCGCGCGATCTTTCGCGCGTTGAGCGTTCTGCACGAGACGCAGCAACAACGCCATATACAGCCCTAAGGCAAGCAGCACGCCCTTGAATCCCTGCTCCTCAGCCCACGCCGACATGATGAAATCGGAATATCGGACGGGAATGTAGCCCAGTTGATTCTGGCTGCCGTTGCGAAATCCCTTACCCCAAAACCCTCCAGAGCCCACTGCGATCTTCGATTGCAGCAGTTGATAACCGGCCCCTTTGGCGTCTTCTTCTGGATGCAGGAAGGAAGTGATTCTTTCCCTTTGGTACGGCTTCAAAAGGTGTTTGCTCACCGGTGGATAGAAAACACTCCCAACCAACAACACTCCAGCTAACGAAAAAATGGCAGCGTGCTGCCACTGCAAGCCCCCCAAGAAAGCGCCAATCACCAGGAGGGGCACGAGCACTAACGCGGTGCCCAAATCCGGCTGCTTCAAAATGAGAACGAGGGGCAGCCCCACGAGGAGCCCTGCCTTGATCAAATCGCGCAAGGAAAGCTCATCGGTGCGCACTTCAGCAAAGAAGCGCGCCAACCAGATAATTATAATCAACTTTAGGAGTTCTGACACCTGGAGAGATTCTCCCATGATGGGAATCCAGCGCTGAGCTCCAAATCGTCTATGGCCGACCAGCAGCACGGCCACGAGCGCGAGCACCCCGACCAGATAGAGGATCCAGGCTTGATCGAGAATCAGGTGATAGTCCAGGCGTGATATTACGAACATCAGAATGAAACCTACGGCGAGCCAGCGGATTTGGCGCGTGTGCATTCCAGCGAGCGCGCTGCCGTAGGTGGCGGAGTAAATCTCCAGCACACCCAGCGTGCAAATGGCTACGAGAATGGCGATCAGCCACCAATCGTAGTCGCGCGTTCCCGGAGCATCTCTCATAACAAATCTAGCCGACCTAGCCTTCTGGTCCTCTATTGCCCACTGCTATTGGCGATCGCCGCTTGTGGCTTTGACCGGAACACCGACGACCGCTTGCTCTGGCTTGAGCACTCGCTTCGGCTCTCCAGACACGGCGGACCCGTTGCTGCCTGCGCCGCTCTGGTTGACATCGGCAGTGTACTGGCCTTCACGCTTTTTCGATCGCTTCTCGTAATAGGCTTTGATCACGTCGCGAACTACGGGGCCGGCGGCTTCTCCTCCGTGCTGACCGCTTTCCTGCACGAGGACCGCAACGCAAATTTCTGGGTCCCTCTTGGGCGCGTAACCGACGAACCAAGCATTGTCTTCAAATTTCTTCTGTTTACCTACACGGGAGCGCGTGTCATAGCCGATCACCTGTGCGGTTCCGGACTTGCCGCTGAGCTCGATGCCGGTGAGTTTCAGGTGCCCTCCGGTACCGCCGGGCTCGTTCACCACGCCGTACATGGCGTCGGTGATTTTTTCGATTGTAGGCTCCGAGATCGGAAAGCGTTCTTCACCGACATTTTGCGCGTCTTTCAGGAGATGTGGCTGTTTGAAAACACCGCCAGAGGCAATGCCGCCGATGATGCGGGCAAGCTGAAGGGGGGTAGTGGTTACGGCGCCCTGACCGGTGGCGACGGAAATAACCTCGCCGGGATACCACTTGCGGTGCAGGACGCGCTCAACCCACTCCGGGGAAGGCATCAGGCCGGCTTCTTCGGAAGGAAGGTCAATCCCGGTTTTGTGCCCAACGCCCAATTTACTGCCGTAATAGGAAAGGCGGTCGATACCCAGGCGAATGCCCACGGTGTAGAAGAACACGTCGCAGGATTTCAGGATAGCCTCATGAAGATTGGTGACTCCGTGAGACTTGGCGCCACTCTTAGCATAGTAAACCCAGCAATGATACTGACGCCCGAAGAACATGCCGTATCCGGGGCAGAACGTGGTGAAGCTTTCCGACGGGACGTGATCCTCTAACATCGCCGTCGCGGTGATGATTTTGAAGACCGAACCGGGCGCGAGCTGCGCTTGAATGGCGCGATTGAGCAGGGGATGCAGCGGATCCTCGTTGAGGTCCTTCCATTCTTTTGCGGAAATGCGAATGGCGAAATCGTTGGGGTCCGGAGTCGGGCGGCTCACCATGGCGAGCACTTCCCCGGTGTGCGGATCCAGGGCCACCACGGCGCCGGGACGCTGGCCCAACGATGTTTCGGCGACTTGCTGCAGGTCGTAGTCGATGGTTAGCTGAATCTGCTTTCCCGGAATGGCTTCCTGCGTGGGAAGGCGGTCAACTTCTTTCCCTATGCTATTGACGATGACGCGGCGCATGCCGTCGGTGCCTTGCAGGAGATCGTTGTATTCCCGCTCGAGCCCGGACTTGCCGGCGAAGTCTCCAGGACGCAGCCTCCCATCACTCGCCTCAATTTGCTGTTCGCTTACTTCACCCACGTAGCCGCTGGCGTGCGCCATGAATGCGCCGGGTAGATACCGCCGGCGGTGCACCATTAGCATCTCGAGCAGTGGAATATCGGAGCGATGCGATTCGATAAAGGCTACATCGCCTTTGGTCGCCTCCGGCTTAATAACAATAGGCTGGAACTTGGGCAAATTCCGCGCGCTATCGAGCTGGTCCGCTAGGTCGTTGATGGGCACCCCGAGTCCTTCGGCGATCGCCGGCAGATGCTTCATCACCAGAGCGGGGTCGTCGCGAAGGAGCAGGACGCTGAACGATGGATAGTTGTCGACAAGAACGCGACCGTCACGATCCAGCATCCTGCCTCGTGGCGCGATCACAGGGATGGAGCGCACACGATTGCGCTCTGCCCATTGCGCGTATTTGTCGGAATCAATGACTTGGAGTTTCCAGAACCCGATCAGCAGCACGCCGATCATTCCTACGATTACGTAGGAGACGACGGCCAGGCGGCCTTGCGGCAATCGATTATCGTTGCGGAACCAGTACGACACGAAAACCCCGCGCGAGTCTCTGTGTGCGTTTATTCGCGACTTTGTCGCCGTCGCGCTGCGTGGCTATTCGCAGCCCGCCTCCGATTAAAATCGAAGGCTACTCGCGTCGCAGAAAAATCAAAATCAGACTTCCCCCTTCACACTGGGGAAGTCCTTGCCAACGTAACACTTGGCCCGGCACGCGGCAAGCCGTCCGCACGTACAGGTTCCTGATTGCTACTAGAGGTGCTTGGTGATGTTCACTCGTAGCGAAGAGCCACCATGGGCTCAACGCCAGAAGTCCGGGTCGCCGGGACCCAGCAGGCCAGCGCTCCAGTCGCCAACAGCAGCAGCGCAACTCCCGCCATCGTGATGGGGTCACGAGCTGATACTTGCCATAGCTGGCCGGCGATAATACGCGAGAGCGCAAGGCTCGCCGTCAACCCAACCACTATTCCAAGGAAGACGACCCGCATTCCCATGCTGAGCACCAGCCGAATCGCGGAGCCACGGCTAGCTCCCAGCGCCATACGAATACCGATCTCCTGAGTACGGCGGGCAGCGCCATAGGCGACCACGCTGTAGACACCGATGCTGACGAGAACGAATCCAACAGCCGCAAAGATGGTCATCATGACAAACCCAAAGCGCGGCCCAGCAAAGGACTGCGAGCTAATGAAGTCGTCCATCGAGCCGGTATAGGTGAGCGGAACGCTGTGGTCCGTAGCCCAAACTTCGAGCCGAAGCGAGTTCATGAGCATCATTGGATCGCCTGCGGTGCGGACAAGGACGCCGCGCTGGCCGGAGCCGGTCACGGTGTAGGGCAGCCAGACTTCTGGCTGCGTCGGTTCGTGCAACCCTTGATTCAGCGCGTCTCCCACGACGCCGATCACCTCGAACCACGGGTCCTGCACTTTATCGGGAAAATTCTCCAGATCGGAGAGGCGAATGCGCTGGCCGATGGGATTGTCGCGGCCAAGATACCTGCGCACGAACGACCTGTTCACAATGGACCGGTGTCGGGCGTCGTTCACTTCGGCCTCGGAGAACGTGCGGCCTTCCAAGAGCTGAATGTGCAGGACAGAGAAATAGCCTTCGCTGCAAAGCTGAAACAGGGTGGTCCATTTCTCAGGATGAATCTTGCCGGAGACTTCCGGTTCGCTGGCAAAGCTGGCATAGGGCGGCAGCGTGCTGCTCTCCGCAGCGTCGACAACACCAGGCAGGGACTTGAGGCGCGCCAGGAGTGGCCGGAAGAACGAGGTAACTTGTGCCGCAGTTTTGTACCGGTCCGGAGGCAGCGGTAGACGTGTTACCAAGACATGGTCGGACCGGAACCCAAAATCGATTTGGCGAAGAGCCATGAAGCTCCGCATCAGCAGGCCTGCAGCGACCAACAAAGCAAACGAGAGGGCCACCTCACCAACGATAACTGTGTCGCGGAAACGGGCATTACCGCTCGCGCCCGTCGTGCCCTTGCTGGAATCGCGCAACGGTTGCTCGAGGTCTTTGCGCGCCGCGCGCAGCGCTGGAACCAGTCCGAAGAGCAGCGGCGTCAGGATGGCAATGCCGAGGGAAACCAGCAGGACCGGCGCATTGAGGCGGATCACCGTCTCCGAAGCGATGGTTCGGGGTGGCACGAGTGATACTAACGATTGAAGTCCCATCGTAGCCAGGACGACGCCTAGAGCACCGCCGCACACCGAAAGGATCAGGCTTTCGACGAGCAGTTGGCGAATCAATCGCCACCGACTTGCTCCCAAAGCGCTGCGTAGCGCGAACTCTCGTTCGCGGGCTGTTGCACGAGCAAGGAGCAAATTCGCCACGTTAGCGCAAGCGATCAGCAACAGAAGTCCCACTGCCGCCAGAGTGAGATACAGCGTGGCGCGAAACCGACCGACTACCATTTCCGTAAGGGAGAAGAGCTTGACGGTAAAGTGTTCCGGGTAGCTCTTGGGATAAACCCGAGCTAATTGATTGGCGACAACCGTGAGATCGGCTTCTGCTTCGGGGACTGTTACGCCGGGTTTTAAATGCCCGATCAAATACCAAGCCGGAGGAAACTCGCCGCCCACCGGGGCGGTTGAGCGCGTTGGTTTCGCGGGAAAATAAACATCGCCTGCTCCCCATCCAAACCGCGGCGGCATGATGCCCACCAGCGTGCGCTGAACTCCGTTCAGCACGAACGCCTTGTTCAGCACGTCCGGATCGCCGCCAAAATTGGCGATCCACGTTTTGTAGCCCAGAACAAATACGGGCGGTGCTCCCGGCTCGTAATCCGATGCTTCCATTATCCGACCGAGTAACGCCGGCATGCCAAAAAATTCGAAGGTACCTGGCGTAGTCAGCACGCCATGAAACCGCTCGGTGCCATCGCCCATGTCATAGAGGACGTCCTGGCTGGCGTTAGCGATGACGCGGTCGAAAACCTGATTCTTCTCGATATAATCGAGAAATTCGGAACCAGGATACTCGACGCGGCCCTCAGATTCGCCCCGGCTCGGGTCATGGATTTCGAGGCCCATCATACGGTCCGCGCCTGGATAGGGAAACGGCTGGATCAGCACGTTCTCGATCACACTGAAGATAGCGGTGGATGAACCGATCCCGAGTCCCAGGGTCAGGATTGCTGTCGCCGCAAAGCCGGGGCGCTTAGCCAAGGTGCGCAGGGCATAGGTGAAGTCGCGCCAGAGAGTTTCCAGCGAAACAAAGGTCCACATCTCCCGACTCCTTTCTCTCACGCTGGTCACGTTCCCGAATTGGCGATGCGCCGCGTAGTGCGCTTCGTCGTCGGCTGCGCCTGCGGCGCGATTTTTTTCAGCACGCATCGCCAGGTGAAACGCAACTTCATCTTCCAGATCGCGATCCAATCGCTTGCGTTGCACCAGCGTTTTCAATCGCAATAAGAAATTGTTAAGCCATCCGCTACCCATCGCCGCGCTCCTGCGCACCTACGCCGTCTGCAACACGCGTGCAACCGCGCCGGACATGCGTCGCCAATATTCCGTCTCTTCCATCAATTGCTTCTTACCCGCTGTGGTGAGCGCGTAGTACTTCGCCCGGCGGTTGTTGTCCGATGTGCCCCATTCCGACGACAACAGTCCGCGCAATTCCAGCCGGTGCAAAGCTGGATAGAGCGCGCCCTCTTCTACACGCAGCACCTCGTGCGAGCTCTCATGAATCCACTCTGCCACGCCATACCCGTGCATCGGTCCCCGGACCAGGGCCTTGAGAATCAGCAAATCGAGTGTCCCCTGCAAGAGCTCGCCAGATTGTTCGTTCCGCTCAGCCATCCGATCTCCCTCATCTATCCATAAGACGTTTAGGGGTCGAGATTGTTTCTGAGAATCTTGCGCTTCAGGGTGTTACGCGGGCGGCCATCATAGAAATCCTACGAGCTATAAGATTGTGGAAGCTTGCCCCTTCACCGGACGCGCGCTATCGTACAGAAACTGTTCTCATGGGAATTCCACTCTCCTCGCCATTACGCGTGGCCCTGATCGGCATGTCCGGTGTTGGCAAGACATTGTGGGCAAAGCGCTTAGCGGAAACCGGTCGCCCCACGATCTCGTGCGACGACTGCATCGAAGAGCGCCTGCAGCCGCTTTTGGCGAGTGGCGGATATTCTGGTATCAATGGCGTGGCTGCTTGGATGGGCTGGCCCAATAGCGCCACCTACTCCGAACGTGAGTCGGCGTATTTGGCTGCGGAAATTAGCGTTCTGGACCAGGTCCTGACCGACTTAGAACGCGACGCATCTCGTGAGTTAATACTCGACACAACGGGCAGTGTCATCTACGCCGGCAACAATGTATTGATGCGGCTGCGTCGCCAGATGACCGTCGTACACCTCTCGGCGTCGGATGCCCAGCAGCAACTCCTAATCGAACGATATCTCGCCGATCCGAAACCAGTCCTGTGGCGGGGCGCCTTTCTGCCAAGGGTCGGTGAAACTCCAGTCGAAACAGTCGCGCGTTGTTACCCAGTATTGATTGGCACGCGTCGGCAGAGCTATGCGGCGTTGGCCCACTGCGCATTGCCAGTCGAGGAGTTGCGCGAAGTTGCTCTGGGTGCGCACGCGTTCTTGGAGAGAATTCACGCGCTAGGCGAGCGTTAAATCAACGCTTTCTGCCCGATGAGATATCGCAGCACAAAAAGGCAAGCTCCTCTCACCTCGTTACGCGGCGCCGTGTTGCGAGGGCTGGCTCCCGATGGCGGCCTGTATATGCCGGTTGAGATTGCCCGGCATTCTCCGGACGAGCTCGAGGAGTTCCGCAGGTTGCCCTTCACGGAAGTGTGCTTCCGGGTGGTGCGGCCCTTTGTAGGCACAGAGGTACCGGAAGAAGTTCTCTGGCAGCTTGTGAGCGAGGCCATCAATTTTCCGGTCAAGCTGGTTTCTCTTTCGCCGGGCCTGCACATACTCGAACTATTTCACGGACCTACGCTGGCCTTCAAAGATTTTGGTGCTCGCTTTATGGCTCGGCTGATGGGCTATTTCGTACGCGGAGAAACGCGTCCCCTGACCGTGCTTGTCGCCACGTCCGGTGACACCGGCAGTGCGGTGGCGCACGGATTCTTGGGGGTGCCGGGAATTCGCGTAATCATCTTGTATCCATCCAAGCGCATCAGTGAAGCGCAAGAAAAGCAATTCACGACACTGGGGAACAACATTTCCGTACTCGAGGTCTCGGGCACATTTGACGACTGCCAACGCCTGGTGAAACAAGCCTTTTCCGACACCGACCTTAATCGACGCGCATTCATCACCTCTGCGAACTCCATCAATGTTGGCCGCCTGCTTCCGCAAATGTTCTATCACGTCGCGGCCTACCGGCAGCTTCCGGTTGCTTCTGTGCCGCTGATCGTTTCTGTGCCCAGCGGAAACTTCGGCAACCTCACAGCGGGAATTTTCGCGAAACGCATTGGCCTGCCGGTCGCTCGCTTCATCGCCTCCACCAACGCAAACGAGGTAGTCCCGGAATACTTGCGCACCGGAGAATTTCGTCCGCGACCCGCCACCGCCACATTCTCGAACGCCATGGACGTTGGCAGCCCCAACAATTTTCCGCGTCTACTCGACTTGTGCAGGAATCGCCTCGAATATGTTCGACGCGAAATCTGGGGTCACGGCGCGACAAACGAAGAAACCTTGCTCGCCATGAAGTCTTTGTACGAACGTTTCCACTACGTCGCTGATCCTCACACGGCTGTCGGCGTGCTCGGCTGGGAAGCGTACCGCCACACGCATCCAGAACCGGCTCAGGGCCTTGTTCTCGCCACAGCGCACCCGGCAAAGTTCGCAGACGTGGTGGAGCGTGCTATCGGCAGCGCCCCGCCGTTGCCCGATCGGCTAGCGGCCTATCTCCAGCGCCAGAAGCTCTCCGTGCCCATGTCGAGCCGATATGACGATTTCAAGCAGCTCTTGTCTACGCACTAAATGGGCGCGTTAGGGATGTGCGGATTGGATTTAATTCTTGCGCAGGCGATCGAGGAGCATGAATAAAAAGACGGCGATAATCGCATTGACCGCCGCAGCGACGCCCAGCCGAAGGTTAAACCACACCTGGGGTTGTACCAGCAGGAGCCGCCGCGTCAGCGTGATCAGGCTTTGGTGCACAGCGAAGAACACGATGGTCAAGGCGAAGCGCGCCACCGGATGCTCTGTGTCGAGCCTCGCGCCAATCGATGACGCGAGGTACCCGACAACGGTCTTAGCGATTCCGTAGAGTCCAAGCGGCACAGTTGGCCCGCTGAGGCTGTCCTGCAGCAACCCGATCACCATGCCCAACAGCAAGCCTGTCGAAGGGTTGCGCCGGCTCAGGCCGAAGTAAATGGTCACGAGCAGGGGCAAATCGAGCACCGCGAATCTCGGGAAGTACACCGGTACGGAAGTCTGAAGAAACAGGGCTACGACAGTGGCCAGAACGATCGCGCCGCCTCGAAACTTATGCACCTCGATGTGCGACTCGCCGACCCGCAGATCAAATGTCTCGTAGGTCTCGTTCATGGCTTTTCCATCTTCACCTGGCCCGGCGGGATTTTCCCCGTGCCTTCGGCAGCGGGCATTCCAGATTCCTTCCGCAGATCAAGTGGTTGCAGTGACAGCAAGACAATGACTTCTTCCAGCCGTTCGAGCTTCGCCGCGGGTTGTATTCGAATCTGCTTGAACGGATTTCCAGGTTTGATCTGAACTACCGTGCCAACCGGCAAATCGCGTGGAAAGATGCGGTCCATCCCACTGGTAACCACGTGTTCGCCCAGATTCACGACGTCATCGTTGGCTACATACTTCATAGCCAAAAGCGGCTCACCGACCCCGCCGACGGGGCTCTGAATCCGGGACTCCGCGAGCATCGCCCCAACGCCGCTGTCCTTATCTGTAAGCAGTAGCACCTGTGCGGTGTCGCGATAAGACTCCACGATCTTGCCCACAACGCCATCCGGAGTGATCACCGCCATATTGCGCCGGATTCCATCGCGCTCACCCCGATCGAGATAGACCGTTTGACTCGCTGCGGCGGCGCTGGCGCCGATTACCCGAGCGGCCAGCATCGGAACACTCTGGTGCCCCTGATGGAAGCTCAGCAGCGCTGCCAGCCGATCCGCCTCGGCCGCTTTGCTTTGCAATTGGTTGATTTGGAGCTTAAGCGTGTCATTTTCATGGCGCAGCCGTTCGTTTTCGCGCGAGGCATTCTGCAACGCGAAATAGTGATCCCACACGCCGCGTATGCCTCCAAAAAACCTGGCTCCCGCGCGCTCAAAAGGAGCTACGGCCCCAACCGTCCACACGCGAATCAGCCGCCCTTGCGAGTCGCGTTTGACCTGCACGGCCAGCAACAGCAACTGCAGGACGATCACTCCCGTGAGCAGTACCAGAGACCTGTGTCGAGAGGGAATGGCAACCATTTGCGTTCTATGGCACAGGCTTAGCTGCCGTGCCGCTTACCTCAACTCAAATTTCGTGAATCGGAGAAGCCCGGCCAACTCAATCGATGCAGACCTTGCGCAGCAACCCGAAATCGCTCAGCATTTTTCCCGTTCCCAGCACCACCGACGCCAGCGGGTCGTCAGCGATCGATACCGGCAACCCCGTTTCTTCCCGGATGCGCTTGTCCAGATTTTTCAGCAGCGCGCCGCCACCGGTCAGCACGATGCCCCGGTCGCTGATATCGGCGGACAACTCGGGAGGTGTGCGCTCCAACGCCACCCTTATCGCATTCAGAATTGTCGCCACACATTCGCCCAGCGCTTCGCGGATTTCGCTATCGTCGATGGTAACTGTCCGCGGCACACCCTCGATCAGGTTGCGACCTTTCACTTCCATGGTCAGCGGTTTTTCCAGCGGGTAGGCTGAGCCGATCTCCATCTTGATCTGTTCAGCAGTCCTTTCCCCTACTAGCAAGTTGTACTTGCGTTTCAGATACTGCATTACCGCTTCGTCCATCTCGTTGCCCGCTACTCGCACCGAGCGCGAGTACACGATGCCGCTCATCGAGATGACCGCGATGTCGGTCGTCCCGCCGCCAATATCCACCACCATGTTTCCTGAGGGCTCATCGACCGGCAGCCCCGCGCCGATCGCTGCGGCCATCGCCTGCTCCACTAGATACACTTCGCTGGCTCGCGCGCGGTACGCCGAGTCCTGCACGGCGCGCTTTTCCACCGGCGTTATTTCACTCGGCACTCCGATGACAATACGCGGATGTACCAGCACCCGCCGGTTGTGCGCCTTCTGAATGAAGTGCGTCAGCATTTTTTCCGTCACTTTAAAATCGGCGATCACTCCGTCCTTCATCGGCTTGATGGCTACCACGTTTCCCGGCGTGCGCCCCAGCATTTCCTTTGCGTCTCTGCCTACGGCAACTACTTCTGCTGTCGCTTTGTTGATGGCTACGATGGATGGCTCATTGACAACAATTCCCTTGCCGTGAGAGAACACCAGCGTGTTCGCCGTTCCTAGGTCGATGGCCAGGTCGGAAGAAAACAGGCTAAATACCGATCTCAGGTTGTAACCGTTCTTGTTCATTCGTCGCTCCCCCGCGGAGAAACTTTCTCCGCCGTCCGAACGGCAATTCGTACACGCCTCTAACTTCCGGTCTTACCTTCGGACGTCACGACCCGCGCAACGATGCGTCACGGTCGTTCTTGCCTCGATCGCAGAGTGATCGAGGCCCTACCCTTCGCACGTGTCCACCGACCACGCGCTTACTTCGGCACCACAATGGACACTTGCTTTGTCGCCGTACCTCCTCGGCGGTTCTGCCCGATCACCACAATTGTATGCTCACCTGGCACTAATGGCTCGGTGAAGTGCCGGAAGCTCCCGTCGGGTGCGATATTGGGCACGGGCTGCCCATTCACGATCAGCGCAGCTCCCGGTTCGGCGCGGCCGATGATCTCGACAACCCGTCCGTGGAGCTGCGTGCCATCAATTTCTAGCGCCATCTCTTGAGCTTTGCCCTGCGCCACGAGCGTGAACTTGAATGTCTCGCTGGCCTCGCTCGCCTGCTTTTTTGCATCCGTCGCCCTGACGTTCCAGAAATAGTCTCCCGCTTCCAGCCCACTAACCTCCGCACTCGTCGCGTTCAGCTTTACTTCCTTCACCGTCTTCGTGAACATCGCGGTCGTACTGATTCGCAGTGTATAGAAAGCCGCATCCTGCACCGGCTTCCACTCAAAATGAATGTTCGTACTCTTCGGGTTTTCGCCAATGATGGGCGCTAGGTTCAAGGGTTCGATCAGCCCTGGCGGCGCCAGCACATCCGATTTCGTCAGTGGGCCACCGGTCGGGATCGTCGCCTTCTGCCATTGTGCCAATTCCACCTTTTCCACACCGCGCTGCACTTCCGCGCTGCCGCCCGAGACCACGATCTCGTTCTCCTTCTTTTCTGGATCAGCCTTGACCGCCGCACGGCTGTTGGACCGCAGTTGGGCCGTGGCATCTTCCACGCTCACGGCCGCCTTGGATTCAGGCGAAGTCCAATTCGGCGTCGCTAGGTCCACGGCGCCCGTCTTGATACGCACTGCCACGCTGGTGGCCTTATTGCTTGCCGTGGCGTTTTCTTCCACCGTGATCAAAGTGTCCGATTTCACTGTATAGAATGTTCCGTCCGGGAAGGTTATTCGCGCGTATGCGTCCGATCCCGTCTGCACCAGGTCCCCTTTGTCCAAGGTCGTGCGAAAATCTGCGTCCACCCATTGCACGGAGTCCACTTTCTTCACCTGCACCTTGCCTTCCAGGTTTGCGAACTTTGCCCGTGCTTCTGTCGCGGAAGTGGCCTCTCCGTCGCTGTTCTCAATGGCACTGCTTATTTTGCGGAAAGTTGTCGAATACCAGTTTGGAACAACGATGTACAAAACCGAGAGCACGATCGCGACAAACAGCACTATATAGACCGCGACGGTCTTGTACGTGACCGCCGTCCAATACACCTCCACGCGATGAATCTTTGGCGGAGCCGCAGGCGCTGATGGCCGTTGGTTTTCGATGGGCGTTTGAGTGGGCACCGGTTTTGGGCGCACGAATAGCGCTAATTTCGCAATGTAGCACAGCGTTTTGCGCCCCGGCGAAATCGCGCGCACGCGCGTACTCAAACTGCAAATAGCAGGTGCGCAACTTTGTGGATAGCTGCTCTTTTGACTGAACTATCGAAAGATCTCAGTAACGTAGGTATGTCCATTCGGACAGGATACTCGCACGTGTCGTTGCGTCACTGGTTCTATTGCGCGACATCTTCAACGCCCAAATACTATTCATCACTATGAAAGCAATCAGCATCTGCACGCTCTTCCTTACCCTCGCCGCTGGCCCTACCTTCGGCCAACAATCCCAGCAAAAGATATTTGACTGGCAGCCCGCTGATGACGAATCCGTGCGCTTGGATCCCGCCAACTATCATAGCGGCAGGACATATCGCCACGGCGCACAAGGCGGCAACATCCATGTAGACATCCAGGCCCAAAAGCCGGTCACTATCGCTCTGACTTATGCCGATGACTGGAGCTACGCGTTGCAGCATCCGGATTTCATCGTCAGTCTGAGGTATCTCTGCCTTCAGGAGCACGTCGTAAAGACAACCTATGTCTGCGACCTTCCTCCGCAGCCTATGACTCTAGTCATTCGCGACGAGCGAAACGATCCCGACCGCGCGGTTTTTGCGGGACTCGGTGCAATGTTGAAAGGCGATAGCAACGTTGATCGCGCTATCGGCGTGGGGGTCGAAACGGTTTTGACCGGCCAGGGCTTCGTCACGCAGCGCTTCGTGGCTCCGAATGACATTCACATCCAGTATTACCGCTGGATCTGCGTCAGCAACTGTATCCAGCCGGAGTTTCAGTGGATTCGCCAGATTAAGGAAAAGTACGAGCTGACTTCGTTCCTAAAGGTATACGGCGGCTTCGCTCCAGAGCGCGATGGCGAACAGGTCAGCGTGCGCGTCAAGTCTCCGGTGCCCATGATCGTCGCGCTTCTGCCTTCGCAAATCGCCGATCAGTTGCATGCTAAGCCGGAGACGCTGGAAAGCGCTCTCGAGAAGAGTTCCTGCCAGCAGCGAGGCGTCCAGTCTTTGACCTTCCAATGCACCTTCAATGCCGCCGACGGTCCACAGTCCCTGATCGTTGTGCCAGAATCCGGCGCCAGTGTGACCTCTCACAAAAAAGCGGAAATCGAGATGCAAGCCGTGAAGTGCGTCGTCAACTGCGCCGTCCACGCCAACTGACCGGTGGCTTCCTGGCCGCCTCAAATCGCGGCCTGATCCTGATTCAGACCGCCTTCAGCTCAAAAGCTCTTACGGGGGGCTGCCTGCGCTCTTCTGCTCACTCATCCACCCTTAAGCACTTACACTCGCTCCTCGTTTCTCCTATAATCTAAAGTTTGTGCACGCACTTTGGAGTTTCACCGTATGGCTGTAGCATCAAACGACCGTAAGCAACTCTTTTCGCGCATCCTTCTCGGCGCCATAGTTTTGGTCTTGGCCGGCGGCATGCTCCTTTATCTCGTTCCCACCATGCCCAGCACTGGCGAGGTTTCCTCCGACACCGTTGCCACCGTCGGCGATGAAACCGTGACCACCGCCGAAGTCCGCCAGCAATTGGCCGAAATCCAGCAGCGCAATCCCGTCCCCAAAGCGCTCGAATCGCTCTACGCCCGCCAGATTCTGAATCAGTTGCTCTTTGAAAAAGAAATTGAGTACGAAGCCAAGCGTCTCGGCATCCGCGTCTCCGACCGGGAACGTGCCGACCGCATCCGCCAGTTTCTTCCTACCGCGTACAATGGAGATACTTTCGTAGGTATGGACCGCTACGCGGCCGAGGTCCAGGCGCGCTTCCAGATGAGTGTCCCTGTCTTCGAGGAGCTGATCCGCCGTTCCTTACTACAGGAAAAATTCCGTAAGCTCGTCACCGACGGCATCAGTGTCGGTCCCACCGAGCTCCAGGACGAATTTCGCTACCGCAATGAAAAGGTCAAGCTCGATTACGTCCTAATCAAGCCTGAAGAACTCGAAGCGAGGATCACTCCGGATGAAGCGGAAATCAAGGCCGCCTACGAGAAGAACAAGAGCAAGTATCAAGTGTCGGAGAAGCGCGTAGTGCGTTACGCCCTGCTGGACGTCAATCAAATCCGCCAAAACACCCAAATCTCCGATGACGAACTAAAGGCCCAATACCAGCGCGACATTCAGCAATACCAGGTGCCCAATCGCGTCCACGTCCAGCACATCCTCTTAATGACCGTGGGCAAGACCGACGCTGAGGTTCAGGAAGTTCGCCAGAAGGCCGAAGATGTCCTGAAGCAAGCCAAGAAGGGCACCAAATTTGACGATCTCGCCAAGAAATATTCCGAGGACCCCGGCTCAAAAGACAAGAACGGCGACCTAGGCTGGATTACCCAGGGTCAAACCGTTCCTGAATTTGAAAAGACTGCCTTCAGCCTGCCCAAGGGCAGCATCTCCGACCTGGTTAAGACTCAATATGGCTTCCACATTATCAAGGTCTTAGACAAAGAGACCGCCCACACCAAGCCCTTCGAGGAAGTAAAGGAGTCCATTCGCGCGCCGCTGATTCTTTCCCGCGCCGACAAAGAGGCGAGCGACGAAGCCGACAAACTTTCCGCCACTATTCGCCAGTCCAACAAGGTCTCCCTCGATGATCTCGCCAAGCAGTTTCGCCTTTCCGTCGGCGAAACTCGCCCTGTCAGTGCCACCGACCCTGTCCTGGAGCTTGGCAACTCCAAGGAAGTAAAGGACGCGATCTTCTCCCAGCGCGTGGGAGAGTTGAGCCTGCCGATCCATAGCGATCGAGGTTATCTAATCGTTTCAGTCAAGCAGATCTTGCCGACGCACGCCGGCACTCTGGAAGAGGTCCGTGACCGGGTCGTTTCCGACTTGAAACAGCAAAAAGGCACGGAGCTCGCCCGTCAGAAGGCCGACGACCTCCAAAAACGCGTCAAATCCGGTGAGAAATTCGACGCCGCCGCAAAGTCCCTTGGTCTCGATCCCAAAACCAGCGATCCCATCGCTCGTAACGGGTCCATCTCCGGCGCCGCCAGCGGCAAACAGCTCTCCGCCGCTTTCCAGATGAAGCCTGGCGAGCTCGCTCCGCCTTTGGCACTTGGAACCTCCTGGATGGTCTACCGCATCGTGGAAAAAACCGAACCCAACCCTGCAGACTTTGAAAAACAGAAGAAAGATCTCACGGAGCAAGTGCTCCAAGCCAAACGCAACACCGCTTTTGAGGCTTTCCGCACCGCCCTGGAGGCCCGCTTGCGGCAAGAAGGGAAGCTCAAAATTATGCCAGACCGGCTGAAGGGCTTTGGCGATCTAACCTAGCTAACCAACTGTAGATAAATAACTTAGAATATTCACAGCTGCCCCTCTTGCCTTTGTCTCTGCCCACGATTACCCTATTACGGTCTTCTTCGGTGGCGGTTTCGGCCTGGATGCTCTTGCCCAAAAAGGGCGCCTCCTCACGAGCACCTAACCGGAACCAAGCTCTAATGGCTACCTGGTTTCAAAAGTTTGAAAACTTCAAGGACCGGTGAACTCGCATGCCAGCTCGTGCCTCTTCTGCTTCCCCGCGCAACGACTACCGCTGCAGCATTGAGAAAAACCAAACTGGAAAGTACTGTGTTCGCATTCGGGTCTATTACCCTCGCCACGCTTGGTCTTTGGGTGTCTTCTTTCTCGCTTCTTCGTTCGACCGTGCCATGAAGAAACTCGAAGAGTCCCTGGACTTCTTGCAGCGTCATGAAGAAAAGCTTTGGTTCTGGGGTGTAGACCGTGCCGAAGACATGGGCTTTTCCGCCGAATTCCTTCGCGAGGCCGGCATGAAGCTGGACCAGCGCAGCGAATTCCCTCGCAAAGCCGCCAACCTCATGCTGGCACCCGAGCGTGCCGTCCCCGCCTTCCTACTGGGGCCCGTTCGCCGCGGTCTGGCGGAATCCGTCGAAGCTCCCAGAGCCGTGAACGCTGCCGACTGACGCA
>Ga0070698_100002862_pt1 | contig 19001 bp, 21 predicted proteins | sample KBSK1502metaG_FD_65477 | JGI IMG/M metagenome (GOLD analysis project Ga0070698, IMG submission 65477) | Corn, switchgrass and miscanthus rhizosphere microbial communities from Kellogg Biological Station, Michigan, USA - KBS K1-50-2 metaG | ecosystem: Host-associated > Plants > Roots >...
TTGAGAGATGCTATTTCCGCAACGTCACGTTTGAGGATTGCGATTTCACCGGGGCACGCTTCATCGACAGTAATCTCCGAGGTGCGATCCTGATCACCTGCAAGATAGAGTACACCTTTTACAGGGCAACCGTGCTGGACAGGGCACAATTTGCTGCCAATCTGCCCCTTTGGGAGAACGTCCGCGCCGAAGTTGCGCGCTCGCTGAGAACCAACGCCCACGGATTGGGAGACTCTGAAGGCGTCAACTATTTTATCTACGTCGAGATGGACGGGACGCTTGAGCACTGGTGGAAGGCGTTCAGGCAAAAGGAGAGCTATTACAAAAAGAAATATCCAGGAGTTCGTCGTTTCCAGGCGTTCGGGCGATACGTTTTCTACCGGTTGGATCGGATCGCGTGGGGACATGGAGAAAGGCCTATGCGCATTCTCAGAAACATCCTGCTCTTGCTCTGCTGCTCTGCTACTTATCTAACGGTCGCCGAACCCTCGATAGGCAATCTCCCAGTCGGACAGGTCGTTCAGAAATTTATTGCGTCGTTGTTTTTGAGCGGTCGCGTCTTTCTTGGTGTTCCGCCACAGCTTTCTCAAGCACCGCAAACTCTCAGCCTAGTGCTCGTAGCGCTGCGCTACATTTCTATCGCACTTTTCGTAGGCGTCCTGTCAAAGCGACTTGCTCGGCGCTAATGCAAAGCCCAATTCTCAGTGTAAGATTATTCGGGTCCCATGCTCGGGGCGATGCTGAGGAGCGCAGCGACGTGGACATCCTGTGCATTTTGGATTCCGTCGCAGAGGAGAAGAAAATTGAGGCTTCGAGTCTGATTTGTGCAGCGTACGGGGAGAGTGTCTCGGTGACATTTTACGGCCACCAAAGGTTCACCGAGATGTTTGATGAGGGACACCTGTTTGCCTGGCACATCTTCACCGAGTCGCGTCCGCTGGCCGGCTTAACTAATCACGATTGGATCGCGCAGCTGGGAACGCCGCGTCCATACACTTGTGCAATCCAGGACGTTCGCGATTTGGCCGACATTATGGCGTCGATTCCGGAGAATCTTAGGAGATGCCCTGCGAACACGGTTTACGAAGCTGGATTGTTTTATCTGTGCCTGCGAAACATCGCTATATCTCTTTCTTGGCACTCACGAACCGGTCTGAATTTCTCCCGCTTTGCCCCGTTCCGCTTAGCGCCTCCGCTGTTGACTATCCCTCTCAGCTTGGATCGGTACCGCATGTACCTCGACTGTCGCCTTGCATCCACACGTGGGTCAGCCCCAAGTCGATTGAGCCCCGAATCCGTGCGAGCGGAGACAAATCTCTGCTTGGATTGGTGCGTAAAGAACATAAGGATGCTTCAACACAATGAGAAAACGGCGGTTTTGGGATAGGGTTTGGCTCGAACGAACGGTTCTCACCATCGTGAACACGGCCGGTGTTTGCAGTGTACCGCTTGTTGGCCTGTCTCACGCCGCCATTGAACGATGGCGAGTCGAAAACTGTATTGCCAGCGACTCGCCGGTTGTGGTCCAGTTGACAGGGATTTCCAGGAAATGTGAGTTGCTTGTAGACTGTTCGCGCGATGTTTTTGACGAAGAGCGAATCGAACTAAAGGGACCATTGGCGCTAGAGATTCAAAGCCTCCAGGATGAGTTGGCGCGTCTCATCGATTCTACGCACCCTAAGGTCGTCTTTTAATTGGGGGCTATTTTCAGAGTTGTCGGCTTAGAAGCAGACCTCGCCAAGGTGTTCACTTCCAAGAGCGGAAACACGTTTCTGAATATCGGCGCCGCATACGCGAACCAGACTTTCACCGGCGGGATCCCGCTGGCATCGTGACACCCGGTGTTTTCCGAGCTCGGCCAGGCCGGTTCTCATTGCTGCGAGGCGGTTATTTTTTCTCTTCGACCCTTTCAGTTCAAGCTGAGTCGAATAATGCCGTTCAGAAAAAAACCAAGGAATGAAAATCACGATTTCGAACCGCAATAAAACGCTAACACCTACAATCGCCTGCGTCTCCCAGGTCATTCCCTAATTGAGAGTAAAATCCCGAGTTCGACGAGGCGGGTCATCATGGCGACTCTGATTTCTCAAAACTTCTGAAAAAAATGTTCTCAGTGCTTGCAGAACTGCGTGTAAGGAGACACGTTCTGTGTCGATCGGTTCTTGGGGTCATGAGGTGTCCAGCCATCGGGAGGCAGCTTACCGGTTGCAAGGGCGTATTCGATCCGGCGAAGCCGCTTCTCGTTCACCTTGACGAGGAGACGCGGAAACCGCCTTTTGCCGACCATTACCGTGCGGAGAAAACGTTGCATTTTCTTCGATCGCAATCGGCTGAGCCGATTTACGTGCGGCTGACCTGAAGGCTGCACGCTTAATGACACAACCGAAGAGATGCTTTTGTCATTCTTCTTTCCTTTCTGTCTAGGATTTTGTGCTTCTATATACACACAAAGCATGAAAGTTATTGCGATCAGCGAGTTCGGCGGAACAGAGAATTTTTTTGAAGTAGAGCGGGACACACCGCGGCCGCGTGCGGATGAAGTGTTGCTTCGGATTCGAGCCGGGTCGTTTAATCCAATCGATTATAAGATCCGCCAGGGGTGTTACGGCGGAGATCTTCCGATGGTGCTTGGTCACGATGCGGCCGGAGTTGTCGAAGAGGTGGGAAGCAGCGTCGGCCGGCTGCGAGTTGGTGACGAAGTCTGGGCCTATCTCGGCGGGCCGTGCAGCAACGGCGCAAACGCCGAGTATGCCACCGTGCCGCAAGAATTCATCACGGTCCGGCCTAGAATCTTGTCCATTGAAGAGGCCGCTTCAGTTCCTGTTGCCAGTCTGAGCGCAAATCAAGCCATCCGTCTCAAAGCAAGACCAACTCCTAATGACTCGGTTTTTGTGGCAGGCGGTGCCGGCGGACTCGGTTCTGCTGCGATCCAGATCCTGCAGATGATCGGTGTAGAAGAGATTGTGACAACATCCGGACGGGAAGCCAGTACCAGATTCATCGTAGATCAGTTGCGATTGAGTCCCGAGCAGGTACTTCATTACCCCGACAAAGGTCTGAAGCAACTCACCGAAGAAGCGATCGCAGCGAACGGTGGCTCTCTTTTCGACAAGACATTGGATTTCGTCGGCGGCGAGATGAAACGACTCTGTTTTGAGCTGGTGGATTTCGATGGAGACATCGTGTCAACAGTCGAAGAAACCGACCCGTTTACAGTGCCGGTCTGGCACGGAAGATCCAGCCCACTGTTTCGCAAATCTGCTTCCCTGCATTTTCATATGCTTGGAGCACGCGGCCTGTTCAGTTCGAAGGAAACCTGGCCAAGATACACTCAACAACTCCATGAACTGACATTTCTTTATGAAGCCCGGAGACTCTGGCCAGTGGGCGTACATAATATTGGCGTCCTCTCGGCCGAAACAATCCGGCGCGGTCACGAGATGCTTGAGGCCGGCGGTGTCCAGGGCAAGCTGGTCTACTCAGTGCCCTAACGAGCTAGCCTCGATGACCCGGGCGACACGTTCTGGGTCGACCGGTTCTTAGGGTCAGGAGACGTCCGCCCGGCCGGAGGGAGTGCCCCGGCAAGGGCCATTCGGCGCATTCCCGAGTGCTTCCAGGCGTTGCTGCTCAAGGAGCGCTTCGCGCCGGATGTACCAGGCTCATATCCACCAGCCTCTTCTTAGTTTCCTCGTTGCAGACGATCTGGCCTGGGGCCGGCGTGTTGGACCATGTTAACCACCGTATCCGGGCGATCGGCCATTCCTAGCCAATTTTTCGCGAGAAAGATGGCGATCGCGGTGTTGCAGGGGGTACCGAAGGCTTCCTGGCAGAGCTTGACCTGGAGGCGACCATCGCGCTGCAGTCGGGCTTTTTTTAAGATAGGGGCAAAACGGCGTTCAATGGTCCGGTGATCGCAATCGAGGATAACCCTGATCTGTTCAGCCGAGCAGCCGTGGCTGGCGAGTTTTTCCACCATATCCGGGTCAATCGGTTTTTTGGGGCGAGCGATGTCCTTAATGGATACGAATTTACGGATTCGCGATTAATGGTGTCATGTTCAGGCAGAGCAGCAACGATTATCTGCCAATCTGGATTGTTGAGACACAGGAGCGCCAACCCGCAAACCTCAGACGCTCGCCGAGGTGATTGTTACAATCCTGACGGCATTATCGCCCCAAAGAATGAGTCGGTCGAAAGGCTAATCCTTTAGCACCAAAGTGCGATAGTCAGATCACATCGGGATTTGCCATGATGCAGTGATAAAAATAAACAAATATGAGCGCTGAAAACGACATTCGCAAAGCATCAGATAAATTCTACGCAGCGTTAAACTGTGTCCTAAATGGCGATTGGACACCCATGGGGGATGTCTGGTCACGCAATCCAGGCGTTTCCACAATGCACCCTACTGGCGGGACCCAAGTCGGCTGGGACGAGATCCGCACTTCATGGGAGAATTTAGCCAAGATTTGCTCGAACGGGAGGGTTGAACTGAATGATCAACGCATTTCTGTAGGCGAGGATCTTGCTTACGAGACAGGCACGGAGCATGTGAATGTTTTGATTGGGAAAGACAAAGCTCAGGCAGATTTTCGGGTATCCAACGTTTTCCGCCGCGAAGGCAGCGAGTGGAGGATGGTTCACCATCACGTTGATCTCAATCAGACGATGCTGGCAATTCTAAGCAAGCTGGAGACTGGTCGGCAAACGTAGTGCTAGTTTCCACTGTAGCACAGCCTTGGCTGCCTGCTTTCACTGCATCAATGACCACTAACTCTATGAATCCCCCCAATGTAGAAGCCAACTCACCCACTTCACTGCTCGTCAGTTCTTTTCTGGTACGAGCTAACGAAGGCCGCACGCTGCGTGCGTTTGGCCACGCAATAGTCGTGCTGCTCGACGGCAAACAAACCGGCGGGGAGTTCACGGCCTTTCTCAATATGACTCCGCCAGGCGGCGGACCGGGGCCGCATTACCATGAGCGCGAAGACGAGTGGTTCTATATCATTGAAGGCCGGGTTAGTTTTTTGCTGAACGGTACCTGGACCGACTTGTTCCCTGGGGATTGCGTTTATTCCCCTCGCGGCTCGGTCCACGGCTTCAAAAATAATACGGATCAGCCAATCCGGGTGTTCATCAATATCGCTCCTGCGGGATTTGAAAATTTCTTTGCTGAAGCAGCCGAGGAGTGGGCGCAACCAGAGCCCGACATGAACCGCTTAAGAACTCTAGACGAGAAACACGGACTTCATGGGGTCGATGCGACCTATGGGACCGACAAGATCTAAACTGCACAAAGAGGTAGTCGAAAGCCTGGGCGCTCCATCCGTTGCTGTTCGGTGCGCTACGCCGGAAGACGCACCTGTGTGCGGACAAATTTGCTTCGACGCTTTCCATAAGATCAGCACCGATCACGGCTTTCCACCCGACTTCCCGTCGCCCGATGTAGCGGTTGGCCTTCTCTCAATGATGTTTTCCCACCCGGGGTTTTATTGCGTGGTGGCGGAGTCAGACGGGCGCATGGTGGGCAGCAACTGTCTCGATGAGCGATCCGCGATCGCGGGTCTCGGACCGATCACAGTCGATCCAAGCATCCAGAATCGTGGCGTTGGCTGGAAATTAATGGAAGCGGTACTAGTCCGGGCTCGCGAGCGCAACTTTCCGGGAGTCCGGCTGCTTCAATCAGCGTTTCATAACAGATCCTTGGCACTGTATAACCGCCTTGGCTTTGATGCCCGCGAGCCGGTCTCGGTCATGCAGGGACCACCGCTTCGGAAACAAATTGAAGGGTGTTCGATCCGGCCGGCGCAGGTTTCGGACATTGAGAATTGTAAGCGCTTGTGCATGCAGGTTCATGGACATGATCGCGCGCGCGAGCTGGCGGATGCCATAAAGGCTGGTACCGCATTGGTCGTCGAGCGCCATGCACGGATTACCGGATATGCCACGGCACTGGCCTTTTTTGGGCACGCAGTCGCCGAAACGAACCTGGATCTCCAGGCATTGATAGCCTCAGCAGAATCCTTTGCAGGACCGGGTACCATCGTGCCGACGCGCAATTCAGACCTTTTTCGTTGGTGCCTTGAGAATGGCCTTCGGGTCGTCCAGCCAATGACGCTGATGACCTCGGGGCTGTACAACGAGCCGGCCGGGGCGTATCTGCCTTCCGTACTCTTCTGAAACGATCACCGTCTCCGGCTGGCGCCTCGCGGTTAAGACCAAGATACCCTGTCGCACCGGCCGCACCGTGGCGGGCGACTGAAGTAACGAGCGTGCGCGTGAAAATTGCGACCACATTGCAATAGCCGTCGGATCTACGTGGGGGTTGCAACCCGAATATGGTTGGTTCTGAAAATAGAATTCTATCTTGTGTTGGCAGACCAGACCGTGATGCCCCCCGGGAGAGCGGGCGATAGTAATACCAGAGACGAGACCTTCGGGATGCCAGACATCGATAATGTTCAATGCTTCCAGAACAATGCATAAGGCGGTACGTTCTGTGTCGACCGATTCTTGGGGTCAGGAGGCGTCCAGCCATTGGGAGGAAACTTCCCTGTTTCAAGGCTAACGCCAGCCAAGCGTGCTGGCTGCTCCAACTGACACCGCACCCCGATCGGCACCCATACTAAACCGCTGTGATTCAATGACAGCCCGTATCGCTGCTCACGTGTTGCAACAATCGGAGGAAACCGTTGCTAGAGTCGACGCCGAGTTCGTCCGCGGCCAGCAGATTCAGGAAGACAGGCGCGCGACCTTGGTCCGCCTGCCACAGACAGCCATGTCTTGGACTGAGCTTGTCCACTTGCCGCAATGAGAGCAAAGCTCATCTTGCTTGCCTTCCTGGTCTTGGCAACGCACGCCTTGGCTCAGGACGTTATCCACGGACGTGTGGTCGGAGTGACCGACGGCGACACGATAAAGGTGCTCACCGCCGAGAAGCGGCTGCTCCGTGTCCGGGTGGCGTGGATAGACGCGCCTGAAAGTTCTTAGGCCTTCGGTCAACGTGCTAAGCAGACGATGTCCGCACTGGTGTTCGATAAAGATGTCGAGCTGCGGTTCCACACCGTCGACCGATATGGCCGGCTGGTCTGCATGGTGTTCGTCGATGGCACTGACGCCGGCCTGGAGCTGATCAAAGAAGGATTCGCTTGGGCCTATGCGAAGTACCTGGCGGAAGCTTCGCTCGAAACTCAGCAAAGCTATATTGCGGCCGAAGCCTTAGCTCGAGCGACGCGAGTTGGTCTCTGGACTGACGCTGATCCACAGCCACCGTGGGAGTATCGGAAGAGAGAGAAAGAACAGCGAGCACAGAATATTTTTAGCCATGAGCCCTGAGTACAGACGCGACGCCGCGAGTTTCTCTAGCCCCGTCGTGACCCGAGCTGACCTCACCTATTCGATCAGGCTGAATCGGATCAAGATTGTCGATTTGAATAGCGGGAAAGCGTCAGTCACTAACGATATCGAGAACGTGTTGCGCAAGATCGAAGCCTGGCACCAAGGCTCAATCGCCGGTTATCAGATCATGTACCGGGATTCTGACGGCTACTGGGATGGAATCGAGTGGGATGGAGAGCACGCCAAATCGCTAACGATCGGTGGGCGTATCATCGGGCATCGCGTCCAGAACTTTGTGTCGGAGGCGCTGAGCGGGCAGGTCGGTTGGATCGGCCAGGAGTGCTTTATCGATCGCAGCCAGTGCCAATTGCGGCCTGTGTTGCGCCAGCAGCATCTCGCCAGCGCGCCGGTAGAAAACGCCGTTCTTCGGAAGCCTCGCTAAGCCAAATGAGCAAAGAAAGTCAGCGCGCTTAGGGTCAGTCTCAAACCCTGCCAGCGCGATATGCAGCAACGGGTGATTGGGCAGGAGAATTAGAGCGTTTCGCACCCATTCCTCGGTTACGTTTGGATTCGTCAAGAGGGCGTTGTCCACCCACTCGGCAATTTTGACGTCGCTTGCCGGAAAAATCGTTCGATCGCTCCCCGTACTGAAAAACCAGCGCATGAAACGTGCGTTAGGACCAACGCCTTGTGCTAAATCCTTCAATTGCTTCGCCAGCTTCGATCTCTGTTCCTCATCGACTGCGACCAGCGAACCCTCGTCTGAAAATTCGAGTCCACTTGCGATAACTGAAAGCGATTCAACTTGCTGCGTTGGTGAATTGGTCATCGAAACCGGGGATCCTATTCTCGCTGTGTCGCCGCGTGCTCCTTTTACCTGGCGGGCCAGCTCGACGGGAGTAGCCACATCCCAGAGTTTAGCGGTCTTGTCCACGCTTGCCGTCAGAATCCGAGTACCGTCGGGACTAAACCCCGCCCACGGGACAGTATCTTGATGGTCAAAGGAGGCGACCAGCTTACCCGAGGGGGCATCCCAGAGCTTAGCGGTGTTGTCTCCGCTTGCCGTGAGGATCCGAGCACCGTCCGGACTAAACGCCGCGTGATTGAGACCATCTGGATGTTCAAAGGAAACAATCGGCTTGCCCGAAGCCACATCCCAAAGCTTGGCGGTTTTGTCTTGGCTTGCCGTCAGGATCCGAGCACCGTCCGAACTGAACTCCGCTTGAAAGACCTCATCTTGATGGGGAAAGGAGGCGACCAACTCGCCCGAGGTCGCATCCAAGAGCTCGGCGGTCTTATTCGCACTGATCGTCAGAATTCGAGCGCCGTCCGGACTAAAGTGAAGGACCGGCCGGTCCGCCTCCAGAAACGATTGCCAGATCGGGCCATGAGCAAAGGATGCGATAAGCTTGCCCGATGCCGCATCCCACAGGCCGGCCATGTCATAGCCCGCCGCCAGGATCCGGGCACCGCCTGCACTAAACGCCCCGTACCTGAACCATCCAATCTCGGGATCGGCCAGGGAGGCTATGAGTTTACCTGAGGCCGCATCCCAAACCTTGACGTTGCCATCGGCCTCGCTTGCTGTCAGGATCCGGGTGCCATCCGGACTAAAGGCCACGCGGACAACGGGATAAAGGCCGCTAGGGAAACCAGCGTGATGAACAAAGGAGGCGAGGAGCTTGCCTGAGGCCACATCCCAGAGCTTGACGCTCGTATCCTCGCTAGCCGTCACGACCCGAGCACCGTCTGGACTGAATGCCGCGTCGCGGAGCTCACCCAGATGGATAAAGGAGGCCATAAGCTTGCCCGAGACCGCATCCCAGAGATTGGCGCTGTGATATTCCGTGCTTGCTGTCAGAACCTGAGCGCCGTCCGGACTGAACGTCGCGTGAAAGGGCCATCCCAAATGGGCAAAGGAGGCGATGAGTTTGCCGGAGGCTACATCCCAGAGGCTGACGCTATGATCCGTGCTTGCCGTCAGGAAGCGAGCGCCGTTCGGACTGAATACCGCGTTCTCAACGGTATCCTTATGATCAAAGGAGGCAATGGGTTTGTGCGAAGCCGCATCCCAAAGCTTGGCGGTCTTGTCCTTGCTTGCTGTTAGGATTCGAGCACCGTCAGGACTAAAGGCCACTTGTAAGAGCTCATCCGAATGGTTAAACGAAGCGAGGAGCTTCCCAGAAGCCGTATCCCAAAGCTTGGCAGTTTTGTCCGAGCTTGCAGTCACGATACGAGCGCCATCCGGACTGAACGTGGCGTCGTCGACCTCGTCCTGATGGTCGAAGGAGGAAATAAGCTTGCCCGAGGCCGTATCCCAGAGCTTGGCGCTGTGATCCGCGCTTGCTGTCAGGATCCGCGTACCGTCCGGGCTAAATGCTGCCCTTCGGACAATGTCCTGGTGGGCAAACGAGGCGATGAGGGCCCCTGAAGCGGCATCCCAGAGCCTGGCGCTGTGGTCCGCGCATGCTGTCAGGATACGAGCACCATCCGGACTAAATGCCGTGCGTGAGACCCAATCCTGATGGTGAAAGGAGGCGACGAGTGCTCCGGTAGCCGTATCCCAAAGCTTCGCGGTTTTGTCTCGGCTTGCTGTCAGGATTCGAGCACCGTCCGGGCTAAACGCCGCTTGTAAGACCTCATCCTGATGATCAAAAGAGGCGATGAGCTTGCCCGACTCCGCATCCCAGAGCTTGGCGCTGTGATCTGCGCTTGCCGTCAGAATCCGCTTACCGTCGGCACTAAATGCGCCGTGCCAGATCCAATTCTGATGCTGAAAGGAGGCGATGAGCTTACCCGAGGCAGCATCCCAGAGCTTGGCGGTGTTGTCCTCGCTTGCCGTCAGGATCCGAGTACCGTCCGGACTAAACAAGGCGTGCAAGACAGTACTAAGATGATCAAACGAGGCAATGAGTTTGCCTGATGTCGAGTCCCAGAGCTTGGCAGTGCTGTCTGCGCTTGCCGTCAGGATCCGAGTACCGTCCGGACTGAACGCCGCGCCGACAACCTCATCTTGATGGTTAAAAGAGGCGATGGGAAGCGGCAGCGCCTTTTCACTGTGGACAATCAGTTCTTGAAAGAATCGCTCCGAGGCGACTTGATTTGAATGGTCGAACTTGATCGCACGCGCCAGAAGAGCGATGCCTTCTCGCCACTCTCCAAACTGAAACTGACGCTCAGCCTGGTTGAAGCTTGCCCAACTCGCTTGCCGCAATTGTTCCTGGAGTTTCCCGGCGACTTCTGCTTCAGACGCCAAGGCTTGCTTCGCGTGTGCTTCTTCTGCTCGGGCCAGTGCCGCATTCTTCTCGGCGCTCTGACGGTGGCGCTCGGCCTGGATCCATTGAAATCCGGCTATGATCGCTAGCACGCCGAGGATTGTCATTACCGCGTAACGAATCTGCGCCTGGGCCTTCTTACGCCGATTTCGTTCAGCAACGCTTGCATAGACGTAATCAATTTGTTCCCGGTTAAGCGACGGTCCAAAGTCTTTGACGAGCTTTTCCCCTTCCGCCAAATGGAGTCCCGCTTCGAGCAGGTCATCCTTTTGTTTTCCCCGGCTTACCCAGAGCTTCAGGCTCGAATCCAGGCGGTCCCGCATCCGCAGAAACTCGCGGTTTTCGGTCAGCCACTCTTTGACCCGTTGCCATTCTCGAAGCAGCGCTTCGTGCGCGACGCTTACGTTAACCTCTCCCTGCGGATCGGTGTCCGCGACCAACAGCCGTTTTTCTATGAATAGATCAACAAAGCCCTTTGCACCGGCCTTCTGATCTTGGTCGGTTTCCCCTGAGGCGACAAAATCACGATAAGGCACCGTCCGCCGGTTGGGCACTTCCTCTTCGCCCTGGCCCAAAGTGACCAGATGCCGCATCACCAAAGGAAACGCCCTTTGTTCCTTGATGCTCAACGTGCTGAATACAGTTTCGGCGTACTTTGCAAGTGCGCCTTTCAATTCGCCTAGTTCTCTATAGTCCGACCACCGGAGCAAGTCATCGCCTCGGGCTGCCTGCTTGTCGTATAGCAAGGACAAAACGTGCTCGAGCAGCGGCAGGGATTCCGGGGTGGCAGCGGCAGCATCGCGCAGCGCTTCATCCAGCCGCTGACCAGTCCGGCTGTCCTGTTCGAAGTGCATACCGGCTACTTCGGCTGGCAGCCGAATCATATTTCCGACCTCGTCCGGAGTGGGCGGCCGGAGATCGTATTTTCCTGCTGGTTTTGCCAGTTCAACCAGATCATCGAGCTCTTGGTAACGAGCGTAAAAATCGTTCCGAAGTGTGGCCAGGACAAACACCCGACCGCTCCGCGCAAGCACTGAAAGGGCGCTGACGAACTTCAATTGGAGCTCTTCAGAGAAACCCGAAGTGAACAGCTCTTCGAGCTGATCGACGATCAACGCCAAACGAGCCCGTGGCGGCTGAAGCTTCTCAAGTTGCAGCCGCGCATTTGCAGCGTCGGCGTCGCGCTGCAGTTGTCGGAAACCCGATTCTAGTCCGCGAAGCCGTTCCTTGTGAACCAAACAGTATTCTAACGAAACTTGGTTAAGCTTATCCTTGACTCGACCGGCGACTCCAAGAGGATCGGCACGCAGTTCGGCCGCCAGATCTTTCACCGGCTCGTGCGATTCTAGATCCGCCAGCTCCGGAAGAGCTTCCTCGGTCAAGAGTCCAGCGGCCAACGCGTCAAACATGTCGCACTGCGACCCAGCCGCTGCCGGACGCATCACCGATCGCCGCCAAAGCCCGATTCCTTCGATCACACCCGGCTCAATTAACAGCGGCAGAACTCCCGCGCGGACCAGCGAACTCTTGCCCGACCCGCTTGCTCCAAGCACCAGCACAAATGGTCGGCCAGCCTCGGCTTGTTGAATCAGAGCTGTCCGGACTCCATCGATCGCCATTGTCCGCCCGGCAAAGATTGGAGCGTGTTCGAAATCGAAAGTCTGCAGTCCCCGAAATGGATTATCTCTCCACCGCCGAACCTGCGATCGCTGCGCTAGCCACCGCCGTTGCCGTTCGTCGGAAACCTGAGTCAACAGAAAGTCCCGGAAATGCTCCCGAAATAGCCCCTCGAACTCTTCGAGGTTGTTATAGTTATTGAATGCCCCGATAAACTGACCTTGGCTATCTTTTTCCCACGATTCGAAAAAGTCTTTGAGCAAGTCCCATTGTCGAAAGAATTCCACTCGTTTTTCCGGCGGATCGAGTGGCGGGTTCGGCTGACCGCAGTTGCGGTATATCTGCAGTGCGGGCACCCCAGGAGTCTTGTCACGCTGCGCCTTGGCCCACATTATTTCATACTCCGTGCCGGATCGCGGCTCGCTCCCGTCCGGCATCCGAAAACGGGGATGTAACTTCGTGCCAAGACGTGACCACAAGATGCTGATCACCAGATCAAATCGAGACGTATTCGGAATTTGGTCCTGGTAACCGAGTTCCGGTGAAAATCTCTGGTATTCCCAAAAATAGGGACAAAGAACCAGCTCGCCTGATCCCAGTTCGGCGGAACTGATCCGCGACTCAACCGTTTGCCGGTGACGCAGGAGGTTCGAATACTGGACACTGACTGGAATGCCGAGTTCCTGGGCGATCGCGCGAATCAAACGATCCGCGATTGTCCGTTCCGCTTGGACATCCCCCGGGGAAGAAACAAAAACCGTGATGGTTTTCATCGTGTTACGGGAACGGCAAAGGTCGGATTGACTCCCTTCCCGAAACAAGGTGGATCCATCAACCGGGATCACCCTTTACCGCGATACAATAGGGGAAGACTTGCAAACACAAGGGCCTCGGTGCAAGAAAATTTCGAGGATGACGATTCTCACGTCCTCTTTCTCGCAGTTTCCGTCTCGCTGTCCTCGTGGCGAATTCAGTTCCAGCGCGTCTGAAGGACTACACGGTTGACGGCGACGCCCAGCTGGAATTGTGATGAGCTCCTACAGTCGCAATGCGGACTTGATCACCGAGCGCCAGGCTCCAACCCCTTTAAAGTCGATCATTTGATGCCGCATGCGGATGATATCGGCATGCTTTTTGAAGGTTTTGCATATGATGAACGCGGAGAAGGCGTGATTCGGTTTTTCCGTGGTGTGGTAAGTGATCCGCGATGGGCATGTGGGTCTTGGTCTTCTACGACTCGGCGTCTTTCTTGGTTGTGTACCAGCCACCCGGAGGGTTTCCTTTGGTCGATCGACAATGAAAGAAGTTTATCAAACTCGGATTCAAATCGCCTCTTTTGTCGACGCGGTGAACGTCGCCGCATTCTTCGTGACGAACTCCTGCACGCTCAGCGGTCCTTGCCTCGTTAGCGTGAGCACGTCGTCCGACATCCGGTCGTAGCGTCCCGCGCGGTGCAGATCGGCCATCGTCGCGAGGTGGTTCACCAGATGAACCGGCAAGCCGCGCTCGAGCAGCCCGGCCCGCCACGGCTCAACCGGAATGTCCTGAAAGGTGATCGTGCGGCTAAGCGCCTTCGAATACTCCTGTGCATAGAAATGCATGTTCTCGGACTGCGGACCGGTCAGGTGATAGATCTTGCCGATGTGTGGCTGCGGGTTGGAGAGCAGCGCGGCGATCACCCGCGCAACGTCTTCCGCTGCCACCGGCGAGGTTTTGCCCTCGCCGAACGGTAGTCTGATCTGATTTGATTCCCTGACCGAATCCGAAGTGAAAATCAGGAAGAAGCCATCGAGAAACACTGTCGGTCGGACGTGCACGACCGGCAGACCGGACCAGTTCAGCGCCTTTTCGGCGAGCCAGTGCAGCTTGTGCTGCGGGCCCTATAAGGAAGCCAAGGCACGTAATAGTCATCGCTAGCGACGATTTCAGACCCTGTTAGACAAGCAATGGCATCTGATTTTCGCGGTGAGTCAAGACGCCGGTCTGAACAAGACAGGTTTGACGCTCGTTGGCGCAGTTATTGGGTATTGGCTCAAATGACCCCGTTGCTGCCACCTTCCAAACTTCTACCTCGTGTCCGGACAAAACGTCGATGCGGGGCATCTCGGACGGTATTTGCTTCTTTCCTAATACCACGCCACCGAAAGAACTGTCGCCTCTGCTTCGAGCGCACCGCTCACACCTGGAGTAAGGAGTAAGTCTCAATGCTTCCAGAACTGCGCGTAAGGCGCTACATTTTGGGTCGACCGGTTCTTGGGGTCAGGAGGCGTCCAGCCGTTAGGAGGAAGGGCGCCGGTCTCAAGGGCATACTCCATTCGACGAAGCCGTTTCTGATTTACCTTTACGAGCAGGCTCGGGAACCGCTTCTTGGCTTCTTCTACCGGGTTCGGCCATGGCGAGCCTATCGCCCGCGATGCGTCGACGCGTTTCCGCGATAAGTGGGGCAAGTAATGTGTCCCATTTGCCGAAACGCCCGCGCGGCTCGAACCGCGCGAGCAGATTTAGAGTCTTGCGGGAGAGAAGTCGCTAACGACGACACGAAACGGTCGCGTCAGGCCTTCCGCAGGATGCCGAGCTGCGTGAGTGCCGTGACGCCGTCGTCCAGCCCGTTCTCTTCCACGATTTTCCCGTTTACGACCTTGAGAATCGTAATTCCGGTGAATCGCATTTTCCGACCCGTTTCTGCCGGCAGCGACCCTTGAATGAAGTCACCGAAAGCGGGGCCGGTATGTGTGCCTCCGCCGTCCCACTGTCCGACGACATAATCGCCCTCGGCGATAAGATCGGCGGTTCCCCAGAAATAAAGGTCGGGAAACGCCTTACGGAAGTCGATCATGAAGGCCTTGATGTCCGCATGGCCCCGGCGCGGCTCGTGGAGCGAATACTTCAAGAGCATGTCGGGCGCGGCGATCTCGTCCACAATGGAAAGATCACAGGTCTTGCCCCAAAATTTATCGAACCAACGGCCAACAACGGCCTTGTTTGCATCTTCGTTAGACATCGTTTTTCCTTTCGTCCGAATGGACACTGAATTGTTTCTTCCGGCAGCTGCGTCATGCAGCGCCTGTTCACATCCTATCCTCAGAACCCCAACCGAAACTCCGTTTGTTGACCTCAAATTCCTTTTTCGGAGTGCGGGCATCCTTCGCCCTGGTATCAAGATGCGTTGCTTCAGCGCCCCGATTTTAATGGCGAATGACAACGCCTGAATTTGAAAGCAAGAACCAGAGTTCGAGATCTCTAGAGTGCGATAGATTCCGTCCAAGAAAGAAACTTTATGATTACCACGCTCCGTGAAACGTCGGCTCAAAAGACTGGACTCCAAAGGATCACTTACAGGGTTGGAAGCTGTACGCTCGGCCTGGTACTTGTCGCCAGCACACCGCAGGGCATCTGCGCAATTCTGCTGGGCAGTGACGAAAAGGCTCTCGTGGGACAGCTTCGTTCGATCTTTCCCCAAGCAGCTCTGCAAAAGGAGAGCAAGGAGCTAGACGACGTGTTGAATCGTGTCGTCCAGTTTATCGAGAGACCAACTGCGACCTTTGCTTTGCTCTTGGACATCGGCGGAACGGCCTTCCAGAAGAGAGTCTGGAAAGCGTTAAGAGAGATTCCGGCAGGTCAGACTGCAACCTACAAGGAACTCGCATTAAAGCTGGACGCTACAACTCAAGAAATCGGTGAGGCTTGTGCTGCAAATACGCTCGCGGTGGTGATTCCGTGCCACCGTGTCATTCGTTCGGATGGTAGACTCGCCGGTTATCGCTGGGGAGTGAATCGCAAGAGACTTCTTCTTCAGCGGGAACAGGAGCTGTTCCCCGATCCAGAGTTGCTCTTTGCCAAGCGGACCTCATGAAAGGACATGCTCTTTTCTAAAGAGTAGTTGCGACTTCTGCGTTGAAAAGTAAATCCATGTCAGAAATTTCTGTTCTCTCTGCGAAAAGGGCCAATGAGCCGGAGCTTTGCGATACGTCGCGATTGGAAATGTTCAGTGACGGGGCGTTCGCGATCATCATCACTCTTCTGGTTCTCGAAATACATCGCCCCAACGCGGCGCAGGGCGCTTTGGCGAAAGATCTCCTGGACGAATGGCCCTCTTATCTCGCATATGCGCTCGCCTTCATATACGTGGGAATCATTTGGCTCAACCATCACTATCTTTTTGAGCGCCTTCAAAGGGCCGATCTCACGCTGAATTGGATCAACCTCGGAATTCTTGGGACAGCCTCATTGCTTCCTTTTCCGACCGGAGTGCTGGCGAGCGCGTTTAGGGACGGCAATCTGACGGACCAGAAAGCAGCGGTAGAACTATACGGAATGATGTCGGCGGCGTGGCTGCCGGTGTTCTACCATATCCATTGTAATCCAAAGCTGGTGAAAGAGAGCGTTTCCGCCGGTACGTTCGCCGTCCAGTTGCGGCGCCCTGTTCTCGGCATACTGTTCTACGTCATCGCGGCAATTCTGGGTTGGTTCGTGCATCCCTTTGCTGCAGTGATCATCTTTAGCTCTGTGGTGGCTTATTATGCCTGGACAAGCCAGGGAATTCGGTCCGACCGGATGCGGCGTTTCCAGCCGTGACGCGGGACAAAATGGAAATATGGCGGACGATTCAGTTTCAGGTCCTATTCAACGGCGATGATCGGCGGGGGACAGAGAAAGGCAAGAAGCTCGAACGTGAGTTGATGCCGTTGATGTGGAGACCGTGTACGTCCCTCACACAATCGCAAGCTTTTGAAACGTCGATGGCAAATCGGCCATGAAAATTTGAGAGTAAGAAACGGAGTTCGTAGGTCCTTTAGAGGACCTACGGTATGCCATTAAGAAAGGATTTTATGGCTACTCCGCTAAATGAAAATTTTGATCAGGCCTATACGAAAGAGAATCTAATGCCAGGCGTCGCAAGAAGCGCGGCTAGTGACGAGACTTCCAGGCGACAAAGCCACGCTGACGATTGTGCGGCAATTGCAGGCGCAACTTTTGCAGAACCGCCCTCAAAGAAATCGAATTCTCGCGCTTACTATTCTGAAAAGCGACGCATGAATGTCCAGCATTTCTTACAAGCAACATCAGTAATAATCGGAAAAAGACGACATCGCCTCTGAATTAACTCGCATCGAGGATCGCGGCGTAAAGATGCTAACTAGCGCAGTGTTTCAGATATTTCCAAAGCGATGTCTCAAAGGCAACGCCCATCGAATCGCCCTACAAAAGGTGGTCATCTAATCGTATCGAGACCGCTTTGAAATCAACTGACACAGTGCACTAGGTGAATCGAACGCGCGCCTTGCGTTGGTGTTGCCTATGCTGGTCCTTGGGCTCTCAAACCCTGGCGACTTATCTGGATAGTACGATGATTGGACTGCTGCAGCCAGATGATCAAATTTGAAAGCAAGAACCAGAGTTTTTGCTTCTAGGGGCGGTGGTACGGTTCGAGTATGACAAAGATTTCCAAGGCAGCAATCAGGGACAAGAGCCCGAAATTCGTCACGGACGAGGCGCGTTGGCAGGCGCTTGTCAATAAGGACGAACGGGCCGATGGCCTGTTTTGGTTTTCGGTGAAGACCACTGGTGTCTATTGCCGCCCCTCCTGTCCTGCACGCCTGCCTAAACGCGAAAATGTTATCTTTTACCTATCGCTGGAAGACGCCGAAAAGGCGGGGTTCCGCGCCTGTAAACGTTGTAATCCCAAGGGGCGCGGATTGGCGAGCCAACGCTCCAAAGCCGTCGCCTTCGCGTGTCGGATGATCAAGGAGGCCGACGAATTTCCGAGCCTGAATCAACTCGCCGAAGCCGTCAAAATGAGTCCCGGATACTTCCACCGCCTTTTCAAGACCGCTACCGGGCTGACTCCCAAAGACTACGCCAACGCGCATCGCGCTGACCGCATGAAGCAGGCTCTACCGAAGTGGAAGACCGTGACGGAGGCCATCTACGAGGCCGGATTCAACTCGAACGGCCGTTTCTATGCAGGCTCCTCGAAGATGCTCGGCATGAAGCCGAAAGAGTATCGCGAGGGCGGCGCTGGAAATACCGTTCGCTTTGCCATCGCGGAGTGCTCACTGGGCTCCATTCTTGTCGCCTCCTCCGAAAAAGGAGTCTGCGCAATCCTCATGGGTGATGATCCCGACGCGCTTGCCCGAGATCTCCAAGACCAATTTCCGAAGGCCTATCTCATTGCTGGGGATGAGAAGTACGAGAAGCTCGTCGCCAAGGTCATTGGCTTCGTCGAGGCTCCGAGAATCGGATTGGACCTACCTTTGGATATTCGCGGCACCGCCTTCCAGCAGCGCGTCTGGAAGGAGCTGCAACGAATTCCTGCCGGGACGACGGCCAGCTATTCTGAAGTGGCGAAGCGGATAGGCTTCCCCAACTCAGCACGGGCCGTCGCACAAGCCTGCGGTGCAAACGCACTTGCGGTGGCCGTTCCCTGCCACCGAGTCCTTCGTAACAACGGAGACATCTCCGGCTATCGTTGGGGTGTGGATCGCAAGCAGGCACTCCTGACACGGGAAAGGATGGCGACGTGACCACAACAACCCCTTCCATTCAAGGTCGCATTGCCGCTCTCGATTGGGCGGCGATGACAAGGGACTTGGATAACTTTGGCCGCACCATCGTCAAATCGGTCCTGACGCGCGAGGAGTGCCGCTCGCTCGCCGCGATGTATGAGCGGGACGACATCTTCCGCAGTACGATTATCATGGCTCGCCATGGTTTCGGCCGAGGCGAGTACAAATACTGGTCGTATCCGCTGCCAGAGATCGTCGCTGGCTT
>Ga0070698_100002863_pt1 | contig 18998 bp, 20 predicted proteins | sample KBSK1502metaG_FD_65477 | JGI IMG/M metagenome (GOLD analysis project Ga0070698, IMG submission 65477) | Corn, switchgrass and miscanthus rhizosphere microbial communities from Kellogg Biological Station, Michigan, USA - KBS K1-50-2 metaG | ecosystem: Host-associated > Plants > Roots >...
CGACGACTCCGACGAAACGGCGCGCGCCCGGAGCGAGGCCGTGCTCGCGCTGCTGTTGCTGGCGGGGATGGCCTCCGTGCTCTGGGCGCCGAACACGGGGCGGCTCTTGAACGACCGGTTCGTCCAGTGGGACGTGCTGTTGATCGCGATCGTCGTGTTCTTCGGCGGTGCGATCTACGGCATCGCCGCGTACTGGATCGGCGGGCTCGTGCTTCACGCCGCCGTGAGCCCGTTCCGATTCACGCGCAGCTACCGCCAGGCGAGGCACCTGCTCGCCTTCGCGGCCGCTCCCGTCGCGCTGTCGCTCTTCGTCCTTTGGCCGGTCCGCCTCGCCGTCTACGGCGAGGACGTCTTCAGGAGCGGCGGCTCCGACCGCGGAGCCGGCAACTACGCCTTCGTCGTGCTCGAGCTGCTCTTCGTCGCCTGGGCGCTGGGCTTGCTCGTGCTGGGGCTGGCGACCATTCGCTCGAAGGCCTCCCGCTCCTCCGTCGGCATCTCGTAGGCGTGCTGCTCCTCCGGGAACGCGCCTGACCGGACGTCCTCGGCGTAGCTCTCGAGCGCGTCGCGGATCTCGCGCGAAAGGCTCGCATAGCGCTTGACGAAGCGCGGCAGGTGGCCCTCTGTGAGGCCCAGCAGGTCGTGGTAGACGAGGACCTGGCCGTCGCAGTCGGGCCCGGCGCCGATCCCGATCGTCGGCACAGACAGCCTGCGCGTCACCTCGGCGGCGACCGGTGCGGGCACCGCTTCGAGCACGACCGCGAAGCATCCAGTCTCCTCGAGCGCGACCGCGTCCTCGACCAGGCGCGCCGCGGCCTCGGCGGTCTTGCCCTGCGTCTTGAAGCCTCCTAGCATGGTCGCTGACTGCGGCGTTAGGCCGACGTGTCCCATCACCGGGATGCCCGCGCCCACGATTGCGCGCGCGCGTGAGAGCGACGGCCCGGCGCCCTCGAGCTTGACCGCGTCGGCGCCGGCCTCCTTGACGAAGCGGATCGCGTTCTCGACCGCCGCCTCGTCGGAGACCTGGTAGGAGCCGAACGGCATGTCGCCGATCACGATCGGGCGGTTGGCGGCACGTGCCACCGTCCGCGTGAGGAGGAGCATCTCGTCCATGGTCACCGGGACGGTCGTCCCCTCGTAGCCGAGCACGACCATCGCGGCGGTGTCGCCGACGAGGACGATGTCGATGCCCGCGTCCTCGGCGAAGCGGGCGCCGGGCGCGTCGTAGGCGGTGACCATGACGATCTTCTCGCCGCGCTGCTTCATCTCGGCGAGCTTCGGCAGGGCGAGCTTGCCCTGGGGCGGGGTGCTCATCGGTCTTCTCCTTCCAGGACGACGTTGTCGATCAAGCGTGTGCCGCCGACGCGGACGGCCGCCGCGAGGACGCGCGGCTCGAAGTCGGCCTCTTCGAAATAGTCGACCTCGATGCCGTTCAGCACCGAGCGGTCCCGAGCCTGCAGCGCGCGCGGAAGCTGGAGTGCCTGCGCGCGCTCCTCGCGGCTCAGGTAGGCGTTGCGGGACGAAAGGGCGAGGCCGTCCTCGTCGCGCACCGTCGGGCAGACGTGGATCTCCACCGGCACGGCGAGGTCGGCGACCATCCGCCTCACCACGGCGGCCTGCTGCGCGTCCTTCTGCCCGAAGTAGGCGCGATCGGGGCGGACGAGGTTGAAGAGCTTCAGGCAGACGGTGGCGACGCCGCGGAGGTGGCCGGGCCGGTGCTCGCCCTCGAGGATGCTGCCGAGCTGTTCGACCTCGACCCAGGTCTGGAAGCCGGGCCGGTAGATCTCCTCGGCGGCGGGGGCGAAGAGGACGTCGACGCCTTCCTCCTCGGCAAGCCGCGCGTCGCGCTCTTCGTCGCGTGGGTAGCGGTCGAGATCCTCGCCGGGCGCGAACTGGGCCGGGTTGACGAAGAGGCTGACGACCACGGTGTCGTTCTCGGCGCGCGCGGCGCGGAAAAGCGAGAGGTGGCCCTCGTGGAAGGCGCCCATCGTCGGCACGAGGCCGACGGAACCTTGGTGGGAAAGCGGGAGCTCCGCCGCGGTGCGGACGATCTTCACCGGGTCGCCTCAGCCAGCACGTCGTAGAGCGGCTCGAGGTCGGGGCGGACCTCCCGAATGGCCGCGCGGTGCGACTCGACGGTCTCCCAGTCGCCGCGCTCGATCGGCCCTGTCAGCTCGAAGCCGTTCTCGATCGTCCGCCGCATCAACGGCTCGAGTGCCTCGGGGGGCGCCCCGGCCGCGGCGAGCAGCTCGGACGCTACGCGATGGAGCGTCACGAGGTAGTTCGAGGCGATGGCTGCGCCCGCGTGGTAGAGCGGCCGCGCCTCGTCGGCGAGCTCGAACGGTTTCAGGCCGAGCACGCGTGCCAGCTCGAAGCCGAGCTCCCGCGCCTCGTCGGTCTCGGCCGTGACCGCCGCCCAGGCGCCGTCGAGCTGCTCGGGCCCTCGCGAGCGCGTGAACGTCTGCAGCGGATGCAGCGACAGGCGCCGCTCGTGCGGGTCGAGCGCCGAGAGCGGCGTGGCGCCGCTGACGTGCGCTATCCACGGGCCAGGTCCGAGGGACTGTCCCCGGGCCACGTCCCGGATGGCCGCGTCCGGGACGCAGAGGAGCGTCAGCTCGGCGTCGCGCTCGACCAGGGGGACGCCGCGCTCCTCGAGGCGGGCTGCGATAGCCGAGCCGACTCGGCCGCGACCGATCACGTTCACGTTTTCGACCATGTGCCTGCTCCAGTTCCGTAGCGGATACCGGGCAGGCGGAAGGTTACCCGTCGAAGATGTCCTCCGGCAGGAACGCGCCGACCACCCAGTTGGGCGCGTCCACGAGCTCGTGGATGCGAAGGTCGACGGCAACGCTGCAAAGCGCATACGCCTCCTCCCGCGCCAGCCCATGCTCTTCCTCGAGCCTGCCGATGGTCGCCCGCACGGCGTCCTTGGCCGCCTCCATCAGGTCGGGCCCGACGCCGGTGCGGACGTGGTAGGCGGGCTGCTCGCTCGCGATTAGGGCGCCTTCGGGCAGCCGGTACTGCGGCGCCTCGATCTTGAAGTCGCGGCGAACGGAGAGCCGCACGACGACGTCCATCGCAGTCTCGATCGCCGTGCCGCACACCTCGCCGTCCCCCTGTGCGGCGTGCGTGTCGCCGAGGGAGAAGAGCGCGCCTTCGACTCCGACGGGCAGGTACAGGGTGGTGCCGGCGACGAGGTGCTTCGTGTCGAGGTTGCCGCCCCACCGCGAGGGCGGCAGGATCGGATGCCGTCCCGGCTCGGCCGGCGCGACGCCGATCGTCCCCGGGAAGGGCCGATAGGGCAGCGAGATTTCGTCGCTCCAGGCGACGCGGCCCCCGGCTGCATCGACCCGCGAGATACGGAGCCACGGCTCGGGGAATTCGTCCGCGAGCAGACCGAAGCCCGGGATCAACGCCGTCCAGCCCCAGTCGGGAGGGCGGAACTCGAGCAGGTCGACCGCGAGCACGTCTCCGGGCCTCGCTCCCTTGACGACGACGGGCCCGCTGACCGGGTTGACGTGGTCGAAGTCGAGCTTCGTGACGTCCTCCGGGCCGGAGTCCGCGCGGATCTGCTCGTCGGACGCGTCCCGCACGTGCAGCTCGACCGCCGCGCCGGGCTCGACCTCCAGCGCAGGCTCGAGCGCGTTGTCCCAGACGTAGTTGAAAGCGTCCTCGCGAACGCTGTGGAGCGTGCGCGGGGCGTCGGGCATCAGCGCTTCTCCAGTCTTCGCTCCAGCGCGGCTTTCACCGCCGGCCAGTCGTCGTCGATCACGGCGTACCAGGCCGAGTCGCGGCGCTCGCCACCGCGGACGACCATGTGTTTGCGGTGGATCCCCTCGAATTCGGCCGGGATCGCCGCCAGTGCGCGCCGCGCGCGCTCGTTCTTCGCGTCGGTCTTGAACTCCACGCGGCGGCAGCCGACCTCCTCGAACGCGTGCCGGAGCAGCAGGTACTTCGCCTCCACGTTCGCGCCGGTGTTCCACGTCGACGGGTTCATCCACGTGTTGCCGATCTCGACGCGGCGGTGCTCCGGCGCGAGCGACATGTAGCTCGTCGAGCCGACGACCTCACCGTCGCGCAGCACCGCGAACGGCTGCGTCCCTTCTCTGCCGAGGGTGTAGCCGAGCCAGACGTCGAGGTCGGTCGTGACCATCCACGTCCAGATCCGCTCGTCCGCCGCGGCAGCGCGGATGCCGTCCACGTGCTCCGGCCCGAGCGGCTCCAGGACGACGATCCGGCCCTCGAGCTTCTGCGCCAGGTTCTCGAACATGCCGATAGGCATGATGATGTCGCACGTGGCCCGTCAGCCGATGGAAAAGGCGGAGCTGCTCCTGTCGGCCGCCCGCTACCTGAACGAGACGCTCGAGCCGGAGCGCGTCTACGCCCGGTTCCACGAGCTGCTCGAGGACGCAGTTCCGCACGCGGGCGTCGTCGTCTCGGCCTTCGATCCGCGCACGCAGCTGATCACCTGCGAGTACGCCTGGGTCGACGGCGAGAAGCTCGATCCTGCGATCTTCCCCGCGCTGGAGCTGAACCGCCAGGGCGGCGGGATGCAGAGCAGGGTGATCACGACCGGCGAGCCGCTGCTCGTCAACGACGTGCCCGAGCAGGTCAAGCAACCCGGCGGCGTCTACTACGACGTCGACCGGGAGGGGCACATGCGCAAGCTCCCGGACGGGGACCCACCCGGAGTGCGAGCCGCGATGATGCTGCCGGTCAAGCACGAGGGCGAGGTCGTCGGCGTCGTCCAGCTGATGAACGCCGATGCCGAGTACGACTCCGGGCAGCTCGAGCTTGCCGAGGGCCTCGTCGGATTGATGGGCGCCGCGGCCCGCAATGCGAGGCTCCACGAGACGGCCCAGGCCGAGGCCGCCGCGCGCGCCCGTGCCGAGGCCACCGCGGCCGAGCGCGAGCACGCCGCCCGCGTCCTCGACGCCGTCGGCGACGGGGTGTTCCTCCTCGACGACGAGGGACACATCCGCTTCTGGAACCACGCCGCGGAGCTCGTCACGCGCAAAGCCGGGGACGAGGTCTGGGGCCGGCCGGCCGCCACGATCTTCGGCCGCTGGGAGGAGCTGGCCGAAGAGATCCCGGTCTCGGAGGGCACGGCCTCCGCGCGCCCGGTCACGCTGCCGGTTGACGTGGACGGCCACGAGCTCTGGCTTTCGTTCGTCGCGGTCCGCAGCCCGGCCGGGGTCGTGTACGCCTTCCGCGACCTGACCGTCGAGCGCCGGCTCGACGAGGCGAAGAGCGAGTTCGTCGCGACGGTCTCCCACGAGCTGCGCACGCCTATGACCGCGGTGCTCGGCGCGGCGAAGACGCTCATGCGCGACGACATCGACCTCAGCCCCGAGCGGCGCAGGCAGCTGCTCGAGATGATCGGCGCCCAGGGCACGCGCCTGACCAAGATCGCCGAGGACGTGCTCATCGCCAGTCGACTCGACCGTGACGAGCTCCGGCTGGAGCGCGACCACGTCGACATCGCCGAGCTCGTCCGCACCGCAGTCGAGCACATGCGCGAGTACGTCCCCGAGACGATCTCGCTGACCGCCCACACCGAGCCGTACGGCGCCGCCGCCCTCGGCGACCGCCACCGTATCGAGCAGGTGGTGGTCAACCTGATCGACAACGCGATCAAGTATTCGCCGAAGGGCGGCGAGGTCTCGGTCTCGACGGCCGCTTCGCCGGACGGCGTGCGCGTGGAGGTGCGAGACAACGGGATCGGCATCCCGCCCGCCGAGCAGGGCTCGATCTTCGAGAAGTTCTACCGCGGCAGCCTGGAAGGGGAGCAGGTACGCGCCGGAACCGGGCTCGGCCTCTACATCTGCCGCGAGCTCGTGCAGCGGATGGGCGGCACGATCGGCGTCGAGTCCGACCCGGGTGAGGGGTCGACGTTCTACTTCGAGCTGCCACGCGCGGCCTGACGCGCGCTGTCCGATGCACCATCGATCATGCGGACCCGTTGCTAGGGTCTGCTGACACGGTGCCGATCTACGAGTACGTCTGCATGGAGTGCGAGTCGCACTTCGAGGAGCTCGTCCGCAACGGCGAGCAGCCGGACTGTCCGGACTGCGCCTCCGCGAACGTGCGCAAGCAGTTCTCGGTCTTCGCGACGCACGGCACCGCCGAGCAGCCGACCTACGGTTCGGGCGGATGCTGCGGCGGTTCGTGTGGCTGCGGCTGACCGTGCGCCCTCGCCGGCGACGGCTGCCGCCGGGCGGAGCCCGGCTCTGCCGCCGCCTGGCGCCGCTGACGGCACGGTGCTCTCCGGGCCCGTGCGACTGAGCACTGTGCCCTCCGGCCCCGCACCGCCGGCAGCGCCCGAGGACGCACGGACACAGTTGACCGAGCTCGAGGCCTTCGCGCGACAGGTCGCGGGCTGCACCCGTTGCCGTCTCGCCGAAGGCCGGACGCAGGTGGTCTTCGGCGTCGGCAGCCCGACCGCGGACCTGATGTTCGTCGGCGAGGCGCCCGGCTTCCACGAGGACAAGCAGGGGATCCCGTTCGTCGGCCAGGCCGGCAAGCTCCTCGACAAGCTGCTTGGCGGGATCGGGCTCGAGCGCAGCCAGGTCTACATCTGCAACGTCCTCAAGTGCCGTCCGCCCGGCAACCGCGACCCGGTGCCGGACGAGAAGGAGGCGTGTGAGCCGTACCTGTTCCGCCAGGTCGAGCTGATCCAGCCGAAGGTGATCGCAACCCTCGGGAACCACGCGACGAAGCAGCTCAGCGGCAAGGAGACCGGGATCACCCGCGTCCACGGCCAGGAGCAGCGGCTCAAGGTCGGCTCGCTGGAGGTCCTCCTCTACCCGCTCTACCACCCGGCGGCCGCGCTCTACACGCCCGCCATGCTGACCGTGCTCGAGCAGGACTTCGCGCGCCTGCCCGAGCTGCTCGGGCGAGAGGTCGCTCCGCCGGTCGCAGCAGCCCCGCCGCTCGTCGAGGTCGCGGCCGAGCCCGCGGTCCAGCTCGGGCTTTTCTGAGCGTGGAGTTGCGCTCCGCCTCCCCGGCGGAGACCGAAGGTATCGCGGGAAGGCTTGCGAGTGAGCTGGCGGTGGGCGACGTCGTCACGGTCTCGGGCGAGCTCGGAAGCGGCAAGACGACCTTCGTCCGCGGCGCCTGCCGGGCGCTTGGAATCACTTCGCACGTGACGAGCCCGACCTTCACCGTCGGCCACCGCTATCCGAACGACCCGGACGTCAGCCACCTCGATCTCTTCCGCTTCCGGGGCGTCTCGGCGGCGGAGTGGGGCGACCTCGAGCCGTACTTCGAGGACGCGATCTGCTTCGTCGAGTGGCCCGAGGCCGCTGCCGATGCGCTGCCGCCCGTGCGCGCGGAGGTACGTTTGTCCCACGTGGACCCGGCGCATAGACTGATCACGCTCGAAAGCTCGGAAGAAGCCCTGCTAGACCGCATTTTCGGGGGTGCTGACTCTCGCTTTTGACACCGCGACGAGGGTGGCGACGGCGGCGCTCGTGCGGGACGGAACGGTGCTGGGAGAACGGGTCTCCCGGGCAGTCAGCGTGCTCGAGGACGCGGATGCGCTTCTCCGCGAGGCCGGGGCCGAACAGCGCGACCTGACGGCGCTCGTGGTGGGCACCGGGCCCGGCAGCTTCACGGGCCTGCGGCTCGGGCTCGCCGCGGCTCGGGGACTGGCGTTCGCGCTCGACCTTCCGGTCGCCGGCGTCTCGACCCTGCATGTGCTTGCCGCGGGCTCGCCCGGCGCCCTGCCGGTGGTCGACGCGGGGCGGCGCGAGGTCTTCGTGCTCGACGGCGCGGAGCCTGCGGTCCGCAAGCCGCAGGAGCTCCGGCTCGAGCCTGGAACCGTCTGCGTCGGCGACGGTGCCCTGCGGTACCGGGCGCTACTCGAGTCGCAAGGCGCGGAGATCCCGCCCGACGACGACGAGCGCCACCTCCCGCGGGCGCGCTTCCACGCGGCGCTCGCGCGCGACTTCGGCCCGGCCGAAGAGGTCGAGCCGCTCTACGTGCGCGTCCCGGACGCGGAGCGAAACGCGTGACGAACATCGAGCTCCGCCGTCTCGAGCTGCGCGACCTCGCCGAGATCGAGGAGATCGAGCGCAGCTCGTACCCAACCCCGTGGTCGCGCTCGATGTTCGCGAGCGAGCTTTCGAAGCCCTCGTCGATGTGTCTCGGCGCCTACGACGTCGAGACCGGACACCTCGTCGGCTACCTCGTCATCTCGCGATACGTCGACGCGTGGCACGTGATGAACGTCGCCGTCAGGCCCGAGTACCGCCGCCAGGGCGTCGCCTCGATGCTCATGAACCGCCTCTTCGACCTGACGTCCGGCCGAAGCCGCCGCGGCTACACGCTCGAGGTGCGCGTCTCGAACGCCGGCGCGATCAAGCTTTACGAGCGCCTCGGCTTCAAGCCCCGTGGCGTCCGGCGCGGCTACTACACGGACAACCGCGAGGACGCCTTGATCATGTGGAAGGACCCGGTGCAGGAACCGGCCCGCTCCTGATCCTCGGGATCGAAACTAGCTGTGACGAGACCGCGGCGGCGGTGCTCGACGGCGGGAAGATCCGGAGCAACGTCGTCTCCTCGCAGGCGCAGCTGCACGCGCGGTTCGGCGGGGTGGTGCCCGAAATCGCATCGCGCCACCACCTCGAGCTCGTCCTGCCGGTCGTCCGCGAGGCGCTGGACGGCCACGAGGTCGACTCCGTCGCCGTCACCCAGGGACCGGGTCTGATCGGCGCGCTGCTGGTCGGGCTCTCAGCCGCGAAGGCGCTAGCCTGGGCATGGCAGCTGCCGCTTGTCCCCGTCGATCACCTGCAAGGGCACGTCGCCTCGCTGTATCTCGACCCGGATCCGCTCGAGCCGCCCTTCGTCTGCCTGCTGGCGAGCGGCGGCCACACGCTGCTCCTCGACGTACAGGAACGAGGCTCGTTCGCGATCCTCGGCTCGACGCTCGACGACGCCGCGGGGGAAGCGTTCGACAAGGGCGCGCGGCTGCTCGGGCTCGGCTATCCGGGAGGGGCCGAGATCGACCGGCTGGCTCGCACGGGTGACCCGAAGGCGTTCGAATTCCCGGTCGCGCGCGTCCCCGGTCTCGACTTCTCCTTCTCGGGCGTGAAGACGGCGCTGCTCTACGCAACCCGTGACCTTGACATCGAGGAGCGGAAGGCCGACCTGGCAGCGAGCTACCAGAACGCGATCGTCCGGGCGCTCGCCGAGCGGACCCAAGAGGCCGCGGAGCGCACCGGCGCCGACCGGATCGCGATCGTCGGCGGCGTGGCGGCGAACTCCGAGCTCCGCGCCGCGCTCCCCGACGCCGTGGCCCCGCCCCTCGAGCTCTGCATCGACAACGCGGCGATGATCGCCTCGGCCGCACGCTATGCCGACGCGGTCCCGTACCCCGGTTATCTTGCGCTCGATGCGTACGCCCAGGCTGTCTGAGCTCAGGGGCCTCGCGCCTGCGGCGATCATCGTCCTCGCCGCCGCGCTCCTCGCGGTCGGCTTCGGCGTCAGTGGCACTCACGAGCGCTCGCTCGTGTCGCAGGCGTCGTCGTGGCGCGGCCTCGTCGGCGGCGCGCGGCCGAGCGTCGAGGTCGGGCAGCGGATGCTCGTCGTGCTGAAGGCGCCCTCGCTGGCGCAGCAGGTGGCCGCGCACGGCGGGTTCGCGACCCAGAAGCAGGAACACAACTGGACGAGGGCCGCGATCGCCGCGCAGAAGCTGCTGCTGACGCAGCTGAGCATCCACGGGATCCAGGTTCCGGTCGAGTTCAGCTTCGCGCGTGTCCTGAACGGCTTCTCGGCTCCGCTGGACGCGCGCGCCGTCGCGCTGCTGGAGCGCCGTCCCGAGGTGGCCGGCGTCTACCCGGTGCGCGTCGCCTACCCGGCGTCGCTCTCGTCGAAGTTGCTCGGCCGCGAGGGAATCGCGCTCGGGGCGGGGAGCCTGCCGTCCGTCGCGCTCTCCGGCTACGACGGCCGCGGGGTGACGATCGCGCTCCTCGACACGGGCATCGACAGCGCTCACCCGTACCTGCGGGGGAGGATCCTGCCCGGGATCAACGTCGTCGACCCGGACGTTCGAAGCGGGGCGCCGGCGGTCGTCGATCCCGCCGATCCGAGCAAGGTCGAGGAGCACGGGACGGAGATGGCCGGCCTGCTCGTCGGGGCGGGCGGCTCGGGCGGATTCTCGGGCATCGCAACCGGAGCCTCGGTGCTGCCCATCCGCGTTGCGGGCTGGCAGCGTGATCTGAAGGGGAGCTGGTCTATCTACGGGCGCACCGACCAGTTGATCGCCGGGCTCGAGCGCGCCGTCGATCCGAACCTCGACGGCGATGCGCACGACGCGGCCCGCATCGCGCTGATCGGCGTGGCCGCCTCCTACGCGGCGTTCGCAGACTCGCCCGAGGCGCGGGCGATTCTGGGAGCCCTCGACCTGGACACGCTCGTCGTCGCGCCAGCCGGGAACGACGGGCCCGCCGGGCCGGGGTACGGCAGCATTGCGAGCCCGGGCGGCGCTCCCGCCGCGCTGACCGTGGGCGCGGTCGATCTGCGCACGAAGGCCGAGGAGATTCCGGTCGCCGTGCGGAACGGCCTGCGGCTCCTGCTCGACCGGCGGTTGCCGCTCGCTGGTGCGATCACCTCGCAGCATCCGGTCTCGCTCGAGCTCGCGAGCCCGCGCGGGCAGGGCTCCGACCCCGCGGACTTCTTCGACGGCCGCGGCCTGAGCCTCGTCGCCGACCGTGCCGCGTTGCTTCGGGCCGGCAGCGACCCGCGGGGGGCGATCGAGAACGCCGTGCAGGCCGGGGCGCGGGCCGTCGTCGTCTACGGGACCGACCTGCCCGCCGGCGGTCTCGGGCTCGACGAGTCAGTCGACGTGCCGGTCGTCAGCGTCCCCGCGCAGGTGGGGGAGCTCGCGGCTGCAGCGCTCTCCCGCGGCGGCCACCCCGTCGCCTCGATCGGCGTCCCGGACACCGCCCGCAACGGGACCTCGACCCAGATCGCCCCGTTCTCCTCGCGCGGCCTCGCCTTCGACGGTCGCGTGAAGCCCGACCTTGCGGCACCCGGAGTCGTCCTCGCGACCTCGGAGGCCGGCCGGAACGAGGACGGGACGCCACGGTTTGCCACGGTCAACGGCTCCAGCGGGGCGGCGGCCGTCGTCGCCGGCGCGGCGGCGCTCCTGGCCGAGCTGCGCACCGACCTGGGCGCGTCCGACCTGAAGAGCCTCCTTGCCGGAACCGCGAGCCCGCTGTCCGACACGAGCGTCACGGCGCAGGGCGGAGGCCTCGTCGACGTCGGGTCTGCGGCCGCGACCGAGCTCACCGCCGAGCCTGACACGCTCGCCTTCGGGAACGCGCGCGGCGACGGCTGGCATGCGATCCAGCGGTTGACGCTGCACAACGTCTCCTCGCGGCTCTTCCGCGTACGCATCCGTAGCGTGGGACAGGGCGGGCTGGAGATCGTCCCGAAGCCGAACCAGGTCCGCCTGAAGCCCGGCGGCTCGACGACCGTCGCGCTGCTGGCGCGCATCCGCGGAGCGCCTCCCTCGGCCGGGTCCGCGGAGGGCTCGCTGGAGCTTCTCCCGCGCGCGTCACAGCCGCTCCGCGTCCCCTGGGCTATCACGTTCGGCACCCCGGCGCGCGCCGCGCTCTCCGAGATTGCGCTCTCCGCGTCCAGCTTCAAGCCCTCGGACACGACGCCGGCCGTGCTCTCGCTCCGAGCGGGCAGCCTCCTCCAGACGCCCGCGGGGCCGCAGGTGCAGCCCGTGGCTCGGCTCGACTTCGAGCTCTGGCGCGGCAAGCTGCGCATCGGCCTGCTCGCCCGGCTGCGCGACCTCCTGCCCGGCCAGCTGGCGCTCGGTCTGACCGGCCGTGGGCCCGGCGGGAACCGGCTGTCGCCGGGCCGCTACCGGATCGAGCTCGTCGCCCTCCCGACCGCAGGTGGGCGGGAGACCCGCGTCGCGGTCCCGTTCCGGATCAAGTAGCAGCGACCTATACTCAGCCCGTTTGCGGCAGTTTTTCCACGTCTAAGGAGTTCTTGTGACCACAGTTGAAGCGCCCGAGTCCCACCTCCGAGAGAACCCGTTCGAGATCGCTCGCGAGCAGCTCGCCCGCGTCGCGGAGATCTTCGCGATCGACCAACGGCTGGTGAACGTCCTGCAGGAGTGCAAGAAGGCGATCGTCGTCTCGATCCCCGTCACGATGGACGACGGCACGATCCAGGCCTACGAGGGCTACCGCGTCACCCACAACATCGCGCGCGGCCCGTCGAAGGGCGGGATCCGCTACCACCCGGATGTCACCCTCGACGAGGTCAAGGCGCTGGCGATGTGGATGACGTGGAAGTGCGCGCTGATGAACATCCCGTTCGGCGGCGCGAAGGGCGGCGTGGTCTGCAACCCGAAAACGCTTTCGCGCGGTGAGCTCGAGCGGATGACCCGCCGCTTCACGAGCGAGATCATCAACGAGATCGGGCCCGAGAAGGACATCCCGGCCCCGGACGTCGGCACCGACGGGACGGTGATGGCCTGGATCTTCGACACGTACTCGATGAACAAGGGCCACTCGGTGCTCGGGGTCGTGACCGGCAAGCCGCTCAACGTGGGCGGGTCGCTCGGTCGGCTCGAGGCCACCGCGCGCGGCTGCCTCTACTGCATCCAGGAGGCCGTGCGGAAGAAGGAGCTGCGGCTCGAGGGCCTGCGCGTCGCGGTGCAGGGTTTCGGCAACGTCGGCTCGTTCCTGGCGAGGTTCCTCGCCGAGGAGGGCGCGATCGTCGTCGCCGTCTCGGACTCGACCGCCGGCCTCTACAACCCGAACGGAATCGACATCCCGGCAGCACTCGCGCACAAGCAGGAGACGGGAACGCTCGGCGGTCTTCGGGGGGCGGACGCGATCTCCAACGAGGAGCTGCTGCTGGTCGACTGCGACGTGCTCGCGCCGTGCGCGCTGGAGCAGGTGATCACGCGGGACAACGCCGACAGGGTGAAGGCCTCGATCATCTGCGAAGGCGCGAACGGGCCGATCACTCCGGGCGGGGACGAGATCCTCGAGGACAAGGACGTGCTCGTCCTGCCGGACATCCTCGCGAACGCGGGCGGCGTCGTCGTCTCCTACTTCGAGTGGGTCCAGGGCCTCCAGGAGTACTTCTGGAAGGAGCCTGAGGTGAACTCGAAGCTGCGCGACATCGTCACGCGTGCCTTCAACGAGACGTGGCACGTCTCGCAGACCCGCGAGATCCCGATGCGCCCGGCCTCCTACGGCGTTGCGGTGGGGCGCGTCGCCGAGGCGACCATCACCCGGGGTTTGTATCCCTAAGGTTTCCGTCTTCCACGCGGCCGGCTGCCACCTCTGCGAGAGGGCGCTCACGAAGGTGCGCGCGCTGCGCGAGGAGCTGGAGTTCGAGCTGGAGGAGATCGCGATCGACGGCTCGCCGCAGCTGGAGGCTCGCTACCGCGAGCTGATTCCCGTCGTCGAGATCGACGGCGAGCAGGTCTTCACCTACTACGTCCACGAGGAGGCCTTTCGGCGGCGGTTGAGCGGAGCACAAACTGGCTCCGCCCGTCCGAGCTTGTGACGGTCTGACGCACGGAGCCACGCGGGGCTGGCAGAATGGTTGTGCTCTGTCACAAGCAACCGCCCAGGGAACGAATTCGGCAACGACGGAACGGGTCACGGTCGGTGTGGCCGCGCGGCTGAGCCGTTACCTCCAGGTCCTGACGCAGTCCAAGAAGATGGGCAAGGACCGGATCTCCTCACAGGAGATCTCGGACTACACGAACATCAACGCGACGCAGATCCGGCGCGACCTCTCGAACTTCGGCCGCTTCGGCAAGCGCGGGGTCGGGTACAACATCGACTCCCTCCTCGGGGAGATCCGCAAGATCCTGCGGACGCAAGGGCAGCACAACATCGCGCTCATCGGGGCTGGGCGGCTCGGGGAGGCGATCGCGTCGTCGCCGATCTTCGCGGAGCACGGGATCAACATTGCGGCGGTCTTCGACAACGACCCGGAGAAGGTCGGCGGAACGGTCGGCTCGAAGGAGGTCGCAAACATCCGCGCGCTGCCGAGTGTCGTGCGCGAGAAGAACATCATCGTCGGCGTGATCGCGGTGCCGGCTACGAACGCGCAGCAGGTGGCCGAACAGCTCGTCGGCTCGGGCGTGAAGATCATCTTCAACTACTCGGAGGCGCTGCTCGACGTTCCGCACGACGTGACGGTGCACACGTCGAACCCGGCGGTCGACCTCCTCCACGCGCTCTACTTTCATCTCACCTAACCGTCCCCCTCGGCCCGGAAGCCACACGTGAGGATCTTGCTCTGGCACGGCTACTTGCTCGGCGGGACCGGGTCGAACGTGTACACCCGCTCGCTCGCTCGGGCGTGGAGCCTGGCCGGAAACGACGTCGTCGTGTTCTCGCAGGAGCCACGACCTGAGCTGTACGACCTCGGCGGCGCCAGTACCGTTCGCCCGGAGATCGGCGGCCTGCTGCCCACCTTCGTGCTCGACCGCTACGAGGGGCTCGAGGCGCGGCTGCTTCCCGACCTCACCGCGGCAGAAAGCGAGCGCTACGTCGAGCTGAACGCAGAGGCGCTCCGAAACCATCTCCCCGCCGACCTGGTCTTCGCGAACCACGTCCTGCTCGGCGGGCCGGTCGCCGCCGCGACCGGGGCGCGTCATGCCGTCAAGGCGCACGGTTCCGAGCTCGAGTATGCAATCCGCGGCAACCGGGAGCTCGCGGCCTGGGCGCGCGAGTCGCTCGCGGGAGCCGAGGCCGTCTTTGTCGGCTCGGAGCACATCCGCGAGGTGCTCGACGACGTCGTCGGCCACGTCGACCGCGTGTACGAGGTGCCTCCGGGGGTCGACGTCGAAGAGTTCCGTCCGGAGCTTCGCGACGAGGCCCTTGCAGCGCTGCTCGAAGAGGCCCGGCGTGATCCGCCGAACGACGGTGACGAGCGCCTGCCCGACGAGGGCAACGCCGAGCGCTTCGCGCGGTTCTTCGAGGCTGAGGAGCCGACCGTCCTCTACTTCGGGAAGCTGCTCTACAACAAAGGCGTCCATCTGCTGCTCGAGGCCCTCCAGAACCTCCACGCCCGCGCGATCATCGTCGGCTTCGGCGACTACCGGGCCGAGCTCGAAGCCGCCGCGCCGCCGGGCACGCTCTTCACCGGCGCGCTCGAGCACCGCCACCTGAGACACCTGCTGCCGCTGGCGGATGTCGCGGTCGTCCCGTCGATCTTTCCCGAAGCGTTCGGGATGGTCGCCGCGGAGGCCGCCGCCGCCGGCTGCCCGCCCCTGGTCGCACGCCATTCGGGACTACAGCAGATCGCCGAGGGCCTGGAGGCCGAGTATCCGCCCGAGCATCGTGAGCTGACGAGCTTCGCGAAGGGCGACGTCGAGGACCTCACGGGCATGCTGCAGCGGTTGCTTTCGCTCTCAGCCGGCGAACGGAAGCGGCTGGGCGAAGCTGCCCGTAGGGCGGCCGTAGAGCGCTGGAGCTGGCGCAGCGTCGCAGAAAGGCTGCTGCAACCCTTCATTTAATGTAGTGCCGCCATGGGCGACACGCAGAAACTCAGCCCGGAAAAGCAGCTCGCGCTCGCCCGGGAACAGTTCGAGGCGGCCGACGACTTCACGGTCGCGGTCGAGGAGGAGTTCGCGGTCCTCGACCCGGCGACACTGTCGCTGGCCAACCGCTTCGAGGAGCTCCAGGCCGCCGCGAAGGACACGCCGCTCGAGCCGCACCTCGTCGGCGAGCTGATCGCGTCGGAGGTCGAGATCCGAACGGGCCGCTGCCCGAGCTTCGAAGAGGTCGCGACCCTCCTCGCCGAACGCCGCTCCCAGCTCCATGACCTGTCCGAGCCGCTCGGCATCGCCCTCGCCGCCACCGGCACGCACCCCTGGAGCCCGTGGCAGGAGCAGCGGATCATCGACACGCCGCACTACCGCCGGAACGACGAGATCCTCCAGTACGTCGTCTGGCGCAACAACAGCTTCGGCCTGCACGTGCACGTCGCTATCAAGGGGCCGGACCGCGCGATCGCCGTGAACAATGCGCTGCGGAACTATCTCCCGGAGCTGCTCGCCCTCTCCGCGAGCTCCCCATTCGTCGAAGCCGTGAACACGGGCCTCCACTCGGCACGCACGCAGATCTTCACGCGCATGTTCCCGCGCTGCGGCGTGCCGGACGCCTACGACGGCTGGGACGGTTTCGGGCGCTACGTCCGCTTCCTCTACGAAACGAAGTCGATCGACGAGCACACGCAGATCTGGTGGAGCGTCCGGCCGCACCTGGCGTTCCCGACGATCGAGATCCGCATCTGCGACGCGCAACCCGACCTCACCGACGCGCGGTCGCTCTCGGCCTTCTGCTACGCCCTGGCCGTCCGGATCGCCCATGCGCTCGACGAGGGCGAGCCCCTGCCCGACTATCCACACCGCCTGATCGAGGAGAACCTCTGGCGCGCGATTCGCCACGGCCTGAGCGGCGAGCTGATCGACCTCGAGACCGGCGAGACGCGGCCCGCGCGCGCGCACCTGGAAGCACTGCTGGAGTGGATCCAGCCCGCTGCCGAGGAGATCGGCGCCGCGCCGTACCTCTCGATCCCCACGGCCAATGCCGCCGAGCGGCAGATCGCGAGGTACGAGGCAGGCGCGTCCCTCGAGGAGATCTACGCGGAGCAAGTCAAAACGGGCGTCCCGGTTGTCTGAGGACGAGCAGAAGATCGTCGAGGAGCTCCAGGCGGAGCTCGCCAAGCTCAAGGTCTCCGACCTGCTCCTCCAGACGCTGTACACGGTCTCGTCGCTGGGCTACCACCGGCTGAGCGGCGAGACCAAGGATCTCGAGCAGGCGAAGCTCGCGATCGAGGCGCTGAAGGCGCTCGTGCCCGTGCTTCAGGGCTCGGTGCCGGAGGAGGCCGTGCGCGACTTCCAGCAGGTGGTCGCGAACATGCAGCTCGCCTACGCCGCCGCTGTGACCGAAGAGAACTAGCCGAACCGGGGTGTGCGCCGCCCGCGGCGCGGCTTATAAAGGACAGCGAGGGGATTGTGGTGAGGCGGACGTTGCTGCTGCTCGCCGGCGGGGTCGTAGGGCTCGCGGGCGCCGCGCCTGCCGGCGCGGCGCCCGCCTACCCAGCCACGCGCGGGAGCGTCTCGGCGGCGAGCGTGATCGACCTCGGCCAGCTCGCCCGCTTCGACGCGATGCGACACGCGTACGGGCCGCTCCACCCCGGGCTCATGCCCGAGCCGCAGGAGAAGGCCGAGCCCAACGTTCACATCTCGCTGCCGTCGCCGTTCACGTCGCCGCTCGGCCTTCCGAACGGCAGGCTGAGTACCCCTTCGCCCCGGCCCGCCCAGAGCTTTCTCGCGCAGCTCGACTCCGCCCGCAACGGCACGACCACGAGCTTCATCCCGCCCGACACCGCGGGCGCCGTCGGCCCGACGCGGCTGATGTCGACCCTCAACACCAACTACGTCGTGCAGGATCGTGTAGACGGAACGGTGGTCGCATCGGTGTCCATGGCGACGTTCTGGGCCTCGGTCGGCGCCGTGATGCCGTTCGACCCGAGGGTGCTCTACGACCCGTACTCCGGCCGCTGGCTCGTGGCCGCGGTCTCGGACCCGGGCATGGCCGGCTCGGCGCTCCTCTACGGCATCTCCGATTCGAGCGACCCGGCCGGCGGCTGGCATCTCTACTCCGTGGAGGTCGACCCGACGGGCGCGACGTGGGCGGACTTCCCGACCCTGGGCTTCAACCAGCGCACCGTCGCGATCGGGGTCAATCTGTTTGCGAGCGGGACCGGCGAGTACGCGGGCTTGGCGAAGCTCTACGTGCTCGACTACGCGGCGCTGAAGGCGGGTACGGCCGCCCCGACGGCGATCTCGGTCCCCGGCGGCTTCACGGTCCAGCCCGCCGTGACCTACTCGCCCACGGAGAGCACGCTCTACCTCGTCGAGCACGGCGCGAGCGGCGCGGGCACGTACTCCTTCTTCGCGCTCGACGGCACGACGCTGACCGGCGGAGCGGTGCTCACGAACCCGCTCGGGCCGTGGACCCTGCCCGGCAGCGGCGACGTGCTCCCGCAGCTCGGCGGCTACCCCGTCGACTCCGCGGACGCGCGCATCGGCAACGCCGTCTTCCGGAACGGGCACGTCTACTACGCCCAGACGATCGGCCTTCCGGCCGGCGGCGAGCCGGGCAACCCGCGGCGGACCGGCGTGCAGTGGGTCGAGCTCGATCGCAGCGGCGGCTTCGTCCAGGGCGGGCGCATCGTCGATCCCAGGGCGAGCGAGACGAACGGCGGCCACTGGTATGCCTACCCGTCGCTCTCCGTCAACGCGGAGGACGATGTCCTCGTCGGCTTCTCGATCTTCCGTTCGTCCGGCTATCCGGCGGCCGGGTACGTCTTCCGGTACGGCACCGACCCGCCGAACGCGATGCGCGCACCCGTGGTGCTCAAGGCGGGGCAGGGCAACTACTACAAGACCTTCGGCGGCGGCCGCAACCGCTGGGGCGACTACAGCGCCACGCAGGTCGACCCGCTCGACGACCGCTCCCTCTGGACGATCCAGGAGTACGCGGCACGACCCCTGGGCGGCGGTGTGGACTCGGGCCGCTGGGCGACCTGGTGGGGGAAGGTCGATCCTTCGGCCGCGCCGCCGCGTCTTCGCTCGGCCAGAAAGTGGCGCCGGCGCATGCTTCGCCGGTCGGTCTTGGGCGGCCGACGTTAGGCTCCCGCGCCTGATGGCGCGCGCCGAGATCGGGATCTTCGGGGGCTCCGGCTTCTACTCGTTCCTCGAGGACGTCGAGGAGGTCGAGCTCGACACGCCGTTCGGCAAGCCGTCCGCGCCGTACATGATCGGCGAGATCGGTGGCAAGCGCGTCGCGTTCCTGCCGCGCCACGGCACCGCCCACGAGCTGCCGCCGCACCGGATCCCGTACCGCGCCAACGTCTGGGGGATGAAGGAGCTCGGCGTTCGGAGGATCATCGGCCCGAACGCCTCCGGTGCGCTCAAGGCGGAGCTCCGGCTCGGCGAG
>Ga0070698_100002864_pt1 | contig 18997 bp, 17 predicted proteins | sample KBSK1502metaG_FD_65477 | JGI IMG/M metagenome (GOLD analysis project Ga0070698, IMG submission 65477) | Corn, switchgrass and miscanthus rhizosphere microbial communities from Kellogg Biological Station, Michigan, USA - KBS K1-50-2 metaG | ecosystem: Host-associated > Plants > Roots >...
CTGTTATCAGGTGCATTCAAGCAAGCGAGACCGCGGAAATATCAAGAGCCGACTTTAGAACCGGTATTACTCAGTTTAGCCCAAAATTGACGCTCCCAGTATTCCGCAGGGGGTTTCTAGTCTAGAATTGCGGAACTTGCATATCATCGAGACCGTTAGATCTTTAAAGACTATCCCGGTCTGACGTCCAGCTTAAGCGAAAAGGAAAGGTAGCTTATGTATTGCGCAGCTTGTGGCACCCCGCTGGCACCTGGTCTCAGTTACTGCAATCGCTGCGGCACGAGCCTGAAAGAGCGCAGCAGCGAGGTAAAGCCGGTGCCGGTAGTTTCCTACCTAACCGCGATTACGATAATCGGAATAGTAGGTCTGTCTCTGATGTTGGGCGGGGCCATAGCTTTGAAGAGTGCGGGTGACTTTCATGAGGATCTGATTGGATTTTTCATGTTCATGACCTTCACGATAGTCGGCGTTGTCGAGCTTTCCTTGTGCCGGCAGCTTTCACGGCTCAATCGTACTGCTGAGAAAAGGGAGACTGCCCCATCACTGATGCACGCCGGAGTGCCAAATGAGATTCGCGGACAACTTCCGCGAGCCCTTGGAGAACCAGTTCCGAGCGTTACCGAAAACACAACTCGCACTCTGCAATATTCGCGCGACGAACCAAGGTAGCGACGTTGACAACGGACTGCGCAAATATTGGAACATAGAGTAAAGGCAAAAGGGGGATGGGTAACGGGACGACGCTTCCCCTTAACCCTTCCACTTTGCACGCCCCCGAATTTGGGAAAGGAACACTATTCGTGAAAAAACTTGCGTTGCTAGTAGTTTTGATCGCGCTGGGAGCTGCCTGTCATGGAATGCACCACCGCGTCCAGGGATCAGGCAAGCGACTGAAGGAAACGCGCAATCTCGGTTCCTTTAATTCCATATCAACCGAAGGCGCATTCGACATTGAGGTCGTGTGTCAAAAACCTCAGGAAGTTGAAATCAGCGGTGACGATAATATTCTGCCGTTAGTTACTACCGAAGTCTCCAACAACGTGTTACACATAAGGAGCCTGCGCAATTTTTCAGCTTCCGCGCCCCTCACTTTAAGAATCTCCGCGCTGGATCTGGTGGCGATTCACTCATCGGGAGCCGGAACAATAGAAGTCTCCGGATTGAAAAACGATCAGTTTGAGATCGAAGTCAATGGCGCACCAACAATAAAAGCTTCCGGTGAAACGAAAGTCCTAAAGATCGATGCGAATGGGGCCGGGAATATCGATGCGCATAAACTGCGCGCGGCGCGCGTGGCAGTCGAATCAAAAGGAGTGTCTGGAGTTGAGGTTTATGCTGCGGAACAACTCGACGTGACTGTGTCTGGACCATCACACGTGCTCTACCGGGGCAACCCGGTCGTCCATCAAACTGTTCATGGCCCGGGCAGTGTCGAGAAGAAGGAATCAGAAGGAGCTTAATCCAGCCATTCTATCATAATGAATGGACGCTTCGGTCTACGTCTGTCGATGGTCGTGTGACAAGAAACACAATTATGAACGGCGACCAGACCAATCGCGGTCCAGGCGAACCTCTTAATAGTGAAAAAGTTCATCGCGGATCCAAGAACAAGAAAATCTTGCAGTAAAAATTAGACACAACAACTCTCATGACGTTCCCATGAGTTGATATTTTTCAGTTGACATTCCACTCCTTACTGAATAACTATTTGCCATTCTCGAAAAGGAGCTTATTCCACCAATGACCTATGTAGTTGTTGAGTTATGCGTTGACTGCAAATATACCGACTGTGCGGCAGTCTGCCCGGTCGAAGCATTTCACGAGCTGCCTGACCGCCTCTACATTAACGCCGACACCTGCATCGATTGCGATGCCTGCGTGCCGGAGTGTCCAGTGGAAGCTATTTTTGCCGATAACAACGTCCCTGAAAATTACGCCCACTGGACCCAGATCAATATCGACGAAGCTCCTAACTATCCGGTGATTAGCGCAAAGATTCCCGCCCTACACGGTCCAACTTGCACGGGACCAGAAGAATAGTCTCGGCGTAATGCTGCGCTCCTCACCGCAGTTCATCTTCCGGGAGAAACATGTCAGCCCTAAAGTGCCCGCAGTGTGGTTTGGTAAATTTCGCAGCCGCTACTCAATGCAAACGGTGCGGAACACTTTTCACCCAGAACCTAACTTCAGTTCACGGTTCGAATCTACAAGGGTTCGTTTTGGAGGACGGCTACGTATTGCCGCCGCCGCCATCGATTGGATTGTCCAGCTCGGGCATCTGGCGCGATGGGTCTACGTTAGTCATGAGCAAAGATGCTCAACTACCGGACCGCTGTGTTAAGTGCAATGCCTTCACCAACGGCCGATTGAGACGCAAGTTCTCCTGGCATCATCCTGCGATTTACATTCTCATCGCAGTTGGCTTGCTCATTTACCTGATCGTTGCGATGTTTGTTCGCAAGCGCGCAATCGTTGACTTGGGCCTGTGCGACGAACATAGGGCGAAGCGTCGCACCTATATTTGGATAACCTGGCTGCTGGCCCTGGGTGGCGTTGCCGGTTTCGTACTTGCGATAGCGGCGAATGACGGAATACCGGCGCTCATTGGCGTCCTGCTGCTGTTCACGGCAATCGTGTTTGGAGTAATAACCACGAGGGTCGCTTATCCTTCAAGAATCGACGACCGATTTGTTTGGCTGAAAGGTGTAAACGCCGAGTATCTCAACCAGTTTCCTCCCTCGCCGGGTTAATTTCGGATTGTGGATTTTCGATTGCGGATCGCGGATTCACAACCGGTCGTCAAGAACCTGATGCCTTGATAGCAACCTGCTGAGCGGCATGCCAAATCCGCAATCCGAATTCCGCAATCCAAAATCTCCAGGTCAATCTCGTACTACATTTCCATTCGACTCTCGCGTAGAATTCCTGCGAAATGGACTCGCAGAATCTGACTACTAAATTCCTTGTTCCTCTGGTTGCGATTCTGGCTCTCACCACGTTTATCTATCCGCAATCAGGGCGACGCACGAGAGAAGTCAAACCTCCGCAGACAATGCCGGAAGTAAAAGAACCGGCACCGAAAACTGCGACAGTGGGTGAGCCGCCTCCGGTCACCGCCGAGAGGAATCAGGATTATCGCTGCACAGACGACGGTACCCTCGCAAGAATTATCGATGCAGACGACAAAGAGGAGATAGTCGTTTCTGCAAAAGAATCTGATGTGCGCGCTACCATATCAGCAAAGCCGAAACCTTCTTACACCAGGGAAGCGCGGCGCAATGGCGTGCAGGGATTCGTGACCTTGAAGGTATTGCTTTCGGCGCGCGGTAAGGTGGCGCGAGTCCGAGTCGTGAAAGGACTTCCAGCCGGACTCACCGAAAACGCAATACGTGCCGCCTGCAAGATGGAGTTCAAACCAGCAATGAAAGACGGGCGGGCGGTTTCGCAGTGGGTTACGGCCGAGTACGTCTTTCGCCTGGCTGACTCCTCAATTTTCACGCCGTGACGAGTCCTGGGACAGGCATTGACACCAATCAGGCCGCTTTGTAGAGTTTGCAACTGAAAGCGCGCCGTCTCCTCCGCCCGTGGTTAATGAAGCAGCTGGCTGCTTGCCAGGCTTTGCCAAAACGGAAAATCAAATGACAAAGCGTCTTGCTATTGTCCTCGCGATTGCCTTTTGTTTTCTCAGCGTCGTCTCCCCCACCGTCTCTGTGTCTGCAAAAGACAAGTGGACAAGCGTGCGCTCAAAGAACTTCCTGATGCTTGGCAACGCAAGCGAAAAAGAAATACGGCAAGTAGGCGTTCGGCTCGAACAATTTCGCGAAGTCTTTTCGCGTTTGTTCACCACTCTGAAGATTGACTCACCCGTGCCGACCACCGTAATAGTTTTCAAAGACGACCAGTCGTATCGGCCGTTCAAGCTAAATGCGAATACCGCGGGTTATTTCCAACCTGGTCCTGACGTGAATTACATCACGCTCGAACTCGCCAGCGAATTGAACAGCGAACAGGATCCCTTCGCCATCATTCTTCATGAGTACACACACCTGCTAATAAGAAACACGAGCGGTAACGTGCCGACCTGGTTCAATGAAGGACTGGCCGAATACTACAGCAGCTTCAGCATCACCAGCGATCAGAAGGTGATTGTGGGACGGCCTATTGCCAGTCACGTATATCGGCTGCGCGCAAACAAAATGTTGCCGCTGCGGACCTTGTTTCAGGTCGATCAAAAATCCCCTTACTACAATGAACGCGATAAGCAGAGCATCTTCTACGCTGAGTCGTGGGCACTAATTCATTACCTGATTCTCGGCAAAGATGGCCAGCGCATGCCTCAATTGACGAAATTTGTGGACCTGATTTCGGCCGGTGCGCCGATGGAAAAAGCTTTCGAGCAGGCCTTTGCCATGACCTTCGAAAGCATGGAGAAGGAGTTGAACGCCTATATCCAGCGCGATCGTTATCCGATCATGAGCGGGAGTTTCCAGAGTAAAGTTGGTTATGACAGCGCGATGCAGGCGGCGCCGATCACCGAGGCTGAAGCTCAAGCCTATCTCGGCGATCTGCTGCTGAAAAGTAATCGCGCTGACGCCGAAGTTTATCTGCAAAAAGCCCTGGCGCTCGATCCCGATTTGCCAATGGCCAATGCCTCCCTGGGTTTGTTACGGGTGCGCCAGGGTAAACATGAAGAAGCGCGCAAACGGCTGGAGCGCGCGGTGGCCGCCAGTTCTCAAAATTATCTCATTCACTACTACTACGCTTACGCGCTGAGCCAGGAGGGTAACCGCGACATGGATACGGTGTTCGGTATGGCGCCGGGGATTGCCGATATTATGCGTCGCGAATTGAATCGAGCCATCGAGCTCCGGCCTGATTTTCTGGAATCGTATAGTCTCCTGGCGTTTGTGAATCTGGTGACCGAAAACGAGCTTGAGAAAACGAAGGAAATGCTCAAGCGCGTTCTCGCGGGTTCTCCGCACCAGCCTGATCTCATGTTTATGCTGGCGCAACTCTACCTGCGTCAGCAGGATTTCAAGGAATCACGCCAACTAATCAACAAGGTGATTGAGAACGGCGATGAGTTCTTGCGCCAGCGGGCGGAACGATTGCTGGCACAGCTTGTTTCGGTGGAAGCGCACCTGGCACGCATCGAGAAGTTGAAGGAAGAGGAGGCATCATACAAGCGCACCGGCGGGGATTCCAACGAGACAACCTCAGAGACATCCATTGAGCGCCCATTCGATCCAGCCGCCGCCCTGAGAGAGTCACTCAGAAGGCCGGTCACCGGTGAAACGCAGACTCAAGGCACCCTCAGCCGAATCGATTGTGACGCGAAGGGTATTACTTTTGTCGTCAAAGTTGGCGACCGTATGCTCAAGCTAAATACGGACACGTTCCGACACGCAAACATCATGAGCTTCAGTGACGATGCGGGCAATGAGATTACTTGTGGGATACGTAAGATCCAAAATAACGTGGTCGTAGCATATGTTCCTAAAACTGACCCGCGCGTGAAAACCGATGGCGTGCTGAAGTCGCTTGAGTTTGTGCCGTCTGACTTCAAACTAAAACCGTAAAAGACAGGGGCAGGAGCAGTTGCAGTAAGCAGGAAATCCAAAAAAACATTTTCCATTTGTCATTTGAAATTTCTCATCTGTCATTTGAGGACGTGAACTCCAGGATAACTTGTCATCTAATACCGGAAGGACAACCGACCTCTGCCCGCTCAAGCCTTGATACCAATAACAAAATGAGAAATTTCAAATGACAAATGGAAAATGTTCTTGGTTTTCCCGGCTCCTGCCTCCTGCTCCTGCACCTGCCTCCTTTCTTTCGCAATCCGTCTAGCCGGCCCTTCCGTATATTCTTCGAGTTCGCACAAATCAAGTTCTAAAAGGAAGGAATAAAAGAGTGAAGAGAGTAAGCCTCATGCTGCTATTCGCAGCAGTCTCAATCGCAATAGTCAACGGAAGTGCTTCGGCGCAAATGCAAATGAACCAGATGGATTCGATGAATCCGATGGTCGGTGGCGCAGCAATGCTTCGCTCGCGCGACATTGTCGACAACGCAGTCAATTCTGCTGACCACACAACCCTGGTGGCTGCGGTAAAGGCCGCCGGATTGGTGGAAACCCTGAAAGGCGCAGGTCCATTCACGGTTTTTGCGCCAACGAATGCTGCTTTTGACAAGCTTCCGGCGGGCACCGTGGAAACGCTGGTCAAGCCCGAAAACAAGGCGACGTTGACTAAGATCCTGACCTACCATGTATTGGCTGGAAAGTTTGACTCAAAGGCAATTGCGAGCCGGATTCGCAAGGGCCATGGCAGCACGAAACTTAAAACAGTCAGCGGTGACACCTTGACTGCGTCGATGAGCGGCAACGACCTGATTCTGCGCGACGAGAAGGGCGGCACTTCGCGAGTGACGATCGGAAACGTATATCAATCAAACGGAGTGATTCACGTGGTTGATTCCGTGTTGTTGCCAAACTGAAAGAAAAGGGGAAGAGGGGAAGGGGGAAAAGGGTAAAGACGTAAATGCGTCATTCCCCTGTTCCCCCTTTCCCCCTTTTCCCTTTTCCCCGCTTCCCCCTTTCTTCCCTTCCGCGGTTGACCACATCGTTCCTTTCCGAGCATGATCGAATATCCGATCCTGTCGAAGGGAGCACCGCTTTGATTACCTGCCGCAAGATGACCGCCCCGGATGTTGCCGACGCCTTTCAGATGCTCCGAGTGTTTCTCAGTGAAGACGAACACTACCTCGCCAGCAGCAAGGCCTATGGCGATCGCGGGTTTCAGGGACTGAACGACGCGCTCGATTTGTTTCTCGAGCAACCGGAACTGGGGTTTGTATGGCTGGCTTACGATGAACAGGGAGTGAGCGCCGTCTGCGTTGTTTGCTACGCAATCTCCACCTCGATGGGCGCGGTGGTGGCGAAGCTCGACGATGTGTCAGTTAAAGCGAACCGGCGCGGTGGCGGGATCGGGAGCACGATGCTGGAACAACTAAAAGAGCAGCTCAGAAAAGAGTCGGTAACGCGAATTGATGTGGGTGTGCACCTCGAGAATCCGGAGGCGCGCAGATTTTATGAACGACTCGGATTCGTCGCGCTGAATGAAGAACGATTGGCGTGTGTGATTTAACAGTGGGGCAAAGGGGAAGGGGGAAAGGGTAATAAGGACTTACTCGTTACCCCTTCCCCTTTACCCCTTCCCCTTTACCCCTTCCCCCTATGTTCTAGCGCAGGTTCGCAATCTCTTCAAAGTACTTCGCAAACGCTACCATCCCGCCAGATGCTTGTTGCCAATCAAAGTTCTCATTGGGCGCATGGTAGCCATGCTCAGGCAACGACAACCCAAGAAACAGAACCGGACACTTCAGAACTTTCTCAATACTGGTCATCGCCCCAATGGTTCCACCATCGCGCACAAAAACCGCATCGCGTTTGAAAGCAAACTTTACGGCGCGCTTTAAAGCCTCAGGCAACGGGCCTTCAAGGACCGTTCGAAATGCCGGCGCGGCGGATTCGAATTTTATCTTCACATCAGGATTTAGTTCTTTTACCGCGGCCATAAGCTGTTTCTTGATCTTATCCGGATCCTGACCGGGCACCAGGCGAAACGACGCTTTAACTTCGGCTCGCGGCGGCACAATCGACTTCACTCCTGGTCCCTGGTAGCCCCCGGTGACGCCGTGCACTTCGAACGTCGGCATGCCCCAAATCCGTTTCATTACTTCGAGCCCATCCTCCGTGCGCATAAGTTTCAGATGATGCGCCTTTTTGAACGCGCGTGCGTTAAAGCCGCAGTTGGCCCAGTCGTTCAATTCCTGTTTGGAAGGCGGAATCATGTCGTCATAGAAACCCTTGATCTTGATCTTTCCGGCCTTGGGGTCATAGAGACCGCAAACCAGTTGCATCAATTCGGCGATAGGATTGCGCGAGGCGCCGCCAGTTTCACCCGAATGGGTATCAACCTCTCCGGTTTCGAGCTGCAACAGAAACCCAAGCAAGCCGCGCAAACCGGCGGAACTGGCTGGCCGATTACGCGAAACCCAAACCGTATCGGAAACTACGACAGAATCGGTGCGCAAGCTCGACTTCGCTTTGGTAATTATCTTTTCGAAGTTTGGCGAGCCAATCTCTTCTTCAAACTCCCACAGGAAGCGAATGTTGATCGGAATACCCGCATCAATAGCGGCGGAAGCGCCGAAAAGAGCCGCAAGCGCCGGGCCCTTATCGTCGGTTGTGCCACGACCGAGATACGTGTCGCCCTTCTTCGTCATTACGAACGGCTCGTTGTCCCAGGGCTCCGTCTCCATAGACGCGGGTTGAACGTCCATGTGGTTGTATACCGTCACTGTCGGCAGTTTCTTGTCCGTGCCAAACACTCCATGAACCGTCGGGTTCCCATTCTTAACTTCAAAAACATCCACTTTGCCGCCAAACCGCTGCATTGTTTCGACGGTCAAATTAACTCCTTTGCGAATGTCTTCCGCATGCGAGGGATCACAAGAGACGGTTGGAGTTTCAACAAAGCGCTTCAGTAGCGTTTCATATTCGTCGCGGTGACTTTTGGCAAAGGAGAAGAGTTGGTTTCGGTCAAGCGGGTTCGCCATTCGGGAGATCCTCCGGTTCGAATTGTTTGAAAAGCACTCCAGCGAAATATCTGAGTGCGCCTGACGGTCACGACCGCTTGTTTCTTTCTACTTAAATGCTGGCGGACCTTACCACCTGTCGTAACGGTGGCTAACGGTAACCTTGGAACTCGGATAAGAGTCGAAGGAAATCCAGCAACCTCGCAAGCATTAATCGTTTTCGCCCATAGTGTAATCATGATGAGCAGGAAAAAGCCAAAGAGGCCGATGAAAAGTGCGACCGGGCGCGAATTGGAGGGCAACGTTTTCGGAGCCATGTCTCACTAACCCGAGGAACCGAGCGTTTTCTTTTTCGACGATTAGGGGCGGATTTCCTAACGAACTTGACGAAACCGGGTCGCGCGAACCCCCCGCCGTTCCCTTGGATTCAGCAGGGTTCAGGATGATTCGGGAGCCGGCAACAGAAACAACTCCAGGCAGGTTTCCGTATTTACTTGCTGTAGATGTTCAGTTGATTCTCAGCGTTCATGTTATTCTTACAGCCCCTTTTTCATGGGTTGAAGGGGTGGCAGCATAGGATTTCGGGTCAGGAACCAGGACTTTAGGAGGCTTTTGTGAGAACCAGATTTTACGTGGCCGGGCTCATCATTCTTCTCTCAGCATTTTCTCTAAGCATTTATTCGCAACAGACGGGCGCCACGCGCCGGCCGGCAACCAGCGTCGCCAACGCTCCCGCATCAGCCGGAGCCAAATCGGGCGCGAACTTACGAGTGAGTGGCGCCACCGTCAAGAGTGACGTTTCTGAAGCGCTCTCCGTAATCCAGGACAACTACATTGATGGCAAGAAGCTCGACTACAACACTATCTTCAAATCATCGATCAGTGGCATGTTGAATGTGCTCGATCCGCATTCAACCTATCTCGATGCTGCTGACTTCGCGGCCTTCAAGACGGAACAGCGTTCACAGTATTACGGTATCGGCGCAACGATTGGCGACCTTACCCAGGGCGATCAGGTCAACACTTACATTCGTGCCACTTTCGAGGAGGCACCCGCTGCGCGCGCCGGCTTGCGGTTTGGCGACAAGATCCTGGCGGTTGATGATCAGTCAATGAAGGGCAAGACGTTTCCCGAAGTGCGGAAGTTCCTGCTTGGCGCGCTGGGAACCGTAGTTAAGGTCACTGTCGAACATGCTGTGAGCGGGCAGACTGAGACTGTGACTATTACTCGCGACGCCGTTTCACTGCCATCAATTCCGCAGGCCTACATGGTCAGACCCGGCGTCGGTTATGTCGCTATGACTGGAGGCTTCAACACCACCACTGCCGACGAATTTGCGGACGCACTTCAAAGCCTTCATTCAAAAGGCATGAACACTCTGGTCCTGGATCTGCGCGGCAATCGCGGCGGTCTTTTGATCCAGGCAGTACGCGTTGCCAACACGTTCCTGCAGCGCGGGCAATTGATCGTCAAGCAACAGGGAAGAATCAGAGGCAGCGCCGAATCGTTTGCGGCACTCAACGACAATCCTGATACGGTGCCTCTGGTCGTATTGGTAAACGGCGAAACTGCCTCGGCTGCCGAGATCGTTGCCGGCGCCTTACAAGATCATGATCGCGCCTTCATTGTTGGCGAGAATAGTTTTGGTAAGGGACTCGTCCAACTTCCCTATCAGCTCGAATACGATTCCGCGTTGCTCTTAACCATTGCCAAGTATTACACGCCGTCAGGGCGCCTGATTCAGCGCGACTATTCCAACGGCGATAACTACGACTATTACACGCGGGGCGGAGTTTTGAACGACAAAAACACCTTGCCTGCTTTGCCGGCGGGACCGGAGAGCCATACCGATACCGGCCGTGCTGTTTACGGTGGTGGCGGCATTTCACCGGACGAGATCGCCAGGCCGGCCAGAATTACACCTGCCGAAGCGCGCCTCGCTAACTCCGTTTTCGCTTTTGCGTTGGAGCTGGCGATGGGACGAGTAGCAGGTTTTGAAAACTACAAGGTCCAACCCAGGATCGAGTTTAATCACGATCTTCAGTCAACGGACTTTCCTGTTACAGACGCCCTCTTTAAGGAATTCAAACGTTTCGCGGGTGCCAAACCGCAATTCAAAGCAACGCCTGAGCAGTTGGAGCGCGCCCGTCCGTTTGTTGAGCGACAGTTGCGCTTCGAGATGGCGACAGCTGCTTATGGATCCCTGGCAGCGACGCAGGTGTTTAATGAAAGCGATCCGCAATTGGCAAAAGGTCTCGACGCCATGCCGCGGGCCCGCGAACTCGCCTTGGCAGCGAGACGTGCGCGTGCGCGTTCGTAATTCAAGTTAGACAGACACTCTGTTTATCTACTAATCAGAGAGAGGCCACGCGTCCATTGATGCGTGGCCTTATTCTTTTATCCGGAGCGTGCATCAGCCTCAACCGGCATCTGGCAATTGACCATTTGCGATTGACGGTTCACCATCGCCTCATGGCTTCGGAAACCCGCCCCCTCATAATCATCAATAATGCCGCCGCCAAAGCCCGGCGTGCCTGGCCTATCGTTCAGCAACATCTTGAAGCCGCAGGTGTGGGTTTTGATTTCTACGAAACCACTAAGCCGGGCGACGCGACCATTCGAACTCGCAGGGCGTTAAGAGATGGCGTAAAGACTGTCGCAACCATCGGTGGCGACGGCACGCTGAGCGAGGCTGCCGAAGGCTTTTTTGAATTCAATGAACGGCTGGAAGAAATTCCCACGCAGATCAACTCCGAAGCGCGGCTGGCAATACTGCCGGCCGGGACCGGCGACGACTTCGCTCGCAGCCAGATGGGCCGGCGGGAGCCGCTCAAACATTGGATCGACATTCTCATCTCCCACTGTCAGGACCCTACGGAGGCGAAGCTGCGCCTTGTTGATGTTCTTTACGGTCTCTGCAATGAATACCAAACGCCTTTCATTTGTCTGAACGCTTCAACGATGGGCATCGGCGGCGAAACGGCTAGTCGCGTTGCGGCCCAGGGCAGTTTTCTGCGCAGGTTTTCCGGTGAAGCCAGGTTTGCGGCTGCCGCCCTCTCGGCGCTTGCAGGCTGGCGCGAACGGCGAGTGCGAGTCTCGATAGACGACAGCGAAGTCATAGAAGGCAAAATGAATCTGGTGGGAGTCGCCAACGCCCTTTACGCCGGCGGAGGCATGATGCTTTCGCCCCAGGCGCAGATTGATGATGGGAAACTGGATGTCGTAACCGCCTCGGGTTTGAGCCGCGCGAACATCGTGCGCGAACTCGCGCGCATACATAAAGGTGAACATGTCAGAAACCCGAAGGTGCGAATCGTGCAGGGCGAAGGAGTCAGTATCGAAACGTTCTCTCAGGAAGATGCGATGCTGATTGAGGTAGATGGAAATGTGCGTGGGCTTACGCCAGTTGAGTTTCGGGTGCTGCCGCGCGCTTTGAAATTTGTCGTGGGTTAAGGAAGGAGCGGGGGTAAACCCGCCTTCCCAACCCTGAGATTGGTTGAGCATTTGGTACTACAAGTCTTGAAAGATTAACAGTCGAACTATCTCTCAACCACGAGCAGCTCTCAGGTAAGGAAGGCGGGTTTACCCCCGCTCTTTTTTTTCAATCTCAGCGACCTTTGCAACTCTTCGAACATGTCGCTCCTCGCCGCTAAACTTCGCCGCGACAAACGCGCGCACAATGTCCAGCGCTAACTCCTCTCCAACCACACGCGCTCCCAAACACAGCACATTGCAGTCGTCATGTTCGCGTGATTGGTGTCCGGAGTAGGTGTCACCGCAGAGCGCGGCTCGAATACCCTTGAGTTTGTTCGCGGCGACCGCAGCGCCCACGCCACTGCCGCAGATGAGGATTCCGATATCGGCGTCGTTGCGCTGGATAGCCTCGCCGACCTTTACGGCGTAATCGGGATAATCATCCGGCCGCGAACCGACGTGCGTGCCGAAATCGATAATCTCGTGTTCCGCCGCAAGTTCCTTGATCACCCGCTCATTGAGCGGATAACCACCATGGTCAGCGCCGATTGCAATTCGCATGGTTTAAAGCAGCGCTTTTGCGTGATTCAAAACGTTATCAAGGTTGAAGCCAAGTTTACGCATCACCACATCGCCCGGGGCCGAAGCGCCAAAACGATCAAGGCAAATTACGTCGCCCTGTGCCCCTACGTAACGGTCCCAACCCTGGCGAATGCCGGCTTCAATCCCAAGACGCGCCGTGACGCCGGGCGGCAGAACTTCATCGCGATACTCTTCCGTTTGCTCTTCGAAAAGCTCCCAACAAGGCAGGGAGACGACGCGCGTCGCTATGCCGTCGGCTTGTAGTTTCTCGCGGGCCTCGAGAGCAAGCGAAACTTCAGACCCGGTGGCGATCAAAATAAGTTGAGGAGTAATCACCGAATCGTCGCTGTTGTCACCTTCAGATGAACTTTGGCCTTTGGACTTTGGACTTTGGACATCTTCTGCTTCGGCGAGGATGTAGCCGCCACGACGCGTGCCGGCTGCCGCGCTGTAACGAGTTCGATCAATCAACCCCACTTTCTGTCGCGTCAACGCGAGTGCGGTGGGAGCGTGCCGGCGCATGATCGCGATACGCCAGGCTTCGCTCACCTCAGCCGGGTCGGCCGGGCGAATGACGAATAGATTGGGAATAGCGCGCAACGCCGCCACGTGTTCGATCGGTTGATGGGTCGGCCCATCTTCTCCGAGCCCAATCGAGTCGTGCGTGAAAACATAGATCACCTGTACTTCCGAAAGCGCTGCCAAACGAATCGCCGGACGCATGTAATCCGAGAACGTCAGGAACGTGCCGCCATACGGAATCAAGCCACCGTTGAGTGAGATTCCGGTTAGCGTTGATCCCATCGCATGCTCGCGCACGCCGAAATGAATAATCCGTCCCTCGTAAGAGCCCGCCTCAAAGTCGCCACCATTCTTGATGTCTGTATTGTTTGACACTCCAAGATCCGCCGAGCCGCCAATCAACATTGGCAGGCGAGGCGCCAGCGCGTTGATAACCTCGCCACTGGCAACGCGTGTTGCGACCGGCTTGGCATCTTTGAAGTCAGGCAAGTGCGTTTCCCAATCGGCGGGCAGTTCGCCTTTCATCGTCGAGCGCCATTGCTGCCCAAGATCCGAATGCTGCTGCTGGTAGCTTTCAGTCAACGCGTTCCATTCGGCCTCCTGTCGCGAGCCGCGTTCAACAGCTTCGCGAAAATGTTGCAAAGCTTCATCGGGAATGTAGAACTGTTTGTCTTCGGGCCAGCCGAGGTGACGCTTCGTTTCGCGCACTGCGTCTTCACCGGGCGCATCACTATGCGCTTTGCGTGTGCCGGCGGTTGGCATGCCATATCCGATCACTGTTTTTACCGAGATCAGGGAAGGCTTATCGCCTACTGACTGGGCATCGCGAATCGCAGCCTCAATCGCGTCGAGATCGTTGCCGTCTTCCACGGTTAGGGTGTGCCAACCATAGGCCTCGAAACGTTTCGGCACATCTTCGCTGAAGGCGAGTTTGGTAAAACCCTCGATAGTCACGTGGTTGTCGTCGTAGAGATAGATCAGTTTGCCAAGTTGCAGATGGCCCGCCAACGAGGCCGCTTCAGACGCCACGCCTTCCATTAAGTCGCCGTCGGAAACAATCGCGTAGACGTAGTGATCGATTAGCGAAAATCCTTCTTTATTGAATTTCGCTCCAAGATGCGCGGCGCCCATCGCCATGCCGACGCCATTGGCGAAACCCTGGCCGAGCGGGCCGGTACTGATCTCAACTCCGGGCGTCAATCCATATTCAGGATGGCCTGGAGTTTTTGATCCAAACTGGCGAAAGTTTTTGAGCTCGTCAAGCGGGAGATCGTAGCCGGTCAGGTGCAGCAAAGAGTAAAGCAGCATCGAACCATGGCCGGCTGACAACAGAAAACGATCGCGATTCTCCCACTTCGGGTTCTGCGGGTTGTGCCGCAGAAAGCGGGTCCAGAGCACATACGCCATGGGCGCGGCGCCCAGCGGCAGACCGGGATGGCCAGATTCAGCCTTCTGCACGGCGTCGAGTGAAAGCGTCCGGATTGTGTTAATGCAAAGCTGATCGAGGTCGGGAGTGGGTGTGATGTTTTCCTGCACTGGTGCGCTCATTTCACCATCCTGATTCTGCGGTTTTGAGTGAATAACTTTCGATAAATTCGCTGCTGGCTATCGAGCCCTTTTGGATAAAAGCGCATGATGCGGAGCGTTTGGCTCGCACCGGTTTCCACTGGCATTGCGACTAAAGCTGAAACTTCTTTGATGCCTTGTATTTTGCCCGTCGCTTCGAGAGCAAGCAAGGCCACGCCCCGGGTTTACACTTCTGACCGTTTCCGGCAGCACCCTCCGGCAGGGGACGTCCGCGAGAATCTGACCGCCTGTCCTACATTGCCGAAGAATCCGTACACGTGGATGTTGTAGTCGACATTTTGACTGAACTGATAAAATACCGACGATGCAAGCCGAAACTCTCAACTGCCCAAATTGTGGCGCCGCGACTCTAACCGATGAGCCGGCATGCCAGTTTTGCGGTTCGCGCCTCGCGACCGTTGCCTGTCCGTCGTGCTTCGCGATGATGTTCATTGGCAGCAAGCATTGTCAGCGCTGCGGTGCGGCGGCAGCAATACCGGAGGTTATGGAGACCAAAGATCGCAAGTGTCCTCGCTGTAAGTGTGAGATGGTGCTGGTGACACTCGGACTGACTAAGGTGCTTGAGTGTGAACAATGTCTTGGTCTTTGGCTCGACGTGCCGTCCTTCGAAAAGATCTGCGCCGATCGCGAACAGCAGTCGGCAGTGCTCGGCGCTGCTTCGCACGCACCCACAAGCGCTACACATCAAACCAGCAAAGTTAATTATGTGCCGTGTCCGGAGTGTGCGGTGCTAATGAATCGAGTCAACTTCGCGCGTTGCTCAGGCGTGATCGTCGATATTTGCAAACAACACGGGACCTGGTTTGATCGGGACGAGTTAAGCCGAATTGTGGAATTCATACATGATGGCGGTCTCAATGCCTCGAGGGCGAAAGAAAAAATCGAGATTGCTGAACAACGAGAACGGCTCCGTCAGGAACAAATGAGCGCGAGCCTGCGCGGTTCCGCGGGTCTTGGAATAACGGATGACGACGAGCAGCGACTAAGCGGAATTGCATCTACACGCGGACTGCTGAAGTTTTTGCTTGGTTGACTAATACACAGACTACGCCGAGTAAATGAGGTCAACGACCCACCCGCTACCGCGTGGTGGTACTGACCTCACCTCAAGAGTGTAATCGACATAATCTGGGAGAAATTACTTCACAATCTTCCTTACCAGGGATACAAAGTCTGCGATGTCTGCTTCAGTAGTATCAAACGACGTCATAAACCTGGACTCGGAAATCTCTTCATTCCAAACGTAGAAGAAGTAACGCTTCTGAAGCAGTGGCACATATTTCTTCGGCACAATGGCGAACACACCGTTTGCTTCTACCTTCTGCGTGATCTTCACCTGCGGAATCTTTCCGAGCTCGCTCGCCAGACGTTGGGCCATATGGTTCGCGTGTTGCGCATTTTGCCGCCAGAGGTCGTTTGACAGCAGTGCCTCAAATTGCGCCGAGATGAAGCGCATCTTCGAAGGGAGGTGCGTGCCCTGCTTGCGGGTGTACTTGAAATCTCTTGCCAGATTCTTGTCGAAGAAGACAACCGCTTCCCCGTACATCATTCCGTTTTTGGCGCCGCCAAAAGAGAGAATATCGACGCCCGCGTCTTTGGTAATTTCTTTTAGTCCGACGCCAAGGAAGGCAGCGGCATTTGCGATACGGGCGCCGTCAACATGCAGCAACAGGTCATGTTCATGGGCAAACTTCGCCAGAGTTTGTAACTCCCGCGCTGTGTAGACAGTGCCCATTTCCGTGGCCTGCGAGACTGAAATCACACGTGGTTGCACGTGATGCTCAAAACCAATCTCGCGCAGCAACGGCTTGATCTGATCGACGGTGATCTTCCCGTCCGTAGTGGCGATATCGACGAGCTTGCAACCGGTAAACTTCTCCGGCGCGCCGCACTCATCGACGTTTATGTGGGCCGTGTGCGCGCAAATGATCGCGTGATGCGAGGCGGTGGCTGCTTTGAGTCCCAATACGTTTGCGCCGGTGCCGCCAAAAACGAAAAAGACTTCCACGTCTTTGCCGAGGTGTTTGCGAAAGAGTTGGACAGCTCGCGCCGTGTAGGGATCGTCGCCGTAGGCAATGACGTGACCGTCGTTAGCGGCGGCGATCGCCTCCATGATTTTAGGGTGCACGCCGGCGTTGTTGTCGCTGGCGAAACTGCGGGATCGTTTAACTCTACTGGTCATGACAAATTGCTTTCAGGGTTACTACGTAATTCGAGCTTTGAACTTCGTGCTTTCTGCTTCGACTTTTTCTTTCGCCAATGGATTGCCCCACCCAAAGTACCAAGTTCAAAGCACAAAGATCACACCTTTCCAGTCTTAAAGTCTTTAATTATCTCTCGCGCCGCATTGGCGCCCGGTCCACCCGTGATGCCACCGCCTGGATGCGTGCCGGCTCCACAAAGATAGAGGCCCTTGATTGGAGTTCGGTATTGCGCCCAACCGATCAAAGGGCGAAAAGCAAAAAACTGGTCGAGCGTCTGCTCGCCATGATGAATATGCCCGCCACTCATTCCGTAAGTCTCCTCCAGGTCGAGCGGCGTAATTACTTGTCGCGCCACAATCAATTCCTTCAGATTCGGAGCGTAATTACTCAGGGAATCAATTACTTTGTCGGCAAACTCTTCACGCCGGGAGTTCCAGTCGCCCTCTTTCAATTTGTACGGCGCATACTGAATGTAAATAGACATCACCTGGGCGCCCGCTGGGGCCAAAGCGGGATCGAGCAATGAAGGAATAGTGATGTCCATGTACGGAAGCGGTGAGTAGTCGCCATACTTCGCCGCATCAAAGGCCCGCTCAAGATAATCAATGTCAGGCCCGATGTGAATACGTCCGGAAAGTTTAGTCCTGACATCGCCGCCTTCGACTCCTATGAATGATGGTAAGCCTGAAAGCGCCAGGTTTATTTTTGCAGACACTCCGGTCGCCCGGTAGTTGCGAATCTTTAACAGGAAACTCGGATCAAGACAAACCGGATCGATCAACTTCAGAAAGGTCGTGCGCGGATCGGCGTTGGAAACAATCCCGCAGGCTGCAATCTCCTCACCGCTTTTTAGAAAGACTTTCGTAGCGCGGTCTTCGCTGACTTCAATGTTTTCAACCCCTACGCCGGTTCTAATTTCGACTCCGGCGTTTCGCGCAGCGCCGGCGAGGGCTTCAGTGAGTGCACCCATCCCGCCCTTAACAAACGCCGCCGGTCCAATCGCATGACCATCCATCGCTGCTTGCCACAAGAGGCCGGTACTCGTTCCTGCTGACCAGGGTCCGGCAAACGCGCCGAAGATTCCACGCGCCGCGACCAACGCGCGCATCGTTTCCGTCTCAAACCACTCCGCCACCAAATCAGCTACCGCCATCGGTCCCCAGCGCAGCAGTCGATAAGCATCTTGCTTGCCGAGTCGGCGGAACGAACGGCCAAGCTTACCCAGGTTCCAGAGTTCGCCCGGAGAGGGGTGTTCTATCGCTGGCGGAGTCATTGTTAGCAGCGGAGCGAGTACACGTCCGATGCGCGAGAAGCTGCGTTCGAATGCCGGGTAGCTCTTGGCGTCCTTTGCGGAAACGTTTTCCAGCTCGCGAATCGTTTGGGCTGGGTCATCATAAATAGAGATCCAGCGACCGTCAGACGAGGGCGCGAAAACCTTGGCCGCGGGCGTGATGAATTCAAGTCCGTATTGATCGAGCCGAAGGTCCTTGATGAGCTGGGAAAATAAAGGGGCCGCGGAGTGGGCCAGGGTCGAACAACGAAAGCCTGGATGAATTTCTTCGGTAACTGCCGCGCCGCCCACGATCTCGCGGCGCTCAAGCACGAGCGTTTTCAAGCCGGCCTTAGCCAGATAACAAGCCGCCACCAGGCCGTTGTGACCGCCGCCGATGATGATGATGTCGTAGCTAGCCATTCTCGATGGGGACTATTGAAAAACTAAATTTAGCCGCGGATTTGCGCGGATGAACGCAGATCTGAAAAGACTTGAAACAGTACCAGTCAATTATCTTGAACTTTGTTCTTTGTTCTGAATTCACGGTTTTTGTTCAGATCTGCGTTCATCCGCGAAAATCCGCGGCAAAGTTCTATTTCTTATCCTTCAGCATTTGTAACGCTGCATTTCTTCCTGGTGCGCCCATGATGCCGCCGCCCGGATGCGTCGCCGAACCGCACATGTAAAGGTTGCGAATCGGCGTGCGGTATTGCGCCCAGCCCGGCGCCGGTCGCAGAAAGAAAAGCTGTTCTAAAG
>Ga0070698_100002865_pt1 | contig 18987 bp, 17 predicted proteins | sample KBSK1502metaG_FD_65477 | JGI IMG/M metagenome (GOLD analysis project Ga0070698, IMG submission 65477) | Corn, switchgrass and miscanthus rhizosphere microbial communities from Kellogg Biological Station, Michigan, USA - KBS K1-50-2 metaG | ecosystem: Host-associated > Plants > Roots >...
CAGAGACTGCGCTTCATCCGATCATGTAGCGCGTCGCTTCCCCCGCAGGTCATGCACGATCTTGAAGCCGCATTCGGCGCCCCCGTGCTCGAGGCGTACGGCATGACGGAGGCCGCCCACCAGATGGCCTCCAATCCGCTGCCGCCGGCCACGCGGAAACCAGGATCTGTGGGCCCAGGGACCGACGTCCGGATCAGCATCATGGACGATGGGGGCCGGCACCTGCAGCCCGGTGAACGCGGCGAGGTCGTCATTCAAGGCCCAAACGTCATTCGAGGTTACGAGAACAATCCCGAGGCGAACGCAACTTCGTTCGTTGATGGCTGGTTTCGAACGGGCGACCAAGGATACCTCGATGAGGACGGCTATCTGACGCTCGTCGGGCGCCTCAAGGAGTTGATCAATCGCGGCGGCGAGAAGATCTCGCCGCGGGAGATCGACGAGATACTTCTCGCGCATCCCTCGGTCGCCGAAGCGGTTTGTTTCGGCGTGCCACACCCGACCTGGGGCGAAGAAGTCTCGGCTGCGGTTGTCCTTCGCAACCCGACCACCGAGTCCGAACTGCTGGCGTATTGCCGCGAACGTCTGGCCGACTACAAGCGCCCGAAGCAGATTCACATCACGGAAGCGATTCCGCGCACCGCGACCGGTAAGATTCAGCGGCGAGTCGTGGCGCAGGCGTATTCAGAGAAGGTGTCGTGAGGATCGTCATTGCCGGCGCAGGCGCAATTGGCGGGTATATCGGTGCCCGCCTCACCAGATCCGGCGCCGACGTTGTATTGTTTGCCCGCGGCCCTCATCTGCGAGCGATGAAAGAACGCGGGCTGCGAGTGACGAGCGTGGACGGCGATTTCGAGGTCCGGCCCGAGGTCACGGGTGATCTCGCCGACGTTCAGGGCGCCGAGGTCGTCTTTCTTGGCGTGAAAGCTCACAGCCTGGTGGCACTCGCCCCCCAACTGCGGGCCCTGTTCGACCAAGACACGGTTGTGGTCTCCACGCAGAACGGCATCCCGTGGTGGTATTTCGAAGGTCTTGGCGGCGAGTTGGACGGGCTTCGCTTGGAACGAGTTGATCCAGGTGGCCTCATTGCGTCCGCCATCGAACATCGCCGTGTGGTAGCGTCGCTCGTCTACTTCGCGACGGATGTGGTCGAGCCTGGAGTCATTCGACATACCGAGGGCCATCGAATCAGCCTCGGCGAGCCGGACGGCAATCGATCGGAACGATCCAAGAGAATTGCCGAGGTTCTCGGGCAGGCAGGGTTTCGTTGTCCGATTACGGCCCGAATTCGCCATGAAATCTGGGTCAAACTGCTTGGCAACGTCGCCTTTAACCCGATCAGCGCGCTCACCGGGGGGACGCTTGAGGAACTGGCGCGCCATCCGGACACGTCCCGGCTGGTGCGGGAGGTGATGACGGAGACCGAGGCGGTTGCTCGGAAACTCGGTATCGAGCTGCCGATCACGATCGACCAGCGGATCGCCGGCGCCGAAAAAGTGGGCGCGCACAAGACGTCGATGCTTCAGGACTTCGAAGCCGGCCGACCGATGGAGCTCGAAGCAGTCGTCGGCGCCGTCGTCGAGCTAGGTGAGCGGCTCGGTGTAGCCATGCCGGCGACGCGGGCCGTGTACGCATGCGCAAAACTGCTGGATGAGCACAGGGGCGCGCGGGTCACGCCGCGAGCGGAAGAGGTATTTCGATCAGGGTGAAGAATCGCTGGTTCCAGCTTGGCGCGTCGCTCGTCGCGATGATCATGATCGCGAACCTGCAGTACGCCTGGACCTTGTTCGTCAAGCCGCTTCAGCACAATACCGGATGGAGCCTGTCCGACATCCAGTGGGCCTTCACATTATTCATCCTGTGTCAGACATGGGTCCAGCCCCTAGAGGGGTGGCTCATCGATCGCATGGGCCAGCGCATCTTCATCAGCGCGGCGGGCGTGTTGTGCGGGGCCGGATGGGCGGGACTCGGCTATGCCAAGACCCTGCCGATGCTGTACGGGCTGTATGCTGCGGCAGGCATCGGCGCGGCGCTCGTCTACAGCGCGTCGATCGGATCGGCACTGAAATGGTTCAGTGAGCGGCGGGGCTTAGCATCGGGCATTATGGCGGCAGGGTTCGGTGGCGGCACAGCGCTTTTCATCCCGGTCATCTCATCGACGATTCAATCGCACGGATATCAGACCGCGTTCATCCGCACCGGGATCTTTCAGGGGCTGGTGATCTTGGGCGTCGCGCAATTTCTCAGGCATCCGCCGGTCGAAGCCTCGTCGGCGGCGACTGCTAGAACCTCCGGTAGGTCGATTCGTGTCGGTGCCCATCAGTTCACCACGGGAGAGATGCTGACCACACCGCAGTTCTACGTTCTGTACGCGATGTTCGTGCTTATGGCCACTGGGGGCCTCCTCGTGACGGCACAGACAGGACCGATGGCACAGTCGTGGGGCCTCACGGCGGCAGCGCTGACCCTGGCCGCGTCGCTCAGTCCCCTGGCCAATGGCGCCAGCCGCATACTCTGGGGTTGGGCTTCGGATCGGATGGGACGCGAAACCACAATGGCCACTGCGTTTCTGTTGCAGGCCGGCTGCCTGCTGCTCGTCATAAAGCTGGGCCGTTTGTCGGGCACCTGGTTCGCCCTGACCGTTGTGCTCACGTACTTGACCTGGGGCGAGATCTACTCCCTATTTCCGTCGACACTGGGCGATTACTTCGGCACTCGTCATGCAACGTCGAACTACAGCGTGCTCTACACCGCGAAAGGCGTTGCCTCGATCATCGGCGGTGGGCTCGCGGCGCTCTTATATGAGCGCTTCGGGAGCTGGTCGTCGGCGTTTTACGGCAGTGCCGCCCTAGCGTTCGTCGCGGCGATGATGGCCTTCGGACTCCGCGCAGCTTCGGCGCCGGTCCCTGCGCCAGTCGGCGCGCTCGCGCCCCCGGAGTAGACCGTTGTCGCGAATCGACCCCAAAGCCCTGGCCCACGAGCTGGTGGCGGCGCGCTCCCGTGGCCGGGCGACTATGGTTCCCCCGTCCGACCGCGACGCTTCCTTCGACTTAACAACGGCGTACGCCATCGAGGCGGAAGTGGCGCGGCTGCGGCGGGCCAGCGGCCACACTACGGTTGGACGCAAGGTCGGCTACGCGAACAGAGCCACATGGCGCGTGCTTAAGCTGAACACGCTGGTGTGGGCGCACATGTACGACGACACGGTGCAGTTTGCGGACAAACGCAATGCATCGCTCTCGCTCGAACATCGGTCGTCCCCCAAGATCGAACCAGAGATCGTGTTCAGGCTCAAGAGACCGCTAGTGTCCTCAGGCGATCTCGACGCACCCGCCGTGCTGGACAGCATCGAATGGCTGGCGCTCGGGTTCGAAATCATCGACTGTCCATTTCCCGCCTGGAAATTTCAGCCGGTTGACTTCGTCGCTGCGTGTGGTTTTCACGCCGCCCTGGTCGTCGGCGCACCACGGCTCGTCGAGTCCTCGAACATTCCGACGCTGGCCGACCAGTTGCCGCGGTTCAAGATCCGCCTACTGAAGAATAAAGAGCTCGTCGACGAAGGTTCCGGAAGGAATTCGCTCCGGAGCCCCGCGCTGTGCCTGGGAGAGCTGGCGGCCGCGCTCGCGCGTGATCCGGCCGCCGAACCGCTTGCGGCGGGAGAACTCGTCAGCTCTGGAACGCTTACCGAGCCGCACGCAATCGGGGTCGGTGAGACGTGGACGGCGACGGTGGAAGGAATCGATCTTCCGGATGTGACGCTGAACTGCGGATCATAAAATCCACGCGGCGCTGAAAAATCCTCATGACCACCGAGCAAAGCCAGACTAGGATGAGCTCCCTATCGCGAAGACCATTTTGCGCTGTTGCTGGCGAGGCAGCTGCTGCGCTCGTGATGCGGCGATTAGCGTTCAGTGAAGAAGCGCTGCGCTATATTCCTGACGTTGCGGCGATCGATCGGCACCGAATCCTCACGGCGGCGGACCGCTACCTTCGCGAGCGACCAGTAACGATCACCGCCTTCTCCAGTCCGCAGACTACTGGTGGCAAGCATGATTATTTCTCCCAGGGTGACTATTTGGTGGCCTGATATTTGGAGGCAACTCGTTCAAGAGCAGCAGTGGCTGCTTCCCGAACCCCGTTTCTGGGATAGATTCCGTTCAGCCGACCCCTCGCCACCATGCTGTTTTGGAACCCGTGCGCTTCACTTGTGGCCATTTCCTGCTCTCACATCTGTGATGTAGACTTTTGCCGCTATATCGGTGCAAAGGATAAAAAGATCGAGAGCGGGGCCGGCGGTTTGCGTGACCCATTCAAAGCGGCTCCCGCCTCAACACGCCTCGCGACACGATGAATGAACTCTCCCGACGAGAATTTGCAAAATTAATCGGCGCCGCGAGTATTGCCTCGAGCCTTCCGTCACGGCCGCCAAGTGACAGGCGAACCATTGGCATCCAGGTGGGAGCCGTATCCTTTGTCGACGAGGGTATCGAGGCAGTTTTGGATCGGTTTCAGCGAGATGCCGACATCAACGCCCTGTTTATCGCGACTTTCACTTACGGCCGGGGAATTGCCGGCCGGCAAGTTCCTGGCCAGCCCCTGCCGGATCATGGCAAGCAGGAATACGATACCGAATTTCACGGCGGAAATTTTGCCCGCACACACGACAACTACTATGCACACACGTCCTTGAAAAGGATCGAGGCCCCGGACCATCCGGGGTTCGACGTTCTTGCCAACGTTCTACCGCAAGCACAATCGCGGCGCATGAAGGTCTTCTGCTGGTATGAAGATGTGTTTCGCCGCGATCTGGAAGGCATTGATCGCTTGCAAGAGGTGACCCTGTCGGGCAAAAAAGCGATCACGCTATGTTTTCACAACCCGGAGGTACAGGCGTTTTGGCAGGCGCTTACCGAAGACTACGCTCATAGTTATCCCGTTGACGGCCTGATGTGGGGAAGCGAGCGTCAGGGCCCTTTCGGGAACGCCATCGGCACGATGCACGGCGGCGCTCGAACAAATCCGCTGGAAGTCACCTGCTTTTGTGATTTCTGCAAGCGGGAAGGAAAGTCCCGCGGCATCGATTTACAACGCGCCATCGAAGGCTATGAGAAGCTTGCCGCGCTTGTGCAGGAGAGCCGTGCCGGGAATCGCCCTACGGACGGCTACTTTGTTTCCTACTGGCGGCTACTGATGAAATACCCGGAAATACTCGCGTGGGAAAAATTGTGGAATGACGGCCAGCAAAGCACGTACGCAAACATCTACCAGCTTGCAAAGTCGATTCGACGAGAGATCGCCGTCGGCTGGCACATTTGGCACAACAATTCGTTCAGCCCGTTTTATCGCGCGGAGCAGAATTATGCCGAGTTCCGCAAATATTCTGATTTCCTCAAAGTTGTCATGTACAACAACTGCGGCGGACCTCGGCTCGCATCCTACGCAAACGCTATGAGCCGCACGATGCTCGGCGATTTCTCTCCTGAAGAAGTGCTGGGCCTCACCTACAAAGTGCAGAACTATCAAGGAGCGAATCTCGCGGAGCTTCCCCGCAAGGGACTTCCTGCCGATTATGTGGCACGTGAAACGCGACGCGCGGTCACTGGCGTTTCCACACATCCTGGCGAATCGGCCTCTGCCGCGGACTCTGCGGGTACGCCGAAGATCTGGCCCGGGATCGACATCGATATTCCGACGGCCCGGGACGAAAAGAAAACCGAGCCGCAGGACGTGCGCGACGCCGTTCGAGCGGCTCTGGGCGCCGGCGCGGACGGCGTGATCCTCTCTCGGAAGTACTCTGAGATGCGGTTGGCCAATCTTCGAGCGGCAGGCGAGGCATTGCGCGGCTGAACGCTCTCGGCGTGTTACACCAGCGCCACAACCTCATAGTCCGCAATGCCAAGCACGTCGAACGTGAGGGTCTCGCGTTCTTGCTGAAATTTCAGAGTGGTTGCCGCACGCAGCGCACGCACCGCCTTGATCCTATGACTCGCACATCTGCCGTCACTCGGCGGCGGCGCGCAACGCCGAGTACTGCGCCTGCACGCCCCAGTGAGCATGCGGGAGTCCTTGATGGCGCCTGATTCCACCCTGATGGACATAACCAGTATGGATACCGTGTCCAACACCTAAGACGTCAGAGGGAGCAAAGCCGCGCTGGATTGGGACCGCATTTTAGTTGCTGCCAAGCGCTCGTCGCGCGCCTTTTCTCGCTGAGGTTCGTGGAGCAGTTTACGCAGCCGCGTACGAGCCTTGTGCAACTGCGACTTCGAATCACCTACCGAGCGCCCCAATATCTCGGCAATCTCGCCGTGTTCGTACCCGTGGATATCGTGCAAGACAAATATTGTGCGGTAGCCCACGGGCAACCGCTTGACGCAGCATTCGAGATTTATTCGGTCAATCGCTCCCTCCAGCAACAAGTCGGGCGCCCCAATATCGATGCTCGGTGAGGCGGTTTCATCGTCGGGGTCGGGAGTCGGTTCGATCGAGACGATTGGTGGAGAGTTCTTGCGGAGACGCATCAGCACGAGGTTAACCGTCAGCCTGTACAGCCATGTAGAGAAGGCCGATTCGCCGCGAAAAGTATGAATTTTGCGGAACAGGAGCAAAAAGGCTTCCTGAGTCAAATCTTCTGCTTCGGTCGTGTCTCCTATCATGCGCAGGCATACTGCGTACACCCGTCGCCTATGCAACCGATAGAGGTATTCAAACGCAGTCCGATCGCCCTCGCGCGCTCGCTGAATGGCCCCCGCTTCGCTCAGCCTGTCGCTGGCCACAGAAGAGACCGGCGGCACAGGCTCCTGCGAGATGCATCCCCTACTCGAATGCGTATCCCAAGCTAGGCTACGTCGCTTCTGCACCGCGGGCCTTGCCAAGGATCCAACTACTAGCTTTGTGCACTTGGCGTTTGCAGTGACTGGCATGACTTCTTTCCTTAGCGTTCGATGCGGCTTTGAATTACGAGATACTTCATCGTCTTCAGCATGTAAGACCACCCATGCACTTGGATAATTCCCGGCGCCAGTGCTGTTTGGGAGGCGGGAATAAAATTGTGAGTACTTCGGTCAGCAAGTCATGACCGTTTTTCTCAGCGAAATGCGGATGATACGCCCACACACCTCATGCGTTCATAACTGCTATTCGCCGCGAACTTGGCACGGTATCCCCGTTCTGAAGCGTTGTCAGAACCTGACGAAGGCGCCCCCGCGCACGCGATATGCTCGACATCACCGTGCCTGCGGGCATGCCGGTGATATCTGCGATCTCTCGGTAAGACATTCCCTCGAGTTCCCGTAGAATGAGCACTTCCCGAAAATTCGGCGGGAGCTTTTCCAGCGCTTTTCGCACCAGAGTGTCGCTGTTCTTTTGGAGGACAAGTTGTTCCGGATTGGGAGCGTAAGTATTGGGAGGGACAAGGTTCTCGTCAAATTCCAAAGCGGCCTGCCGGTTTGCCTGCAACCAGGTATAGCACGTATTGCGGACAATTCTCAGGAGCCAGGCGCGCGCATCGCCGCCGCGGAACCCGGCAAAGAATCGGAAAGAGCGCAAGTAGGCTTCCTGGACCACGTCCTCTGCGTCATGCTGATTGCGCACCAGCCAGCGCGCGAGGTTGTAGGCGGCGTCCAGATGCGGTAAGACAGCCTGTTCAAAAGTGCAGGGCCAATTCTGTTTTGTCATCGTCGTCTCCAATTCGCGCCCGGAAAAGTGGCTTGATCACGGCGGGCAAACGACAAAGCTATCGGCCGGGATAATGGGCTGTTGAAGTTGACGATTGTTCCCGGTTCCATGGATCATCTCCCGAGCCGCGCTTGGTCTTCCTTGTATGACAATTCGTTGCTGATTGTTTCCAAATCCTTGTCGGCTTTCCGCAAGCGCGCACGGGCTTGGTCGATGGCTCTAAACAAGGTGATGTCGTAGATTCGCACGGTGACTTCGGATTGATGTTCCGTGAGGAACTTCTGAATAAGAACGACCTCTTTTCCGAAAGTCTCCTTTGACGACTCATCCGTCGTGGGATCGATCTGGATTACAAGGTCATTCCACGCAGCATTGCGCGGAATTGGAACACGGTCGAGTGGCTCCCGCCCGTACAACAAATAGAGATAGCTGATGATGAACCCGATGAGCAGAAACGCGCGGACAACAAGAAAGCGGATGGTTTTCATGTCGGTCTTCTTTTCTTCTTCCTTATTGGCATCTCCCGGAATCGAGCTAGCTGAGGGCTTGCCGACCCATGCCCGCGACATTGAACCCCTACGAGAAAACAGGCAATGGACGGCGAATCCTCCTTCAAAGGAAAGGAGGTCCCCTGCTAAGTTGCAGTTGGTATGAGACTTGGCCGATTTCCTCCTCCGTCGAACTTTCTTCAACCTCCGCCCGGTGGTACACTCAGGCGCATCTAGGTTTTTCTCCCCATGCTGGAAGACCGTCACCTTGCCGGGCGTCTTCGCTTTGGCGTCTTCGAGATGGATCTCCGCGCCGGTGAACTCCGAAAGCACGGACTAAAGATCAGACTCCAGGAGCAGCCGTTTCAAGTTTTGGCTATGCTGGTCGAGCACGGCGGCGAGGTAGTGACGCGAGAGGAGCTACAAAAGAAGCTCTGGCCCGCCGATACTTTCGTAGACTTCGACCACGGCCTTAACAAGGCCATAAACAAAATCCGTGAAGCGCTGAGCGATTCGTCCGAGAGCCCGCGTTTTGTTGAGACGGTCTCACGTCGCGGGTATCGGTTCCTTGCGGACGTGAAAGATGTCGATGCCGCGACTGTTCTTAGCCCGGAGCTCGCCACCCAACCGCATTCCGCGGCAGAGGTCCGTGACCGTGCGGATCTCGCTGGCAAGCTCGCAATGCCCAAACATCATCTGCCCCCACCTACGTGGAAGATATCCGTGTTCGTGCTGCTCCTACTGATTGCATCTCTCGCCGGCTGGAAACTTCATTCCTGGAACCACTCGTCCCCTGTCATCCGCTCTTTGGCGGTGCTTCCACTCGAAAGCCTCTCGAACGATGCGTCTCAGGATTACTTCGCTGACGGAATGACTGACGAGCTGATTTTGGACCTCGGCCAGATTACCGCGTTGCGTGTGATCTCGCGTACGTCAGTGATGGCGTATAAACGCGCACGCAAGCCTTTGCCGCAGATCGCTCGGGAACTGAACGTGGAGGCCGTGGTAGAAGGCACCGTACTCCGTTCCGGTGACCAGGTTCGCATCACGGCACAGTTGATCGAAGCCTCGTCGGACAAGCACTTATGGTCCCAGAGCTATGAGGGTGAACTGCGGGACACCTTGGCGCTCCAGAACCAAGTGGCTCGCGCCATTGCAGATCAAATTCGGATCAATTTGAATTCTCAGGAACAAGCCGCGCTGAAAAACGTGCGGGTTGTGAATCCCCAAGCCTACGAGTCCTATCTCAAAGGGCGCTACTTCTGGAATAAGCGAACGGCGGATGGATTGAAAGTTGCCCTAGCCTATTTCAACCAGGCGATTGACGAGGACCCAAAATACGCCCAATCCTATTCTGGCTTAGCGGACACCTATGCGTTGTTGGGAGACTGGCAGTATGCGGCGATGACAACCAAGGAGGCGCTCCCCAAAGCAAAGGCCGCTGCGATCAAAGCTCTGGAATTGGACAGCGCGCTCGGCGAAGCGCACAACTCGCTGGCGTTCTGTCTGGATGGCTTCGACTGGGACTTTGATTCGGCCGGGAAGGAGTTCCGGCGGGCCATTGAACTGAACCCGGGCTATGCAACCGCCCACCATTGGTACGCTTGGCATTTGGGTCTCTTGGGTCGGTATGACGAAGCTATCGTGGAAATGAGAAAGGCGGAAAACCTGGATCCGCTGTCTATCATCATTAACGCCGACTTGGCAGAGCTTCTGGTCCTTGCGCATTCTTATGACGAATCGATACGCCAGAGCCAGAAGACGATCGAGATGGATCCTAATTTTGCTCTGGCACATAACCAGCTAGGCCAGGCCTACCTCCAAAAACAGATGCCCGATCAGGCCACCGCGGAACTGCAAAAAGCGGTGCAGCTTTCCGCTGGCAGCCCGACATGCATAGCTAATCTTGCTCGCGCCTACGCTGCATCCGGCAGAAGGAGCGAAGCGGTAAAGCTACTGAGCGATCTGAAGAAGCGCTCGAGCCCTGGCTATTCGCATGCCTCGGAGATCGCCGTGATCTACGCAGGTCTCGGCGACAACGATCAAGCGATGACTTGGCTCGATAAAGGCTATGAAGAACGATTTAATCCGGGTGTCCTCCTGCGGCCGGGCTTCGATCCCCTGCGCTCCGATCTGCGGTTTCAAGGTCTTGTCAGCCGCATTGGTCTCCATCATTGAACGCAAAGTTTGAGGAGTAAGGCTATCTCCTATAATGCAACTTCAGGATCGACACTGTGATGATGTTCCCAAGCGATTTGGTGCGGTGCGCGGTTAGCGATGAAGCGTGGCTGTCTGCAGAACCTAATCTACGACAATCTCGCTCTTCATACCTCCGTGGCCCAGTCCGCAAGTGTGGCAACACTTAAACGTGTATGTACCTGAGGTTTGCGCGACAAATTCAATCGTCGTTGTCTCTCCCCTTTTAAGCTGCCAGTAGTCTTGCGGCGAGACAAAAACCAACCCAGCTTTACCACCGGGTTTAGCGCCATCGGGCTCGGCCCCGAGTTTGAAGCCATGATCATGGTCGACAGCGGTGATTTTGAGCTGAACCGTGCTCCCGGCCTTCACATGAACCGGCGAGGGCGAGTACTCATACTTCTTTGCTACCAGTTCGATGACCTGCGCGTTTTGGCCCTGTGCCATGACGGTAGTGGGCTGCGGAACACAAAAGGCGAGCGCCACGGAAAACGCCGATAGAGTGGACAGCAGAGCGTGGATCGCAATTCTCTTCATTAAGCCTCCTGATCCTTCGAATGCTTAGGCATTGGCCGGGTCCAACCCATTTCTCCGTCATAGGACCAAACACACAAATCCGCCGCTATTTCATGTGGCTGTAAGAGTGGAATAGGCTAACGCTAGCGTTGGAGTCTCACGCGCTGAAAAACAAGCTCGTTAGACTCGCTGAAGCTGTACATGCTGTTTACGTCATGTCCCGTGCTCGTTCAAGATTCGCGTCGGGCTTCATCCGCTTCCGCCGCCAAGCTTAGGAGAAACTGCTGGAGCTCTTTCGGCTGGCCGATGAAGAGTCCGTCGGCAATGAAGCCATTGATAGCTCCTGTGGCATCAAGCTGACCGGGGCCGGTTGGACGGATGATGGCGCATTCCGGCAGGCCTTTGATGAAGTCGGTTGGCTCCGGCATGATCAAATTTGCCTGCAGCGACTCCGGCTGGCCTACAGCCAAATTGACAAACGTCAGCTCTCCGCCGGGTTGATTGTCAGTTAGTGCAACCGCGTTGCCGGCCTTATCGTGCCAGACCTGGAAGTGCATAATCTCCGACCCGCCAATGCTGATGGTGATGCGCAGTACTTCTGGGCTCGATACCCGCTGACTGAGCGTTGCGTAGAGGCTGGTGCCAGCTTGCTCGATGAAACCGAAATGAAATCCTGCGGTGTTGGCAATCGCCTGGACGTGATTGGGGTCGTTCAGATCGGCTGGGGTTGCGGGAATGGCGGGATGCTGTCCCTGATTCAAGCTTGGGACGGCCTGAGGGAAGGCGGACGCGCCGAGATCGAGGTTTTCCTTGCTTCGGTAACGGGTCCACCAACTAGTGTCCACGCTCAGCTGCTTCAGGTTGGTGAGGCGTCCCGTTTGCGGCACCCCTGACACGGTGCTAGGCGCCAGGTTGTGGGCAAACTTGTCGAGATGGATCGGTTCGTATCCCTTGGATTTCAAATACGCGCGCAGAAACGCGACGTGGCTGATCTCATCATCGGTGTTGTCGGAGATGTATTGTGGCATGTCGCCGTCGAGCTGCACGAGCCCGTTCACGTAGGGTGCAACGACAGGATTATTTGCCGCCGCCTCGACCCCACCGAGTTCCTTGTATTGCTGCCACAAGTCGGTCTCGATAATCTCTGCCGCCAGCAAGAGCTGCAGAATCGCCACGTCTCCCCGCGTGAGGCCTGCTCCTTCCCGGTCTTGGCCGAACGCCGGTAACTCTTTGGCCAGAAGCCCAGCGCCGACTGCTGCCGCTCCCACGCCCAACACCCCCTTCTTCAAGAATGAACGACGCGCTGCAGCCCGCTTGTTGCCAGTTCCGGATCTCTCCATGGATTTGTCCCTTTCATAAGAATTGAGTCTCAAATCGTTTCAAATTGCCGAATGGGGGAGCTGATTTCGCAGATCTCTTCTGAACAAAAATCCCTACCTTCCGCAATCTCGATAGACCGGCTAGTTGCGAATCCGAGAGTTCGATGACCTCTTGGCGTGACGGCAAATCAGGGTCAGTTGCAGCCTGTTTCTTCGCGAGAGGCAGTAGCAGCGCTAGAAAATATCGCTGCACTCCGACGATAACGACTGAACTCCCACCCTTTTTATTCCCCTTGCGAAGATAAAAATCTGGAGGAAGTTCTTTTACAGTGTCTCTATGGTGCAGGTGAGGTACGCAGGAAAGGACAACAATCCGAAAGCAAGGAACACACCTGATCACACTGGAATGGAGGGCCAGGATGCGCCATCTCGATCAAGGTGCACGACCGCTTGAGATCTCCCCCTCAACTAAAGAAGCAAAGAAGACCAGATGTTCCGCCCTAGTGGAATGAAATGGTTGGGTCTACTCGTACCGCAGCGCCACTATGGGATCCACGCGCATAGCGCGGCGCGCGGGAATGTAGGAGGCGGCGAGCGCGACAGCGATCTGCAAAAACGCGACGCCGAAGAAGGTAACCGGATCGTAGATCCCAATACCGAAGAGAAGGCTGGCCAGGAAACGCGCAAGAACGAAAGCGCCCGCCAAACCAAGCCCAACGCCGATGAGGGTCAATTTGAGAGTTTGAGCGAGAATCATTCCGCACATATTCGTGAGCTGCGCGCCAAGCGCCATGCGGAGCCCGATTTCTTGCGTGCGCTGGCTGACGGTATAGCTCATCACCCCATAGATTCCTATGGCCGCGAGCAAAAGCGCGAGCGCCGCGAAGATTCCCACCAAGACCGCGGAAAAGCGGCGCGGCGAAACGGAATCCGAGATTAATCCATCCATGGTCGTTATGTGGGTGATCGGCAGATTGGGATCCACTTTATGGACAGCGTCCGTAATCCCAGCCGCGACCTTGACGGGATCGGAAGCCGTGCCGACTACAAGATAGGGCGTCCATCCGCCGACGAAATAGGAGTCATAGGTCGGCCCCGCGTCGAGTCCAAACTGGTGTACGTTGCCTACGATGCCGATGATCGAAAACCAACACGGTTGGGGGTCAAGCGAGCAGAAATTGACGCGCTTTCCGAGCGCGTCTCCTTGTGGCCAGTAGCGCCGCGCCATGTTCTCATTGATGACTATGTTTAGGGCTTTCCAGTCGTCCTCGTTGAAGGTGCGCCCCGCGCGCAGTGGAATTGCCAGGGAGGAAAAATAGCCGAGACTCACCGTACGAGTCTGGGCGATCGGACGTGCGCCGACGACAGAAACGGGCTGGCCTTCGATGACGAATCTCGACGCCTGGCGCAGTTCATTGCCGAGCGGCAAGTCGTCGATCCCGCCTGCTTCCTTGACGCCGGGCAAGCCGCGGACTTGTACGGCAATTTGTTCAAACTGCGAAGATTGCTTCTCGCCCAGCTTGAGCCGCTCCTCTTGGGAGAGCAGACTGATTTGCGCAAAAGGAAGCGCGGGCTGCTGGATTTCCATCGTGAGGATGTGGTCGGTGCGAAAGCCGGGATCGACCTGAAGCAGATGCTGAAAACTCCTGAGCAGGAGGCCCGCGCCGATGAGAGGAATAAGAGCCATTGCGATTTCGGAAATCACCAGCAGGTTGTGAGTTTTGTGATGGCCTGATGAACCGGCACCCTTGCTTGCCTGTTTCAGCACGCTGGCCAAATTTGTCTTTCGTGTGCGCGCCGCGGGCAGCAGACCGCAGGCAAGGCCCGTCACAAGGCAAATTGTAAATGTGAATCCCAAAACCCAGCCGTTCAGGCCGGCCCCGTTCAAGATGGCGAGATCGGCAGGAACCAACGCCATCAAGGCTTTCAGCCCGGCAATAGCGAAGGACACGCCCAGCACTCCGCCCAGCAGAGACAGCAAAGTGCTCTCCGTGAGCAACTGGCGGATCAATCGCCACGGGCTGGCTCCGAGGGCTGTGCGCACGGCAACTTCTCTTTCCCGGGCGGCATTGCGCACCAGGAGCAAGTTCACGATGTTGACGCAGGCGATCAGAAGGACAAGTCCGACTGCGCCGAACAAAACGAGCAAAGTGCCGCGCAAGCTGGTTGCGGAAGGATCCTGAAGTTTTTGCACCAGGACGCCAAATCCCTTATGGGCATCGGGATAAGCGATTGCTTCTTGCTGATGGAGCCGTCCGATTTCGTCCTGCGCTTGCGAGAGACGGATGCCCGGCTTGAGCCGGGCGATGGCCACGAACGCGTGATGAACGTGCTCGGTCAAGTCGTCGTCAAATTGGCCCAAGGGCATCCACAAATCGGCCCAGCGCAAAAGCTGAAAACCGGCCGGTAGAATGCCCATGACGGTGTAGCGCTGGTTGTCGAGAACGACAGTGCGACCGACAACGGCAGGATCGCGGCCAAACCGGCTCTCCCAAAGACGATGCCCCAGCATCACTATCGGTGCGCTGCCGGCTTGGTTCTCCTCGGAGACGAAGGAGCGGCCCGCGACCACGCGTACTCCCAGCATGGAAAAGAGGTCAGAGCTGGCATACCCGACCAGGACGCGTTGCGGCTCGCCATCGTCCGTCAGGTTGAAGCCTCTTGAGATTTCCACATAGGCTCCCATCTCCGAAAAGCTGGTGGCTTGCTGATGCCAATCGGCGTAATCGCCCGGAGACAATTCGGCCCGGGGGAGCTGTGGCGGATAGGTGTTCCAGATCTCGACCAAATTCTCCGGGTGCGGATAGGGAAGGGGCCGGAGCAGAACATTTTCGACCACACTGAAAATCGCCGTGTTCGCTCCAATCCCCAGCGCCAGTGTGAGTACAGCAACAGCGCTAAAGCCCGGGGTTCTTGCCAGGTTGCGGACTCCGTAGCGGATGTCTTTCATGAGGCTATCGAGCGTGAAGAGTTCCTCACCCATTTTGTTCATTTATCGGTTTCGAGAACGAGGTAATGGAGGCTGCCGAGCCGTTCAACCTGCAACGCTATTGCATCGGCGGTCTTGAGATCTTCCAGCACTGAACGCAGCGACTCAATGCTGTCCACGAGCGTTCCGTTCACGGAATAGATTACGTCTCCCGGGAGCGGACCCTCGCCTTCGTAAGCTCCGTAGGTCTCTTTACCTGCAACGACAACTCCGAATCGATTGCGCAGCGGAGGAAGCATCGGCAAGAGCTTCTCGTCGAGAGTGAGAGCCAGAATTCCGAGCTGCGGAATTTTGGCCTGTTCCCTGGTCACCAGGTCGGCGAGGCGTTCCTGCATGTCCTGTTTTTCGCTAACCGGTATTTGATAGGAGATAGTCTGTTTGCCGCGCTGGATTTCGAGTGTGGCCTTCTCGCCTACGGCAAAAGAATAGAGAGCTAGCGCGAATTGACGGATATTTTGAACTCGCTTTGCATTCACCGCTAGGACAATGTCACCGGGCATCACGCCAGCGTTCGCTGCTGGACCCTCTGGAATTACATCCTCAATTACGATGCCATCGTCGCGATTGAGACCTAATCCCGATGCCAAAGCGGGCGTGATATTACGCGCAGAAACACCGATCTGATGGTGGTGCACGTGGCCTTCATTTCGAACTTGGTTGTAAACGCTACGCACTACATTGCTGGGAATAGCCAGACCGATCCCTTCATTCCCGCCGGACTGGGTGAGAATAAGCGTATTAATCCCGACGACGCGACCGCTGGTATCTACCAGCGGTCCACCACTATTGCCCGGATTAATGGCCGCATCCGTCTGCACATAAATCGTCGGACTGTCTGGATCTGGTTGTCTCGCGACGGAGCTCACAATCCCCATACTCACAGAATTATCGAAACCAAGGGGGCTGCCGAAGGCCAAGACTAATTGTCCTTGTTGCAGATCGCTCGAATCAGAGAATTGCAGTGTTGGCAGGTCTGTTGCGTCGATTTTGAGCAGTGCAAGGTCCGTGTCACGATCAGCCACCACCAACTTGGCGTCGAATATAGCGCGGCGTGATCCTTTATTCGGTGGTGCCGATAACGACGCTTCGTGATTAAGCTGAACCCGAATCCGACGTCCTCCTTGTACGACATGTGCGTTTGTTACGATCCACCCATCGGAAGCAATTATGATGCCCGATCCGGAGGTGAGGCCACGCGACAGCAGATCCGTGTTTCTATGCTCGCGGTCGCTAGCTGGGTTGTAACCCGTGCTAAAGATCTGTACAACACTAGGGCTCACTCGTTTCGACAGTATTTCGAGAGATGCACTTAATTGATGAAGTGGATCAAGACCGTTGTCTAAAATTGGGAGTTTGGTCTGCACCGAAGTGGAGGCCTTGCTGAACTGGGCCCCTGACGCCGAAGGTGCGATAACTATTCCCAGACAAGAAACTACTGAGCCAATCACACTGATCTGCTTAAAGACTCTTCCTCGAAAGCTTTTCATAAAGAATCGATTCCGAGTGCCTGCGTCAGGTCGTCAGGTTTCATTTCTATGGTTCTTCTTTGGAACCTGCACGTGCAAGAGCCCATCCACGCGATTCACATCAGCATGCATCGTGTCGATTTCTTCCGGAAAGACATGCACAGATACCACCTCTGGCCCGCGATCGATCTCTCCGTTGTGTCGGGCATAGCTGCGAAAAACAATCATGCTATGAGCTGTCATACTAAGAATCGTGGTCACCTCCGGATCTCGCGGAGACGCAATAAAGAAGTCAAATTGCGACGTGTTCCCATTAAAGTCGTTCTGTAAGAACTCCTTCTCGGCCGTTACCCAGTCCTCCAAGTCAAAGCCATGCGCGCAACCACGCTCTTCGAAAAGTTGGTAGGCACGTTTGGCGATTGTCGCGAAGATGACCTCCCGGTGTTGGTCGTTTCTGCTTTCGACTGTAATCACGCAGTTGTTGCTCCACTTTCTGGCCTGTTTCTCCATTCTCCAAGCTCCTTTTGTCTTCATCCTTGACACTTATTCCCCCAGGCGTTCTCTTCCGCCCGTTTCTGGTATCGCGGACGCCACAATATCGACTCATCTAAAGCAGACAAACCCTACCGATGTATCGCCTGAGTCTATCGGTGCTTCAAAATCGCCGGTTGACTGGTCGGTATGATAGAAATGGTTCTTCTTGAGATTTTGATAAGCGATTGGCCAGCCTGCATTTTTCAATGACGCGGGTCACGAACGCGACCACGCTTAGAGCCAGCACCAATAGCACAAGCCATATCACGATCATTGCTCTGAACATTCTTGATCCCTTCCGTACTTAACTTGCCCTTCGTCTCTGAATACCTCCATCAGCAATGTTCTATTCCTCTCTTTAAGAGTGCCGTCGCTTAAAGAGGGAGGACAAACGGAACGCGCAACTTGTTGATCTTGTGTTTGCGACGCGTACAATCGTGCCAAGTGTGTTCTTGAAATGGATGGCCTGATAGCATTCGCGGTTTGCTTACGCGGAAGAATTGATTAGCTGGTGGAGCTGCTCGAGGTCCATTGGGTCTGCGTCAGAAACGGCGCAAAATTCCATTTTGCCCTTTCGCCAATCAACCCATTGAAAGCTCTGCCGAGAACCTGTGCGCGATGGACTGTCAGGTTTCCGTGTCGGCCAGATGAACACATTAATTGGACGTCCCATACGCTCGTAGACGAGCACCGCGACAGCGCGGCCTTCAATAACATCTACGCGACCACCCTTCAGCGCGAAACCGTCGTTCGCGAAATCCCGGATAGGAACAGCAAAGGTAACTCTGTCGTAGAGCCATTCCTTCACAACGCGCTCGTCGTTGGAGGCGATGCCCTTCATGTGGCCCGGCTGCAGGGAGCGCACGTGCGCATCGACGATTTCCCCGGCAAGTTCGGCTTGATAATCGTCAGCACGAAGCCCGTGACCCACTCTCCCTAGTAAGATCGCGACGAAAATTAGTGCGGCCGCAGCTGCCAGCCAGTGCCATAGGAGAGGCTGCGACGCAGCAGTCGTGGTCGCGATTGCGTGCAGAGGTGCCCTGACCTTCCGGCGCAGCGAGGCGGTGGCGGGTTCATAGAGTTGAGCGAGTTGCAAGCTGTCGCGCAACAAATCCAAATCCACGAGCTCAGTGGCACAGTGAACGCAATGTCGCAGGTGACGCTCGAACTCGGCGGCCGTGCGGCCACTCAACTCATCGTCGAAATAGCCCTGAAGCAGAGAGTCGGCAAAGTCACACCTCACGGATGGGCTCCTTGAGAAGAATTAGCCAGCGCTGAATACAAGTGGCGGCGCGCGCGAGACAGCGAGGACATCACAGTGCCAATGGGGATCGACGTGATCGCAGCGATCTCCTTGTAGGAACAGCCTTCGAGCTCTCGAAGAACAAGGACTTCGCGGAAGCGCGGGGGCAGCGTCTCGAGGGCCAGGGTGAGGCGTTTGCGATCATCGCCGGCAATGGCCAGGGTTTCCGGTGTGGCGCACGTCTGTAGGTGTAACTCTTCATCGAATTCCATGCTCAGTTCCAGTGGACGATTTTTCTCCAGCCAGGTATAGCAAGTGTTGCGCACTATCTGCAGCAACCAGGCGCGCGCATCGCCGCCGTGAAAGCCGCCGAAGAAGCGGCAAGCACGGAGCAGGGCTTCTTGAGCGACATCCTCGGCATCCGTGCGCCTGCGCAACAGCCAAAGCGCCAGGTTGAAAGCCGCATCGACATGGGGCAGTACAAGTTCCTCAAAGCGCTCGCGGTCTTCGAGACCCAACTCACGCACAATTCGCTCCAAACAGTGAGACCTCGTGAGCA
>Ga0070698_100002866_pt1 | contig 18986 bp, 19 predicted proteins | sample KBSK1502metaG_FD_65477 | JGI IMG/M metagenome (GOLD analysis project Ga0070698, IMG submission 65477) | Corn, switchgrass and miscanthus rhizosphere microbial communities from Kellogg Biological Station, Michigan, USA - KBS K1-50-2 metaG | ecosystem: Host-associated > Plants > Roots >...
GCCCCAAAGGTTGTCGAGCTTCGCGACACCGACCTGTCGGCGGTCCGTTGGTTGGAGCAGGTCGACGTCGACTGGATTCTGCTGATTTCCTCGCTTGCGGTCGAGCACGGTCATACCGTTGTGAAGCCGGTCGAACCCCTCCAACTCGTGCCCTTCAGCCTGTTGTGGAACCCGCGAAATGCGCACAACTCGGCAATCGCTTCATTCGTTCAGACCTCGCTGACCGCCGATCCTCCCCCCGGGTGGTTCACGCAGCCAGGTCATTCTCGGCACGGTGAGGTGGGCCGGTAGCGATCAGGGCCGCCAGCGCATCGGAACAACTTGTGTCGATGTGGTCCACGGAATCGGCTGGTCGGAAGCAAAGTGGTGCAGCCAGGCGGTCAGTCGCTGGCGGCGGCCCTTTCGAGCCGATCGGAATGTGCCCGAATGAGGTCGAGGACGCGACCGCCGAATTCAATTCGAGAGTTCAAGTCGTGTCCCGTCCCCCCGACCATGGTTTGTATTCCGGCCGGGCAAGATGGGCTGAGGGTGCAGCCGATCGGCGCATGCGGATCACCTTGTGGACCCCGAGCAGCGGCAAGATGCCGAAGCGCATCACGGCCGGCAGCTCGGACTTGACCGCGCCGCCTTCCACCATCTCCGCGTCCACGAGGTGGTAATCGAAGCCGCGGTACCTGAGGTCGGCCTCGTGAGCGGCCATGATGTTGCGCACCCAGCCGGCGTTCTCGCCGAACGTCACAGCCAGCCAGAACGATCCACCCCGGCGCACAGCGGTGACCGCGGTTGCGTACAAGCGACCAGATTTGCGTCCGCGATGATGCAGCAGCGAGGCGATCGGGAACCACCAGCTGCCGGCGACACGCAGGATGAGCGGGTTCAAGACATGGGTCATCGGCCGGACGATCCGGTCGACGAAGGCCGACGGCTCGCCCTGCTGAACGGCAGCTGGAGCGCTGCGCGGCTCGACCATCTCTATACCGCCCGACCCGTGCGCCGGGCACCGATCAGAACCGCGGCGACGAGGGCGATGGCGGTGAAAAGGATGAGGGCCGGCTGCACGTCGGGGGCGCCGCCGTTCAAGAACAAGACACTGCGCATTCCTTCGACCGAAAAGCGAAACGGCGTCCAGCTCCACAGCAGCGCGCGATACGTCGGGTTGATCAGCTCGGGAGGAAGACCTGCCACGGCCGGCGCGATCAGGTAGAGCGGGCCTAGCAGTGCGACGCCGGCGAGGCCAAGCCATCCCAGGACCGCGGCCTGCAGCAGCGCAAACGCGAATCCCACCAAGAGCAAGAAACCCGCGACGTCCCAGCCGATGGGAAGGGTCGAGTCCCACAGCCACGCGAGCCCGATCACCAGACCCGTGCCGAGGATGGCCGAGCTGGCGGCCAGGCCGAAGACGCCGATCCTGCCCACGGCTGCACCGCCGCGCCACCTCGGGCCGAGGCTCAGCACGATGACGTTGCCCACGAGCGCGGCGAGCCAGAGCAGTGCGGTGCCGGCGAGCGGCAGGGTGCGTCCCGCGGCAGAGGCGGGGTGGATCGTGACGATCTGGAACTGCGCCTTTGTCCCGGCCGCCACACCGACCAGGATCGACTGAGCAAGCGCGGTCGCCTGCGGATTCACTGCGCCCGACAGCAGGATCGTCGCGTTCAAGCCACCCGACCCGGGGCTCAACAGCATCGCGCCGTAGACCTGCTTGTTGTCGAGGAGGCTCTCAGCCTCTGCCCTCGACCCGACGCTGTGCCATTCGATCTGGTCACCACCATGCGACAGGATCCCCTGCGTCAGCGGAGCGAGCGCGGTGGCGGTGTTCGGATCCTCTGTGCCCACCGCAAGGGGCACGTGGTCCGGGTTGACGGTCGCCTGAACACCGAAAGTAAGAAGGCCGAGCACAAGCGCGGCCGCCGCGCCGATGGTCGCCGCCAGCAGGGAGACCACGATCAACGGCACCTTGCGTTGATGCGGCCCAGAATTCACCATGCGTTGAATTTTAGATTTCACATGGTCGGATGTCAACAGTTGTTGAATTTTGGGTAACCTTGCAGCGTGACGGTCTCGTCAGGGCGGAAGCGACCACGAGTCGGCCGTGCACCGGGATCTCCCCCGAACCGGGAAGCGATCCTCGAGGCGGCACGCGATTACTTCGAGCATCACGGTTACGACCGGGCCACGATTCGCGGTATCGCGGCAGAAGCCGGTGTCGATCCGGCGCTCGTCCATCACTACTTCGGCTCGAAGGACCAGCTTCTCGTCGCCGCCCTTCAGCTGCCGGTCAATCCTCGGGACGTGGTGCCCGAGCTGCTCGATGGACCGGTCGCAAGCATCGGGGAGCGACTGCTGCGGCGCGCGCTGTCTGTCTGGGGTGACGACTGGGCCAGCGGAGGACACATGATCAGCCTCATTCGTGCCTCGATGACACACGAGAACGCAGCCCAGATGATGCGCGAGTTCTTCACGCGCGAGATCATCGGCCGGCTTGCGGAGAAGCTCGAAGTGCCACAGCCACGACTTCGAGTTGCGTTGGTGGCGTCGCAGCTGATGGGACTTGCGATGGCGCGATTCATCGTCCGCATGGAACCCATCGCCAGCGCCGATCCTGAAACGCTGATCGCCGCCTACGCTCCGACCGTCCAGCGCTACCTGACCGGCCCGCTGCCGGGTGACGATGCCGCCCGTAGACGTAAGGTGAGCCGCCCGCGTCATTAAAGGGCTGGACGGCGAACGGAAGCTCAGGCCGCTCGGAAATGCTCGAGGCCGTCCAGGATGACGTCGAGCCCGAACTCGAAGGCTTGCGCGGCGTCGAAGCCATGTTCGGCGACGTAGCCGCCGACGACCTCGGCCAACGCCGGGTAGAGCTTGGCCGCATCTCTCATCGCGGACTCGACCTCCTGCACCCGATGCCTTGCCGTCTGCGCAAACTCTTGCGGGGTCCCGAACGCGAGCGTCCTTTCCTGAAGGGCGAAACCGTAGATGTAGGCGTCCTGCACTGAATAGGCCTGCACCGCCAGCTCGACCGAGAATCCGGCGTGACGGAGGCAGCGGAGCACTGCGTCGTGGAGTCGGAGGTCGGCGGGCCCCGGCGCCCGGGTCGCCTCCATGCGCCCGATCGCCCACGGATGCCGGCGCAGCGCCTCGCGTGTGCAGATCGCGCGGCGCCGCATGGCCGTCTTCCAGTCGACGTCGGTCGACGGAAGCTCGATCTCACCGAACACCAGGTCGACCATGCCGTCCAGCAGCGCGTGCTTGTTCGGGACGTGGTGGTACAGGGACATGGCGCCCGCGTCGAGGCCCTCGGCGAGGCGTCGCATCGTGACGGCCTCCATGCCCTCGCTGTCGGCAAGCGCCACGGCGGCCGTCAGCACCCGCTCCCTGCTGAGCCGGATCGACGCCATCACCGAACTCCTCCTCTTGACAGATCGTACAGCGTACGAGTATCGTACAGCGTACGAAAGCGGGTTGGAATCCGGGTTTCTGGAGGATCTGAGATGCGGGTGCCCAATACGGAATTCAGGCGGACGGCGATCGCCGTCGGTGCGCTGTTCTGGGTCAGCAACCTGGCCACGCTCGTAGGCGGCGCCATCACCGGCTTCGTTCCCACCGCCGACAACGCGCTGCGCAACCTGCACCCGCATGCCACACAGGTGGTCGTCGGGACGCTGATCAGCCACACCAACGAGGCGGCCCTCATCGCCTACGCGGTTCTCCTGTATCCCGTCCTGGCGCGCTTCACCCCGGGACTCGCGCTGGGCTACGCGGCCTTCAAGGTCGTCGAGGGCGTGATGCTCCTGGTCGGCGCCGCGGTGCTGCTGTCGTTGCTCCCGGTGAGCCAGAGCTACCTCGCGTCGGCCGGCTCGGACGCGGGCTCATACAAGGCGGTGGCCGAGCAGGCGCTCGCCCAGGCGTTCTGGGCCGGCCGCCTGGGCACGCTGGCCTACCTGGTCGCCACCCCGATCTTGAATGTCGTCCTGTTCCAGACCCGCCTGGTGCCGCGCTTCCTGTCCGTCTGGGGCCTGGGCGCGCTCGGGCTGCTCGCGATCGGCCTGGCCGCCGGCGTGGGTGATCCGACGCGCGGCTTCGAGCCGGCGCAGCTGCTCGTGATCCCGATCATCCTGTGGGAGCTGACCTTCGCCACGTGGTTGATCGTCAGCGGCTTCAACATGTCGGCTGTGCGCGGCAGCGACCGCGTGGCCCGGCTCGAGCCGTCAGCGGCCGAGGTCTAGGCCCGGGTCGGGAGGCTGCTCGGGCGCGCGCCAGCGGACGTATGGATGTCCGGTGTCGACGTGGTAGAAGTTCGCCCGCTCGACGGCACGCGCGTAGGCCGCGGTGAAGGCTGCGCGGTCGCCGGCCATCAGCGCCTGGTACACGGACTCCATGTGGTCGCGGTCGAACTCCGTGACCTGCTGCGTGTACTTCGGGCGCACGATGAGCAGCTTGCGCAAAAGACTGCGCGTGCGGCGCACGAAGTAGGCCGCCAGGTCGTTGTTGCCAGCCTGCGCCGCGTGCCAGGCCTCGCCGAAGCAGCGTCCGACCGAGGCCATGATCTCCCCGGTTCCGGGAAGGGCCGCGACGAGCTGGTCGACCGTCGGTTCGACCACGTCATCTCCGCTCACGCAATGCAGCCTCCCGCCACCAGCAATCCGTCAATACTCGCGCTGACGACTACCTGCATGGAGCCGGCCGACGAGAGCCAGACGGTGCCGCCCTGGCTGCCGCCGTCGAACCACTCGCCGTGGCCGTCGAGCGCAGCGAGCCGCGAGGGTGTGGCCACTCCGGTCCCGGAGAAGATCGCCACCGCCGTGGTCGGGCTGACGACGAGCCAGATCTCGTTGGTCCCGCGACCGCCGGCGTCCGTCACGACGTACGTGCTCACCAGCGGATGCCCGACAGGGTCAAATCCCATCACGTACAGGTTCGAGCCCGGCTTGTAGAACCACGGCGACGACTCGCCGGTGCGCAGGTCGAAGCGCAGGAGCCGGTTCATCGGCCCTTCGATCCCGCCGGGACCGGGACTCGGGTCCGCGGTGTTGAAGTCGGCGCCCCAGCCCGCGCCGCCGCCGATCGCCGGGCTCGCGATGGAGCTGCTGATCAGTGTCGCCGCGCCGCCCGTGGGGTCCTGCCACCACAGTCCGCGCGGTCGACCCTCTGGCGCAGCCGCGGTCACGTACAGGCCGTCGGCGGCGAAGTCGACGACGGCGTACACGCGATCGCCGCTATAGATAACGCGGTCGGCGCCCGTGGCCACGTCGACCACGTGCAGCTTGGCGGCGGTGCCCAGGAAGGCGTTGCCTTCGCCGTAGGCGTAGCGCTTGCCGTCGGGCGACACCGCGGGGCGATATACGGGAAGCCACTTCGACAGCGCGCGGTCGTAGAACACGCTTCCCGCCGGGGCGGCTGGATCGACGGTCAAGGTCCCGGTCGGGAAGGAGATGAAGCCGGCGGTGTACGTGTATGTCTGGCCGCTCTTGACCGGCCAGCTCACCGGCAGCCGGCAGTTGAGGCTGAGGCCGGTGTACGCGACGTCGACGGTGGCGACTGGGCTGGCGGAAGGAACGGGCGTCGCGGATGCGGCGGGCGTAGTGGAAGGCGACGCTGCGGTCGTGGCCGATGGGCTCGTCGAGGCGACCGGCGATGGGCTGGCGCACGCGGCCAGGGCCATGATCGCGGCGAGCAGCACGGCTCTGGTCACGCCATCTGGAACGGCCCCACCGTGCCCATCGTTACCGGCCAAGATTGACGTCCGTGACCGGCTACGTCGTCCGGTACGGATACGTCGCCGTGCTGGCGATCGTCGGTCTCGAGTCCCTCGGCATCCCGCTGCCTGGCGAGACGACCCTGATCGCGGCGGCGCTGTATGCGGGCGCCACGCACCGTCTGAACATCGTGGGCGTGATCGTCGCCGCCGCCGCGGGCGCGATCATCGGCGACAACATCGGCTACGGCATCGGCCACTGGGGCGGCTATCGCCTGCTCGTGCGCTTCGGACATCACATCCGCCTTGACGAACCGAGGATCAAGATCGCGCGCTACCTGTTCCTCCGCTACGGAGGGGCGGTGGTCTTCTTCGGGCGCTTCGTCAGCATCCTGCGCACGTACGCAGCCTTTCTGGCCGGGACCACGCGCATGCCCTGGCGCCGGTTCGTCGTGTACAACGCCGCGGGCGGCGTCCTGTGGTCGACGCTGTACGGCGCCGGCGCGTACGCCCTCGGCGACACCATCGACCGGTTGAGCGGGCCGCTGGCGATCGGTCTCGGGATCGCCGGCGTGGCGGCCATCGGCGCGGGCGCGTTCCTCGTCCGGCGCCAGGAGGAACGACTGCGAACGGCTGCCGAGGAGGCATTCCCCGGACCGCTCCGCGGCTAGCGGTCGCGCCCGCTCATCGGTGCGTCCTGTGCGCCGTCCTCCGATGGACGTTCAGGAGCGCCTGGGTCTGGAACGCCTGCCCGCATGTGTCGCAGTGGTACTCGCGGATCGCCTCCACGCGGGGAGCATCCTCCGGTAGATCCTTCGTCGAATAGGGGGCGGGGCTCGCGAGTCCCGCGTTGATCACCTCGCCGACGTTCGACGCCCCGCCGGGCCAGTCAGGTTCGGCTCCCTCGGTCCCGCCGGGGCTCGCCTGGTCCGGCATCGGCCTGGCCTCGGGCAGCTCCGGTATCTCGGTCGGCGGCCGTGGCGTGGTGCGCTTGCGTTCTCTTGCCATGAGCTCAGCTATACGCCGGTCACGAGTCATGTTCAACTATGGCGATGCCGAAGGTGACCTTCGTCGGGGCGGGCAGCGCGGTCTTCGCGCGCCAGCTGATGACCGACATCCTGAACATCGACGGCCTCGACGAAGGGACGTTCGCGCTCGTGGACATCGATGCCGCGCGCCTGGACCTCGCCAGGCGCATCGCACAGCGACTGGTCGAGCTCACGAAAAAAAGATGGAAGGTCGAGGCGTCGACCGAGCGCCGCGACGTGCTGGCGGGCACTGATTACGTCATCAACTCGATCGAGGTCGCGGGTCTGCAGAACGTGCGCCACGACTACGACATCCCGATGCGTTACGGCGTCGACCAATGCATCGGCGACACCATCGGCCCGGGAGGCATCTTCAAGGCGCTGCGCACGGGGCCGGCGTGGCTCGACATCGTCGAGGACACGGAACGCATCGCCCCCAACGCGCGGATCCTCAACTACACCAACCCGATGTCGATCCTGACCCTGGCCGCGATCCGCAAGGTCGACCTGCCGGTGGTAGGGCTGTGCCACAGCGTGCAGGGGACGTCGCGCCAGATCGCCGGCTACCTCGACATCCCTTACAAGGAGATGGAGTGGGAGTGCGCGGGGATCAACCACAACGCGTGGTTCACCCGGCTCGAGCGTGGCGGCGAGGACCTATACCCCGAGCTGCGCCGGCGCGCGGGCACGACCGAGATCTACGAGAAGGACCCGGTGCGCTTCGAGGTGATGCTGCACCTCGGAGCTTTCGTGACCGAGTCGAGCGGCCATTTCTCCGAGTACGTGCCCTACTTCCGCAAACGGCCCGACCTGGTCAGGCAATACGCTCGTCCCGGGTACCTCGGCGAGAGCGGCTTCTATGCCAACAACTGGCCGCGCTGGCGGCGGGAGAACGACGAGTCGATCGAAGCGATGCTGCGCGGCGACAGGCCCGTGCCGCTGCGGCGCAGCCTCGAGTACGGCGCGGACATCATCGAGGCCATCGAGTGCGGGCGCACCACCTCCATCTGGGGCAACGTGCTGAACCAGGGCGCCATCGACAACCTGCCCCGCGGCTGCGTCGAGGTGGAGTGCAAGGTCGATCGGGATGGCGTCGAGGCGCGGCATTTCGGCGTGCTGCCCGAGCAGCTCGCCGCGCTCAACCGCGCGCACATGGCCGTGCACGAGCTGGTCGTCGAGTCGCTCTTCGAGCGCAGCCGGCAGAAGGCGAAGTACGCGCTCATGCTGGACCCGCTCACCGCGGCCGTGTGCTCGCCCGACGAGATCGACCGGCTCTTCGATGAGATGTGGACGGCGGAGCGGGAGTCGCTGCCGGCGTTCGACTAAGCCACGGCCCGGCCGAACTGGCGGGCGCCGATGACCACCGCGACCAGCGAGAGCACGGCGAGGATGATCACCCCCTTGGCCACGGCCGGGTCGCCGATGTTGCCCAGGAAGACGTGCCGTGCGGCGTCCACCGCGTAGAGAAGCGGATTGACGGCGGCGATGTCCTGCAGCCACTGCGGCGCGATGCTCATCGGCAGCAGCACGCCGGACAGAAGAAGGATGGGCAGCGTCGAGGTGAAGACGATCGGCGCGTAGCTGTCCTCGCTCTTGGTGGCGAGGGCGACGGCGTACGCGATGGAAGCGGTCAGCAGCCCGATGAGGCCGATCAGCGCCAGCACCACGACCACTCCGAGCGGGTGGATGCTCAGACCGAACGGCAGCGAGATGAGGATGAGGATCAGCGATTGGAGCACGATCGAGAACATGTCTCGCAGAGCGCGCCCGAACAGCAGCGCGACACGGCTGATTGGCGTGACGCGCAAGCGTTCGATGACGCCCGCACGGAGCTCGGCGATCAGGCTGAACCCGACGCCCGCGGCCCCGAACATCCCGAGCTGGACCAGCAGTCCCGGCACGAACACGTTGTACGCGCCGCCGGGCGGGAAGCCGCGCGTGGCGGCGAGCGGCTTCAGGAGCGGCGCGAAGAGAACCAGGTACAGCACCGGCTGCAGGACGCCGAGGAACACCCAGACCGGGTTGTGGATGAAGATGCCGAAATACCGCCCGAACACGAGCCACGTATCGCGCAGCACCTTCATGCCGCGGTCTCGCGCAGGGACCGGCCCGTCTGCTTCAGGAACACGTCGTCCAGGCTGGGCCGGTGCAGCTCCACGGTCTTGAGCTGCAGGTTGGCGCCGTCCAGCAGGCGGAGGATGGCCGGCATGGCGACCTCGCCACGGTCCACATATAGAAGGACGAAGCCGTTCTCGACCTTGGCGTCGCGGACGAAGGCCTGGCCTTGCATCAGCTCGAAGGCTGCCCGCTGCTCGCCGGCGACGCTCAGGGTCACCACGTCGCCCGCGATGGCGCGCTTCAGCTCTTCCGGCGTGCCCTCGGCCACGATCTTGCCGTAGTCGATGATCGCCACGCGGTCACACAGCGCGTCGGCCTCGTCGAGGTAGTGCGTGGTGAGAAACACGGTGGTGCCGCGGTCGTGCATGCTGCGGACCTCATCCCACACGCGGGCACGGCTCTGCGGGTCGAGGCCAGTCGTCGGCTCGTCGAGGAACAGGAGCTGCGGGTCGTGCACGAGTCCCAGGCCGATGTCGAGGCGCCGCTTCTGGCCGCCCGAGTACGTGCCTACCTTGCGGTCGGCCGCAGCCTCCAGCTCGAGCATGTCGATGAGCTCCTGCGCGCGCCGGCGGGCGGCCTCGGCGCTCATGCCGTAGAGCCGGCCCTGGAACTCCAGCTCCGTCCGCGCAGAGATCTCGCGGTCCGACCCGCCCGCCTGGCCGACGTACCCGATCCGCTCGCGGATCTGGCTCGGCTGCGTGGCCAGGTCGCACCCGGCCACGCGCGCGGTGCCGCCGCTCGGCGGGAGCAGCGTGGCCAGCATGCGCAGCGTCGTCGTCTTGCCCGCGCCGTTGGGCCCGAGGAAGCCGAAGATTTCGCCCCGGACCACGCGCAGGTCCACGCCCGCGACCGCCTCGACCTGCCGCTGCCGAGACCTGAACGCGCGGCGCAGACCGCGCGTCTCGATTACCGGCTCAGGGGTTGCTCCGTCCATCCGTCGGGATTCTGCCGGAAGGCGGCGCGTGGCCGCCAGTCAGCATGTCCCAGAAGGCCTCCTGGGATGGCCCGCCCCGACCAGGCCTGCGCACGGCGACGATCGAGCGGCCGACCGGCGCCACCGCCAGTCGTTTCAGCTCTCCCGAGGCGAGCTCCGACGCCACGGCGCGGCGCGGCAGGGCCGCGTAACCGAGCCCGGCGACCGCGGCGGCGCGCACGTACTCGGGGTGCCCGAGGTTCATCGCCTCGACATGGTCGTACGCATCGCCGAGCATCTCGCGCACGTTGCGCTCGGCCGACCACTCGGGCCCGCGGCCGAGGTAGCGGTGCGCGATGAGGTCCGCAGGCGTCAGGCGGCGCAGCCGGGCAAGCGGATGGTCGCGGCCCGCGACGAGCACGAGCTCGTCTCGCGCCAGCTCCACACAGACGAGCCCAGGGTCGGCGGGGCCTTCGATGAGGGCGCAGTCGAGCGTCCCGGCGATGACCTTGCGGTTGAGGTCCGCCGATGGCTCGACCACGATGCTGACCTTGACGCCAGGGTGCGCTTTGGTGAACTCGGCGAGATGGGAAGGCAGGTAGTACGTGGCACAGGTCGGGCTCGCGCCGACGTGGAGGGAGCCGGCCTGCAGCTGCTTCATCGCCAGCGCGGAGTCGTCGATGACCTCGACCGCACGCAGGGCCGCCCGGCATGACTCGGCGAGCGAACGCCCCGCGTCGGTCAGCCGGACCCGGCGCCCGACCCGCTCCAGGAGCCGGACCCCGACCGCCTGCTCGAAGTTGCGAACCTGCTGGGTGACGGCGGCCTGGGTCAGGTGGAGCGAGTCGGCCGCGCGGGAGATATGCTCGCTTTCGGCCACGGCGACGAAGGAGCGGAGCTGCTCGAGCGTGAAGGCGGGCTTGCGCATGGCGGTGCGCCGGACATATTAGCCCGGCTTATGCAACCGATTACAAATAATGCGCACGAAATGCTTAATGAAAACTGAATCAGGAGCGTTAGACAGAGTACGTTTCATCACACTCGCGGCCTCGCGAGAAAGGAGGGAAGAAGGTAAATGGGTCGTCGTGTGCGCCGCCGGGAAAGCGGCCAGGGCATGGTGGAGTACGCCCTGATCCTCGTGCTGGTTTCGATCGTCGTCATCGTGATTCTTTTGACCATGGGCAACCAGATCGCGAACGTGTTCTCCAACGTGGTGGCTGCCCTCGGCGCCTAGCGCCTGATCATTCCGCGTGGGAGGGGGCCCCTCAGTCTCCCCTCCCACGCTCTCGTTCCTCGATAGTTTTCGCATGCCCCAGCCGTGGTGGCGTGGCGCTGTCTTCTACCAGGTGTACGTCCGCAGTTTTGCGGACGCCAACGGGGACGGGGTCGGCGACCTGCCCGGCATCACCGCGCACCTCGCCCATGTCAAGAGCCTCGGCGCCGACGCGATCTGGCTGACGCCGTTCTATCCCTCGCCGCAGAAGGACCATGGCTACGACGTGGCCGACTACTTCGACGTCGATCCCGAGTACGGCACGCTCGAGGACTTCGACCGCCTGGTCGAGCGCGCCCACGAGCTCGGGCTGAGGGTGCTGGTCGACATCGTGCCCAACCACACCTCGGACCAGCACGCCTGGTTCCAGGAAGCGGTCGCCTCGCCCGACAGCCCGATGCGCCAGCGGTACCACTTCGCCGACCCCAAACCGGGCGGCGCGCCTCCCAACAACTGGACGTCGTCGTTCGGCGGCCCCGCGTGGTCGCCGGAGCCGCGCGGCAAGCAGTGGTACCTGCACCTCTTCGCGCCCGAGCAGCCGGACCTGAACTGGTGGCACCCAGAGGTCCCGAAGGAGTTCGAGCGCATCCTCGCGTTCTGGCTCGACCGCGGCGCCGACGGCTTTCGGATCGACGTCGCGTCGGCGCTGTTCAAGCGGCGGGACCTCGCCGACCGCCCGCTGATCACCGACCCCGTCACGGGCGCCACGAGGTTCGACTCCGCCTTCGCCATCATCGACCAGCCGCAGCTGCACGAGGTGTACCAGCGCTGGCGGCAGATCGCCAACGGCTACCAGCCGGACCGCGTGCTGGTGGGCGAGATCTTCGAGCCGCGCCGCCACTCCAGGTACATCGTGCCCGACCAGCTGCACATGGCCTTCGCCTTGATCCACCAACCGTGGAACGCCGCGCTGTGGCGGCGCTCGATCGAGGTCATGCAGGACGCCCTGCACGGGCCGGGCGCGCAGCCGACCTGGACGCTCGCCAACCATGACGTCGTCCGGCCGGTGACACGGCTGGGCGGCGGCTCGCTGGGCCGCGCGCGGGCGCGGGCCGCCCTGCTCCTCCTCCTCGGCCTGCCGGGCCAGGTGTTCCTGTACCAGGGCGAGGAGCTGGGCCTGGAGGAGGCGACGATTCCGGACGACCGGCGCCAGGACCCGGTGTTCCTCCACAGCGACGGGCGCCACAAGGGCCGGGACGGCTGCCGCGTGCCGCTGCCGTGGCGCCGAGGCGCTCCGCACGCGGGCTTCTCCACGGCCGAGCCGTGGCTGCCGATGCCGCCCGGATGGGACCGGCTGGCGGTGGACGCGCAGGCAGGCTCGGGTGAATCGACGCTCGGCCACTTCCGGCGTGCGCTGGAGCACCGGCGCAGGCTGGCGGGGCGGCTGCCGGAGCGTGTCGAGTGGCTTCGGGCGCCCGCCGGGGTGCTCGCGTACCGGCGGGGACCGCTGGTCGTCGCCTGCAATTTCAGTGGCCGCGCGGCACGGTTCCAGGCCACCGGCAGGCTACTGATGGGAAGCAAGCCACTGGTCGGTCTGACGGGCCGCTGCCTCCAGCTGCCGCCCAATTCGGCCGCCTGGGTGGCGGTCCGGGCGACTTAACCGCCGCCTAACCCCGGGTCCGGGACGAGACCTTAGACTTCAACCGTGGCCGTCGGAGCCCACCCCGAGCCCGAGTCCCCGCCTGTCCTCACATCGGCCAGCCCCCGCTACATCAACCGCGAGCTTTCCCGCCTCGACTTCGACGAGAGGGTGCTGGCGATGGCCGAGGACTCGCGATTGCCGCTCCTCGAGCGGGTGCGTTTTCTCGCCATCTTCAGCCAGAACCTGGACGACTTCTTCCAGGTCCGCGTGGCGGGCCTGAAGGAGCAGGTGCTGGCCGCGGTCGCGGTCGCCTCGCCAGACGGCATGTCTCCGCAGGAACAGCTGAAGGCGATTCGAACGCGCGTGGAAGGGCTGGTCGAGCGCCAGGTCGGCATCTACAACCGTGAGATCGTGCCCGCGCTCGCGCAGTCGGGCATTGCGATCGTGCTCGCCGAGGAGGTCAGCAAGAAAGAGCTGACCCAGCTGCACACCGTGTTCCGCGAGCAGATCTTCCCGGTGCTCACGCCGCTCGCGGTCGACCCGGGTCATCCGTTCCCATACATCTCGCATCTCTCCCTCAACCTGGCCGTCCGAGTGCGCGACCCGCAGCGCAAGGTGCCGCGCTTCGCTCGCGTCAAGGTCCCGCCGGTCCTGCCCCGCTTCATCCCGCTCGTGGAAGGCGAGCGATACATGCCGCTCGAGGATGTCATCGCGCTGCACCTGTCGGCGCTGTTCCCCGGCATGGAGATCGTCAGCCACAGCCCGTTCCGAGTCACTCGCGACGGCGACCTCGACGACGTCGACAGCGACGCCGAGGACCTGCTGGCGGCGATCCAGACCGAGCTGCGCCGGCGGCGGCGCCACGCGCGCGTCGTGCGTCTCGAGGTCGACCCGGCCATCACGCCCGAAGACCTGGAGCTGCTCACGCGCGAGCTGGAGCTGCAGCCTGCGGACATCTACAAGGTGAACGGCCTGCTCGACATGGGCAGCCTGTTCGCGCTGACGCATCTGGACCGGCCCGACCTGAAGGAAGAGCCGTGGACGCCGACCACCCAGCCACGGCTGCGCGGCATCGCGGCCGAGGTGCCTGACCTGTTCGCGGTGTTGCGCGCGGGCGACGTGCTGGCGCATCACCCGTATGACTCATTCGCCACCTCCGTCGAGGCGTTCATCGACCATGCGGCCAGCGACCCGGACGTGCTGGCGATCAAGCAGACCCTGTACCGCACCTCGGGACCGGCGAGCCCCATCGTCCGCGCGCTCATCCGCGCCGCCGAGCGCGGCAAGCAGGTGGTGGCGCTGGTGGAGATCAAGGCGCGCGGTGACGAGCAGGCGAACATCGGGTGGGCCAGGGCGCTCGAGGAGGCGAACGTGCACGTCGTCTATGGCCTGCTTGGTTTGAAGACGCACGCGAAGGTGACGCTCGTCGTGCGCCGCGAGGGCGGCCACATCCAGCACTACCTGCACGTGGGCACCGGCAACTACAACCCGAACACTGCCCGCATCTATGAGGACGTGAGCCTGCTGTCGGCCGACTCGGACCTGGGCGCTGACGTGACGGAGCTGTTCAACCTGCTCACGGGCTACAGCCGGCAGAGCCGCTACCGCAAGCTGCTGGTCGCGCCGACGAACCTGCGCACGGGCATCACGCAGCTGATCGAGCGGGAGGCGGTGGTCGGCGGGCGGATCATCATCAAGGTCAACAACCTGATCGACCAGGAGATCATCGACGCGCTCTACGCGGCGTCGCAATCGGGCGCGCAGGTCGACCTGCTGGTGCGCAGCATGTGTTCGCTTCGGCCCGGTGTGCCCGGACTCTCCGAGCGCGTCCGCGTGCGGTCGATCGTCGGCCAGTTCCTCGAGCACTCGCGCGTCTTCTCGTTCGGCAACGGTGGCCGCCCTGAGTACTACCTCGGCTCGTCGGACCTGATGCAGCGCAACCTCGACCGGCGCATCGAGGCGGTCGTCCCGGTCACCGATCCCAAGCTGCGCCTACGACTGCAGCAGATCCTCGACGTGTCGCTGGCGGACGACGTCCTCGCCTGGGAGCTCGGACCGGACGGCTCGTGGCGCAAGGTGCCGACGGCGCGCGGCCTCAACTCGCACACGCGGTTCAAGGAGCTCGCGCTCGAAAGTGCGCACGGCAACGGCGTCGGCGTACCGCATGCTTGATACGTGCCGGAGGCCCGGACCGAAAACCCCTCGACGGATCTTCGGCGCCCATGCGGCCTATCTGCGGGCTCAGCTCCTGCGCTGCTCGCTCACGCATCAACGGATGCGCTCGCTCCGCTGCTCGTAGCTTCGCCCGCATCTAGGGCCACCTGGATCGCCGAATCTCTCGCCGAGGGTTTCCGGCCGTGCCTCTAGAGCGCGAGGTAAAGCTCGGGGCCGGCCCCGCGTTTCACCTCCCTGACCTGGCCGGCATCATCGAAGGCGTCGCGGTCGCGCCACCCGAGACAGTGCGCATGGAGACCGTCTACTACGACACGCCGGACTTGCGGCTCGCGCGTTGGGGCGTGTCCCTGCGGCACCGGGCCGGCGAGGGCTGGACGCTCAAGCTCGCGCCGCCCCCGTCCGTGCCGGGCAAGCCGACGGCGGTGCTGGAGCGGGATGAGCTGACGTTCCAGGGCGCGGCCAAGAAGCCGCCCGCGGAGGCGATCGAGGTCGTGCGCGCGTATGTGCGCCGTGCCGAGCTGGTCCCGGTGGCGCGGCTGTCGACCGTGCGGCGCCGCGTGCGGCTGGTCGACGCGACCGGGACACGCGTGGCGGAGGTGGTCGACGACGAGGTGTCGGTGCGCGATGGGCGCCGTGTCGCGGCTCGCTTCCGCGAGATCGAGGTCGAGGTGCCCGGCACGAACGGGGCCAACGGCTCAGATGGTTCGGAGCTGATCATCACTCCGCTGGTGACGAGGTTGCGGGGCGCGGGCGCGGGCGCGCCCGACCCCACGCCGAAGCACATCCGCGCCCTGGGCCCGCGCGCCATCGAGCCTCCCGAGGTCGCCCCCGAGCCGCTGCTCCCCAACGCGCCGGCCAAGGACGTGGTCCGGCGCGCGATCGCGGAGTCCGTGGCCGCGCTGCTGCACCACGACCCGCTGGTCCGCACCGGACGCGACCCCGAGGCCGTGCACCAGGCGCGCGTCGCCACGCGCAAGCTCCGCTCCAACCTGCGGACGTTCGCGCCGCTGCTCGACCCGGAGTGGACCGAGCCTCTGCGCTCCGAGCTGGGCTGGCTCGCCATGGGTCTCGGCGCCGTGCGCGACCGCGAGGTGCTACTCGACCGGATGCGCCAGCGCACCGCGTCCCTCCCGCCCAACGACCAGCGCTCAGCGGAGTCGCTCCTCCACCTGCTCGAGGTCGAGATCGACGCGCTGCGCAAGAAGCTGATCGAGGACCTGGACTCGCAGCGCTACATCGACCTGCTCGAGAGCCTGGTCGCCGCCGCGCACTCGCCGGTCACGCTGCCCGAGGCGGAGCAGCCCGCGGCCGGCGTGCTGCCCGCGCTCGCCACCACGCCGTGGAAGCGCCTGCGCTCCGCGGTGAAGCAGTTGCCCGAGACGCCGACCGACCCCGAGCTGCACCGCATCCGGATCCTGGCCAAGCGAGCGCGCTACGCGGCGGAGGCGGTGGCGCCGGTGGCCGGGCCCAAGGCCGAGTCGTTCGCCAAGGCCGCGGCGAAGCTCCAGACGGTGCTCGGCGAGCACCAGGACAGCGTCACCGCGCAGTCGTGGCTGCGGGCCGCGAAGGTGACCGGACGGCGCGCGTTCGTGGCGGGCGAGCTGATCGCGCTCGAGCGGCTGGCCGCGCAGGACGCGCGCGCCAAGTGGCGCAAGGTCTGGAAGGCACTCGACCGCAAGGCGCTGCGCGACTGGATGCCGTAGATCAGCTCGTCACGTACGTTCTACGTCGTGCGACACGCCAAGGCCGGCGATCGCGAGGCATGGTCTGGCGACGACCGCCAGCGCCCGCTGACCAAGAAGGGCATGCAGCAGGCTGAGAAGCTGGTTGCGCTGCTCGCGCGGCTGCCCGTCTCGTCGGTCTACTCGAGCCCGTTCGTGCGCTGCGTGCAGACCGTCGAGCCGCTGGCGCGCGTGCGGCATCTCGAGGTGAAGCTGTCCCCGTCGCTCGAGGAGGGACAGGGGCTCGAGGGGCTCGGCGAGTTCCTCGCCGACCGCGGGCTCGATGAAACGGTGCTCAGCACGCACGGCGACATCGTGCAGGAGCTGGTCGACGACCTCGTCGCGCGCGAGGTCATCCAGCCGGGCTATGGGGGCGTGGAGAAAGGCTGCACCTGGGTGCTCGCGGTCGATGAGCACGGGGTGACGGAACGGGCGCGGTACCTACCCGCACCCTGATCTCGCGGTTGCGCCGAGCAGCGAGCGCGAGGCCCTCGAGAACATTTAGATTGCCAGAGTGACGGTCACGTTGCGGGGACCTGGCCTGACCGAAGACCAGGTCGTCGCGGTGGCCCGCCGCGGGGAGAGGGTCGCGCTGGCGGCCTCGGCGCGCACCGGCATGGAGCGCAGCCGCGCGCGCGTGGAGAAGGCGGCCACCTCGCGCGAGCCTGTGTACGGCGTCTCGACCGGCTTCGGCGCGCTCGCCGGGACCCGAGTGGCGCCGCTGCGCCAGCCCGAGCTGCAGCTGGCGCTGATCCGCTCCCACGCCGCGGGGGTCGGGCCGCCCGTGGACGAAGAGGTCGTGCGCGCGACGATGCTGCTGCGGGCGCGGACGCTGGCGATGGGCCTGTCCGGGGTGCGGCCCCTCCTGGCCGAGGCGCTGATCGCGATGCTGAACGAAGGCGTCACGCCGGTGGTGCCGCGCTATGGCTCCGTCGGCTGCAGCGGCGACCTGGCGCCGCTCGCGCACATCGGCCTGGCGCTGGTCGGCGAGGGCGAGGTGCTGGGCGGCCGGCCGGCCGCGCAGGCGCTGCGCGCGGCGAAGCTGAAGCCGGTCAGGCTCGAGACCAAGGAAGGCCTGGCGCTGATCAACGGCACCGACGGCATGCTCGGCATGCTCGTGCTCGCCTGCGCCGACGCGGAGCGGATCTTCAAGACAGCCGACGTGACGGCCGCGATGTCCGCCGAGGCGCTGCTCGGCACCGACCGCACGTTCCAGGCGCGGCTGCAGGAAGTGCGTCCGCACCGGGGCCAGGTGGCGAGCGCGGCCAACCTGGCCAGCCTGATGCGCGGCTCCCAGATCGTGGCTTCGCACAGGCACTCGCAGCATGCGGTGCAGGACTCCTATTCGGTGCGGTGCAGCCCGCAGGTTGCCGGCGCGGCGCGTGACACGCTGGACTTCGCGCGTCGCACCGCGGAGGTCGAGCTGGGGTCTGCGATCGACAACCCGATCGTGCTGGAGAACGGCGACGTCGAGTCGAACGGCAACTTCCACGGTGAGCCGCTGGCCTTCGCCGCGGACTTCCTTGCGATCGCGGTGTCTGAGATCGGCTCCATCGCGGAGCGCCGCGTGGACCGGCTGCTCGATCCGCACCGCTCGCAGGGCCTGCCACCGTTTCTGGCCGAGGAACCCGGCGTGAACTCGGGCCTCATGGTCGCGCAGTACACGGCCGCCGCGCTGGTGGCGGAAAACAGGAGGCTGGCCGCGCCGGCGAGCGTCGACTCCGTGCCGACGTCGGGCATGCAGGAGGACCACGTGTCGATGGGTTGGGGTGCGGGACTGAAGCTGCGCGAGGTGATCGACAACGTCACGTCGATCCTCGCCGTCGAGCTGTGCGCCGCGGCCCGCGCGCAGGAGATGCGGCGGCCGCTCGAACCGTCGCCGGCGACGCTCGCCGTGCGCAACGCGCTGCGCAAGCTGGTGCCGGGCGCCGGCTCCGACCGTGTGGTGGCGCCGGATCTGGAGGCGGCCAGGACGCTGATCGCGACCGGCGCCGTGGTCGAGGCCGCGGAGCTGATCGTCGGTCCCCTGCAGTGACCCGCGTGGTCCGCGCGCCGCGCGGCGCGGAGATCTCCTGCCTCGGCTGGCCGCAGGAGGCGGCGATGCGCATGCTGATGAACAACCTCGACCCCGACGTGGCCGAGCGACCGGAAGACCTGGTCGTCTACGGCGGAACGGGCAAGGCGGCGCGCTCGTGGGAGGCGTTCGACGCGATCGTGCGCGAGCTGCGGCGCCTGCGCGGCGACCAGACGCTGCTGGTCCAGTCGGGCAAGCCGGTGGGCGTGTTCGAAACGCACGAATGGGCGCCGCGCGTGCTCATCAGCAACTCGATGCTCGTGCCCGAGTGGGCGACGTGGGAGGAGTTTCGTCGCCTCGAAGCGCTCGGGCTGACGATGTACGGCCAGATGACCGCGGGTTCGTGGATCTACATCGGCACGCAGGGCATCCTGCAGGGCACGTACGAGACGTTCGCCGCCATCGCGCGC
>Ga0070698_100002867_pt1 | contig 18986 bp, 15 predicted proteins | sample KBSK1502metaG_FD_65477 | JGI IMG/M metagenome (GOLD analysis project Ga0070698, IMG submission 65477) | Corn, switchgrass and miscanthus rhizosphere microbial communities from Kellogg Biological Station, Michigan, USA - KBS K1-50-2 metaG | ecosystem: Host-associated > Plants > Roots >...
AATTTTATCAGCACGATATGCGTTTGCCATTCAGGGTAAACTATTTTGATTATGCTTTTAATTTTTTTACCAGCTTCGGATATTTTAAAACAAGAAGAGAACATGATGATGCCATAAGGACGATCGCAAACGGGTTAAAGCCGGGTGGTGTTTTTGTTATTGATTACCTCAATGTTCATTATTCAGAAGACCATTTGGTGTATAACGAGGTGAAAAAGATCAATGGTTCAGAATATGAAATTCATCGTTGGCACGATGAGACACATTTTTATAAAAAAATAATTATTCACGACCCTTTATTAATGCACTCAATTGATTTTACAGAAAAAGTTTCCAAGTTTTCCTTTGGTGATTTTAATGATATGCTAAGTTATCATGGATTGCAGGTACAGGAAATATTTGGTGACTACCAGTTGGGGAGTTATGATGTAAGAACAAAGCCGAGGCTTATTATTGTCGCGAAAAAGGCACCATCGCGACCTTCTCCGCCTTAGGCGGAAAGGCCACCAACACACAAGCCAGATATTCGAAATGTTTTCGAAGATGAAGCAGCTTCTTAAATGAAATGAAAATATCTGCTTTTTGGTTAGTGCGGATGCTTAGCCTTCCGCCTCAGGCGGAGAGGTTGGAGGGGCTTCATTCTTTATTATTCATTAACATCCACCTTCCTGTTTCGTAAATAGCAGTTGCCACTTCAGTCATCTTCTTTTTAATTGAATCTTGTTGAACAGGTGAATAAGGTAATGTTTCTCCGGTTACAGGATACAAATGCTCTTCGGTAAAATTGAGATTCTTGGTAAAATAGTAAGTGTCGGTCACAACACCGATGCGCCCTTCATCATGATAAATAATGAATGCGTAATTATTTTGTTTATCATGTTGCAGAAGGTCTCTGCCAAGAGTAGTATTGACATAAGGCTGTTGCACCATACCGGCAATTGTTGGTAATACATCAATTTGCGAAACCACTTCAGCTCTTCTTTGCGGCGCTAACAAATAAGGAGCATAAAACAACAATGGCACATGCTCATCAGAAAGTCTTTGTTCTGTCCAAACAGATGGATAAATGTTCGTAGCATTACCGGAAACACCATGATCACCAATAAAAACAAAAATGGTATTATGGAAATAGCTTTCAGCTTTTGCCGATTCAATGAATTTTTTAAAACAATAATCGGAATAGCGGAAGCTATTGAGCTCATCGACTGATTCAAAACCATATTTCCTGATCGTATCTTTTGGTAAAATGATCTTTTCAAAATCCTTGTCTTCCTGTGGTATCATAAAAGGACGGTGATTGTCTGCTGTCTGAATAATTGCAAAGAATGGTTTTTGCTGTTGCTTAAACACATTATTGGCTTCAAGAAAAAGATTTTTATCACTGATACCCCACACATTCATTTTTGGAGAGCTGAAAGTGCCTTCAACATGCATTTGCAGGCCATCGATATTTTTTAATAACCCATGAAAATTATTGAATTCAGGACTGCCGCCAAGAAAATACATCTTATCATAACCTTCAAAATTATTAATGATGCTATGCTGGTTCAAGGCAGCCTGGTTGCGTGTCGAGAATTTTGAAAGTTGTACATCGGGAATACCAGTGATCAATGCAAACAAACCTCTTGCAGTCGAAAAATGTGGTGAAAAACATTTGTCGAAGAATACACCGCTATCCGCCATCGAATTAAAATATGGGCTTGTATTCAGAGGGTTGCCACTCATACTGCTTTTATACATGCTGAATGACTCACACATTACCAGCACCACATTCGGCTTACTTTCCAATGCTTTTATTTCAGGAAAAACTTCGCGGCGATATGAAAAACCATTTTTGTTTTGCAAACCCATCCAGTCAGCCATTACCGAAAAATTTTCCCTTGCCGTATTTTCATTGAATTGTGGCTTGCGAAGTCTCAATGTTGTAAAAAAATTCTGCAAAGGATTTAATGAGAGATAGCTTTTGAAGTTATCATTCAGCTCAAAAGCTTTTTTCCATTTTAATGACGAAGTGCTGATGCTGCCATATACAAAGACTAATAACAAAAACCCTGAAATAAAAAACCATTTTCTTTTATAGAGTATGCCATGTCCATCTGTTTTTGCGACCACAGTCCAATGCATTCGCCGGTACATCCAGCGGAAAAAAAGTACGGCAACTATTAATCCCACTACCATCCAGAATATCGGATACGACTGCCAGAGCATCGCCATGGAAATTTTGGCATCTTCCCAAAAATTAAGTGCACTTGCATTTAGTCTTGTCTTGTTGTAAGCAAAATTTCCAAAGTCAGCCGCAAAAAAGAAAAAAACAAAGAATGTGATGATGGCTAAGTACCATGTCCACCATTTTTTATTTCTTGCTGAATAAAATGGCGACAGCTTTGGAATTAAACTTATTACTACGATTGGCAAAAGAATGATCGCTATCCAGCGTAAGTCATAACGAATGCCAAGAAGAAAAGAAGGTATCAATTCACTAAAGCTGAGATCTTTTGGTCTGAAAGAAAAATAAGTTGCAAACCTGAATGACGTAAAGATCAGCAAAAAGATGACCAATAGGTTGATCACCCACATAATGGTTTTCGGTATCTTAAGCCTGATCAACATGCAGAACCGCAAAAGAAAATAATTTCCCGCTCTTTGCCAATGAGTTTATGTTATATTTTGGCCGTTCGGCTATTTTTGTCAAATGTTTTTGATTCAAAGCAGCCTGCTTCAAAAATTGGAACATTGGGATCAATGGCTTTTTATCCAGGTAAATGATCATCAGACCAATTCTTTTTTTGACAGCATTATGCCTTACCTGCGCATTGCGTATTACTGGACACCGCTTTATCTTTTTTTACTTGTATTTATATCCGTGAATTTTAAAGGCCGCGGCATATGGTGGTGTGTTATCTTGCTATGCACGGTCTCCCTATGTGATATGACGAGCACTAATCTGTTCAAAGAGGTATTTCATCGGCTAAGACCATGTGCCGACGCGGATTTTTTTCAAAATGTGCGTTTGATAGTCGACAGCTGTGGGGGTAAATATGGTTTTACATCAAATCATGCCGCCAATCATTTCGGAATGGCAACATTTATTTTTATAACGTTGAGGCCAGTTATTGGGAAATGGGTGTGGCTGGCTTATTTATGGGCTGCCATTATTGGCTATGCCCAGATTTATGTTGGTGTGCATTATCCTTTTGATATTTTAGGTGGTGCTGCCATTGGTTTGCTGTTCGGATGGCTCTTAGGTGTATTCTTTAACAAGCGATTCGGATTTGCTAACTTCGAATTGTAACCAACTTCTCTTTAGATGGAAATATTCATATTGCTCGGTCTTATTTTAATTAACGGATTGTTTGTGATGAGTGAGATTGCACTGGTATCTGCCCGTAAAGCAAGATTGGAAAACATGGCGGAAAAAGGTGATGAACTTGCCCGAAGAGCTTTGGAGCTTTCCTATAAACCCGAAGTATTTTTATCGGCTGCGCAAATAGGCATTACACTGATAGCAATTTTAACCGGTGTTTATTCAGGCGAAAGATTCAGTGTTTACCTGATTCCTTTCTTCAAACAGATAAGTTTTTTAAGCGATTATGCAGAAGGCATCTCTCTTACTATTGTTGTGATCCTTGTTACATTTCTTTCTATACTTTTTGGAGAACTGATCCCAAAACGATTCGGATTATTAAGAGCAGAAAAAATAGCGAAGCTGGTAGCGGGACCAATGTACTTCTTTGCCAAAATAACACATCCGCTTGTTTGGCTATTGAATAAAATAAGCAACATGTTTTTTTTCATCTTCAATGTAAAAAAATCAAAAGATGATGCAGTGACTGAAGAAGAGATAAAAACAATGATATCAGAAGGGACCGAAGCAGGAACGATTGAAGAAGAAGAAAGAGAGATCATTGAAAGGGTTTTTCACCTTGGCGACCGGAACATTACTTCATTAATGACGCATCGCAGTGATATTATCTGGTTCGATCTTGAAGACAATGAAGAAAAGATAAAAGAGAAAATTATTTCTGAACCACATTCAGTGTATCCCATTTGCGATGGAGAAATTGATAATATAAAAGGAGTCGTGTCGATCAAAGATCTTTATATCACTGATGACAGGGTGAAATTTAAAGATGTAATGAAACCCGCCATGTTTGTTCCGGAAAACAACAGTCCTTACCAGGTATTGGAAAAATTCAAGCAAACGCAGCACCACTCCTGTTTTATTGTAGATGAATATGGAACCATGCAGGGCCTGATCACTTTGAATGATATTCTTGAAGCAATTGTTGGTGATATTCCTCAACAAGACCTTACCGACTATGAAGTAACGGAAAGAGAGGATGGAAGTTTTCTTGTTGATGCGCAAATACCTTTTTATGATTTTCTAACCCGCTTTGATAAAGCTGCATGGATGAATGAAGGTGAACATGAATTTGATACATTGGCCGGTTTTATTTTACACGAACTTGAACGCATTCCTCATTCCGGTGATAAGTTTGACTGGAAAGGTTTTCGCTTTGAAATAATAGATATGGACGGTCATCGTATTGATAAAGTATTAGTGAATATAAGTACTGAGATAAGGCAGGAGATGGATTGATAATGATGATGGCTTGAGGTTTCGCCGATAAATAAAAATGAAATTATAGAGCGGTTCGCCCGGAAAACTTCTTAAATTCAACGGTCAGCAACAAGCCGGCGAACATTGTGCGTCATGGCACAACGCGAATTATGAAATCAAGTTTTTATGACATTTTACAGATTATTAGTCTTGTATTAGGCATCATATTAACTCTAATCGGAATAATTAAGGCTGTAAAAGCAATAATCAAAGGTCTGAAAGGAAAAGACTGGAAAACTATAGCTCTAGCTTTATTAGCTGGAATCATATTTCTATTGGTCGCCATTCAATGGAAAGTTTTTTTTCAATGTCGAAATCCGAAACTTACTATTGATACTCCTCCTAATCATGATAAAATTGAAAATCGTTTGCTAATTACAGGGCATGGATCATGCTTACCCTCTAATCATAAAATAGCTTTGCTTATTCATCAGAAGGATAAACAAAATCAAAACGAAATAGAACAAGGAGCATGGTTCATTCATTCCGAATGTGCCGTCCTTGAAGATAACGAAACCTGGAAGTTGTCAGAAGTTGAAGTTGGTACTCTTAATACAAAAGAGCAAGAATTTGAAATTTATGCCTATTCAATACCGGATAGCGTTTGCAACAAAATTATTGCAATGTCGAAAGATCCATTATATCATGGCTCATTGAGTAAACCCCCTGAATTTTCTGGGGTTTTTACAATAGTTACAGTTAAACGATAAAATTTTTGTTTTCATCAACTTTAAAAAATTATAACATGAAAACAGCATTACCTATATTCCTCTTAAACGCTATGTTTTTAATAAACGTTTGGCCTCAAGAGCAATGTCTTACAAACGCTTGGAATAATTATAACAATCAACAATGGAAAAAAGCAATTACCGAAGCCACAAATTGTACAACTCAGTTTGGACCCAGAGCTAGACAAACTCAAAAAAATCTTGAAACAAAAGGCTATAAACTTCCAACAAATTACACAGTGCCTGGTTCACTTTCGCCGCAACAAAAGAGTGATATATTTAGTCACGGGCTATTAAATGATATCGCTGTTTCTTACTGGATGGTTGGAATGTCTAATCTTCGCATTAATAATAAACAGGAAGCAAAACTAGCATTTCAAAACGCAGTAAAGTTAGGTTTTGGCTTGTGCTATGATCCCAAAAAAGATCTTTTTTGGTCTCCAGCTGAAGAATCTCAACTTCAATTAGACGAATTAAATTGAAGGTATTTTATTAAGGCAGCACGAATTCGTAACATGAAGTTGGCGTTATTTAAAACTCAACCTTCGCCGCAGTAGCAGGATAATCGAGTTTTGTACTCTTTCGATTGCCATTAACTATAACATGCACAATATTTACCTGGTCGGTAAACATATCATGCATCAGCTTATTGATTACCTCTACTTTTTTTACTGAAGTAATATTTTCTATTTGCACATAACTATAAACCGCTTCGGCATCTTTTTCAAAACCGAGATAAGAAAGATTCCCTGGTTTGCCATCAACAGCAACTGAAAGATGGGAGAAAATATATTTTTTTACAACGGAATCCATGGCTTTTCTGTCAGGCGGGTTTGAAAGATCCACTTTGGTCTTATAATTCTGCACCAGCACTTTTTCAAAATCATCGGTAAATATCTTGCAGGTGACCTCAAGTGTCTTATCAGTAGCGTTGTGATTGATTTCCACAACACTTACATGAAAAGGATGAACCCCGCGAAGACCTGCAGATGACAAAAAAACTCCCAACACCGGGACGAGCAACCATTTATAGAGTGATGAAGCCATTAGCACAATAGATTTTACGTTTACAAAAGTCCGCCTTATTTTCATGCCCTGTTGTATTGAGACGTTAAAAATAGGACAAGGGTTCGAAGAAAGCTTTCAAAAATTTATGAGCGATTTCGGTTTTTATTTCAAGCTCGGTTGGGAACACATCATCAGCAAAGGGGCATTGGATCACCAGCTTTTTATTTTGGCACTGGCCGCCATTTATTTATTGAAAGACTGGAAACAGGTTTTAATATTAGTAACGGCTTTCACCATCGGTCATAGCATCACATTAGCGTTAAGTGTTTTTGATATTATACGGTTTTCATCAAAGTGGGTGGAATTTTTAATACCCTGCACCATTGTCTTTACAGCCATTATCAACCTCTTTCAAAAAAGTTTTACACCAAAATCCGTACGCATAAATTATTTTTTGGCTTTGTTCTTTGGATTGATACATGGGATGGGATTTGCCAACAGCATTCGTTTCATGCTTGCATCTGACCAATCAATTGGCTGGGGTTTATTTGGTTTTAATGTCGGTTTAGAAGTGGGACAAATTGCTGTTGTGCTTACCATACTTTTAGTGGCAACGATACTTGTAACACTGTTGAAAGTAAATCGTAGAGATTGGGTGATATTTGCGTCCGCAGGAATTTTTGGATTGTCGTTGAAGATGGTGCTGGAGAGGATTCCGTGGTGAAGATATTGAGTCGTGAGATGTGAGTCGTGAGACGTGAGTCGTGAGACGTGAGACGTGAGTCGTGAGACGTGAGTCGTGAGACAAACTGTAACTCACGACTGACGATTGACGATTCACGAACAAAGTTGAATAGCGAACAGAACCTTGAACGGAGCGTCGCAACGAAAGCTAAATAGAATTACTAAACTCTGTAACATACTCCTTCGCTAAAGCTTCGGAGTACAAATAAAAAACAAACACAATCACATGAAAAAGTTTCTAATCGTGTGCAGCCTGCAGTTAATAGCCTGCAGTTTTCTTATTGCACAAAACATTCAAAACAATGCCAGCAGTAATCACGGGAATAAGTTTGAGCAGTTGGGTACAATACTTCCAACTCCCAACGAATACCGTACTGCAAGCGGTGCACCAGGTCCGAAATACTGGCAGCAACGTTGTGATTACGATATCAAATGTGAGCTTGATGAAAAAAATCTAAAGCTTACTGGTAGAGAAGTGATCACTTATTTTAATAACTCTCCAAACCAGCTTACTTATTTGTGGCTACAGATGGATGAGAACCAGCATAGCTCAAAGAATAATGCAAACTACCAGGATGGAAGTACGATGCAAACAAGAATTAGTTCTGGAAACGTTGAAAGAGTTGTTGATAACCTGGCTGCAAATGATTTTGGTTTTAATATCATGAAGATCGTTGATGCTACCGGTAAATCTTTAAAGTTTACTATCAATAAAACGATGATGAGAGTTGAGTTACCAGCCGTATTAAAGCCTGGACAAAAATTTGTATTTACAATTGACTGGAACTATAATATCGCAAATCGCCAGACAAAAGGCGGCCGTGGTGGTTATGAACTTTTCCCTGACAATAACAACTATATTTTTACAATGGCACAATGGTATCCTCGTCTTTGTGTGTACAGTGATTTCCAGGGTTGGCAGAATCACCAGTTCACAGGTCGTGGAGAATTTGCATTGACATTTGGAAACTTTAAAGTGCAAATGACAGTACCTGCTGATCATACAATTGGCGCTACTGGTGAATGCCAGAACTATGCACAGGTATTAACACCTGCACAAATGGCCCGTTGGCAAAAAGCACAAACCGCAAAAGATGTTGTTGAAATAGTAACTCTTGATGAAGCAAAAGCTGCTGAACTAAGAAATCCAAAGGAGATTGCTTCGGCTTCGCCTCGCAAGAAGACATGGATCTTTAAGGCAGATAATGTTCGTGACTTTGCATGGGGCAGCAGTCCAAAATTTGTTTGGGATGCAATGCCTGCTTATGTAGAAGGAAAGAAAGTAATGGCGATGAGTTTGTATGGAAAAGAAGCTTATGGCCTGTATCGTAAATTTTCAACAAAAGCAGTTGCTCATACAATTAAAACTTATTCCAGGTTCACAATCCCTTATCCATATCCTGTTGCACAAAGTGTAGAAGCAAGCAATGGTATGGAATACCCGATGATCTGTTTCAATTTCGGTCGTACAGAAAAAGACGGAACATACAGTGAAGGAACAAAGAATGGAATGTTGGGTGTGGTGATCCATGAAGTAGGTCATAACTTTTTCCCGATGATCATCAACAGCGATGAACGTCAGTGGAGCTGGATGGATGAAGGGTTAAATACATTTGTCGAATACCTGACTGAAGAAATGTGGGACAATAAATTTCCCGTTAACCGCGGACCAGCGTATACTATTACTGATTACATGAAGCTGCCAAAAGATCAATTAGAACCGATCATGAGCAATTCAGAAAATATCATTGGCTTTGGTCCTAACGCTTATTCAAAACCTGCAACAGGTATGAATATTCTTCGTGAGACAGTGATGGGTCGTGAGTTGTTTGACTATGCATTTAAAGAATATGCAAGACGCTGGGCATTCAAACATCCTGAGCCTGCTGATCTTTTCCGTACAATGGAAGATGCAAGTGGCGAAGACCTTGATTGGTTCTGGAGAGGATGGTTCTATGGAATTGAAGCTTGTGACATTTCTTTGGATACTGTAAAATATTTCAGACCTGATTTTACTACTACAAGCACTGCAAAGGATACCGTGATGTCAAGAAAAATTCAAAAACCTTTGGTGAATTCATTTGAAGATGTTTCTAAAATAAGAAACCGTGAAGACAAGAATATCGTTTTCCAAACAGATGCCGATACAAGCCTTCGTGATTTTTACTGGAAATATGCAAGGGGTGTGGAGCCTTATGATAGTGCAAGCTATACTGCCAACACAACTACAGGTAGTTTACCTGTTGATGAAGCCACTATTGAGAAAGCGAAGAATAAACATTTTTATGAGTTGAAATTCTCAAATAAAGGTGGTTTGATCATGCCAGTGATCATTGAATGGACCTATGCAGATGGAACAAAAGAAGTAGAAAAAATTCCTGCACAGATATGGAGAAAGAATGAAAAAGGATTTACTAAAGTGTTTATAAAAGACAAACAAGTAACAGGAATAAAACTTGATCCAATGAGAGAAACAGCCGACATTGATGAAACAAATAATAAATGGCCCAATAATATAACTGAGCCATCAAAATTCACAGTGTTCAAACAAGCTGGTAATCCATTCGGACCGGGTACCACAAAAAACCCAATGCAAAATTCAGCTGAGAAGAAGAAAGCGTTTTAAAGGCCGGCCCCCTCTAACTCCCCCAAAGGGGGAGAATAGGAAACACACAAAACCAGAAGTTTGAATCTTAATATAAACCGCCTACAAATTGTAGGCGGTTTTTGTTTGGTATTATTCAGGAGATGATTTGGGATGTGATAATTGTTTGGATATGTAATGTAGCACCGCTCCCTCTCCGTTGGAGAGGGAGATGGAGGGAGAGGCCAGATGTTTTTTTTATTGACGGTAACCATTTAAATAGGTTAATCATTTAATTTTAGTTCGGCTAAAACTAATTACATGAAAAAACTTCTTATAGCTTGCAGCTTACAGTTAATAGTATGCAGCTTTCTTTTCTCCCAGGATATTAAAAACAATGCTGTTTCCAATCATGGAAATAAATTTGAACAGTTAGGAAATATTTTACCAACAGGAAATGAATACCGGACAGCCAGTGGAACACCGGGACCAAAGTATTGGCAGCAGCGGTGTGACTATGATATTAAATGCGAGCTGGATGAAAAAAATCTTAAGCTTACCGGAAGTGAAACGATCACTTACTACAACAATTCACCTGATGTACTACCCTATTTATGGTTTCAATTAGATGAGAACGAACATAGCTCAAAGAATAATGCGGGATACCAGAATGGAAGCACAATGCAGCTCCAGGTAAGTTCAACGGGTGTAGAAAATATGAGCGAAGCGGGGAAACAAAACAATTTTGGAGTAAACATTCTAAAGCTTACCGATGCGACAGGTGCTTCCATCAAATATTTAATTAATAAAACAATGATGAGGGTGGATCTTTCAACTCCATTAAAGCCAGGTCAGAAAATGGTTATGAAAATTGATTGGAACTATTACATACCTGATCGTTTCAAGCAAGGTGGCCGTGGCGGTTATGAATTTTTCCCCGATGATGGTAATTACATTTTTACAATGACCCAATGGTATCCGAGGCTTTGTGTTTATAGTGATTTCCAGGGTTGGCAAAATCATCAATTCACAGGTACCGGCGAATTTGCTTTGACGTTTGGAAATTTTAAAGTGCAAATGACCGTACCTGCAGACCATGTTGTTGGAGCTACCGGTGAATGTCAAAACTATGCGCAGCTTTTATCTCCATCACAAATGACACGTTGGCAAAAAGCACAAACCTTTAAAGAAGTAACAGAAATTGTAACTCTTGATGAAGCAAAATCAGCAGAATCAAGACATGCGAAGGAGATTGCTTCTTCGCCTTCGGCGAATCGCAAGAAGACTTACATCTTTAAAGCAGACAATGTTCGTGATTTTGCGTGGGGCAGTAGTCCAAAATTTGTTTGGGATGCAATGCCGATAACAATACAGGGAAAGAAAGTGATGTGTATGAGTTATTATGCAAAAGAAGCTTATCCTATTTACAGGAGATATTCGACAAAAGCGGTAGCACATGCGATAAAAACTTATTCCAATTTTTCTACACCTTATCCATATCCCGTAGCACAAAGCGTAGAAGCAGCAAATGGAATGGAATATCCAATGATCTGTTTCAACCCGGGCAGAGCTGAAAAGGATGGAACATATAATGAGAATGCAAAGAATTCTGCGATCACTGTTATCATTCATGAAGTAGGACATAATTTTTTCCCAATGATCATCAATAGTGATGAACGCCAATGGACATGGCTTGATGAAGGATTGAACACTTTTGTGCAAACAATAGCGGAAGAACTTTGGGATAATAAATATCCTGCATGGGCAAAAGCATATACGACTGCAGATTACATGAAGCTCCCCCAAAATCAATTGGAGCCTATCATGACGAACTCTGAAAACATCAACCAGTTTTTTACTAATCAATATGTAAAAACAGCAACGGGCTTGCATGTATTAAGAGAAACAATTATGGGCCGTGAACTTTTTGATTATGCATTTAAAGAATATGCAAGACGTTGGGCATTCAAACATCCAACCCCTGCTGATTTCTTCCGCAGCATGGAAGATGCAAGCGGTGAAGATCTTGATTGGTTCTGGCGTGGATGGTTCTATGGAATTGAAGCAACAGATATTTCAATTGACTCAGTAAAATATTATAAACCTGAGTTTGTAAAAGGCGGCGATCAAAAAGACACTACAATCTTTAGAAAACTTGAACAGCCAAGAACACCGCGATTTGATGATATTTCAAAAGTGAGGAACAGGGAATCGGGAGTCGTTTTTGAAACCGATGCCGATACAACACTCCGTGATTTTTATTGGCGCTATGCAAGAGGAATTGAAAAATATGATACTACTGCTTATGGATTTGAAACAAAAACAGGAGCACCATTAATGGATGAAGAAACAAAAGCAAAGATCGCCGGCAAGAATTTTTATGAAATGAGTTTTACAAACAAAGGCGGTTTGGTAATGCCGATCATTCTTGAATGGACCTATAAAGATGGAACTAAAGAATATGAAAAGATACCTGCACAGGTATGGAGAAAAAATGAAAAAACTATAACAAAGGTTTTTGTAAAAGATAAAGAAGTAGCGTCAGTAAAGCTCGATCCAATGAGAGAAACAGCAGACATTGATGAAACCAACAATACATGGCCAAAGGAGATAGTGCAAACAAAATTCCAGGTGTTTAAAACAACACAGCAAGGCGGAGGACGTAATCAACCGCAACCAAATAATCCAATGCAGAAAGCGGAAGAAAAGAAGAAAGCGTTTACCCCTGTCCCCTAAAGAGGAACTTAGATTGAAGAGCTTAATCTAAATATAAAAGCCACTTCGCTTGAAGTGGCTTTTTAGTTTTGTTTTTTAGTGTTGAGTGCTAAAGAATATTGTCTTAATGATAATAATCTGGATTACTACATCCAAAGACACAAACGTTATTATTCTTAATTACTTTAATAAAAGCAATTGTTTCCTGTTTGGCCAAATTCATGTTCCATGTTGAAGTTGGAGAAAGATTTGGCACAGGTAAGAACTGAAAGATATCAACAAAAATCTCGATGAAACAGTTATTGGTATAACTTGTTGAATAAGATTGATAAATTCCTTTTGTATATCCGGCACCTACAGGCATAAAACCTCTGTACGTATATCCTGCCGGAAGAACTGATAACAAACTGTCCACAGGCTTACCAATATAGTAATTCAGATTTATGGATAGAATAGTTGGTAAAACAGTTGTATCCACGGGAAAAGAATTATTGAGGCTTTGCCTTGAGTTATTTGCAATGGTGCTTATGCTTACAAATAAATAGAAAATGACAAGATATTTTTTCATATCACTGATAGCCAGATTTTGCTTTAACATCTCGTCTCCGTTTAACCTCTTCAATCAGTTTTTCTAATTTATCATCTGAAAGTTCCTTAATATCTCCTTTCCGATAATCGTTTTGAAATCCCTTAGGGACAGGCCGATTCGGATTAACGTTGTTTATAATAGCAGGGTTTAAAACAATAACCTCTGATCTCTCGTCGAGAGAAATGCGGTTAAGAGAATTTTCAATCGCCATGATTTGTTCGCTCAGCAATTGCGAAACTTCTTTGTCAATTGAAGCTGCTTTTTTACTTGTTGTGTCCTGTTCATAGATACACCAGAAATAATTATTATAATAAATCTGCTGTAAATATTCTTTATCAAAAGTTAGATTATGATTTTTTCCTGCTGAAAGAATTAAGGCTGATTCAAATAAATTTTTAAGAAGAATCAATGAATTGTCTGAAAACTTATAATCATAAATTTTATTTTGACTATTTATTTTAAACCTGATTATATAAATGCCTGCTGGAGTTTCTTTACAGGAAAAATTTTTTAAAGTATCGTAATTAAAATACTTTCTAATTGAGTCCGACAAAGAAAATGAATGTGGCGTTTTCTGGCCGTATGATGCATTAGACAAAAACAAAACAATTAAAACGAGTAATATTTTCATAGCTTTTGACTCCCCTTTAGGGGTTGGGGGTATGTCCCGTCTCCCCGGTCCTTGTTTTTACTTTCTTTTTACCCGCATTCTTTTTTTCGTATTCTGTCACTTCCTTTGGTTTTGCTATTGATTTTTTTCCTGTAGTATCTGATTTTGCTTTGTTACCAGTACTGATATCAATCGGAGCAAGTTCATCTTCCACTTGCCCGGCTACTACGAGTTTATCAAGCCTGTACTGTTCAGTTCTTATTATTGTTCCGAAGTCCGGATCAAAAAATTTCCAGGTACCATGGCGAAGTGTAAAACCTTCTAGCTTCATTACCTGTCTTCTTACAACTTTAGTTGGATCATTTATCCCATAAATGTCTACTGTATCATAAGGGTTATCGGGATTTACTGCTTTCCAGCTTTCTTCACGTACCGGCTGTCCAAAAGGATTATAATACATACAACGGCCATTCTTATTTCCCCAACGATAATTTTCAATTGCAAGCAGGTCACCATCTAAAGTAAATTGTTGCCACTGACCTTCTTTTTTATCATTTATAAAAACACCCTGTTCCTCATATCCTTTCTCACCACGTAAAGGCGGTTTTTCAACTACCCAGCGTCCTTGCTTTTTGCCATTCATATCAACACAATTCAATGTATCTCCTTTTACCCCGATAATAAAAGTTTTACACTGCGAAAAACCTTTCGTAGAGATCAGGAGAATAATAAATAGAACGTAACGCATAGTTTAGTAAGTTTGGGAGCACAGCCCTGAGCGATGAGCTACGAGCTGTGAGTCAAAATTAATAACGAAAAACGACTGCTTTTATGTTTCCCCTGTTAAAATTTAAACACATCAATACTTTAATTAAGCCCCTGCTCTTCATTTGCTTAATTGCAAATTGGCACATTTGCACATTTGCCCAGGTGGCTCCTACTTCTGCTGAAGAAAGAATGAAAACGGTGCAACAAAGAAAAGAGCTGGAAAAAAGATCGGTATTGAATGATATAAGTTTTCGGAACATCGGGCCGGTAACAATGAGCGGCCGGGTTGACGATATTGAAGCCAACCCTGACGATCCCACTGAATTTTATGTTGCCTATGCATCCGGTGGTCTGTGGTACACAAAAAATAACGGTCTTTCTTTCAAATCTATTTTTGATTCAGAAGATATCTTAACCATTGGTGATATAGCTGTGAACTGGAAAACAAAAACCATCTGGATCGGAACGGGTGAAGTGAATAGCAGCCGCTCATCTTATTCTGGAATCGGAGTTTATAAAAGCAGCGATGGCGGTAAAACATGGGAATATCTTGGTTTACCTGATTCACATCATATCGGCAAAATTGAATTGCATCCAACTGACGACAATATTGCCTGGGTGGCTGTTCTTGGTCATTTATATTCTCCTAATAAGGAAAGAGGTGTTTATAAAACAACAGATGGTGGTAAAACATGGAAACAAACTTTATACATTGATGATAACACTGGTGCAGTTGAAATGGACATTAATCCACAAAACTCAAATGAGTTATACGCTGCCATGTGGTATAAAACAAGGAGTGCCTGGAATTTTGAAGAAGGTGGAAAGACAAGTGGCATATATAAAAGCAATGATGGTGGTGATACCTGGAAATCGATCAGCGGTTCAGGTTTTCCAAGCGGAGATAGTGTGGGTAGAATAGGTCTTTGTGTTTATCCAAAAAATCCGCAGATCGTTTATGCAGTTGTAGATAACCAAAAAAACAAACCTGATACTGCAAGAAGAGATTCAACAACTTTTCGTACTAATGACCTTAAAGGTTTGACCAAAGAACAATTTGCCCAGCTTAATAGCAAAAAATTGGATACTTTTTTATCACGAAACAGGATGTATCCAAAATATACGGCAAAAATGTTGAAAGAATGGATTGCAAACGATAAGTATAAACCAACAGTTCTATATGATTATTTAAATGTAAATACCGGTTTTGAATCAAATCCTATTGGCTGTGAAATTTATAGAAGTGATAATGCCGGCCAAAGCTGGAAAAAAATAAATGAAAAAGATATAAACATGTTCTTTACTTATGGATATTATTTTGCCAAGATATATGTGTCGTCATATAATGAGAACAAAGTTTATATACTTGGATTAAATGCCATGGAATCCATAGATGGAGGCAAAACATGGAAGAATATAGATAAAAATAATGTGCATTCAGATCATCATGCTCTTTGGATAAATCCTAAAAAAGATTCTCATCTTATCAATGGCAATGATGGCGGTATCAACATCACTTATGATGATGGTGAAGTTTGGTTCAAAGCAAATACACCAGCTGTTGGACAGTTCTATGCAATTACAACTGATAATGCAAGACCATACAATGTATATGGCGGTCTGCAGGATAATGGTGTTTGGTATGTTCCATCTCAAACTGGTCGAAATCCTTTTGCAAATTCAGGTCTTGGACAAACAGTAGGTGGTGAAGCAAATATTGGCGGTGGCGATGGAATGCAGGTGCAGGTAGATACAAGAGATAATGCAACTACTTATTATGGTTCTCAATTTGGTAACTATTCAAGAACAAACAGGATAACGAGAGATGGGGCAAGAAGAATTACACCAAGGCATGAACTGGGAGAATTTCCTTATCGCTTTAACTGGCAGGCGCCGATCGTGATCAGCAGCCATAACCCTGACATAGTTTATTTCGGAAGTAATCATTTTCATCGCAGCATGAATAAAGGAGATACGATGATCACAATGACTCCTGACCTTACCAATGGTAAAAAAGAAGGTGATGTTCCTTATGGCACCTTGACCACTATTTCTGAATCGCCAACAAGATTTGGTTTGGTTTATACCGGTACTGATGATGGAAATATACATGTAACAAAAGATGGCGGTTATAGTTGGGAGCAATTGAATCAAACTGCAGTTGCTGAAGGTAAAAGTAAAAAGCCAAAAGTAAAAACTAATGACTCACGACTCACGACCCAAGGCTTATGGGTGAGCAGAGTTCTTGCCTCACAACATAAAGAAGCGAGAGTGTATGTAACATTAAACGGTTATCGCATTGACAATTTTGCCCCTTATGTATATGTAAGCGATGACTATGGCAAAACATGGACGCAAATCGGAAAAGATCTGCCAAATGAACCTGTGAATGTGATCCGTGAGGACCCAAAGAATGACAGCATTCTTTATGTTGGAACAGATGGCGGACTTTATGTAAGCTTTGATAAAGGAAATAGCTTTATGATGTGGAATAAAGGGTTACCTAAATCAGTTCCGATCCACGATATAGCTATTCAACAAAGAGAAAACGAAATTGTTCTTGGCACACATGGCCGGAGTTTATACATTGCCAAACTTGATGAAGTGCAAAAAAAGGCAAAGAAATAAAACTTAGATCCTGATCTGAAATGAATTGAACTGTCCCCCCTGAGGCGGGACAGTTCAATTTTGTTTGTTATTGAATTTTGTTTATAGCCATTTCTTTTGAAACGCTTTCAGTGATACCGACGATATAAACATCTGTCTTCTTATTGTTAACAGATATTACTTCAAAACGAAGACTGCCTTCAGCAATTTCCTCTTCGGTATCGATACGATATTTACGGGAAAGGTTTTTACCTGATAATTTTTCAGAATACAAAACCGTTCCTGATTCATCCCTGATCTTGATAATAAAACTATCTTCTTTGAGATTATTTATTACCACCTCAAATACAGGGTTTCTTTGCTGGAAACCGAGATACTTAATTTCAATTCCAGGGGTATCATTCTTTTTTTCCGTAGCCAATACGGGGTTACTAAATGATGTGCTGATCATAGCCATCAGTGCAATAATCACTGCTTTGTTTTTGTTCATTACTTTTTTCATAGTTTCTAAATTTAATAGTTATAAATATTTGTTTACGCTTTTGTCATGGAAACAATCGTAATGAAGCAAGCAAGGAGGCAAGTTTGTATTCAGGCAAGTGATGCTGATGTGAGATCGGTTGGCAGGAACCGGAGTTGTTTGGCTGCGTTGATGATGTAAAAGTATAGTCGATAACTAATTCAATGAAATCAATTTCATTTAGCTTTCAAGACACCCAAGCAACAAATGATAGACTGAAAGCCCTCGCAATAAACAACTTATATAAAAGCCGATGATGATAGCCAAACATCAATAACTAATTTGTTAAAGGCTATCATCATCGAAAAATGAGTGATCTTATTGTTTTAGTCAATAACAATAGTATTCTATACCTGTTTGCGCATCATAATATGACAACCAATATTCTTTTACTTCAGAAGTGAATATTACCCCGTTTGAACGATTATAATAATCTCTTGTACCGTAGTTACTGAAGTTACCATAGACAATGGTGCCTTCATAAGGTTTATAACCATTTACTGCACGGAGTATAGTATATCCATAATCTGTTTCTACAACATAATAATTACAGTAGGGATCGCTGTGTACCACTTCTCCTCTTTCTTTAGTTAGCCAATAGCTTTCATCTATATACTCTCTGTTCTTTACACACCCGGTAAAAAATATTAAGAGCCCGATAGTCATAATTGACAATGTAAAAATCCTCTTCATAGTTTTTCATTTTATGTTTTACAATATTTGATCATCATATTTCATTACTCAGATTGCAAACAGCAGGCAACAGTTTTACTAAGGAATGTTAAATGTCAAAAAAAGGAAATCCGGGATCACAGTTATAAAAATTAACTTTGGGTGCAACTCAGCAAACAAAAATTAATGTTGCGGGGTGAGCTAATAAAAATCTATTTGTAGAGTCTTTTTTTCTTTAACCAATCCCGATGCTCCCCTAATAATCCGTAATAGCTTCAAGATCTGATTCGGAAATTGGTTGTAAATCAATTTATTCATTTAAATGACGGGAGCGAAGAGATCGCCAGACCATTGTTTGCCGTTTTCTGCTGCTTAAAAAAAAGTATTTCTACCTACTAATTAACCCAGCTTAAGAATTAAAAAAAAAATTAACCATTTGTTAATGAAAACTCAAGTTTCCTTAACTTGTCGCCCTTAACCCCCAAAACTAAATTATGAGAAAGCTTGTACTCCTCGTACCGAGCCTGTTATTTTTATTGACAGGTTTGTTCGCACAAAAAAATACCATTACAGGTAGGGTCACTGATGAAAAAGGAATCACCATTCCTAACGCCTCCATTAAAATTAAAGGATCAAAGGCGGGAGCTATTGCTGATAACGATGGCTCTTTCATATTGAATGTGGCCGCTGGCACTAAATTGATCGTATCCGCCTCAGGTTATAAAGAAAAAGAGGTTGATGCTGCAAACAATTTAGTAGTTGCGCTGGTAGAAGAAAACAAAACCTTGAGTGAAGTGGTTGTCACTGCACAAGGTATTCG
>Ga0070698_100002868_pt1 | contig 18984 bp, 19 predicted proteins | sample KBSK1502metaG_FD_65477 | JGI IMG/M metagenome (GOLD analysis project Ga0070698, IMG submission 65477) | Corn, switchgrass and miscanthus rhizosphere microbial communities from Kellogg Biological Station, Michigan, USA - KBS K1-50-2 metaG | ecosystem: Host-associated > Plants > Roots >...
GCCGGGGCGAGGAAGCGGTAGGGCACCGTCAAGAGCTTCACCCACATGCCGATCATCGGCAGGTTGATGACGACCAGCATCAGGTTGCCGACCCACATCGAGGCGATCATGCCCCAGAACAGGTCGGGCTTCTTGGTCATGACCTCGGGACCGGGCTGGATGCCCTGGATGATCATGGCGCCCACCATCAGCGCCATGACGGCGTTCGATGGAATGCCGAGCGTCAGCATGGGAATGAACGAGGTCTGCGCCGCGGCGTTGTTGGCGGCTTCCGGCGCCGCCACGCCCTCGACCGCGCCCTTGCCGAATCGCTCGGGGGTCTTGGAGATCTTCTTCTCCAGGGTATAGGCCGAGAACGCGCCGAGCGTCGGGCCGCCGCCCGGCAGGACGCCCAGGATCGCGCCCAGAGCCGTGCCGCGCACGACGGCCGGCCACGCTCGCCGGGCCTCCTCGCGGGTGGGCCACAGCGAACCCACCTTGATCGCCCCGGATCTCGACATGTGCCGCTCGAGGTTGACGACGATCTCGGCGATGCCGAACAGGCCCATGGCGATCGGCGCGAAGTCGATGCCGTCGCTGAGTTCGGGGACGTCGAAGGTGAAGCGTTGCGCACCGGTGTTGACGTCGGTGCCGACCAGGCCGAACAGCAGGCCGAGGAAGACCATGGCGATCGCCTTGACCACCGAGCCGTTGGCCAGCACCACGGCGGCGACGAGGCCGAGCGCCATCAGCGAGCAATAGTCGGCCGGCCCGAATTTCTGCGCCATGCGCGTCAGCGGCTCGGCGAACAACACGATGATGACGGTGCCGACCGTGCCGGCAAAGAACGAGCCGAGCGCGGAGATCGACAGCGCGGCGCCGGCGCGGCCCTGGCGGGCCATCTGGTAGCCGTCGATGCAGGTCACCACCGACGACGCCTCGCCCGGCAGGTTGACCAGGATCGACGTCGTCGAGCCGCCGTACTGGGCGCCATAGTAGATGCCGGCCAGCATGATCAGCGACGCCGTCGGCGGCAGATGGAAGGTGATCGGCAGCAGCATGGCGATGGTCGCCACGGGGCCGATTCCGGGCAGCACGCCGATCAGCGTTCCGACCATGCAGCCGATGAGGGCGTAGAGCAGGTTCTGGAACGACAGCGCGACCGTCATCCCGAGGGTGAGATTGTCGAGCAGGTCCATCTCACCAAACTCCGCGGAGAACGTAAATATTCATGCCGAGACCCACCTTGAAGACGATGATGCAGAGGATCGTCAGCACCACGATGTTGCCGATGACTTCGAGGAGCTTGAATTCTTCGCCGCCCAGCGAAGAGATCAGGATCAAGGCGATCAGCGCCGGGATCAGGCCGGTCGACTCGAAGAGCAAGGCAAAGGCCACGATGCCGATCGTCACCATGGTGATCGGCTTCCATTTCGGCGCTTCGACCAGGTCGACCTCGACCCCCGGCTCGGCGCGCGCGGTGCCCAAGACGCTGATCAAAACGGAAACCAGGAACAACGCCACCAATTCCGCGGTCGCGATCAACTGGAACCAGTCGCCCGCCAACTGGGCCAACCACGGCGGCGGCGATGCAAACTGCGGTGCCAGATAATGGACCGCCGGGATGAACAAGATCGCCGCCACGCCGACCGGAAGCCAGATCGCTTCCTTCTCGGTCCGTCTGGCGGTCAAGAAGAGCGGCACCAGGCTGATGATGCCGCCCAGGAAGAGCATGATGCAGGCCAGCTTGTGGGGCACGTAGCCCGGTCCCATGCGGACCGGCGTGCCCAACGCCAAATGGCCTCCGAAGTACATAGCCGTCAGTCCGAAGGTGATGAACATCACCCCGGACAAGAAGTCCTTGCTCAGGAATCGACTCAACGATGCCTCCCCAACGCAAAACCCGTCTTCTGTCGGATATTGGGCCCGAATCCCCGGACCGGCACAACGGCCAGCTAAACACAAATCCGCCGCTTTGCCCAAGCGCCAAGTTCACGGCCGCAGGAGCAGGCGGACGGCGATGACGGCAAGGCAAAGCGCGAACAATCGGCGCAGCAGCGAGACCGGAGCGCGCGCCGACCAGCGCGCCGCCAGCGGCGCGACAAAGAGCGCAGGCAGCGACAGCGCCGCCACGCAAAACAGCGCCACGTCGCCCAGCGCATCGAGCGGTCGACCGGGTGTGCCGTGGTCATGGGTCAGGAAGAACGCTGCCGCCGGTAGAGCGATCACCAGGTTGAACAAGGCGACGGCGCCGATCGCCTGCTTGATCGGAAAGAGAAGAGCGACAGCACGGGCGTGCTCAACGATCGCGGGCGACAGCTGACCGGGAAGTCCTTTGAGGGGCGCGCCGGTGAATGCCAACCGCTCGCCCAGGACCATCTTGACGGCAAGCGCCGCGGCGATGCCGGCAAACGGACGAGTGAGCAGCTTCGCAGGTGCGAACACGCTCAAGGCCAAGCCCAGCACGGTGCCTAACAACAGGGCAGGCCCGTTGGTCGATATTGCGTGGGCCTCCACGGGCGAGCAAACTCCCGGCCAAAGTGAATGATCATTCAGGGGCTGCGGGTGGCGCGACGAGGGGCGGACTACATCGGCACGATGGCGGTGCAGGAGAAGCATCGTTTCGACGAGCGGTCGCTCGAGCGGTTCATGTCGGCGCATGTCGACGGTTTCGTGCCGCCGATCAGGGCCGAGCAGTTCAAAGGCGGCCAGTCCAACCCGACCTACCGGCTGACCGACGGGGCGGGGCGACGCTACGTGCTGCGCCGCAAGCCGCCCGGCAAGCTGCTGCCGTCGGCCCATGCCGTGGACCGCGAGTTCCGGGTGATCTCGGCGCTGAACCGGACCAACGTGCCGACCCCCAGGGCCTATGCACTGTGTGAGGACGACAGCGTGGTCGGCACGGCCTTCTACATCATGGACTATTGCGACGGCCGGGTGCTGTGGGATCCGCTGCTGCCCGAGGTCCCCCGGGACGGCCGGCTGGCGATCTATCGCGCCAAGTTCGAGACTCTGGCCCGCCTGCACGCCGTCGACTATGGGGCGCTCGGCCTCGCCGACTTCGGCCGGCCCGGCAGCTATGTGGCGCGCCAGATCTCGCGCTGGGGCAAGCAGTACAAGGCGTCGGAGACCGAGAAGATCGAGTCGATGGACCGGCTGCTCGACTGGCTGCCGGCCCACCTGCCGGCCAACGACGAGACGGTGCTGGTGCACGGCGATTACCGGCTCGACAACATGATCTTCCATCCGGTCGAGCCCACGGTGCTGGGCATCATCGATTGGGAAATCTCCACCCTCGGCGATCCGCTGGCCGAGCTCTCCTATCTCTGCATGCTTTGGCGCACGCCGAAGGATTGGGGCGGCCTGCAGGGCCATGATCTCGCCGCGGTGGGTTTGCCCACAGAGCAGGAGATGGTCGCCTATTATTGCGAGCTGTCGAAACGGGCCGTGCCCGACGCTGCTCTCTGGGAATTCTACATGGCCTACAATCTCTTCCGCGTGTCGTGCATTCGCCAGGGCGTCTATGCCCGCGCGCTCGACGGCACGGCATCCAATATCCGCGCCGCTGAATCGGGCAAGCTGGTGCGCCCCGCCGCCGAGCTCGCCTGGAAGATCGTCGACGGCATGGCAGGAGACGCGAGATGACCAAGCGCAAACCGGCACGGACGACGGAAGCGGCGCCGATCGTCGCCGAGCGCGAACCGCGTCCGCCGGTCGAAGCGATCCGGGCGGCGGCCTTCGCCCAGTTCGCCGAGCGCGGCTACCCGGTGGTCACGGTGCGCGACATCATGAAGGCCTGCGGGCTGACGCAGGGCGCGCTCTACAACCATTTCAAATCCAAGGACGAGCTCCTGCACGACATCATCGCCTCGACCCAGGCCGAGCTCGAGCGGATCTGCCAGCAGGCCGTGACGGGAGCCGGCGACGACCCGCGCGCCCAGCTCGCCGCCTTCGTGCGGGTCTATGTCGTGCGTCATTGCCGGCTGCGCATCGAGGCGCTGGTCGCCAACCGCGAGATCGGATGGCTGGGCGCCGACCGCGTCGCCGACATCCGCCGCAGCCGCCGGGCGATCCGCGACATCCTGGTCGGCATCCTGGCCCACGGCGTCGAGCTGGGCGTGTTCGACCCGCCGCAGGTCGACGGCCGTCGCGACCTCAAGGCGATCGCCATGGCGCTTCTCGACCAGTGTACCCATGTCTCGATGTGGTACGGTCCGGGCGGCGACCTGGGCGAGGAGCAGATGGCCGGGCTCTACGCCGACATGGCATTGCGCGCCGTGGGAGCCAAGCCGCAGTGAAAAGGGGAGCCGGCGGCATGTCGTTGCGCGTTAAAGCCCTTGTCCTCGCTTGCCTCCTTGCCGGCTGCACACCTGAGTCGACCGGCGCAGCGCCGGCGCTGGCCCGCGCGCCCGACCTGCCGGCCGGCAGCACGGTGCCGGCCGATCGCTGGCGGGCGGTGCTGATCGCCGGCGACAACAACAGCCCCGCCTTCGACAACGGCATCGAGGCGATGCGCGACAAGCTCAGCGCACGCGGCGTGCGCGACATCCGCATGCTGACGTCCGATCCGGTCGCCAATCCATCGCTGCCGGTCGCCACCGCCGCCAATGTCTCGAGCGCCCTGCGCAGCGGCGGCGGCGAGGCGTGCTTGATCTTCATCACCAGTCATGGCGACGAGCGCGGCGTCGCCTTGCGTGCCGCCAAGGGCATGGTCGAGCCGGCGACGCTCGGCAACGCGCTCGATGCGGGGTGCGGCAGCCGGCCCACCGTCGTGATCGTGTCGGCCTGCCACAGCGGTATCTTTCTGACCAACGCCATGCGCCGGCCCAACCGCGTGGTGCTCACCGCCGCGGCGGCGGGTCGCGTCAGCTTCGGCTGCGGCGCCGGCGATCAATACACCTATTACGACCAGTGCCTGCTGCAGCAGTTCGATGGCGCCACGACCTGGCGCGCGCTGGCAACGGCTGCGCGCGCCTGCGTGGAGAGCCTCGAGCAGCGCATGGGCGTGGAGCCGCCGTCGCAGCCCCAGATTTTCGTCGGCGCGGCGGTCGCCGACCTTAAGCTTCCGGGGCGCTAGTCTTCCGGACCGCGAGCGTCCCGCTCGCTCATGATCTTTGCTCCTCTGCCCCTATCGGGGGAGAGGAACATGAGTGTTAAGCCCCGATCACCGCGGTGAAATCGCAGGTGAGGTGATTGGGATTGTTGGCGCCGAGCGCCAGCGTGTGGCGCGCCGGCCGCGAGTCGGGATCGGGAAACATCTTGGCCCATTCACCGTTCAGCGCGGCGCGGCCGGTGGCCGGGTCCTTCATCCAGAAATTCACCTTGATGATGTCGTCGACGCTGCCACCGGCGGCTTCGACGCATAGCTTGATCTGCTTGAAGACGTTGGCGACCTGCCCGGCGAGGTCGGGTGGCATGGCGCTGGTCCCGGGATCGCGGCCGCTGATGATGCTCGACATCAGGATGTTGCCGATGCGGCTGGCGTTGGGGATCGGGTTCTCGTGCTTGAAGCCGGGATAGTTGATGCTCTTGCGCTTGGCCATTGCGGTGCTCCTCTCGCCGTTCATTGTGCTGCCGCCATGCGGATGCAGGGCACGATTCCGTCCCGATTTCGTCGCCCAGCATGGCATCCTGCACTCAGCGAATCGACTGCAAAGGGGCAAACGATGGCACTCGTGACCTACGAGCGAGACGGCAAGGTCGTCACGCTGACGCTCAATCGCCCGGAGAAACTGAATGCCTTCAGCGACGAGCTGGTGGGCGCGCTGGGCGATGCGCTGCATCGCTTCGATTCCGAGGAAGAGGCGCAGATCGCCATCATCTGCGGCAGCGGCCGCGCCTTTTCGAGCGGCGCCGACGTCCAGCAGCGCCAGTTGCGCAGCCGCGAGGAGTTCCTGAAGCTCGGCGGGCCGCAGGGCCGCGGCACCCACTCCGCCGATCTTCTGACCAAGGCGGTCAACTGGAAGCCGGTGATCGCCGCTGCGCACGGCTACGTGCTGGGTCTTGCCGTCGGCATCGTGCTGGAGTGCGACCTGATCGTGGCCGAAGAGGGCACGCGCTTTCAGATCACCGAGACCTCGCGCGGCCTGGGCGCGGCCAAGTACTGGGGTCTCATGCATTTCCGCGGCGGCGGCGCCTTCTCGATGGAGGCGGCCCTCGTCGGCCGCTTCTTCACCGCCGAGGAGGCGTTCAAGGCCAACCTGATCAACCGCGTGGCGCCCAACGGCAAGTATCTCGACGTCGCGCGCGAGCTCGCCGGCGAGGTGACGAAAAACCCGCCGCTCAGCGTGCGCTCGACGGTGCGCATGCGGCGCTGGTACATGGACCGCATGGGCCGCGAGATCATGCATCAGACGGCGCCCGAGCGGCTTTATCTCACCGAGGATTTCCAGGAGGCGGCGCGCGCCTTCACCGAGAAGCGCAAGCCGAAGGCCTTCAAGGGGCGCTGACATGCGAGCCAGCAGCGATCGCATCCTGACCAGCCACGCCGGCAGCCTGCCGCGGCCGGACGACCTTATAGAGGCCAACGCCGAGCGCGAGGCGGGCAAGGCCGACGAGGCGGCCTTCCAGACCAAGCTGCGCCAGGGCGTGGCCGACGTCGTGCGCCGTCAGACGTCGCTCGGCATCGCCGTGCCGGGCGACGGCGAGTACGGCAAGTCGATGGGCCACAAGGTCAACTACCGCGCCTGGTGGAGCTACTCCTTCCAGCGTCTCGGCGGGCTCAAGGTGACGGGGCTTGGCCTTTATGACTTCCCGGTGCGACGATCGAGCCCCGGCAACACGGTGTTGTCGAGCTTCGGCGATCGGCGCGACCGCCTGCGCTTTGCCGAAGCCTATGGCGATCGTGATTCCGGCATCACCACCGGGCCGCGCGCCACCGACTGGCCGGTCTGCGTGGCGCCGCTCCGCTACACCGGCCAGGCGGCCATCGCTGCCGACATCGCCAACTTCAAGGCGGCGCTGGCCGCGAGCAACGTCGCCGAAGGATTCATGACCTCGATCGGGCCGGGCAGCGCTTCGCGCATCGGCAACGATCACTACAAGAGCGACGAGGAATTCGTCTTCGCCTGCGCCGAGGCCATGCGCGAGGAATACAAGGCGATCGTCGACGCCGGCCTGATCCTGCAGATCGACGACCCGGCGATCGCCGAGAACTTCGACCAGATCAATCCGGAGCCGACGGTCGAGGAGTACCGCAAGTTCACCATGCCCAGGGTCGAAGCGCTGAACCATGCGCTGCGCGGCCTGCCCAAGGATCGCATCCGCTTCCATCTCTGCTGGGGCAGCTGGCATGGCCCGCACACCACCGACATCGCCCTGCGCGACATCGTCGACGTCATGCTCCGGATCGACGCCGGCGCCTATTCCTTCGAGGCCGGCAACGTGCGCCACGAGCACGAATGGAGCGTGTGGAAGGACACCAGGCTGCCCGACGACAAGCTGATCCTGCCCGGCGTGGTGAGCCACGCCACCAACGTGGTCGAGCATCCCGAGCTGGTGGCCGAGCGCATCGGCCGCTTCGCCGGCCTGGTCGGCCGCGAGCGCGTCATCGCCTCGACCGACTGCGGCCTGGGCGGCCGCGTGCATCCGCAGATCGCCTGGGCCAAGCTCGAGACGCTGGCCCAGGGTGCCGCGATCGCCAGCAGGCAGCTGTGGTGATGTCGCTTCAACAGGCCCTCATGTCATCCTGAGCGCAGCGCCTGCCCTGAGCGAAGTCGATGGGAAGGATCTCATTGCGATTCAACGAGAGTGCCGTCGAGACGGCGATGAGATCCTTCGCTCCGCTCAGGATGACAGAAATACCGAAAAGCGTCCTCAGCGTGTACTCATGGATCGGAACTAGCCTTTGTTCGGCGACCAGCCATAAGCCTTGGCGCAAGCGCCGCCCATCAGCATGGCTCGCTCGCTGTCGCTCAGGCGGCCAGACTTAAGGAAGGGCTCGACGGCCTGCTCGTAGTTGACGACGGCGAAGGCGCGCGTCCAGTCGGTGCCCCACAAGCAGCGATCGAAACCCCAGGCATCGAACACGCGGGCGAGCGGGTCCCAAATGTCCGGGAAAGGATACGGCTCTCGGGACAACGTACAGGCGCCGCTGACCTTGATCACCGCGTTCGGGCGCTTGGCGAGTTCCAGCACCTTTGGCAGGTCGGCCCAGGGCTGCGGCGGCGCGGGCGGTACGCGCGGCTGCATGATGGCCAGATGGTCGATGATGAATCGCGCGTCGGGATGGCGATCGATGAGCGCAGTACCATCCGCCAGGTTGCCCCAGCACAGCATGTTGACCGGAAAATCGTGGCGAACAGCCGCGCGCACAATCCGGTCGAGGCCGGGGTCGTTCGGCGCGCGGTTGGCCTCCTTCGTCAGCATGATGCGGATTCCGACGGCGCCTGGCGTCTTCTTCCAATCGGCGACGACATCGGCCACCGCCGGATCGTCCGGGTCGACCGGCTTGACGATGGCGAATCGGCCGGGGTGCGCCCGTTGTACTTCGACCGCATAGCTGGCGTCGTAGCGGTACATCGAAAACGCGGAGATGAATATCGCACCGTCGACGCCGACTTTGTTCATCGCCGCCACCATCTCGTCGCCGGTGACGTGATCGGGCCAGTTCGGCACACTGTGCCAGGGCCGCTTCGGCGTGTTCGCCTCATAGGCATGGACCTGCGAATCGATGATCGTCATCGGGAGACTCCTCTGAGCTTCGCCACGTCGAAGCGGTACACCCGGGCGGTGTTGCCGCCGGCGATCCTGGCCTGCTCGTCGTCCGGCACCCCGGCCAGGATCTCCGCCAGGATCTTGCGCGACTGGGGAAACGTCGATTCGCTGTGCGGGTAGTCCGAGCCCCACATCATGTTGTCGACGCCGATGACGTCGCGCAGGCGGACGCCGATCGCGTCCTCCTGGAAGCTCAGCACGACGTTGCGGTGGAAGAAGTCGCTCGGGCGCATGCCGTCCTTGAATCGGTAGATCGCCTCGCCGTGGCGCTCGCGGTAGGTGTAGTCCATGGTGGAGAGCAGGTGCGGCACCCACGCCAGCTCGAATTCCACGATGGCCAGCGTGAGGCGGGGATGGCGCTCGAAGACGCCGGAGAAGATCAGGTCGCACATCGACAGCGCCGGATAGAACGCCTTGGTCGCGCGGCTTGAGGCGTCGCGCAGCGTCGCCTCGCCGGCCCCGCGGATCTTGCCCTGCCGTCGCGTCGCCGTGTGCAGGCTGAGCGGCAGGTCGAGCGCCTGGGCGGCGGCCCACAACGGCTCGTACTCGGGCTGGTCGTAGCGCCGGTGCTCGAGGGGATACTCGGTGATCATGGCGCCGCTCAGGCCGAGGCGGGCGGCGCGCTCGAGCTCCCTGATCCCGTCCTGGACGTCGTCCAGGTTGATCATCGCGATGCCCTTGAGCCGGTTGGGATCGGTGCGGCAGAACTCGGCGATCCAGTCGTTGTAGGCGCGAAAGATGGCGGACATCAGGCTTGAGTCCGCCACCCTGAAGTAGAACAGCCCTTGCGAGGGATAGAGGACTTCGCCGGACACCCCGTCGAGCGCCATGTCCTTGAGATGCTGCTCGGGGTCGTACCCCCCGCGCTGCACGTCCTCGAGGCGCCCCTGGCCGGAGATGGTCTCGGGCGCCTCGAACCGCGCGCCGGCGTTCGAGATGAGGCCGATCCCGGAGAGGATCTGATCGGCCTCGACCACGATCTGGTCGGCGCCGTCGATCCGCTCTATCCGCGGCGCACGATCGCGGAACGCCGCATCGATGCGGGTCTGCCACAGATCGGGCGGCTCGAACACGTGGGAGTCGGACGAGAGAATGAGCGGCAGCACCGGCACCTCCTTTCTCACTCGGGTCGGCGCAACAGCTTTGGCAACCGGCCCCTCGCCGTCAAGGTGAGCGCAGGGAGTGATCCGCAGGTGCCGGTTTGCGTTCTTGATGGCGGTCCTGGGTGTCGCTACGCTCGCTTCCGCTGGCGGTACCGGCCACCGATGGACGGTTGGGCGCTTCGTTACCAGTCACGCATAGTACAAGTCACGCATACCAGCGAAGAGCCTCGCGTTGGGTTCGTCACGTCGCCATCCGCCGGCCAGCGGAGGGGGAAGTCATGATCGAGCTCCTGGAACGACAGAAGAAGCTGACGACCAATCAGTGGAAGCTGATCTGCACGGCGAACCTGGCAGATCTGCTCGATTTCTTTGATTTCTTCCTGATCGGCTACGTCACGGCGGCGCTCACCAAGCAATGGTCGCTGACCTATTGGGAGGGCGGCGGCATCCTGCTGGCGTCCGGTCTCGGCGCGGTTCCCGGCGCCTTCTTCTGGGGCTGGCTCGGCGACCGGATCGGCCGCCGCACGGTGTTCATCCTGTCGACGATCACCATCTCGCTCGCCACCGGCCTCATGGTCTTCACGCCGGGACCGGACGGCTTCGTCCCGGGCTGGCTGTTCCTGATGTTCTTCCGCTTCTTCGTCGGCGTCGGCAATGCCGGCATCTACACCATCGACCTGCCGCTGGTGCAGGAGTTCGTCCCGGCCTACAAGCGCGGCTGGGTCAGTGCGCTCATCACGACGCTGCTGCCCGCGGGCAGCATGCTGGCCGGTTTCGCGGCCTGGCAGCTGCTGCCGATCGTCGGCTGGCGCGGCCTGTTCCTGGTCGGCCTGGCGCCGCTCGTTCTGGTGTTCATGATCCGCTACTGGGTGCCGGAGTCGCCGCGCTGGCTGATGCTCGTGGGGCGCCATGAACAAGCGCGACAGTCGCTCGCCTGGGCGCTGATGATCGATCCCAAGGAGATCGTCCTGCCGAGCGCCGGGCCCGAGATCAAGAAAACCCGCTGGGTCGAGCTGTTCCAGTATCCGCGGTTGGTCGCCGCCGGGTGTCTCACCGGCCTGACCCAGACCGGCGGCGCCTCGCTGGGGCTGTGGGGACCGACCCTGCTGGTGCTCGTCCTGCAGCCCAAGATCACCCCGGAACACGCGGCATTCCTGATGATATTCGTCAACGTGGCGGCGATCCTCGGGCGCTTCAGCATCACCGCGCTGATCGAACCCATGGGCCGGCGCGGTTCAGGGACGCTCTATTGCGTGGTGGCGGCGGTGCTGATGGTGCTCGCGGGCTACCTGCACGACGTCTATATCGCCGGCGCGTCGCTGTTCTACATCCTGATCGTGGCGCAGCAGTTTTTCGGCAGCGCCGTCTACACCGTCGTCGGGCCGTATATGGCGGAGATCTGGCCGGCCCGGCTGCGGGCCAGCGGCATGGGCCTGAGCTACGGCGTCGGCAATTGCGGCAAGTTCGTCGGCCCGCTCGGGCTGGCGCTGATCATGGGGGCGGGCGACGTGATCAAGCCGGCCGCGCCCAACCTCGTCATGCTCGGCCCGGCGCTCAGCTACTTCGCCGCGTGGTATATCCTGGGCGTGATCGGCTTCTGGGCGTTCGGGTTCGAGCCCAAGGGCCGCACCTTCGATGAGATCGACAGCCGGCACGACGCGCCGGCGCCGGCCGTGGCCACGGGAGCTCGCGCCTCCGCCGAGTAGCCATCCGACCCAGGGGGCCTTCCAGCCACCCGCAGGGACGGCGCGTGCAGCGGCATCATTGACTAGAGCGGGATGATCTTTGGTCGAATCATCTCGTCGTCCCGACCGAAGCCGAGCGCAGCGAGGCGCAGCGGAGGGACCTACTTTAAACGATTTGCGGCTAGTCGTTGAGACAAGGTCCCTCCACTCCGCTTCGCTCCGGTCGGGACGACGAATGGAGCTAAACTCATCAAGCGCTACGCCATCTTCTTGTTCTGCATCGCTTCATGGGGGTGGCGGCGATCACCCCGTTGATTGGACTTGCGAACGTATGTGATCAGCGCCTCGGGGTTCTCAAGCTTGATCTTGAGGGCCGCAAGCAATGCGTCCTCAGCTTCAATCGTGAGCACCTTGTTACGCATCTGGAGTTTCAACCCGACCATATACGTCGTCATGGCAGCTCCCTGGATCCAAGCTCCAACCGTACCTTGAGCGGCGGTCCCCTGAAACAGGAAGCGACCATGAAAAGACCAAGGACACTAGCTGCCCACAGCCCTTGGAGCGCTTGGTCGGCCGCGAACGGGTGATCGCCTCGACCGATTGCGGCCTGGGCGGCCGCGTGCATCCGCAGATCGCCTGGGCCAAGCTCGAGATGCCGGCCCAAGGCGCCGCGATCGCCAGCCGTCAGCTCTGGTCATAATCTCCCGGACCGTCATGCTCTTCCGGAAATGAGTTCCCAGCAGCGACATCGATTGACAGCTTCGCTGACCGTGCGAATAGTTCACTGGGGCAAGTCGCGTCACTTTGAGCCGTCCTCGCTCGCAGTATTTCTCGGGCGTCGCGATCGGCACATCGCTTTGGCCATGCTCGGGACATTGGGGGATGCGCGATGGAAGACTTTACGGAATTGACGCTGGATACCGGCGTCAGCGACTATCACTTCAATCGATATCGCATAGCGTTCCAGCCACTCCCCAAAAAGTCGGCGGCATTCCTGGCAAGCAATCTCGCCGTCTGCTTTCCAACCTATTTCAACAGCTCGTTTGCGACCGTGAAATGGGGCGACCGTTACCATGAGGGGAAGCCCACGCTGCACTTTCATGGTTACGCAAAAGTTCTAGGGATCGATTTGGGACACCCCCATACGGATTGGGTGGCTCGGATATGGATCGATCAGACAATCGGATTCACGGTACAAACATTGAAGCGCGAGTTTATTGACTTTGGCGAAGATGCCGAGACCTACATCCCCGCAACTGCAGGCGGTACTTTGGCTCTACCTATTTCACCAGTTGCCGGACCGGTGGCCGGTTTCAGCGCGGTGCATTTCAATCGCATGCATTTCCTTGCAGGCAGGCGCTCCTGGCGCATCGGTCCAGGGAGTGTCTTTGGCGTGCCGGGAAATGTGATTGTGATGGAGACTGTCGCTGTAGAGCGTTTCTCGTCCAGGGCTTTTCAAATCGGCGATTACGTGCTTGGCCTGGAGACCAAAATCCCCGACATCTGGATCGCACTTCTGAACAATTTCGTCACCATGAATGGGGCAACAGTGGCCCCTCTGACCCCTGGTGCACGATGGAAGACCAAGAACCGTGTCGACTATGTTGAACTATCATTCAGTAACCTCGGCGCGCTGAAGGCCGACCCGGAGTTTGCCAGGGCGTTCCCCCTGTACCCCACCATCCTGCCGCCATGAACGGCCCGTGCGGCCCTCAATGCTGTAGCTTCGCTTCGCTGGAGTGGAATGTTCTAGGGCTATCGCAATTCCCGTCGTCTCGACCGGAGCGCGAAGCGCGGAGCGGAGAGACCTTCTCCGTTCGGGCCGGTCGAGACGACAGGAAGCGACGCTCTGTTAAGTGAGGTCGTCGTCCAAATGGATGCGCACGCGTCCCGGCTCCACGATCCACAATGCGCCAGAGACCGATTGACCCTGCAAGACCGCAAGGAAATCTCGCAATCGTCCGAGAATCGCCTGAACCGTTGCCCTGGGTCCAAGCTCCAGGATGACGATTCCTGCGCTCTGTTTCGGAGGGAATCTCAAAACGTGTCCGAAGTCGATGTTCTCGTCGAGTTTGAACTTCACGCAGCGTGATCAGTCGGCACCGGCACGATGCGTTCGCGAGCCGCTTCCGCGCCGTAGGCGATGGCGGCGAGCACGTCCTCGTGCGCAAGTTGAGGATACTCCGCCAGGAGCTCGCTCTCGGTCATCCCGTCGGCCAGAAAATCGAGCACGAGCGACACCCAGATGCGCGTCCCCTTTATGCAAGGTTTTCCGCCGCAGACTTTGGGGTCGAGGGTGATGCGGTCCAGCAGGGCGTTCATGGCGAGATCCTCCGCCTTTCATATCACGGCTGCGGGGGCAATGTCCTTCCCCTCGCTTGAGCGCGCCCTCCGGTATCTGCCCGCGACGCTATGCGCTGGTTGTAGAGGAACAATCGGCTTCGTGTTTGATGACCTGCTGAATGACCTGCAGCAATGCCGGCAGGAGCACCATGGCATGATGAATGGGCAGGAAACGCTGCGTTAGCGCGGTGCCCGATGATCGGGCCGTCGGCAATGCGCAAAGGGAGCGTAGCCATTCGATCGAAGGAGAATCGTATGTCCGACACCACGCGCCGGGTCTCCGTTCCCGCGCTCAACCTCTGGGCACCGCTGGGGCTCGCGATCCTGAGAATCGTGACCGCGCTGCTCTTCCTCGACCACGGGCTGATGAAGCTTCTGCACTTTCGCGAGCTTGGCCTGCCCGAGACGCTGCGGGTGGCGACCGGCCTCGTCGAGCTGGTGGCGGGAGTGCTGATCGCGTTCGGCCTGCACACGCGCGCCGCCGCCCTGGTCGCGGCTGCAGAGACGGCGATCGCGTACTGGGCGCTCGACCTGGGCGATGCCGCGATCCTGTTCTGCACCGTCTTCTTCTACCTGGTGTTCGCGGGTCCCGGTGCCTGGAGCCTCGACGCCACGATCCACGATCGTCCGTGAGGGCGCGGGTTCAGTGATGGTCGGATAACGCGTACAAATCGACCGGCTGGGCGAAGCCCTTGAGGAGGTGCGCCCCGGCCGGCCTGGCTGTCCCTGCGGGAAGCAGCTCGGCAAAGCGCCGCGACATCAACAGGGCCTGGCCGGTGGTGCTGCAAACGCCTTGCAGGCGGCTCACCAGATTGACGTCCGGACCGATCAAGGTGAAATCCAGCCGATGGCCGTAGCCGATGTTGCCGTAGCTCACCGTGCCGTAGTGCAGGGCCACGCCGGCACGCAGCTCGCCATCCGGCGCTTGCTGCCGTTGCAGGCTGGCCAGGGCCGTCACGGCGCCCTGCAGCGCGGCCGCGCAGGCAGCCGATGCATCCTCGTGGTGGAAAAAGGCGAGCACGGCGTCGCCCATGAACTTGATCACTTCGCCGCCCGCCTTGTCGATCGCGGGGACGACGCAGCCGAAGTAGGCATCGAGCAGCTCGAGCACCCGTTCGCTCGGCAAACGGTTGGAGAGCTCGGTGAACTCCCGCAGGTCGCAGAGCAGGAGCGCCGCCTCCAGCCTTTCGAGCTCGCCGCGCCGCACGCGGCCCTCGAGAATGCGTCGCCCCGTCAGGGTGCCGAGATAGGTGTCGAGGAGTGTCAGCTCCACCTGTCGCAAGTTGCGCAGCTCGCAGGCATTGCGGAGCGCCGGCGCGAGGCGGTCGAAGGCCGCGCGCTCGGCGGCGGTGAAGCCGGTGCTGCGCGTCGTTGCAAAGGAAACGCCGCTGGGCAATGCGTCTGGCGTGCGCAAGGGGAGGACGACGAGCTCGACAAGGGGACGGCCTTTGAACAGGTCATTCTGAGTCCAAGAAGCATCACGCTGCGGGTCGACGCGCAGAACGACAGGCGTCTGCGTCTCCAGAACCCGGACGATGGGATTGCCGAGGTAGCCATTCGAGCGAACGAAGTCATGTGGCCGGCGATAGACCTGCACCGGCTCGTCCGGCACCCAGCCGACAGTGTGACCGAGAATCTCGGGATGAAGCGTGCGCAGATAGAGACCCAGGTGATCGAGCGGCACCCCGGCTGAGCGCAAACGCCGTCCGAGCTCGGCGGCCAAGGCGGCCTCGTCGAGCGCGTGACACTCGTCTCCCGCCAGCCATTCGATCGTCGCCGAAATCGCCGCCGTCAGCGTCGGGCCTTGCCGCATCGCTGGGTCCGTGTCCAACACCCAAGGCATATGGGTGGGCTCGACAACGGCTGCATGTGCTCAGCCATCGCAGGCGCCATGCTTGCACCTCATGGCTGCGCTGCGCGCGACTCGGCGATCGCCAGGGACGGCCCTGATGCTGGCGACTGGGCGCGGAAATTGTCCCAGCCACCCCGCGACGGGGTCGCATATCGGCCATCGGCTCCGGGAAAATCCTTGCAGGCTGCCAAGGCGAGGAACAGGCCTGCAACGATCGCACGGGCCGCTCGCATCGCCATCTTCATGTGTCGCTCCGAAGCCAGCGGGAGACTGCCAGAGTAGGAGGGGTCGCGGGCCTGTTCTTTCATGTTTGCACGACTCGCTGAGCCGCCTGAGCGGAGGAATCTGGTTGCTCGAGTGCGGCCGGCGCTGAAGGGCTCCGGCGATGCGCTGGGCGAGACGTCGCGTAAGCGAGCGGCGGAGCCGAATAGCTCGCAGGTCTGGTGCATGCGCTTCACCAGTGCAGGCAAGGTTCGGCTCATCCATCTTTCGCGCCACCGTCACTAGGTCCAGCTCCGGCGTGACGCGTCGCGCCACGCGATCAACCAAGGAGCTGACCATGAAACCGACCGTTCCCTGCCTGATCATCGCCGTCACGCTCGGCCTGGCGCATGCCGCTGCGGCCCAGCAGGCCGTCGCGAGCGATGCGGCCGATCTGCAGTACTGCCGCACGCTTGCCCGCAATTACCAGTCGCTGCACCCGGCGCAGCAGGGGATGAGGGCGTCCGACGCCGTGATGCTGAACGGCTGCGAGAGCGATACCAAGGCGACCGTCGCGGCTTTGGAGCACCGCATGGCGGACCAGAAGATCGACCTGCCGCAACACCCGGCGGTGGCAGGCGGCAACGTCACTGGCCAGCCGGTCCAGTCGCTGCGCTGACCGAAGCCTCGACCCGCTCCGGCTCGCCCTCGTTCTGCGAGCCGGAGTCCTGATCGCGCCGGCGCCGCCGCTCGGCGCGCAGCATGTCGATAAGGGCACGCAGTGGCGACGGCACCTGGCGGCGACCGGAATAGACCAGGAAATAGCCGTCGGAATACGGCGTCCTGTCCTCGAGCACGCGCACCAGTTGGCCCGACCGCACGAAGGGCTCGGCAATGCCGTCGTTGACGCAGGCAAGGCCAAGGCCATCGATCGCGGCGCGCAGCGCCAGTTCGCTGCTGTTCACCGTGATGTTGCCGTGTACCGTCAGGCGTCGCTGCTTTCCCGTCCGGGCGAACGGCCAGGGGAACAGCCGGTCATCCCAGCGGTACTGGATGCAGTCGTGCGCCGCGAGGTCGTCGGGCGTGAGCGGCGCGCCGCGGCGGGCAAGATAGGAAGGCGACGCCACAACGACCAGCTTCCAGGGCTCCGACACCTTCACGGCAATCATGTCGGCGGCGGCGAAGTCGCGGATGGTGATCGCGGCATCGAAACCCTGGGCCACAACATCGACCGGCGAGTCGCCGAGCACCAATTCGAGTTTCACCCGGGGGTGGTTGGCAAGGAAGCGGCTCCAGATCGGGGCCATCACCGCCGCCATGGCGCCGGCGCTGATGTGCAGCCGCAGAGAACCCGAGGCGCTGGCCCGCTCGCGGTCGAGTTCCGCCAGCGCCTGATGGATCGCGCCGAAGGGCGCGCGCAGGCGCTCGAACAGACGCCGTCCCTGGTCGGTCAGCGCGACGTGGCGCGTCGAGCGATGCAACAGCCGGACGTCGAGGCGCTTCTCGAGCTGCTGCATCGCATGGCTCAGCGCCGACCGGGTGATGCCGAGTCGCGCCGCGGCGGCACGGAAGCTCAACAGTTCGCCGACCGCAACGAAAGCGGCGAGATCGGCAAGTTCGGAGCGCCTCATGACACTTCTTCACTTATTCCGTCATGACGGGAGTTTTTGCGTCAAATGCGAAGCGCCGGATTCCGGCCAAACCGGCTCTTGAGGCGCTCACGGAGACGCTGGAACGTCGTGTACAGCATGGGCACCAGGAAGATGCCGATCGAGCTGGCGGCGATCATGCCGCCGAACACGGCGGTTCCCACGGCGCGGCGGCTGATCTCGGCGGCGCCGGTTGCGACGACCAGCGGAGCGAGGCCGAGAATGAAGGCGATCGATGTCATCATGACGGCCCGGAACCGCATCTGGGCGCCCAATACCGCCGCCTGGTCGATGTCCACGCCGGCCTCGCGCTGCTCCTTGGCGAACTCCACGATCAGGATGCCGTTCTTGGCGGCGAGCGCGATCAGCACGACCAGACCGATCTGGCCGTAAAGGTCGAGGCTGAGGCCGGCCACCTTGATGCCGACGAATGATCCCAGCACGCCGACGACGACGGACAGCAGAACCGGAATCGGGATCGTCCAGCTCTCGTACAGCGCGACCAGGAACAGGTAGGCGAACAGGACGGCCAGCGACAGGATGATGCCGGTCTGGCCGGAGGCCGCCTTTTCCTGATAGGCCGTGCCCGTCCATTCGAAAGTGTAGCCCGACGGCAAGGTCTTGTCGGATACGTCGGTCATCGCCTGCAGCGCGGTGCCCGACGAAATGCCTTGAGCCGGTCCGCCGTTGATCGTGACGGCGCGATAGTTGTTGTAGCGGGTGATGACCTGCGGTCCCTGCTCGAAGCGGACGTTGGCGATCGATCGGAGCGGCACCATCTCGCTGCGATTGTTGCGGACGTAGATCTGCCACAGGTCGGGGATGTCGCTGCGGTCGGCCGCCTCGCCTTCCACGTTGACCTGCCAGGTCCGGCCCAGCATGTTGAAATTGTTGACGAAGATGCCGCCCAGCGTGGCCTGCAGCGCGGTGAAGACGTCGCTTATGTTGAGCCCGAGCGCCTGCGCCTTGCCGCGGTCGATGTCGAGGTAGACCAGCGGAGTGGTGGCCGTGAACGTCGAGAAGACGCGCGCCAGCGACGCATCGGCGTTGGCCGCGGCGATCACGCCGCCCATGACGCTGTTGATGGCCGCGGGTTCCTGTCCTTCGAGGGCTTCCAGCACGTACTCGAACCCGCCGCCGGTCGACAGGCCGATGATCGCGGGAAAGTTGAAGGCCACGACCTTGGCCTCGCGAATTCTCGATCCTTCGGCAAACACTTTGCGGATGAGTGCCTGTGCCGAGTCGGCGGCAGCCTGCCGATCCTCGAACGGCTTCAGGCGTACGACCAGGAAGGCGTTGTTCGGCAGATTGCCGCCGTCGAGCAGCGAATAGCCGATGATCGACAGCGTGTGCTCGACGGCCGGCAGGCCCTTCAGGATGTTCTCGACGCGCTTGGTAACGTCGCCGGTCCGCGCGATCGATGCGCCGTCGGGCAGCTGGATCATGACGAAGAAGGC
>Ga0070698_100002869_pt1 | contig 18976 bp, 31 predicted proteins | sample KBSK1502metaG_FD_65477 | JGI IMG/M metagenome (GOLD analysis project Ga0070698, IMG submission 65477) | Corn, switchgrass and miscanthus rhizosphere microbial communities from Kellogg Biological Station, Michigan, USA - KBS K1-50-2 metaG | ecosystem: Host-associated > Plants > Roots >...
CCCCCAGGTAAGGGGCGAATCCGCTCCAAACCCCTTGAATTCAGCTGGATTTCGATTCGACCCCGGTACAATACATTTGGCGTACCAATTAAGCCCCTTGCCTCCGAAAAATCACACATGCTACGGTCTCCCAATGCCTCTCACCGATCTCGTCCTGGCCATGCTCGTTTCCCTCCCAGGCCCAACGCCGCCCCAAGCGCCAGAAATCTCCGTCGCGATCGCGCGTGCCTGTGGCGATGACAAGCTACTTGCAGCCGAGCTCGTCGAACTAGGCCGCGCGGAATCTGGCTTCTTGCCAAGGATCCAAGCGGGCGAATGTCTGAAATTCGAATGTGATCACGGCAAAGCGAGAACGTGGTTTCAATTCCACAAGACGAATTGGTCGCGCGCAGCATGGGAGAACGTGATCGGACTCGAGCAGGAACCGATCACAAACGCGACTGAAGTTGCAGCAACGGTACTTCGTGCCGGCCGTCGCGCGTGTCATTCGATCGCCGGCACGTTTTCGTTTTATGCGAAAGGCCATTGCGGTTGGCGCGCCGCCGACAAGCGCGCAGTTCGTGTGAATCGCCTCATGGCCATCATTCCAAATTCCGAAACGATCGCTTCGAATCGTTCAGATCTTTAAAGTTGCCCGTTTTCGATCGCTTCTGCTAGCAAGGCTCCACGCTGTGAGTGTTGCCCGCGTGGCCTCGCGCGTCGCTCGGTGAGCTAACCCCTCACCGGGCGCCCTTTCAATGCGGGAAAGGGACGAGTGCGCGATGGATCAAAGGTACCCGTGCCACTTGCAGGGCCGGCTAGAGCCTTGTGGAGAATGTCAGGCGTGTTGGGACGAGCAGATCCCGTTTGTCCTGACTGAATGGGCCTATCGAGTCTTGGACGACTCACTTGAAAAATTCGACCACGATTTCGTGGAAGAAACGGCGGCATCCGCCGCACGAAAAGGATAGTAAAAATGGCAACAAAAAAAGCCCCGTCAGAAAATGGAAACGGCAAACGCTGGAATAAGGTCGAAAGGAAGCGCTATCGTTTCTGGAAAGTCGACGATGATTCGAGCTCACTCATCGGTTTCATCCGCGCTCGCGAGGAAAAAAACGGCCGATTCGGCATGCGCCACATCTATGTGATCGATGTCACCGAAGCCGGCGAAGATCGGAAAGGTCCGTACGAGGTCGGAACGCTCATGGCCTTGGGCGAAACCGCCACGCTTCGCGACCTTCACCAGCTGATCGGGAAGGAAGTGAAGATCGATCCCGCTGGTGTCGAGAAGACGTCTAGCGGCGGTTTGGTCAAGCTTTTCGACGTGGCCGTAGCGGACTAGCGGCATTCTCAGGGGCCCAAGGATGAACCCTTTGGGCCTCTCATGAATGGCGCAAGCGAAGCGGAGGAAGCGGCGCAAGGCCGTCAAGCTAAAGATTCTGCCGCGTGCGCTGATTCGGAAGCTCGCCAGGGAATGGGCCGAACAGTTTCGTGAGCGGCTCGACGATTTCATCCCGCCGAAAAAGGCGCCGAAAAAAGCTCCCAAACTTCCGACGCTGATTCCGCTCACCAAGCGTGAAGCGGGAGAACGAAACGAGCAGCGTCGGCTCGCATCCGTCGAATTTCAGCGTGTGCGCTACCTGGTCGCGCGAGACGAGGAACGTCGGGCACTAGCTGAGCTCGAACGCATGAAAACTGGCCGGGGGATGACGGCGGACGAGCTGCAAGATCTCTATCGTTCCGGCACGCCCCCTGAAATCTACGAACCGCTCCGCCACAAACAGCTGAATCTCAATCGCGAATTCGATCAGTACGCGACTACGGTTCGCGAGCTCGCTGACAAGCACAATCTTGACGTGGCGATCGATACCGCACGTTTTTATGGCGTGCATCCTGACGAATGGGCAGTGGATATGGCTTACGATTTCGATTTGGATCAAAGCGACATTTACGAAGAATTTTTCTATCCGGCGGAAGGTGCGGCGGCATGGTAATGACGGCTCGCGATTGCTTGGTCGGTCTCGATGGCGAAGGGCTCGGACGCGATCCGCATCGATACACGTTGCTGGCGTGGAGCGACGGATCGGGAAAGCGGAAAGCGTTCATCGAGCGATCGGGCGGCCTTTCGACCAAAGCTTGCCTCGATTTCTTGACGAGTATGCCTGAAGACGTGAAGCCATTCGGTTTCTATCTGCAATACGACTGGACGATGATGCTTCACGATCTACCGAACGAAGACATTTTTCGTTTGTTTCGTCCGAGCATCCGCAAGCTTCCGAAGGAAGACGGAGGCGGTTTCTCCTACGTGTGTTGGCAGGATTTCGCGCTGCATTACCTGGCGGGCATGATGCGGATCCGAAAGGGGCAGCATCAAGCGATCACAGTCTGGGATGTCGGTCGCTTCTATCAATGCACGTTTCAACAAGCGCTCAAAAATTGGGATGTTGGTTCCGAACGCGAACGTCGGCGCATCGATGGCATGAAGCTTCGCCGTTCGAGCTTTTCGAAAAACGATCGCAAACAAATCCGCGAATATTGCCTGACCGAATGTCGGTTACTCGCCCAGATGGTCAAGAAGCTGAACGAAGCTCACGAGCAAGCCGGCTTGAAACTTCGTTCGTGGCATGGCCCGGGCTCGACCGCGGGAGTCGCGCTCAAAAGGTGGGGGATCGGAAAAAAGCGTGGCGAGCTTCCGATCGCGGTCGAGCATGCCGTGCGCTGCGCATTTTTTGGCGGGCGTTTCGAGCACTCTTTACAAGGGATTGTCGAGGGTCCGATCTACGGCCGCGACATCGTGAGCGCGTATCCGGCTCAGTGCGTCGACTTGCCGTGTCTCGAACACGCGCGATGGGAAAAAACTCAAAAAGAAGGGAAGGCGATCCGTGCTGAACATGCGCTCGTTCTGTATTCACTCCGCGATCCAGCTCGTCGAAAACGGAGCCGAAGACGTTGGGGACCTTTGCCTTGTCGATTACGAGACGGAACGATTCTTTTTCCGCATTCTGGCGCAACCGGCTGGGTTTGGCGGACTGAATATCTTGCGGCTCAGGCTTGGTCACAAGTTCAATTCAAAGAAGCTTGGCTTCTCCAGTCCGATTGCGGTTGCCAGCCTTTCCGTGATGTGGCCCGACTCTTCGCCGAACGAAACCGCGTCGGACGAAAAACGGGCGTCGGACTTACGCTCAAATTAGCCATCAATTCGATCTACGGAAAGCTCGCGCAGTCCGTTGGGTCGCCGCCGTTCCGTTCGCAAGCTTGGGCGGGCATGATTACCTCGGGCACGCGCGCACAGCTTCTCGGACCGATTGCGAAGCACGACGATGCTATTTTGGGGGTTGCGACCGATGGCATCTACTCGCGCGAGAAAATCGACGTGCCGTGTGGTGATGCTTTGGGCGAATGGGAGCCGAGCGAATACGAAAAAATCACGTTGGTCCGCCCTGGAATTTACTGGACGGAATCGAGTGTGCGTGCGCGTGGCATCGGGCGCGGCAATCTCAGCGCGAACCAAAAGACGATCGAGCTCGCGTTAGAACGCGGCGATAAAGGTGTGGAGCTCCCGCCAATCGATCAATTCGGGGGAGCCCTTTCGACCGTCTACATGACGAGCAAGGGCGAACTTCGGCGTTCTGAGCGGTTCGGACAGTGGTTCAAAAGGCCGGTGAAAATCACGCTCGATCCACGGCCCAAGCGCACGGATAATTATGATTTGTGGAATTTGCCGGGGATCGAGAGTGAGCCCTATCGTAGTCATCAGGTGTCAGTCGACGCAAAAAAGCTGAAAAAACTTGCGGAGCTTGCTTGGGGCAACCGTTGACCCCTAAACTAGTCTCCGGTGAAACCCCCGTCACACCGAATTTCTGTGTTCAACGCCGCGCGTTTGCTCGGACTTTCACAAGCGTACGTCTACGAAATGATCGAAGCGAAAAAACTTGCTGTCACGCGTGAGGGACGACGCTTGTGGTTAAGTCGTGCACAAGTTGAGGGTTTGCGTTACCAGCGCAGCCAAGATGCCTGGCTCAAACAGTACTGGAGAAAGAAATGACTGATCCCGTCAATGAACAGCCTGAAAAGAAAAAGCGTGGCCGAAAAAAGAACGGCGCTTCAATGGAAATCGTTATGCCGCCTGGAGTAGAGAGGGTTCCACCGGGAACGATGCCAACAGGCAACGAAGTTTTCGCGCCTAGCGGGTTGAGCGGCCCCACGTTCACGGTCGAGCAAGCGAAAGAGCTTGCGTCGATCGCAATTCAAGCAACGCGCTTCGGTCCGAATCCCGGCTTTCTTCAAGGTCAGCCGATCGCGCTCGTGCAAAGCGCGCTCCGTGAATCGATGCCGCCTGAATGGCGTGCGAAAGGCGCGGACGGCTGGATCGCCAAGGTCGAAGATCCATTTCTGCAAGTGATCATGCTCACGTTTTTTGCGAGCTATTGGAATCTTGGTTACCGGATCGGGCTCGAACATGGGCGACAAGCGGCGAGCAAAAAGTAAACTGGACCCTATCTGCGTCTTTTGTGGAGTGCGCGTTTCCGAAGATCCAGATACGCACATTTGTGAGACGCATATTTGTCAAAAAGGTCCGAAGGCATTTCGTTCGCGAATGTCCTCTCAATTGAATCGAAACCGAGCGTCTAAGGTTCCGATCGCGATCGTGCATCTAGTCCAACTGCTCGACGGTTACGGTGCGAGGGATCCGCACTACGATCCTTTCGGGCGCGTCACGGAAGGCGAACCTTGTGCGCGAGGCTGGTTTGAGAAGCTCGAGGAAGCGCAGCGTGCGAGCCGGCTTTTTATCGATCGCGGATTTCGGACGACGATCGAGCTTGATGAAAACGCCGGTCGCGAGTGGTACTGGCTTGCTGTAAGGTGAATCCCGCCGGCCCGTTTCGGCTTGAGCTGACGGGGCCTTGACGGGGCGGGACCGGCACTGATTAAGTAGGCGTCGGCCTTTCGCTTTTCTGTCCCCCCAGTCGAGCGATGGGCCGCCCCGAGAAACAGCCCTTCCCAATGTGGGCCGTTGCCGGGGCTTTGCACCTACACGCTTTTATGCTTTAGGCTTGACACTGCCCCGTCGGGTTCGGTCGCTACGAGCGTTCGAGCCTTGACGGGCTTTTTGGTTTTGTGACCTAGGAGAATCGAACAATGGATCGACACAGCATCACGAAGGCGTACCACAACGCGCAAGCGCGCTTGGCCAAGTACAAAGAAACTGCGCAAGAGACCTTGGGCGAGGCGATCGCGGCGACGGAAGTTGGCGGCGCTTCGTTTCTGTCGTCCTACGGTCGCGGAAAATTCGGCGATGCCGAAGGCCGTTGGGTCGTTTCGAGTGTGGATGTCGATCTTGCTGGGGCCGTCGTGCTTCATGGCGTTGCGTTCATGAACCTTTTCGGAAAGTACGACGAGCACGCGCACAATCTCGCGAACGGCATGCTCGCTTGCTACCTCGCGCACAAGGGATTCGATCTCGGGCGTCAAAGCAAAACTTCGGCACAGGGCATCATCAACGAATTGCCGCAAGCGCGTCCGGGCATTTACTCGGGTAGTGCATTCGAAGGTGCGTTCGCACGCGCGTAATCTAAAGTTTGCCGGCACCCGTCTCCGGCTCATTCAATCGATTGATCTGAGTTTGCGTTTGAAGGAGACAAAGAAAAATGAGTGCACGAATCATCCAATTGCGTGAGGCGTCTGTCGCGGCTGCAATCCGAAAGTTTCAGATGGGGCAGCTTCCCCGTCGTCGGTTCGCGGGCGGAATTCACACCGGCCAGCTCACTCCCGCGTGTGCGACTCCGATGGGTTACTCGGGCGGCGATCCGGAATGCTCGCCCCCAAATTGCGACCTTCCGGCGTGGAACAAGCGCAAGGTTCCCGGCTGGACCGGAGACTGTAAAACGCTCGCGCTCACGCTGACTCAGGAAGATGTCGATCCGGGTGCGGACGCTTCGATCGAGGTCACGAGCAAAATCACCATGTGCGCACGCCGCCTCGTGGTTGTAACCACGGGCTCGCCGGGCTTTACGATGAAAAACTTTTTCATCAACAACGAAGCTCAGTGGGTGCGGGATAACGTGTTTCACAGCCAGCACTTCGCAAACCTCGCGTTCGGCGTGGACTTGCGTGGCGATTGCGTCGTGCCGGGTTCGACGATCTCGATCGACATCACGAATCTCGATGGCGACAATTCGCAGAGCTTCTACGCGATGCTGATCGGCCCGGCTATTAGCTGAGCCGTACGTGTACGAAATCGTCTCCCAGATTGCGGCGATTGAAATGCTCCCGAATCGGCGGGCGCGTGAACGTGTGATCGAGCACTTGATCACTGGCCACGCGCTTGCCGCTTTGGAGTTTTTGGCCGCGTTCCCGCAAACGCCAATGCTCTACCGAAGCGGAGTTAAATACGTGCCAGACCGCGCAGGTCAGCGCTTCGATGCGTGGCGCGATATTCCGACCGTGCTTTCGATGGGCGGAGGCGATTGCGACGATCTCGTGCCTTGGAGACTTGCGGAGCTTTGGCGTTCGGGCGTCAAAAACGCTCGGCCCAGCGTGATCGAGCAGCCGAAACCAGGCGGAGGCGTCGTTTATCACGTTTTTATTGGTGGCGTGCGCGGCGGGACCGAAGATCCATCGCGCATCCTGGGCATGGGAAGGATCTGAATCATGAATGCAGGAATGGGACTTCTGTTAGGGCTCGGCGCCGCCGTTGGAGGTTACGCGCTCTATAAGGCGGAAGAAAAACGACGGAACACCGCGCCAACGATCGGCGTGCCTGTGCCCGTGTACGGACCGAACGGCGCAATCATTGGGTATGCAACGCCGTCGGGCATCTATCCAAACCAAGCGCCAGGCGGCCCGACGTATACGCCTCCGAAAACGAGCACCGAAGGCGTCATCGATGGCGTGATCGTCAGTGGATGTTGCGGCGGATGCGGCGCGTTCGATGGTGGCGATTGCAAGTGCGACGACGACTATCGCCGCATGCAGGGTCTCACCAATCGCATGGCATTTGCAGGAGCGTTCCGGTGATCAACAAAGGCGGAGTGATCTTGCTCGGGCTTGCGGGCGCCGCTGCGGTCGTGCTTTGGCCCAAGAGTTCGCATGCGGCGACGCTTCCGGGCGGTTCGAGCTCGCAACCATCGGCTAGCGATCGCACGGGCGCGCAAGAGTCACAGTATCTGCAAGGCGTGATCGAAACCGCGATCGGATCGGGAAATCCGGCCGCGATCCATGCCGCGGCAAACAAGATCCGCCAGTACCCCTGGACGCATCCGGAAGTTCGCGCCGCGGCCATGCAGGAAGCGACCAATCTCGACGACTACGCGAACAGTCTCGAGAATTATCAGAAATCGAGCTCGAGCTCGAATGGCGGTCACGTCTCTAACTATCAGGAGGCGAATTATCCGGACGACGGCGGTGATCAAGAAAGTGACCTTTTGAGCAAGCTCGGGTGATCGAGTGGAGTATCGGCCCAAACAGCAAGCACGCGTTACGGCGGACGAGGTAGCGACCGCGAAAAGCTACTTGCCGCCGAATCCCGCTTGGCATTTGGGGATCATCGAGGAGACCGATTCGATCCAGTACCGTGGCGCGATGCACCCGAACGCTAACGGGTTTGGTACGCATCCCGGCGTTGAAGTTTGGACGAACGTATCGAGCGATCAAGTTGGAGGAAAAGCCGTGGCCGAAGATTTGGGATCGACATCCGCAGAGGAACGTGAAGCGGTTCTAAGCGCTGCTGAAAAGTCGGGCTATCCACGTGACGAAGTAGACGCCGCGATTCAGATCGAAAGCGGCTGGAAGCCTCACAACTGGTATCACGGGGTCGCGCCCGAGAAAGCTGCTGGCGGTCTTATCGGCTTCATGCCGTTCGTTCTGAAAGCGCTCGGCTGGAACGACGGCGCGATCGCGTTCCGAGCTCAATCAAGCGGCGAGCAAGCTCCCTGGGTTGGGAAATATTTCGCGCAAGCCGGCATCGCGAATCGCTGGCGCGTGCCTGGCGATACATATCTAGCGCTCGCGGCTTCGGGCCATGTGGGTGATGCGGATGATTCGATCATTTACGCCAAGGGAACCAAAGCGTGGGAGCTTAATCCCGGCTGGCGTCCCGCGGACGGCGGCGATATCACGGCCGGCTCGATCCGCGCGCTTTTGCTTCGTCGGATGGGAAAGGGTTGGACGGCGCCTGCATTGGCAACCCCAAAAGCAGTGCAACGAAAGGCGGGCCTGGGCTCGGACTTGTCGCTCTTGGACTTTGTGGAATTGTTTTTATCGGCTATCGAAAAAGACGCTGAAGGTCGCAACTTTCCAGTGTGGGGCGCGAACACCGATAGCGTCGTGAAATGGTATCAGACCTCACGTGCACTTTCCGCAGATGGCGATGTCGGGAAATTGACTGTCGCTCAGATCCGAAAGGAACTGGCTGCGTGAGCGATTTCAACGCCAGCGCTTCATGGGACGCCGTCGAAAAGAAAGGCGCTGAGCGGAACTATGGGACCAGCAACGAAGACGTGAAAGAGTACGGCGCAGCGGCGGGTGCAGCGGGAGGCGTTGCAGTTTGCGCGGCTTACGGCGCTGCAGCGGCTTCACCCTTGTGCGCGGAAGTTGGGGGCATCGTCGGACGCGCGGTAACTGGCGCTGTTTTAGGAATTGGGCACGCGATCTTTGGTGGCGACGATACGGTTACGCCCGCCGACACGTGGGATCCTGTTATCGACAAATGCATTACAGCGATTGTGCGCGAAGTCCGAACGCGCAAAAAGCTCGATGTCACGAAACCGCCCGGCGGAAGCTTTCGGAACTATCCCGAATGGAAGCCGATCGCGATTCGTTGGGCGCAGCATGCGAACGCGGTAATCACGTCGCATGGCGGTACGATTGTTTGGTTCGACGGATCGATCGATGGCAAATATCCAGGGCATATTCTGCCGAGTGCTGTCGATCTCTGGAACAATTGTCGGATCGGCGCAGCTCTGCCACCATTCAACCCACGACCGTATCCCTACTGTCGAACGGCAACGGACGAATCGCCTAGCAAATACATTCCGGAAGCGATCGTGAAAGCGACGCACCAAACGATGGCTGAAGAATTGAAACCGCGATCGAGCGGCGCGCTTCCAATCGTGCTCGCGGCTGGCGCGGGAGTCGGAGTTTTGATGTTACTTGCAAGGGGGCGCGCGTAATGCACGCGGCGATTCCGATCATGTCGCTCGTCGGACAGCTTCTGACCGAGCATTCCGAGAACAGCAATCGCAAACGCGAGGGCGTGAAATTCGTGGGCATGCTCGCGAAGCAGAAGCATCAGCTTCCGCAAGTCGCAACGGCCGGATGGATCGAAACGGGCTTACTTCAGCGAACCGATCCGATACCGCCCGGTCGTTACTGGATCGATGTCTTCGCGCCAAAACAAGCGATCTTTGACGCTTGGCTAAAATCGGCCGGTGCAATGGTCGAAGTCCGAAAAACCGAATCGTTCGAGCCGCAAGATTCGTATCCGTCACGAAACTGGTATTTGTTTCTCGTCAACAAACCGGTCGCGTGGGGATATTTGGAAAACGGTACTTACGTCGATTTGGCCAGTAATCTTGGCTGGCCGACGGTTGCCGATCGCAACGTGCAATCGAGCGATGACACCGTGCAAAAGCCAAAGGTTAAAGAAGGCTTGCCCGGGATTTGGGAATCGCTTGGATTCGACGAATCGACATCGGCGACAACGAAAGTTTTAATCGTTGCTGGGATCGTCGTGATCGTCGGAATCGGAGTCGGTTACGCGGTGAGGTCGTTCCGATGAGCGCCATGGTTGCGGCTTCGCGCGCACGCATCGAACCTCGGGTTTCGACGGCGGGCCTTCCCTCGGGCGAAAGCGCGCAAGCGCTCGTCAATGGCGACGTCGGAGCCTTGCCTCTGGTCGCCTTGCATTGGGGATTACGCGCAGTTTTGATTGGTTCGGCGATCGCTGTTCTGACGCCGGTGCGTGGCGTGTTATTGCTGAAATCGGCGCTGGCTGGATCGACCGGGATCGAAGTGTTCGTGCTCGGCTGGGCCGCTCTCATGGGAGACAAAAAGTGACCGCCGTTGCGCTCGACGATTTCATCAAAAAGTCTCTCGACAAAGTCGCGAGCTACGAGCTCGTTCAGATCGGGCAAAAGTCGGTCGGCCTGATCGAGGAATATGCAGGCGAGGAATGGCGCGACAAAGGCGATGAGCTCATCACGACGATCATGGGCCGCGCTCATCAAGACTCGGCCGCACTTGGCGGGCTCAATCGTTACGCGCTCTTGGCACACTTCGACGGCAAGCGCACCTTGCGCTGCGCATTCCGGGCCCAAGGCGACGAAGATGGCATCGGAGGCGAAAGTGAGCCGGCCAACGCGGAAGGGCTCGCAGCGCAAGCCATGCGACACGCCGAAGCGCTGATGCGCCAATGCGTCTCGCTCACCATGTCAGTCGCGGGTCACCAAAATGAATTGATTGCTCGACAGAGCGAGCAGATCACACGCATGAGTGAAAAACACTTCGAAGCGATCAAGACGATTGAAGAATTGCTTTCCGAAAAAGCGCTTCGTGATATCGAGCTCAAGCGCGAAGACCGGAAGATCGAGCTCCAGCAACAATTCGTGCGTGAGGGTATGCCGCTTGCGAAAGTGGTCGGCGCAAAGCTTCTCACGGGCAACAAAATCCCCGCTGAGAAATCGCCTCAGGTCGAAGCACTCAAAATGTGGGTACACAATCTCGAGCCAGCAAAGTTTCAGCAAATTCTTGGCGCGCTTTCGCCGGTCGAACAAGCTGGGCTTCTCGAAATCATGACATCGCTAACTGCCGACGAACAGAAAGGAGACGGATCAAATGGACAAGCCCATGACGGCCCCCCAGCCGGTACCGGTTTCCACTGATGAGACGATCGATCTCGCGGGCACGATCAAAGAGCTTGCGAAAGCGTTCGCGCCCGATCCCGAGCTCGCCAAGAAAGCTTGGTTCGAAATAGAACGTGATGCGATCAAAGCCGGGAGCATTTTGAAGCAATTGCTTTGTGACGATGATGGGCCCGACAAAGTGAAAGCAGCGATCCTCGAAGCGCTCAGCGATGGAGAACCCAAAAAGTGAGTTACAAGATCGTTGGCTCGTCTAGCTCGAGCTCGGATCAGGTCGTGATTCCGCCGGGCTCGAAGCCGTGTCTCATCAGCGCATTGGCAGGCGATGGCGGAGGATCGTTCATGATTAACGATCAGAAAATCGAGATCGCTGAATCGGACACGTTCAATCTGGACAAAAACTCACTGCCCGATTGCACGCGCGAACAATGGTTCATCGTTTTTACGAATTGCGACAAGTGGTCCGTCGCATGGGACACGTATGCCTCCTAGTGCAGCATCCGGTTATTCAAGCTCGATAGCAGCCGAATCGGCGAACCTCGTGGGTTTGCCGAACGTTACTGCGCTTCGAAATCATCCGGGTAATGCCGGGCGCGTCGTGCACCTTCGCGGTTATCAGAATCCGCAGCAATCTGATCAGGGGCTCTTTCAATGGGACGTAAACGCTGCCATCGATGATGGCGTGACGCGCTTCAATCAAGGCGGTCTAGGTTCGAATGAGCCGGGTTGGTCGCGCAATTACGACGGCTACATCAGCGCGCTTTGGGCAGGAGTCGTTGGCGATGGTGTCACGGATGATACTGCGGCAATCCTTCGCGCGATCGCCGCAGCTACTGCCACGACCGCAAAATCAAAAGTTTTGGTGTTTCCGGCCAATGCCGTGATGAAGCACACGGGCTTTACGATCCCGTCGAACATGACGTTTCAGGGGACGGCTGGCCATGGTGTGAATACGATCGCGGGAGGCGCAACTTTTTTGGCCGCTGGCGCAGGCGCGAAAGTCATTATCGCCGCTCTCGGAACTGCGATTCTCGATTGCATTTTTTCAGGCAATGGTCTCGCGACGGTCGTGGTCGAATTTCACGCGACGACTTTCGATGTCGAACTAAATCGCGTCACGATCACGCGAGCAGTTCCGAATACTGGCGATTTGGTGAGTTTTCCCGGCACACTCGAAATCGACAATGTACGTTTTCGAAATTGCGTGCTCTACCAAAACGTGGCGAACGCGGCGGAATATTGCCGCTATGTGATCAACAACACGAATACGAATGCGTTCAACATTCACATCGAGCATTCGATCCTTTCGAACGGCAGTATCCTTGCGCATTATTCTGCCGGCTCGTGCAACATTCGTCATTGCCAAGCGTTTCGAGCGCAGCTTGCGTTAGTATACGTCGAAAGCGCTGCACAGCCTTTCGTTTTGGAAGACATCTACAACGAAGGCGATAGCGCGCCATTTCTTTGGATCGCGTTCAACGCCGGCGTGAAAAGCAGCAAACCGATCGTGATCCGAGATTGCTACTTGAACGGCACGACCCCAGTTATCACTGCATGCACGCAAGAATTGGTGATCGAAAATACTTCGATCGGCGGAAACATTTCGGTCGAACCGGTTCCAGAATGGGGCGCGTATGGCGTTGTTTCGCGAAACGTTTCGTTCGTATTTGCAGGAACGGGATTCATTGGAAACGGCCGACTTTCTCGCGTCGACGAAGACAATGATTTTTTGGATCCGTTTGGTGCGAACGTGCGTCGTTCGCGTTATCGGCTCCCGGCTTGGCCGTACAATTCGACAATCGATTTACCGAACAGCGCCGTTTTTCAGTCAGATGGTGGGCCTACTGTAACGATTACAGGTCAACCCGCGGCCGCATATCGAGGGGTCATCAAAATCACGACCCCGGGCGCGCGGGGTGTCGCGCTTTTCGAATGGTCGACCGATAACGGCGCGACTTGGACGACAGGCGTCACGACGGCCGCATCAGTCGTTTTAGGTGCGACAGGACTTACAGCAAATTTCGCGGTCGGAACGTACGTCTTGAACGAATATTATTCGTGGACAAGCGGGATCGGCGGCGAATTCGGAAACACGTACGTGCTCGGCGCACTGACTGCAAATCGGATCTACCCGCTTTTTGCAGCAACGCTCGAAGGACAATTCATCCGCGTTTCGCTCGTCGGTTCGAGCCACGGATTTACTACCGCGATCAAATATTTGGGCGTGACGCTTGCGACCTTGCAAAATGTTGCGGGTGCTACCGCTTGGGCCGATTTTGTTTACGATAACAATGTTGGTTGGGTTGTCGACGCTTTTGGCGGGCCTGTCAGCAGCTCGTATATCGAACCTGGATCGGCAATTGGACAAACTCTCGTGTGGGATGGGGCGCAATGGCAGAGCGGCGCTTTGACGCTGACCGATCCAGACGGCGCAAATTTCGGTGCCGCGGATGATGTCCTAACGACGAATACAGGAGCGACGGCGAATCAATATCGGAAGCTCGTGAACGCCAACGTGGATGCCGCCGCAGCGATTGCCGTTTCGAAATTAGCAGCCGGATCGGCGCGCAGCGTGTTGACCTCGAACGGTTCGACGGATGCATTCAGCGCGAATCCGCAAGTCGATACGATCACGGTCGGAAGTGGAACGGTTCCGAGCAGCGGCAATATCCGTTTGCCGAACGTTTCAACGATCGTCGCTGAAACTGCCGCTGCGGCCGAATGCGTGATCATGTTGTTTTATTCGGACGACAACGTGTATTGGGGCGACGGAACGAACAATCAAAACCATATTTTTCGCGCGGCCGTTGGCGGCGAAGTGCAATCGAACGGGACCGCGCGTATGAAATGGAATACGACTGGCCTCGGATTTTTCAATACTGCGCCCGTTGCCAAACCGAATATCACGGGTTCTCGCGTTGCAAATCCAGCGCTTGCAAATCTGCTTACCGGCCTTGCCAATCTAGGATTGATCACAGATTCAACAACAGTTTGAGGAAAGGAAATGTCATCGTGAAAAAGTATATTGAAGGTCCGATCGAATGCGCGGGCGTCGTCGACGATAACAACGTGCCGGCATTCCAAGCCGGTACCGCTGAGCTTTCGACGGGCGGAACCGTGACCGTGACAGGCGTCTACCTGACCGAAAAAAGCTGGATCGGAATCACACGCCTTTCACTCACTGGGGGCGGAAACGATGGCGAGCTGAAAGTGACGCAGCCGACGAGCTCGACGCAAGTCGACGGTTACGGCAACGCCTTCGAAATCGCTTCGACTGACGCCGACGATCGCTCGCTGATTTCATGGGTGATCGTGACCGGGCTCAAAGGAATGGAAACCTGCTTACCGGTAGCGATCACATGAAAAAGCTCATCGAAGGACCGATCGAAACGGCGGGAGTCGTCGACGACGGCAACGCGCCTGCGTTTCAATCCGGATACGTGCAAATGGATCCCTCGGGACTGACATCGACCGTGACGATCGGTGACGTCTATCTCACGCAGGACAGCTGGATCGGCGTCACGCCGATCACGACCGGCAACGGACCCGGCCATCTTCAAGTCGATCAGCAAATCGGCGCGCCCGTCACCGGCGAATGGAACGGCGGTTACAACAAATCGTTCACGATCAACAGCAGCAACAACGACGACGATCGCTATGTGCAATGGTTCATCATCACCGGCGTTTTGAAACAATACCTCGGAGTGAATCCGCCGTATCCAGGGCTGATTCCAGTTTCATGATCGAATTTCTGAACGCGAATAGCGAAGGGAGTCGGATCGCTCACGCTTTTCACGTGCGCGAGCTTTACCGCATGATCGGTGAGGTTCGCGCACGGCTTGCGGAGGGGGACATCGAAAGCGCAAAAGCGATCTGCGAAATGCTCGAACCGATGCCGCCCGCAGAACCGTCCGACTTGTCACCGGAAGAATTCGCGCAAGCATTCGAGGCGTATTCGTAACCATGGCGCATCCCGAGCTCAGGACTCCGCGTTGGAATCTCCGCAAGGCGACGAAGGAGCTTCTTTTGCTCGAGGAACATCTTTCCGATCCTGAGCAGCGCTGCCCTGAGTGCATTTGGAAACACTTGCTAAAGACCGAAGCATGGCTTGAAGAAGCCGCGACGCTCGACAATCAGAAAGATTACACGCAGCTCTTGCGCGAGCTCGGCGCGCAGCTCTACCAGATCCAAACGGCTATGAAGCGAAACGACTTGCGGCTTGCCAGCGAACGCTCGCGATTGATGCGAAAACGACTCCAACCTTGGGCGATCATGCCATGAGCTTGCCGAGCGGATTCTATCGCGCGAACGGCCCGCTCTTGGGGCCGAGCGGCGCGCCCGTAACCGGCGATCCATGGAAGAACAAAATTTATCCATGCTTCGTGCGCTGCACCGGTAAACCGCTTTCCGACTTGTATGCGACCGGGCGAAACCCTTCGCTCGCCGAACCCGGCTACTTCGCCTACTGCGGACCGATGGATCTTCAGTATTGGCAGCAAGCCGCAAGCGCGATCTCGTCGTTTTGGTTTTCACTCCAATACAACATGGTTTGCGAACCGATCCTCGTGCACCCGAACAGCCAAAGTTACCCTTGGCCCACGATGCAGGGGCACTGTTACGATTGGCAATGGGAGTCGGGGCGCCCGACGATTTACACGGCCCGCTGGGACGGGCAAAACCTGAGGTATGTCACATGAACGCTGGATTGATTGTGCTTCTGGCCGCTGGCGCAGCCGGCGTTTATTTTCTGACGAAAAAGGAAGAACCCAAGGCGACGGGGCCCCTTCCGCCGGCTCCTACGCCAACGCCACCCGGGAGCACGAGCTCGCCTGGACCCGTTGGGCCGCCCCCGGGAGGCGGATTCAATCCGTCAGGCGGAAGTCCGCGGGGCGAACCGCAAACGTGGAATCTCCCGGACATCTTTAATTTGCCCGTTCAGCTGCCTCAGGTGCCGCAAGAGCCGGCCGCAACGCCTCCCGCGACGTCGCCAGGCTGGCAACCAAACGCCCCTGGAGGGACGTCGTGGCCTGAAGGGCCGCCAGCATCAGGGGCCCCATTGCCTGCTGGATGGCCGCTCGGGCAGCCCTGGCCACCCCCTCCGCCCGTGTACTGGCCTAAATCGGTCCCTTGGCCTCCGGTTGGCTCTACGAAACCCGCGGGCTGGCCAAACGATTACAACTGGCCTCCCGCGCGTCCCACGCAAGCCCCAACCTTTTGGCCGTTCAATGTTCCGTTTCCTCTTGGCAGCTAGTTTGATCACAGCTTGCTCGCAGACTGTTGATAACGGTCCGCGCTGCGCCGCTGTGCGATCATTCTTCGACGAAGCGCAGTCGAAATTGATTTCGTCCGGGGCTTGCGACAATGAGGCCGTCGTCACGCGGTGCTACGCGCACCAAGCGCTCGAGGAAGCTTTCATCGCCTCTTTGAAGGAGAATCGATGTCAGTCGAAGACGAAGTGATCAAGGCCGCAGTAACCGTGGTTTTGACAGCTGCGCTCGAAGAATTGCGAGAAACGTTTGGCGAGTCGGAAAAGTATCAAGCCTCCCTCGACGAGCTCGCCGAACGCGCAGCATTCGAAGCCGCCGGGAATCGGAAGCTACAGCTACGGAAAAAAGGCGGAACGTGAAAGCGCCGAGCACGAGCTTGCTCGCGCCGCACGAAAAGAGCTCATTGAAGCCGTGCGAGCTTGGGTCATGTCACGCGGCACACGCACGCTCGATTCGCAAGAGCTCGTGCTACGAAACCGGTTCATCACGTACGACAAGCTGAAGAAAATTACGGGGCGATACAAGATCGAGAAACCATGAATGATGAAATCGAAAACGATGATTTGGGTGGGCTAGTCATTACTCTTGACGTCGACGGAAATCATCGGACAACTCGTACTTATCGGAAACGCGCTCGAATCGATGATCCGAATGATGAAACTTTTTTTGAGCTGCCCGACGATTGGATCGATCCTGACAAACCATGATGCCGCTACTTTTCATTGGCGCGTGGGAGATCGCTTGGTGGGTGCGTCGACAATTTCATCGCGCGAATACTTTCGATCGGGCGCTCGCAAAAGCGCGCGAGCTGAAGCGCCCATTGTGCGTGATCGGCGCTCCCGATTCAGGGCCGACGGCGGGTTTCGCTCGCGCGTGTTCATGACCTGCGTCGAACCGTGGACGTTGACCGCCTACTTTTATCCAGGCGCGAAACGCACGGTGCAAAGCTTGTGACACTCGATCCTGTCATCCCGGCTTTTCTGACAGCGATCGGTGCTCTTTCGACCGCAGTCCTAGCGCTCTGGCGCCGCGTAGAAACCCTTCATGCGGCACGCCGCGATGATCAAGCCAAAGCGAGCCGGCTTATCTTCGCCCTCTTACAACGCCGCCACGACGAACGCGGGGAAGACTCGCCGCCCACCCTCTCGGAATGGGACGACGAGCCGACCACACAAGTTACTGCTCGGCAATTCGTCGAAGCGCAAGCGCATGCCAAAGCGGAGCTCAACGGGGACATCGAAGGCTTGGTGAAGCGGTATCTAGCAAGCACGCCGCCCCCAGTTGAACCCAAAGACAAGTGATCGTAGCCTCCTGCCCATGCTAAGCGTGCTCATCGTTCTCGTGGCCGTTGGCGTCCTGCTCTACTGCATCAACAAATACGCGCCGATGGATCAAAAGATCAAATCGATCTTGAACATCGTCGTGATCGCATGCGTCGTGATTTGGCTCCTGAATCTGTTCGGAATCTTCCACGCGATCGACAAGCCCGTGCCGCAATTTCACAAGTAGTCACTGCGTGAGCCAGGCGTGAGCGTGAAAGCCGAGCGCGAGCGACACTTCGCCGAACACGATTGAAACGATCACGCAGCTGGCTCCAATGACAAGGAACGCGAACGTTTTCACGGCGCGCCTCGCGTTCCGCGCATGCGAAAGTCTTTTTCGGGGTTTTGGTGCTCGTCCCACAGAAGACCGCACCAACAACAACGCCCCTTGAAGCGTTCGAGCGCACGGAGACCGTTCTCCACGCAAAGCGACGCGAACGAGCCGGCGGACCAATAGTAGGAATCGCCGTGGAGCCGGACTTCGCGGCCAGTTTCGGTGATCACTTTCATGAAGGGTATTCCTTCAGAAAGTTTTCACTCTCGCAAACAATGCAATCGCAATCGTCTTCACACTCAAAAAAGTCGATGCCAAAGGCATTATTTCGAGCGAGCTCGACCCACGATTTCAAAAGTTCGGCGCCAATAACCGCTTGCTCACAGTTACAAATATCCTTCTTCATGGCTTCCACCCTCTCCCCCACGGGTCGGGAGTCTGTGACACACGCAAGGCAAGCTCGATCCGTTCGAGGCGTGGGGCGAGCTCACGTACGGCGCTAGCGGCCAGGCGAAGGGTTTTTCGGGCCTGGCCGGTCATCACGAGCGATTCGCTGGCGATGATTTCACAAGCTTGGGCGAGCTCTTCGAAGTTGGTCATTTGACCTCCCGCTTGTGTCCGAAAAAACACTCGTGATCGGTCGCGACAAGTTTGACACCACAATGCGAACACCTTTCGCTTTCGAAGTAGTCTGCGATCGCGACCATGACCTGAAGCGCTTGACGAGCGGCGTCGACGAGCTCGATGACGGACTTCGGGTTTTTGCCGGGATCGAGATTCCCGAATTCTTGCGAGATGATCACGAGGCGTTTGGTCGCGACCTTGTAATCGTGTTCGGCTTCGAGCGAGTAGTCAGGGCGAAGTTCGGAGACAGGTTTGTAGACTGTAATCGTCATTTTTCTTCCTTGTTCTGAATGTCACGAATGAAAGCGGGGCTGCATCGATAACGGATCCAAGCAGTCAACGAGCGATCAGATTTCGTTGCTTGGTTCGACCATGATCGCTTTTCGCGAAAGGCGACTTTCATCGATACGATGCATCGACCGTGCGAGTCGGTGCGTAGTGTGTGGCGTTTGCGTCGCACGCGAACGTAGTGATCGTCTCCTTTGTTTTCGTAGACGGGTTGGGGTTTCCAGGGGCGGAGTTTTGTCGAAACCATCTGACCTCCGACCAGAATCGTAGCATAAAGTTACGCCAAAGGTATTGTATCGGGGTCGAATGCGAAACAGGCTGAAAACAAGGGGTTTGGAGGGTGGGGTGCCCGAGACCTGGGGG
>Ga0070698_100002870_pt1 | contig 18974 bp, 18 predicted proteins | sample KBSK1502metaG_FD_65477 | JGI IMG/M metagenome (GOLD analysis project Ga0070698, IMG submission 65477) | Corn, switchgrass and miscanthus rhizosphere microbial communities from Kellogg Biological Station, Michigan, USA - KBS K1-50-2 metaG | ecosystem: Host-associated > Plants > Roots >...
AGAGAACGATGGTGTCAAGGACCCACAGCTACCAGGTTCGGTGAGCTTCCCCGTGCGGGACGAGCCCGTCGTCACCTCGGCGGGTCCGTCCCCCGCCGCTACACGTTGAAGCGGAACTCCACGACGTCGCCGTCGCGCATGACGTAGTCACGGCCCTCGATGCGGGCCTTGCCCGCGGCGCGCGCGGCGGCGACCGAGCCCGCGGCGATCAGGTCCTCGTAGGAGATCACTTCGGCCTTGATGAAGCCGCGCTGGAAGTCGCTGTGGATGACGCCCGCCGCCTCGGGCGCGGTCGCGCCGGCCCGGATCGTCCAGGCCCGCGCCTCCTTGGGCCCGGCGGTCAGGAAGGTGGACAGCCCGAGCGCGGCGAACCCGGCCCTGGCCAGCTGGGCCAGCCCGGGCTCGCCCAGGCCGAGCTCGGCGAGCAGCTCGGCCGCCTCGTCCTCGGGTAGTTCCACCAACTCCGCTTCGGTCTTGGCGTCCAGGAAGATCGCCGGGGACGGCGCGACCAGGTCGGTCAGCCGCTTGCGCAGGTCCTCGTCGGCCAGCTCCGCCTCGTCGCAGTTGAACGCGTACAGGAACGGCTTGGCGGTCAGCAGCTGCAGCTCGCGCAGCGCGGCCAGGTCCAGGCCTGCGGGACCGGCGGCAGCGGACAGCGGTTCCCCTTCATTGAGCAGCGCTTCCGCCTTCTTCGCGGCGTCGGCGACGCGCAGCCGTTCGGTATCTTTGGCGAATTTCGTTTCCTTGGTGAGCCGGGGGATGGCCTTTTCCAGGGTCTGCAAGTCGGCCAGGATCAGCTCGATCACGACCGTCTCGATGTCGCGCTGCGGCTGCACGTCGCCGTCCACGTGGCTCACGTCGGGGTCGGTGAACACGCGGACCACCTGGCAGATCGCGTCGGTCTCCCTGATGTGGGCGAGGAACTGGTTGCCCAGGCCCTGACCGGTGGACGCGCCGCGGACCAGGCCGGCGATGTCGGTGAACCTGACGGTCGCGGGGACGATCCGCTCGGAGTCGTACAGCCTGGCCAGTTCGGCGAGCCGCGGGTCGGGCAGGCCGACGATGCCGACGTTCGGCTCGATCGTGGCGAACGCGTAGCTGGGCGCCAGCGCGCCGGACCGAGTCAGGGCGTTGAACAGGGTGGACTTGCCGACGTTCGGCAGGCCGACGATCCCGATGGACAGGCTCACCCGGGCGAGTCTAGGCGCTGCGCGCAGCTGCCCCCGCGTGTCGGCCGCCGAACTGTCGCGGGCGGCTGCCAGCATGGGCAGAGTGAATGCAGGTCTGCTGTTTGCCGGGCTCGTGGTCGGCGTCCTCCTCGGCACCGCGATCGGCTTCCTGCTGGCCCGCAGCCGGCAGGCGGCCGGCGCGGCCGACCTCACCGCGCGGGCCAGCGCGGCCGAGGAACGCGCCCGCTCCGCCGAGGAGAAGCGGGTCATGGCCGAGCGCGCCGCGCTGGAGCGCGCCGCGCTGGTGGAAACCCAGCTGGCCGAGCGGTTCCAGGCGCTGTCCGCGCAGGCGCTGGACGCGAGCACGGCGCGGTTCCTGGAGATCGCGGAGGGGCGGCTGCGGGCGGCGAACGCGACCGCGGCCGGCGAGCTGGACAAGCGCCGCTCGGCGGTGGAGCAGCTGGTCGGCCCCCTCAAGGAGACCCTCGGCCGGGTGGAGGCGCAGCTGCGCGAGTCCGACGCCGAGCGGCTGCGGTCGCACGCCGCGCTCACCGAGCAGGTGAGCATCGCCAGGGAGAGCTCGGACCAGCTGCGCGCCCAGACCCAGGCCCTGGTCACCGCGCTGCGGCGCCCCGAGGCGCGCGGCCGGTGGGGGGAGATGCAGCTGCGGCGCGTGGTCGAGCTCGCCGGGATGAGCGCCAGGTGTGACTTCGACGAGCAGGTCAGCGTCGCCACCGACGACGGGAAGCAGCGCCCGGATATGGTCGTCAGGCTCGCCGGCGGCAAGAACATCGTGGTCGATTCCAAGGTCTCGCTCGCCGCCTACCTGGAGGCTGCGGAGGCGACCGACGACGAGGTCAGGGACGCCCGGCTGGACGCGCACGCGCGGCACCTGCGCGACCACGTCGACCAGCTGTCCGCCAAGGCGTACTGGGCCGCACTCAGCCCGGCGCCGGAGTTCGCCGTGCTGTTCATTCCCGGCGAGGCATTCCTCGCGCCTGCCCTGGAGCGGGACCCGGGCCTGCTGGAGCACGCGCTGGCCAGGCGGGTGCACATCGCCACCCCCACCACCCTGGTCACCATGCTGCGGACCGCGCAGTACGCCTGGCAGCAGGAGGCGCTGTCGGAGAACGCGCATGCGGTGTTCGACCTCGGCCGGGAGCTGTATGACCGGATCGGCGTGCTCGGCCGGCACATGGACGGCCTGGGCGGCGCCCTCACCAAGTCCGTCGCCGCCTACAACCAGGCGGTCGGATCGCTGGAGAACAGGGTGCTGGTCAGCGCGCGGCGGCTGAACCAGCTCGGCGTCGTCGACGCGGAGCTCGAGCCGCCGCGGCCGGTGGAGGAGACCACCCGCGCGCTGTCCGCGCCCGAGCTCGTGACCGGCGCGGGTCAAGACGGGCCGGAGCTGGCCGCCGGGCCGCCGACGGGGCCGCCAGTGCCGCCCGCCCGGCTGGCCGCAGCCCCGACGGAGCAGCTGCCCGAGTTGTACTGGCGCGCGGCTGGAAGCTGAGGCACGGGCACCCGCCGGCACGAAGACCGGATCGGCCGAGTCGCGGGCGGCTGGTCTGCCGGGGTAGCACGACACGCGGTCGCGGGGCGGTTGAGGGGGGCGCCGCGGGCGGCGACGTAGGCTCGGGGCTGTGACGTGGCACGCACCGGCTGGCCCCGCCGCGAGCCAGCGCACCCGGTACGGATCGCCTGCCTCGGGCGCGAGCGTGGCTGGCGGGCGGCCAGTCCCGACCGGCCGCCCGGCTGGTGGAGTCCCGGGCGCTAGTGGCGAAGGTCGGCCGCCGGCGGCGAAGGCGGCTACGGCGGCGCGCGGGAGGGCGCGGCTGACCGGACGCGGGGCGCTGCTCGGGATGTTCGTGCTGTGCTTGCTCGGGCTGTTTGCGTCCGGCTGGCTGGGCTGGGGCCCGCTGGCCGGCGGCGCGTTCGTCGCGGCCACCGTGCTCGCGGCCGCCTGGACCCAGCGCACCGACCTGCTCACCGTGAGCGTCAGCCCCCCGGCGCTGTTCCTGGCGGCGGTGGTATGCGTGAAGGGGCTGACGGCGTCGGGCAACGTGCTGCTCTCCACCGCCACGGGCACTCTGATCACGCTGGCGAACACGGCGCCGTGGCTACTCGCCGGCACGGCGCTGAACCTCATCATCGTGTTCGCCCGCGGCCTGCGGGGCAATGTTGTCGCGCTCGGCCAGGAGCTGCGCGGGGTTCCGGCCGCGCCTTCGGAGCGGCCCCGGCGGCCGCCGTCCTACGACGTGAAGACTTAGGCGCGCTGCCACGCTACTGACGATTCACATCGTCGGCTGAGGCCAGGACGGGGGGTTCCTCACCGCCGCTGGTCTCACATACTGAGACATTTCAGGGTGTCCGGGAAGCCGGACGACGCCTCTCCGTGAATGTGAAAACTTGGTATTGCCTGGGCACTACCAGCTCTTCACGTCGTCGGGAGATCTCTTAACGCCGTCTCACATACTGAGATGCACGGGCTGGAGCGCGGAGTTCGCGTGGCAAGGCGAACACCATGTTCTCCTCGACCGCCTCGACCTCTTCGACGCGGCCGAAGCCGATCGCGGCGAGCCGGTCCAGGACGCCGGTCACGAGGTTCTCGGGCACCGAGGCGCCGCTGGTGACGCCGACGCACTCGGCGTTCTCGAGCCACTCGTCCTTGACGCCTGAGCCTTCGTCGACCAGGTAGGCGGCGCCGGCGCCGGAGTCCATGGCCACCTCGACGAGGCGGACGGAGTTGGACGAGTTCCGCGAGCCGACGACCAGCAGCACGTCGCACTCGCGGGCGATCCGCTTGACCGCGGCCTGCCTGTTCTGGGTGGCGTAGCAGATGTCGTCGCTGGGCGGGTCGATCAGCAGCGGGAACCGCTTCCGCAGCGCGGCCACCGTCTCGATGGTCTCGTCCACCGACAGCGTGGTCTGGGAGAGCCAGACGACCTTGGCCGGGTCGCGTACGCGGACACTGGCCACGCCCTCGGGGCCGTCCACCAGGTGGACGTGCGCGGGCGCCTCGCCGGTGGTGCCCTCGACCTCCTCGTGCCCCTGGTGGCCGATCAGCAGGATGTCGTAGTCCTGCACAGCGAACCTCCTGGCCTCGCTGTGCACCTTGGTGACCAGCGGGCAGGTCGCGTCGATCGTGTTCAGGCCGCGTCGCGCGGCTTCGTGCCGGACCTGCGGGGACACGCCGTGCGCGGAGAACACGACCACCGCCGAGTCTGGCACCTCGTCGGTCTCGTCCACGAAGATCGCGCCGCGCTTCTCCAGGGCGCGGACGACGTGCGTGTTGTGCACGATCTGCTTGCGGACGTAGACCGGGGGCCCGTGCCGTTCCAGCGCCTTCTCGACGGCCTGAACGGCCCGGTCGACCCCGGCGCAGTAACCGCGGGGCCTGGCGAGCAGGACACGTCGGGCAGTCTCGGCCATGGCCCCATCGTATGAGGTCGCCCTCATCCGCCGGTCCGCCGGCGCTTGCCGGGGGCCGATTACCCGCCGCGGACCGAGTTACGGCACCATGGGTGGAGCGCCGACCACCAGCGGTGATTTTGCACGCCGTGCATTGGTCCCGCTGTGACAACCGGCTCGTGGGCGGGTGGCCTGGCCCGCCCGGGCCGCCAGGAATGAGCCGCACCGCGAGGAGAGACCTACCATGCGCATCCTGCAGGCACCCGAACGGATCAAGGAGGCTCCCGCGCAGGCGCTGCGAGCCGTCTTCGCCGGCGTCGGCCAGGTTCTGCTTGTCACCGAGCGCATCCGCCGCCGCACGTTCGAGTACGTGACCACGGCGCCGGTTCCGCCCGTCGGGCTCCGCAGCCGGGACGTGACCAGGCGCCACGACGCGGGGCCGAACGGTACGGCCCCGGCCGCCACCACGGCCCCGGCCGCCACCACGGCCCCGGCCGCCACCACGGCCCCGGCCGCTGCCGCGGATCCGGCCGCTCGCGAGGCCCCGCCCGCTGCGGCAGCCCTGGCCGCCGCGCCGGCTCCTGCTGCCACGACCGGCCCGTCCGCGGCAGAGGCCCAGACCCCGGCCGGCCCGCCGCTGCCGAACTACTCCGCGATGACGTTCGCGTCGCTGCGCGCGAGGATGCGCGGGCTGGATGCGGATCAGCTCCGCGTCCTGGTCAGCTACGAGCGCGCGCACGAGGACAGGGCGAACGTGATCAGCATGCTCGCGCGCCGGATCGCCAAGCTGGAGGAGGCCGAGGGCGGGGACACCGCGACGCCCTGACCCGGCGTCCGGCAGCGCCACGGCGACGGCTGAGCGTCATGCCACTGGAAACCTCCGCGGAATCGCCGGTCCCGGTGCGGACCATGCTCCGACTGGTCGGCGACTGGATCAACCGGCTGGGCCGGATCTGGGTCGAGGGACAGATCGCCGAGCTCAACCGGCGGGGTGGCACGGTGTTCCTGACGCTGCGCGATCCCCTCGCCGCCGTGTCGGTCCGCGTCATCTGCGCGCGCACGGTCTTCGACGCGAGTGATCCGCCGCCCGGACCCGGCGCGCGGGTCGTCGTGTGGGCGAAGCCGGACTTCAACGCGACCCGCGGCTCGTTCGCCCTCACAGCGGTTGACATCAGGCAGGTGGGAGTCGGCGAGCTGCTCGCCCGGCTCGAGCGGCTGCGCAAGGCGCTGGCGGCCGAGGGGCTGTTCGCCGCCGAGCGCAAGCGGCGTCCGCCCTTCCTGCCCCGCGTGATCGGGCTGATCTGCGGGCGTGATTCCGCCGCCGAGCGAGACGTGCGCCGGACCGCGGCGAGCCGATGGCCGGCCGTGCGGTTCCGGGTCGAGCCGGTGGCGGTCCAGGGCGGCCTGGCGGTGCCGGAGGTGATCGACGCGCTGCGCCGGCTCGACCACGACCGGGACGTGGACGTGATCATCATCACCCGCGGCGGTGGATCGGTGGAGGACCTGCTGCCGTTCTCCGACGAGGAGCTCATCCGCGCCGTCGCGGCCTGCCGGACGCCCGTGGTCAGCGCCATCGGCCATGAGCAGGACACCCCGCTGCTTGATCACGTGGCCGACGTCCGCGCCTCGACCCCGACCGACGCGGCCAAGCGGGTGGTACCCGACGTCGCCGAGCAGCTCGCGCTCATCGAGCAGCTCCGCGGGCGCGCCCGGCGCTGCCTGGCCGGACAGCTGGACCGCGAGCGGGCGTGGCTGGCCGCGGCGGTGTCCCGGCCGGTGCTGGCCGATCCGGTGCGCGAGCTGGACAGGCTCGAAGAGAAGGTAGAAGGCTTTTCCGAACGGGCGCGGCGCAGCGTTTCCGCTCACGTTGATCACGCTGCCCGTGACCTCGAGCACACCCGGGCCCGGCTGCTTTCGCTATCCCCCGCCGGGACCCTTCGCCGCGGGTACGCGATCGTCCAGCAGGCCGACGCCAGCGTCGTGCGGGCCGCGGCCGAGGTCGAGGCCGGCGACAAGCTCACGGTCCGCTTCGCCGAGGACCAGCTGACCGTCACGGCCGACGGATCCGGGGCGGGCGGCGCATAGCGCCGCGACCGAACGTTCGCCCGCTCTTGTCACGCTGGCTGTTCTGGGCCGGGTCGGTGGCGAAACATGACGAATGACGTCCAGTTGCCGCGTTTCGGCACAGCACGGCGTGTCTGGCCGTATCCGGACAGCGGAGAACGGAAGATTGCGATGTGCTCCGCGCAGGCGATCATCCCCAGGCCCCGGGGCGCGGGCGCGGAAAGTCGCGCGACCGGACACCCGGCGGCGCGAGCCTGGGTACCCTGCCAGCTGTGCAGCGGCAACCCGGCCGTCCGCCCCGGCCCCGAGCTCCCGGTCTCGATGGCCTGCGGGGTATTGCGGTACTCGCGGTGCTGGGGTTCCACGAGGGATTCGCCGTGCTGCCCGGCGGGTTCCTTGGGGTGGATCTCTTCTTCGTGATCAGCGGCTACCTGATTACTGACCTCCTCGCCGCACCGTGGGATCTCGGCGGTCGGCTAGACCTGCGCGGCTTCTGGATCCGCCGCGCCCGCCGACTCCTGCCGTGCCTGGCGGTGGTGCTCGTGACCGTGACGGCGGCGGTCGCCGTGTTCGCGCCGGATCAGCTGGCCGGCCTGCGGCCGGCCCTGCTCGCCGCCGTCACCTACACGAGCAACTGGTGGCAGGGCCTGCATCAGCAGTCCTACTTCTCGGTCTTCGGGCCGCCGCCACCGCTGCAGCACCTGTGGTCACTGGCCATCGAGGAGCAGTTCTACCTGATCTGGCCGGCCGTCCTGACGGTGATCATCTGCACCCTCCGGAGCCGCCGGGCGCGGGTCGCCGCGATCTGGGCCGGTGCGGCCGCGTCGGCCACGGCGATGACGGTCGGATACGCGCTGGGAGCAAACCCATCCCGGCTCTACTACGGCACCGACACGCACGCGACCGCCCTGCTCTTGGGCGCGGGCCTGGCGCTCGGCTGGCCGCTGCGGAAGGTCGCCGCGGCGTCCGTGGACGATACCCGCCGCTGGGACCTGATCGGCCGGGCCGGCCTCGTCGTCCTCGCCGCTGAGCTGCTGTTCGTCAGCGGCGGCGGGGGCTCTGCCTACCTGGGCGGGATCGCCCTGGCCGCGGTGGCGGGCGGCGCGGTCGTCGTGGCGGCCGCCGGCCCGGGGATGGTCAGCCGCATGCTCGGCCGGGCCCCGCTGCGCTGGGTCGGAGTCCGGTCCTACGGCATCTACCTCTGGCACTGGCCGGTGATCGCGCTGCTGGAGGCCAGGGCGGGAACGAACGCGACCGGGTTGGGCATCCGGGTGGTGGAGACCGCGCTGCCCATTGCGCTCGCGGCGGCCTCCTGGCGGTGGATCGAGGCACCCATCCTGCGCGACGGCCTCGGTGTCACGGTGCGCGGCTGGCGGGCGGCCCTCGAGCCGGTGGTCCGCGGCGCCCGCCGGTCGCCGGGGGAGGCGCTGCCCGCGCTGATCCCCGTCGCGGCGGCCGTGGTGGCCGCCACCGCGGTGTTCGGCGTCTTCTACTCCCCGTCGGGACCGACATTGCAGCAGCAGCTCGCGGCCGGCATCAGGGTCAGCGCGGCATCGGCCCGCGATCACTCCCGGCCGCTCACGATCGCCAAGCTGCGGCACTACGTGGCCCCGCAGAGCCCCGGCTCACTGCTGCATCCCGGTTCCGGGCAGCCATCCCTGCTGGAGCCCGCCTGGCTCGGGAAGCGCTCCACGCGCCGCAACGCCCTGCTGCGGCCCGTCTCGGCGCGGCACCCCGGCCGGGACGTCACCGCGATCGGCGACTCGGTCATGCTGGCCGCCGCGCCCGAGCTGCACGCCGCGCTCCCGGGGAGCTTCATCAACGCGCAGGTCAGCCGTCAGATGAGCCAGGGCATCGCGCTGGCGCGGCGGCTCGCCAGCGGCGGCCGGCTGGGCCCGATCGTGGTCGTCGGCCTCGGCACCAACGGGCCGATCACCATGGGCCAGGTGCAGGCTCTCCGCGCGGTGGCGGGCCCGCGGCGCGCGCTTGTGCTCGTCAACACGTTCGTCCCCCGGCCGTGGCAGGCAGGGGTGAACGCCGTCCTGACCACCGCGTCCCGCCGTTACCCCGACGTCACGCTCGCCAACTGGCTCGCGACGATCAGGAACAGGACCGGCCTGCTCTGGGGGGATGGCGTGCATCCCCGCCCCGCGGGCGCCGTCGCGTACGCCCGGATGCTGACCGCCGCCGTGCGGTCGGCGGCCGTCCGGCTGGAAGCCGCCGCAAAGGCGAGCAAGCCGGCCCCGCCAGCCTCGCCTCGGCCCGCCCCGGCATGGAATAAGTTGGGCCCGTGAATCAGACCCTGTCCTATGAGCAGGCGCGGGATGAGCTGGCCGAGGTGGTCAAGCGGCTGGAGGCCGGCGGGCTCACGCTCGAGCAGTCGCTCGACCTCTGGGAGCGCGGTGAGCGGCTGGCCGCCATCTGCACGGAGTGGCTGGAGGGCGCCCGCGCCAGGATCGCGACCGCGATGGCGCAGCGCGCGGCCGGGCGGGATGACCCCGCTGCGCCGCGGGATGCCGCGCCGCGGGATAAGGCAGCCGGGGAGTCCGCGCCGTTCTAGGGCGAGCCTCGCGGCCCGGCTGGCGGAAACCGGCCAACCCCGGCGGCGGGATCAGCGTCATACCAGGCAGACGGCGAGCGGGCCGCGCAGGGAAGGACACCTGACATGAGTTCATCGCGACGGATTGCCCATCGAGCGATCGGCGGGGCCGCGGTCGCCGGGGTTGCGCTCGCCACCGCGCTCGTCAGCGCCTGCGCCTCGCCGAAGCCGACCGCCGCGACTTCCCCGGCGAGCAGGACCGCCAGCCCGGGCACGTCCGCCAGCTCCGCCGCGGCCTCATCCGCGCCTGCCGGTTCCGGGTCGGCCGCGTCCGGCTCATCCGGTGGCGGCTCGGGTACCGGCGGGGCGCCGCCCTGCTCGTCCCGGTACCTGCGGGCGGACAAGGGGCTCGCGCAGGGAACCGCGGGCAGCGTCTACACCGTGATCAAGTTCACGAACCTCAACAACGCCTCGTGCACGCTCTACGGCTATCCCGGCGTCTCGTTCGGGGCGGGCAAGCCGGTCACCCAGGTCGGCCTCGCCGCCACGGAGAACCCGACCACCCCGCGCGAGCTGGTCACGCTCAAGCCCGGCGGGGTCGCCAGCGCGCTGCTGCAGATCGTGGACGCGGGCAACTACTCGGCGTCCCAGTGCCAGCCCGTCACGGCGACGTGGCTCCAGATCTACCCGCCGAACCAGACGGTGCCGCTCTACCTGCCGTACACGTCGATGACCTGCGCCAAGCACGTCCAGATCCTGACCGTCAGCGCCGTGCGCCCGGGCTCCGGAGGTTAAGCCTGGGGGGCCGACTGGTCCTCGATCCTCGACATGATCTCGAGCACGCCGTCGGCCAGCCGCCTGGCCCGGCGCGCGTCCTCGCAGAGCGCCACCTCGGCCACGGCGAGCATGAGCGAGCCGGTGAGCACCACCGACACGGCCTCGTCCACCGGCTCCGGGCTCCTGGCGAAGAATTCCGCGTTCCGGTCGGCCCATTCCCGCAGCCGCCGCCGCATGACCACGTCGAACCCGGGCGGGGCGTCCCCGGACACAAACAGCCTGGACAGCTCGCGGTGCTCGAAGCAGCCGTCCAGGTACGACCGGGCGCCGGCCACGAACAGCAGCTTGGGATCGGTGACCCCCGCGGCGCCCGCGGCCCGGACCGCGGCCCGGGCCCGTTCGGCGAGGTCGGAGTGGTACTCCTCGAACAGCGTGAGGTAGAGGTCGGCCTTGCCCGCGAAGTGGTGGTACAGGCTGCCGACGCTGGCGCCTGCGTTGGCGACGATGTCGGTCACGCCCGCCTGCGCGTAGCCCGTGCTGGTGAAGACCTCACGGGCCGCCGCCAGCAGTCCCGACCTGGTCGCCGCGCCGCGCTCGGAGGCCCGGGCGGCCATCCCGCTGTGCCGGGTCGCGGCCACCCCGTCGGCCACCTGTACACGTTCCGTCGTCATGCGCCTGACCGCGTCCCTTCGCCGGCCGTACGCCGGCCGCTCCCGGTGACAGGCTACGCCCGGACGGCAGGTACATAGGATCGCAGTACGTCGATCTGGAGGGCGCGCCGTGACCGAGCACGAGATCGTCACCACACCCGCACCCCGCCTCGCCGGCCGGCCGGCCCCGCCGGAGGAGGACCCGGCGACGCCGCGCGAGCCCGGCCGGCACGCCCCCGACCGCAACCTCGCGCTGGAGCTGGCCAGGGTCACCGAGGCCGGCGCGATGGCCGCCGCGCGGTGGGTGGGCCGCGGCGACAAGAACGGCGCGGACGGCGCCGCGGTCAACGCGATGCGGACGCTGGTCAACACGGTGTCGATGACGGGCGTCGTGGTCATCGGCGAGGGCGAGAAGGACCAGGCGCCGATGCTGTACAACGGCGAGCAGGTGGGCGACGGCACCGGTCCCGCCTGCGACGTGGCGGTGGACCCGATCGACGGCACCCGGCTGACGGCCAACGGCATGCCGAACGCGATCTCCGTGCTGGCCGTCGCGGCCCGCGGCTCGATGTACGACCCGTCGGCCGTGTTCTACATGTCCAAGCTGGTCACCGGGCCGGCCGCAGCCGACGCAGTGGACATCAGGGCGCCGGTCGCGGACAACATCGCGGCCGTGGCCCGCGCCAAGGGCTGCGGCCGGCAGGACGTCACCGTGGTGATCCTGGACCGTCCGCGGCACGCCGACCTGATCCGGCAGGTGCGCGCCGCGGGCGCCCGGATCAAGCTGATCACCGACGGCGACGTGGCGGGCGCGATCATGGCCGCGCGCGACGGCACCGGCGTGGACCTGCTCCTCGGCATCGGCGGGACGCCGGAGGGCATCATCGCCGCCGCCGCCATCAAGTGCCTGGGCGGCGTCATCCAGGGGACCCTGTACCCGCGGGACGACGACGAGCGCCGGCGCGCCCTGGACGCCGGGCTCGACCTGGACCAGGTGCTCACGACCGAGCACCTGGTGTCGTCGGACGACGTGTTCTTCGCCGCGACCGGGATCACCGACGGCGAGCTGATGGCCGGGGTGCGGTACCGGGCCGGCGGGGCCACCACGCACTCGCTGGTCATGCGGGCCCGCTCGGGCACCATCCGCAGCATCACCAGCGAGCACCAGCTCTGGAAGCTGCGCGCCTACAGCTCGGTTGACTTCGACTCGCCGGGGTGCTGACCGCCGCGCCGGCCGGGCCCGTGGGCCCGCCCTAACGGCCGCGGCGGGGGAAGATGCCGAGGAACCCGCGCGCCCGGGGCGGCGCGATCGCCTGCACCTGGCCGCCCAGCATGAGCCCGCGCACCTCGATCACCGGCAGATCCGGCTGACCCGGGGCCGCGACCTGGGGGCCGGGGCCAGCGCCCCGGGCGGGCCGGCGGCGCGTCACCGGGCCGCGCCGGGAGGTCGCCAGCGACGTCCCGGTGACCTCCACCGCGACGCCGTCCGGGACGAGGATCTTCAGCCGCCCGCAGACCACCGTCGCGTAGACGATGACCCGGGAGCTCTGCAGCAGCGCCTCGCGGAAGTCGAGCAGCGCCTCGCCGAACACCGCGGCCACCGCCAGCCGTTCCGGCACCACCCAGCGCCCCTCCCGCCGCTGGCCGCCGAACACCGCGGCGACCGGCCGGGTGCCGTCCAGCCGGAGCGGCTGGGCGTCCGGGGTCACGAGGTCGGTGGTCAGCCGGGCGAGTTCGCCCAGGGTGCGGGCCGAGCTCGCCTCCTCGAGCCGCTGCGCGTGCTCGTCGAGGGTGAGCCGGCCGTCGCTGACCGCCTCGGCGAGCAGCGACACCACACGCTCCCGGTCGGCATCGGAAGCCCGGAGATCGCGCGGCGCACTGCGGGACGGCACGTCATGACGATATCCGCGGTTGACCGTGATCGGCACCGTTCGCAGGCCGGCACGCTGTGAACCAGCGTGACCAGCGGCGCCGCTCGCGCTAACGGCCGTGATCGCGGCGCTGGCGGGCGGCTGCCGCGTGGGCGTGGCGCCACGCGCGGGCGCCGTTCGCGGCACCTGACGTCTTCAGGAACGGCAGTTTGGCCCGGACGGGCGCGAGCCGGAGCTTCGCGCCCGGGCGGTCCGTGCCGCCGTTCACCGGCCGGGGCGCGGGGATCGTCAGCACGTCACCGGCCGCCGCTGCGGCCGCCCCGGTGAGCGCCCCCGAGCAGGCGGCTACCCGCTGCGCGAGCGCGCGCTGCCCGGCCCACGCCCGGTCCGGCTCGCCCCGCCAGGCGGCGAGCGCCGGGTCCACCAGCGCCCGGCCGAACGAGAACGTGACGGGCCAGGGCGTGGGCAGCGCCCTGATGGCGGCGAGGTTGGCGGTCGCCCGCTCGGGCGGCTGGCCGCCGGACAGGAAGGCGACGCCCCCGGTCTCTTCGGGCACGATCGTGTGCAGGGCGCTGAGCGTCGCCCGGGCGACCTCGTCCGGGGTGGCCAGCTCCGCCGACTTCGCGCCGGGCACCACCATGTTGGGTTTGAGCACGATCGCGTCGAGCCGGACGCCGACGTCCTGCAGCTCGGCGAACACGGCCATCAGCGTCGCGACGGTGGCCCGCGCGCACCGGTCCAGCGTGTGCGCTCCGTCCATGAGCACTTCCGGCTCGACGATGGGCACGACGCCGGCCTCCTGGCAGAGCGCGGCGTAGCGGGCCAGCGCGTGCGCGTTCGCGCGCAGCGCCCGCCAGGAGGGACGGCCGTCGCCGATGTCGATGACCGCGCGCCACTTGGCGAAGCTGGCGCCCAGCGCGGCGTAGGCGGCCAGCCGGTCGCGCAGGCCGTCCAGGCCCTCGGTGACCTTCTCGCCCGGCTGGCCCGCCAGCGGCTTCGCCCCGCTGTCCACCTTGATCCCGGCCAGGATCCCGGCGTCGGCCAGGGCGCCAGGGAAGGTGGCGCCGCCGGACACCCGCTGCCGGAACGTCTCGTCGCAGAGGATCACGCCGCTGACCCCCTGGGACAGCCCCGGCGTGGTGACGAGCATCTCCCGGTAGTCGCGGCGGTTGTCTCCGGTCGGCGCCACGCCGGCGTCCGCCAGCCGGGACGACATGGTCGCGATGCTCTCGTCGGCGGCGAGTACGCCCTTGCCCCGGGCCATGAGCTCGGCCACCGTGCGGTTGAGATCCCTCACCTTGATCATGCTCCTCGCTCTTAGCCCGTCCCAGAATCGGACCGTAAGCCGGGGCGACGGACGCGGCATCCCTCGGATGGTGGAAGACGCGGGGGAGCTTGTGCGTTTGTGATCGCGCGCCGGACGGTCAGATCCCCGGCACGCGCCAGCCGCCGGCTGCGGACCGCAGCAGGTCGTTGACGAGCAGGGCGGTGCTCGCGGGCACCTGGCCGGCGGTGACCGCGTGCCACGGCCGCCGCAGCGGGGTGCCGGGCGCCCGCACCACGACGAGCCCGCCGTCGGCCAGATGCCGGGCGACCGCGTCCCGCGACACCAGCGTGACGCCGAGGCCGGCCGCGGCGCCGGCCACCACCGCGCCGTTCGAGCCCAGCGTGAGCCGGGGCGGATCGACCTCCCAGCCGGCCAGCACCGCCTCGCAGGTGGCCCTGGTGCCCGAGCCCGCCTCCCGCAGCAGCCACCTGGTCCGGCCCGGGTCGAACGCGTCGGCCGTCGCGGGCGACGCGACGACCACCAGCGAGTTGGGCCGCACCGCGTGCACGACGGCCGCGTCCAGCCGCCTCGGCGGGCGGCCCGCGATGGCCAGGTCGGCCCGGTGCGTGCCGAGCAGCTCCCAGACCTGTTCGCTGGTGCCCACCTCGAGCTGCAGGTCCACCCGGGGGTGGCGGGCCAGGAACGCGGCGAGCAGCGCGGGCAGCACGTGCTCGCCCGCGGTGGTGACCGCCGCCACCCGGACCCGCCCGTGCTCGGGGTCGGTGTCGCCGCGAGCAGCCGCGAGCGCCTCGTCGTGCAGGCCCAGGATCGTGCGGGCGTACCTCGCGTAGGTGCGGCCGGACGCGGTGAGGCGCAGGCCGCGGCCCTCGCGCTCGAGCAGCGGCACGCCCACTTCCCGGCCCAGCGCCGCGATCGCCGCCGAGACCGCGGACTCGGTGACGACCAGGCGCCGCGCCGCGGCGCGCACCGATCCTGCGTCGGCAACCGCCACGAACGCCTGCAGCCGGGCGGCGGTGGTCACGGCACCCTCCGGTACTTAAGCATTTGTTCATATTAACATCGAGATACTTGATTGATTAGCGAAGTTATACCGCCCACGATGGGGTCATGGACATCACCCAGCAGCGGGAGTGCAGATGACCGACAGGTGGGCAGCGGGAGTGATCCCGTACGCCGAGATGGGGTACTGGGAGCCGGACTACGAGCCGAAGCCGACGGACGTGCTCTGCGCGTTCCGCATCACGCCGCAGCCGGGCGTGCCGCCCGAGGAGGCGGGCGCCGCGGTCGCGGGCGAGTCGTCGACCGCGACCTGGACGGTGGTGTGGACCGACCGGCTGACCGATCACGAGCACTACCAGGCCAAGTGCTACCGCGTCGACCCGGTGCCGGGCAGTGCAGGCCAGCAGGGTGAGGGCCAGTACATCGCGTACATCGCCTATGACCTCGACCTGTTCGAGGAGGGATCGATAGCGAACCTGACGTCGTCGATCATCGGCAACGTGTTCGGGTTCAAGGCGCTGAAGGCGCTGCGGCTGGAGGACATGCGCATCCCGTCGCACTACACCAAGACGTTCCAGGGGCCGGCGCACGGCATCGTGATGGAGCGGGAGTACCTGAACAAGTACGGGCGCCCGCTGCTCGGCGCCACGACCAAGCCGAAGCTGGGGCTGTCGGCACGCAACTACGGCCGGGTGGTCTACGAGGCGCTCCGCGGCGGCCTGGACTTCACCAAGGACGACGAGAACATCAACTCCCAGCCGTTCATGCGCTGGCGTGACAGGTTCCTGCACTGCATCGAGGCGGTCAACCGGGCCCAGGCGGAGACCGGCGAGGTCAAGGGCCACTACATGAACGTGACCGCGGCCACCATGGAGGACATGTACGAGCGCGCCGAGTTCGCCAGGGACCTCGGCAGCGTCATCATCATGATCGACCTGACCATCGGGTACACCGCCATCCAGTCCATGGCGAAGTGGGCCCGGGCCAACGGGGTGATCCTGCACCTGCACCGCGCCGGCCACGGCACCTACACCAGGCAGAAGACGCACGGGGTCAGCTTCCGTGTCATCGCCAAGTGGATGCGGCTGGCCGGCGTGGACCATATTCACGCCGGGACGGTGGTCGGCAAGCTGGAGGGCGACCCGAACATGGTGGCCGGCTACTACGACACCCTCCGGCTGAACAAGGTGGAGCCGGATCCCGTGAAGGGCCTCTACTTCGAGCAGGACTGGGCGTCGATGCCGGGATGCATGCCGGTGGCCTCCGGCGGCATCCACGCCGGGCAGATGCACCAGCTGCTGCACTACCTCGGCGAGGACGTGGTGCTGCAATTCGGCGGCGGCACGATCGGCCATCCGATGGGCATCGCCGCGGGCGCGACCGCGAACCGGGTGGCACTCGAGGCGATGATCAAGGCCAGGAACGAGGGGCGTGACTACCTGACCGAGGGCGAGGAGATACTCAAGGCGGCCGCCCAGCGCAGCCGCGAGCTTGACGTCGCGCTGGCCACCTGGGGCGACATCACGTTCAACTACGCCTCCACCGACACGCCCGACGTACTCGAGACGCCGGTCTCGGTCTGAAAGTGTTTTTCGAACCCGCGCGCGTGAGTCGATTCATGATCATCTACATCGTTCGAAAAATACTTTGAGGGAGCAGCGGCATGCGCATCACCCAGGGCACCTTCTCCTACCTGCCCGACTTCACCGACGAGGAGATCGAGGCGCAGGTCCAGTACGCCCTCGACAACGGCTGGCCGCTCTCGGTCGAGTTCACCGACGACCCGCACCCGCGGAACAACCTCTGGGAGATGTGGGGGCTGCCGATGTTCGACCTGGCCGACGCGGCCGGGGTGCTGTACGAGGTCAACGAGTGCCGCAAGGCCTATCCGGACCACTACGTCAGGCTCAACGCCTACGACGCGCGCTACGGCAGGCAGACCACCGCGCTGTCGTTCATCGTCAGCCGTCCCGCCGACGAGCCGGGCTTCCGGCTGGACCGGCAGGAGGGCCCCGGCCGGCTCGTGCGGTTCTCGATCCACCCGTACGCGCTCGACAGGCCGAAGGGTGACCGATACCAATGAGCCTTTTTCGTCCGCCCTTTCCCGGCTCGGCTGCGCTGATCGTCTCGGCGAGGATGAAAAAGGTTCAGCAATGACCGAGCCGTCGTCGCGCCGGCCGGGCTTCGGGATGCCGGCGCCCGGCCGGCCGGCCGGAACGCAGGCGGCCGGGGCGGAGGAGCCCGCGCCCGGCCAGGACGGCCCCGACGGCCAGCCGGACCTTCCGCCGGATGCCAGGGTCGACCTCGCCGCCGAGCGGAAGGCGGCCGGCATCGACGAGATCCTCGAGGCGCTCGACCACGAGCTCGTCGGGCTCGCCCCGGTCAAGCAGCGGATCCGGGAGATCGCCGCGCTGCTGCTGGTCGACCGGGTGCGGGAACGGTTCGGGCTCGCCGCCACCCGGCCCAGCCTGCACATGTGCTTCACCGGCGCCCCGGGGACCGGCAAGACCACCGTCGCGCTGCGGATGGCCGAGCTGCTGCACCGGGTCGGTTACCTGGAGCGCGGGCACCTGGTCGCCGTCACCCGCGACGACCTGGTGGGCCAGTACGTCGGGCACACCGCGCCCAAGACGAAGGAGGTGCTCAAGCGCGCGATGGGCGGCGTGCTGTTCATCGACGAGGCCTACTACCTGTACCGGGCCGACAACGAGCGGGATTACGGCCAGGAGTCGATCGAGATCCTGCTGCAGGTGATGGAGAACCAGCGGGACAAGATCGTGGTGATCCTGGCCGGCTACAAGGACCGGATGGACTCCTTCTTCGCCTCCAACCCGGGGATGAGCTCGCGGATCGCCCACCACCTCGACTTCCCCGAGTACTCGCTGGACGAGCTGGCCGACATCGCCCAGCTGATGCTCGGCGAGGTGGCTTACCGGCTCTCCGGCGAGGCCGAGGCGACGCTGCGCCACTACCTCGACCGCCGGATGCGGCAGCCGCGCTTCGCCAACGCCCGCAGCGTCCGGAACGCGCTGGAACGGGCCAGGCTCCGGCACGCCAGCCGCCTGCTCGGCGAGACGGACCGGACCTGGACGAGGGACGACCTGATGCGGCTCGAGCCCGCCGACCTGCTCGCCAGCCGCGTCTTCGCGGACCCCGTACAGGCTCGTACCATGGGTCCTGGCGAGCCCGACGCGTCGGGATAGCGGGTGCCTTGCCGCCGCCACCGCGCCGCCCTCGCCACCCCGCCACTTTGGGGGTGCGGAAATGAAGCGATACAAGTACGAGGCGATGGTCACCCTCGATCCGCCGCAGGCCGGCGACGAGCCAGCCCCGCTGCCCGGGCCGACCTGCCGGATGGTGGTCCGGGCCCGCCACCACGACACGCACGCCAGCAGGCATTTCAGCGCCCTGGTCAGCTCGGGCGACAAGCCGCCCGGGCTGCCCGACGACCACGTCGTGGTGAACATGGTCGTGCTCGGCGACGAGGCGGGCGACTGCCTGACGCCCGGGGAGGACTTCGCCCTGTGGCGGGGGCGCGACGTCGGCCACGGCGTAGTCACCCGCCGGCTCTTCCTTTAATCCGCCCGAACGGCTGCGCCCTATCCACGTCCTCCGCGCCGGCGCCGCGGCTCAGCGGAGGGGCACCCGGACGCTGACCGTGGTGCCGCGGCCCGGGCTGCTGCGCAGCTCGAGCCGGCCGCCCACCAGCTCCGCGCGCTCGGCCATGCTGCGCAGCCCGTACCCTGGCGCGTCGCCGTCGCTGGACGGCACACCGGCGCGGGCGAACCCGGTCCCGTCGTCGGTCACCCGCATGCGCGCCGCCCCGTGTTCGGACCGCAGCTCCAGCTCGGCCCTGGCGGCGCCGGAGTGCTTCACGACGTTCTGCAGGGCCTCCTGGGCTATCCGGTAGAGGGCGATCTCGACGTGCTCCGGCAGCGGGAACTCGTCGGCGTCCACCGTCACCGCGACCGATGGGATGGACCTGGCCAGGCTGGCCAGCCCGTCGGCCAGGCCGAGGTCGTCGAGCACCGGCGGCCGCAGGTCGAAGATGGCCGCGCGCGCCTCGTCCAGGGTCAGGTCGACGAGCTCGCGCGCGCGCTCGAGCTGCTGGGCGGCGAACTGCGGCGTCCCGGTCAGCGCGTCCGCCGCGGCGTCCAGGTGGAAGGCCAGGCTCAGCAGCCGCTGCGATATCCCGTCGTGCATGTC